>Ga0078972_1012795_pt1 | contig 14194 bp, 14 predicted proteins | sample YelNatPaOPGAMG01_FD_67568 | JGI IMG/M metagenome (GOLD analysis project Ga0078972, IMG submission 67568) | Hot spring thermophilic microbial communities from Obsidian Pool, Yellowstone National Park, USA - OP-RAMG-01 (SPADES assembly) (version 2) | ecosystem: Environmental > Aquatic > Thermal...
AGGTAAACGAGCGTTGAAAAATAAACCGACATTCCTTCAATGGTGGCTCATTGTCTATCATGATATCCTTCGCCCCCCAAGAAGTTTCCTAGTTGCACCAGCAAAAAGTTAGCAAAATATGGGTCAGCATGTAGGATAAGTTCCCGATCAAAAAGCTGCCATAGAGATGCTGCCACCTCTATCGAAAAACAATAATGACGCTAAACAAAGAGTCCCCGCACCATGAGTGTATTAAGGTATGTTATTTTTAGTTAATTCGTCATCTTTAGAAAAAAAATAGAATATAATTTGATAAATAAATGGTAATATTGCATTACTTTTTCAACACAGATTCAAATGAGTTCTAATGTGTTATATGAGAACGTGAAAAAATGAAACGAAGGCGAAAGCCGAGTTCAACGAAGGCAATTTTTAGAACCCACCTAAAGTTACTGATTTTCATGGAATTAACTAAATAAAAGCATCACTTTATTCATTGATATACAATTATTTAACTATACTTTTAACGCACTATTGTAAGACTGATACATGCAATCTTTACATGAAGTGATCTATTCGACTTATCGAAAAAAGCAGTTTTAAGAATACTAATTTGGCAAATTATGGAAAATAAGGACAAATTTAAGAATCCTGTTTTCTTACTTGGAGGACATGATCTGGAGATGTTGGAGATAATGAAGATTCTCTCATTGAAAGAAATACATTATTACGACAAAAATCTCAAATGGAATAATGCTTTTTTAAGTCAATATCAAGATACATTTAACAAACATGATTTTTTTGTTGGGATTGAATTAGTGGCAGACATTCCAGAACCTCAACATTATATCTTGTTTGATCATCACAATCAGAATGCAGAAAAACCTTCATCTATTGAACAGGTCGCCGAATTCTTAGAGATCACTCTAACACGTTATCAACAATTAGTTGCAGCCAATGATAAAGGGTATATTTCAGCAATGGAGAAAATGGGAGCAACAAAACAAGAAATTAATGAAATTAGAAGTCAAGACCGAAAAGCACAAGGGGTAACAGAAGAAGATGAAAAGTTAGCAGAGATGTCGATTCAGAAGAATCTTACTTCTCAAAATAGTATTGTCATTGTAAAATCACTTACTTCCAAATTTTCTACCATTACTGACCGTTTGTATCCAATTGAAAGGCTCTTGATATATTCTGATGACGCATTGACTTATTATGGCCAACATGCCAAGAGAATTGCTCAATCATTTAAACACCTTATTGAAGAACATAAAGCTTATTATGGAGGTGGCGATAATGGATATTTTGGTATTGCTGGTCAACGTTTTTCTTCTAAAGAATTGCTGCAAATAAAAGATACATTGATTTCAATACTAACCGATTTAAAGGAATAAATCTTATGGAACTCTACAGCTATCATGTCTTTTTGTTTCCATTTCAATGGCAGTTTGTCAATAAAGAAATGCATAATAAAACCCTTGAAGAACGTACCAGTCTGAAAGAATTGATTAAATTGTTTGAGAAGAACACAAAATGGAAAAGAAATAAATACAAAGTGGATACAATACTCAATTATAATGAATATAATTACTATTACAGTATGGTGCGTGAAGTCCTGTTTGATGAAGGGAAAGAACTTGATAAAGCAATTATAGCTAATCTTTCGTATGATATAGAACCGGATGCTTATACCTACAATTTTAAGGTATGTACGGATGGAGTTAAGAAAATAGATAAGTCGTATTCACTCCATATCGATTCTATACTTCTGCACCTTTATTCTACGGGAGTTGGTGTGCTTTCTTTCCATTTAAACAACCGGCTGAAAGAGCAATGCGAACCCGATGATATACTTAATATAAATCAAGCCGGAAGGAGGCTTTATCCTCCATTTTTCGGTATGGATAGCAATTTAGTAGGCACACAGGCTCAATTTGAATTCAATGATTTTTCTTTCGGACTGGATATTTTACAAAAAAATGAATTGGCAGAAGAATTTTCAATTATGTCTGATTTGCATTTTGATGATTTTAGCGCTTACCGCAACTCCGAAAATTTCCAATCTAATCCATTCAACATTCCGAGACATATCAGTTTTTTATTTCAAGACATTCCTTTAACTGTGAACAAAGGTGATTTTAATGGTAAAGATAAAAAAGTCTATATCAATCCGTTGATTGACGACCGGATGTTTGTTGTATGCTGGTATGGCAATGACAAAATTATTGATGACTTAAAGGCAAATGTCAATGAGCATGGTCGGGATGAAAAGGGAAATATTCTTTATTTGGATTCAGATTGGTGGTACAAATTCATGTTTAACGACCAAAAGAACATCACCTGTCAGAACATAGAAATGAAAAAGGAGTTGATCAAAAAACATACTTATACCCGATGGAGTGACTATGGAACATTTTATGGCTTGAATCGGTATTCTTTTGTTTGTTTGACAAGTAAACTCGATACTCTAAAAAATTACAATGCTTCTTTCATAGTTAATCACATGCAGACCATGTATTACAAGATGGCTGAACTCTGCCTTGTACAACGTGCTTGCCTTTTACGATTTTCCGATGAAGTTACCGAAATTTCCACAATGGAAGAGGATAAAAAAAATTTATTGACCAAACGAGTAGGAAATTTAAATCAACAATATCTGCGTTTTGTCAACAAGATATATTTCCGTGAAGTAACTGCTCAAGAACAGGGGATTGAGCTTTATGACATGATGCAGGAATGCATGAAAATCGGGAATAATGTAAAAGAACTTGATCAGGAAATTAAGGAGCTGCACTCCTATGTGTCACTTATAGAGAATCAAGAACAAAGCCGCAACATTGAATTATTAACAATCATTGGCGCTTTATTTATTTTGCCCACTTTCATTATTAATTTTCTTGGGTTGATTATACTGCCCCAAAATCATCAGTTATGTCTATGGCAATTTTGGCCTGTTTTACTTTTATTGATAGGGCCGATTATCTATTTTCTGATTGACCCGAAAAGGGCAAAAAGATGGATGGCATGGTTGATTTTATTCACTGTCGGTGTGATAGCAATTTCTGTAGTTTTAGCACTTATAAATCACTAATAAAAGCATCTTATGGAAAAAGACAAATTTATTCGGAAGAAGGGAATACTGTTTATCGTAAGTATAATAATAATGATTGTTCTTGCGATTGCCATCACTTTTATCCTTGTATTTATTCCCATACGTCAATTTATGGGTAATGATTCTGAGATTGAATGTTTTTTTGGAATTAATTCAGTTTTGATTGTCCTCGGGACCATGTTCTTTGCATTTTATCTTATTCGGCAATGGATAATCGGAATTGATTATCTCAACGGACAAATAGAGAAGCAAATAGAGAAAGAAGAGAAACAGAAACAGCAAGATCAACTTATTAAGGATGCTGAGATGCGAAGAGAGTTTGAACGGCAACGGAATCAGATCAATGATCTGTTTCGCTTAATTGAATTGGCAAAAGAACAGTCAGATGAAATAACGGATAAATCTCACGAAAATGAAGAGGGTACTGGGGAAAAGCAGATTGATAAAGACGTTTTCACAAAGAAAAACGAACTATTGAATGTTGAGCGATTAGCTTACCTAATCGATCAGTATCAAAATTTTATTTCAAAGTAACCTTCCAAAACAGTTTAGCCATGTACAAACTTGAATTTACGCTTCAACAACACACCCCGCTGATCCACTTCCAGCACGACCAGGCCGGGGCTACTCTCCGCGCTACGGAAGTAAAACCGAAGCTGGATCAATTTATTATTGAAAAGCTTCTGAAGGAGCAAGATGTTCGCTTCGACTATTATGAATTACAGGACGATGGAAGGCAAAAGTTTATTACTGCTCGCGAAGCATTCAGCCGTTGCGCTTTGAACTCGAAGAATGATGAACAAAAAAAATGGGCTTCATGGCTGGTTGGTAAAGGCAATAATGAGCATGTGGCATTGGATTACAAAATGGTTATTGAAGCATTTAATACACAATCTAGGATAATCGATCAACATGATAGAGTCCCAATGTATTTTGGCAATATGGGCGAAGAATATATTAATAAACCCATGTCGCTGACCACCTGCGATAAACTCAAAATAGATATTATGTGTATAAATGACTCTCTTCGATTAGCAATAAAAAATTCGTTTCCTTATTTCCTTTCACGCACTAATTTTGGAACAAGACAGAATAAAGGATATGGGTGTTTCTTCTTTCATAATGATGATAAGAATGAATATTTACCAATAAACAATTATTTGAAGGGAATTCCTTGTTTAAAAATAATTCAGAAAGACTGGCGAAGTAGTTTATTTGTAATCAATTATTATTATCAACGGCTAAAGTCAGGAGTGAACTATAATTACAAAGACATAAAAACTGGCCGTTTATTTTGCCATTATCATCCGTCATTTTTTAGAGACTTTATGTATTCCAGTTATACAGTTCAATGGGAGAAGCCATGGTTGAAACAAAAGTTCTTCCCTGTTCCTGCGAGTCTGAATAATCCAAAATTTGCCAGAGCATTTCTTGGTCTTTCTCCAAAATTTGAATTCAAAAACAGACATAATTATTGCAACCCAAAACCAGCAACATATCCACGATCTGATTTCGGTGTAGAAGTAAATAGTGATACTATTTCAAGACATAAATCTCCAATCACATTCAAACCTATCATTACAAACAAAGGAACGGAGATTTATGTTTTAGATGAAACAAGATTTTGGGAACCAATTTGTGATCAACAATTCAGTTTCGAAGGGAATGAAATAATAGATTGGTTACCTACACCTTCAAGCGGAATTGATATTCATCTTTTAATATCTCAATATAATAAAAGCCTTGGCTCCTCATTTTCAGCAGTGGATTTTAGAGGCCAACGTTTAATTAATGTCTCAATACTATAACAACAATGAACACCTACTTTGCCCTTACCATTGGCCCCATATATAAAACCTTATCGCAGGCACAGCGTACGCGCGAATTTTGGGGTGGGAGTTACATGTTTTCGTGGATAATGCGTGAAATCATAAGAGGGATGATTATTCAAAACGTATTCACTCCTGATGATATTCTGATGCCATATAGAAAAAAACATAAGAATGAAAAAGTTGGAACAGGCTTGTATCACGATCATATGATTGCTAAAATTTCAACGGGGAAAAATGAACAGGTATTGGCCGACTTTAAAAAGGTTACCGATGACGTTCTCGGGATCATTGCAAAACATTCCAAAATTGAATTGTTGGTTTTGCAATCTTATGTTCGTTTGAATGCTGTTATTTTTGATTTAGAACAAGGTCAAAATATTGTTGAAACCGTAACCAACTATCTTGATTCGTTAGAACTGCAAAATCCTATTTTTCATAATTCTTGGCAACTTGATTGGTCAGATGCAATTGATAATCTTAATGGAAGGCTTTTTTACAAAGACGCTTTTACAAAAGGAGATCACCCTGATTTTGTTTTTGATTCAATACCGGAAATCTCTTCAAGGGGTCTTCGAAAAGCTAATGATAAAGAGTATGACCAATTGGTCAAGACTTATATCACTGATCAATTCCTTAACAAAAAACGACTTCCAAAGAATATTGAATCTGAAATTCAGGATAATTTTATTACGCAGCTTTCAAGATCAGATCTTTTAAAAGATGCTTTCCGCAACTATCATAAGTACATTGCAATCGTTCATGCTGATGGTGATAATTTTGGCAAAACCATTACTACAATAGGCAATTTATCCAACGATGTTAAAAATCTCTCATCCTTGTTATTTGGTTTTGCTACTGATGCTGCAAATGAAATTAAAGATTATGGAGGAACCAATGTTTATGCCGGAGGTGACGATTTATTATTCTTTGCTCCAGTCGCTACAATAAACGCAAAAGGGGAACAAACTATTTTCGATTTAATCAATACATTGGATACCCATTTTAAAGCCACTGTTAGTGATAAGTTGATAAAAATTTCTGAAGCTGACAGGCCAACACTCTCCTGGGGTGTTTCCATTTCATACTACAAGTTTCCGCTTTCGGAAGCAATTGTGACCAGCCGTCAATTGTTATTTGACAAGGCAAAAAGCTATGAGGGTAAAAACGCAGTAGCATTTCAAGTAACCAAACATTCCGGCCAATCCTTTGGTGTTACGTTTGGGAAAGGCAAAACCGATTATAAAGTACATTTCAAAAAAATGCTCGAAAAAGCGTTTGATCCGGATGCCGATTTCATCAGTTCACTGCAATACCAGATTTCTGGAAATGAAACATTACTTAGAGAAATATTCAATGATAATGATTATCCCAAGAAAGTTGAGAACTTCTTCGATAACTTCTTCGATGAAGAAATCCATTCCAGCAAAAAGGATTTTGTACATTCTGTACGTGACATGCTAATACAAGCTTTTAATGATACTGCTTTGTCAAGCAAAGTTGCTAAGAAGAAAGCTCACGAAGAACGGGTGAAAACCGCTATTGACAAAACGTATTCAGCACTACGATTTATTCACTTTCTAAACAGCAAATCCGATGAGTAACAAGAAAACTTATAAAATTGATTTAAGGCCAATGGATGTGTTCTTCTTTGGTGGGGAACAACACTTTGGAGAGGGCGATGAAGCCAATTATTTTGTTCGTTCCAATTATTTCCCACAGCAAAGCGGGGTGCTGGGAATGCTCCGACATCAGTTACTAATTCAGAATGATTGCATCCCAATTACTCCACATAATAGGAATATTGTTTCAGAATTGATTGGTGAAGAAAGCTATGATATTCTTGGGTCGGCCAAATCGTTCGGTGCTATCCACAACATCTCGCCACTATTCATTTCAAAAGACGATGAATTGTTGTTCCCTGAAGCTTATGAGTTTTACATAAATACAAAACATGCACCCGATCAGCTATCACAAATTGAGGTAAATACCATAGCCGGGCAAACATTGATCTATCCAGAAACAGAAAAGAAATCAATCATCTCAGTTGGAGAATCCTATTTGGGAAAATATGACATCAAAGAGTTGCTTGTTTCAAAGAAAAACAACCAGCAGTATGATTATTGTTTCTCTAAAGAAAGAAAGGAAGAAAACAAGAAAAAAAACTGGCCTGCTAACGGAGTGTTTATTGAAGCAGGAAAACCAGGGATTCAGAAATCGCTTCGGAAACAGAAGGGGCAAAAAGACCAGGGCTTTTACAAGCAATATTCATGGTCGTTTCCCGAAAATGTATGCTTTACCTTCTTTGTCGAGATTGATCGCGAAGTAGCTAAAAACTTTGAGACAGGGCGTATAATGCTGGGTGGAGAAAAGTCCGCCTTCCACATGGTGATTGAGGAATACAAAGAAATCGATTCTCCTTTCGATGAAACCTCCGCTTTTTATGACGGTTTGTATGAAAGGTCGCATACTTCTTTGAATAAAATCGTTTGCCTCAGTGATTGTATTGTGAGCGACGAGTTGGCCAGCAAAGTGGCATTCATGAGCAATATTATGATTGAATTCAGGAATTCAAGAAGTAAAGTGTCTAATACCTCAAACTACAATCGGATGGATAAAAAGTATGAAAACGATAAATCCCAATATAATTCTCCGGTGCGTAGTCAAAAATACCAATTATTGAAACGAGGTTCTGTGCTTTGGGTTGACGATGTTCATTTGGAAGCAGTACAAAACTTACTCAATCAGCCTCAGCATCGGGCTATCGGTTACAATTATTTCAAAACCATTCAAAACCATTCAAAACAATAAAAAACAGATACAACTATGGCAAATTTAGTTTCAAAAGGATTTATCCTGAATTTCAGCACCAACCTACATGCAGGAAGCGGCGATGCCAATTATGGCATTATTGACAAACTGGTTCAACGCGAACCGGCTACCAACAGACCTATTATTCATAGCTCTTCGTTAAAAGGAGCTTTACGGGAATATTTTGAATTCAAAAATCCACCGTTGAGAGATAAAGATAAAGTGACTACTAGTAATTTTGTTCGTGAAGTTTTCGGATCACATCAAAATGATGATAATATGGAATCAGGGAAATGTCGTTTTCTTGCAGCTTATTTGCTTTCTATACCGGTTCGCAGTAATACGATTCCTTACTTCATGGCCACATCGGTCGATGTGCTGAAAGAGCTGAAACATGAAGCTGAAAGCACAGGCTACTCATTAAGCACGACACTTGTTGCCGAAATTGATTCAATAATCGAGTTGTTCAAAGTAAATGGAGAAGAAAATCTTCATAATGGCAACCCTATTATTTTCACAAACAATTTTGGTTTGAATGTAATCCTCGAAGATTGGGTAGCTAATGTAAAAGAAAATGTAAACGTCACCGAACTCGAAAAGATTACCGGTAGCAACTTGGCGGTTTTCAATTCAAGCGACTTTGCAAAGCTATGTAATCAGTTACCCGTGATTGCCCGTAACCAATTGGAAAATGGCGAGAGTAAAAACCTATGGTACGAGGAAGTTGTACCCCGTTTCTCACGTTTCTTCCAGTTCACATTAATTCCTGATGAAACAAATATAGAAATCGATTCTTTCTTAAAGGATTTGATCAATCCTGATAACACTTTCCAAATTGGAGCCAATGCTACCATAGGTTATGGTTATTGTAAATTTAATACCTTATGAGCCATGAGAAACATTGAAAAATTAATTCCCGCAGCTATTAATGCAGTGAATACGAAAATGGCAAAAGACGGCAAAGTGAATTCAGCCTATAAAGGATACATATCATCACTTGGTGCTGGAATTATCCAAAGCGGATTACTTCCAACCCTTGCCATGTACAAGGGGAATGAAGATAGTGATAAGAAAAAAGCCAATACAGGTTGTTTGCTTGATGCAATTTTTGAAGTGATAAAAGCAACCCCATCAACTATAACTAATGATGAGGATGATTTATTTTCTTATGCGCTAAGAGTATCACAACAACAAAATAATTGCCAAGTAATAATTGATCAGGTTCTAAATGCCTCTATTGCTATTAAGTTAGCTATTCGAACTTTTAAATTAGTATAATCATGAATACACCAAATATAGGATGGCTTTATTTTAAAGACTATTACAGGATCAACAATAATCAGGTGCAATTATTTCAGAATGCCCCAAGACAAAAAGGGGAACAGCGTGATCGGTATTTTCAGTCTCATTATAAGGTGAAAAATGCAGTTGTTCTGAGTAAAGCATTTAATGCCGGAATTAGTACTCAATTTCAGGTTTTACCACCTGTCGAAGAGCTTCAATTTACGACCACTTATCCAGGCCTTATATTGGGAACGGGTTACATTCACGAAACAGGAGAATTGGGTGAATTTAAATTAGGTTTCTTTTTTGATCATGCTACCGGGTATCCATGCATTCCGGGAAGTACGGTTAAAGGATGTTTGCGCAGCATGTTTCCTCAAAAAGAAAACAAAGAGGTTGCTGATAAGAAAGAAAAGTACAACTATTTGGCTTCTGTTATTCGAGAATTGACCGGTTTGGAGGGAAAGATTATTGAAAGAAATGAGTTGGGAGAAGACTTTGATCAAAAGGAGCACCCGAAAAGAAAGAAATTCATTGATATGCTTGAACGAGAAATTTTTGATGGTGAAAAGACGGTACTAAATCTTGATGGCACACCTAAAGAAAAAGATTCTAAAATTGTATATCAACCTATTTCTGTTTACGAACGCGACATTTTTTTCGATGGGTATATTGTATCCTCTAAGCATCCGGTCATCAAACGTTCAACCTATCAAAACTCTAATCCATTTATTGGCGATGATTATATTACTCCACATATTAACCGGAAGAAACCCGAGTTGTCGCCTTTTACTAATCCAATTCCGTTGATGTTCCTGAAAATTCTTCCCGAAGTAACCATTCAGTTTCAGTTCGATTTAAAGGATGGATTGTTTACGAAGGGACAAAAGCGAGACCTCTTCCGTCGGATGCTACTTGATTTTGGTATCGGCGCCAAAACCAATGTAGGTTACGGGCAGTTTGAAGAGGGTTTTGAGGGTTGGCCTCTCGGTAAAGAAACAAATACTGAGACAATGCAAAGAAATGAACCTGCTCCTTATAAAGGGAGAATTAAACAAAATGAGAGGCTTGAAGCTGTCGTCGTTGATCAATCAAAAAAGTTGGTCAAAGCAATTGTTCATGGAAATGAATTAGAGCTCAAAATGGCTGTGAAAAATTGTCCCGAAAATGGAACGTTGGTTCAAGTAAAAATCAATACAATAAACAAGAAGAATGAAATTCTTCAGGTTGGCTTTGAACGTATGATATGATTACCTTTTCTTTCTAAAAAAATTCCTTCACCTTCCCGGGGATGTGGGGAAATATAATAGACTTAATATAAACATCAATTTTTTTCAGTTATGAACAATAAAGTAGATAAACAGTTGACAGACGAAGAAAAAAAAGAAATTCTCGATCTGATTGCAACATTACGTAGTAAAATGCCGTTTCTGATTAAACTCAGCAACGATGATCGTAAATCAATGGTTTTTATGGACGATGGGCGAACTCCTTTTGCCAATAAGTCGTTCGATTATGCCACACGCAATGCCGATGTGAATCCCGGCGATCAAATGCTTGCCGCCGGCAGTCGTGATCTCGATCTTTTCTCCTTCCTTTCGGTGGTCGAAAACGAAATGGGGCAGATGTATGAAATGGTTCACGACACGAAACAAGAAGCAGGAAGCGAAGCCTTCGAAGTGGCTCGTTTTGTCTATATGAAGGCCAAAATGGCGCTTGCTATGAAAGTGCCCGGGATGCAAACTATTGTGGACGATCTTGGGAAACTGTTTAAGCAATCGACGCCAACCAATGGCAACAATACCACCCCCAAATAGCATTGTGCACATTCCCTCCTGGCCGGGAACAGGCAGGGATTTTTTTAAATCATTGGAGTATGATAAATGTTGTCCTTTCATGCTCGCACATCGTTATCCGACCGGTGCACATCGATGCTTACGGCATGATACATCCGTTGCGCACTGCAATGCTTCGACGGAGAACCGTGACACATCGGAGGCCGATCACGGAACATCAATCATCGTATTACAGTATATCGATTGCGGAGCGTCACACAGGGAGCATCGCAGGGGTTAGTATCGGTGGCTGTGTGGTTGCCATCCGGAATCAACCGCGAAGCATCGTTCAGCGTACCGCCACACATCAACGATACAACCAACACGCAGATTTAAACTTTCAGTCCTTCAAACCTTCAATCCTTTTTCCATGTCCGACTTATCTTTTCTTTCAGCCATCTATTTTTCCCGCATACGGGTTGTTTTTGAAGCCATCAATCCATTAGTGTTACCCCCTTACAAGGGTTCTGCTTTTCGTGGCAGTATGGGCGAAAGTTTTCGTAACACGGTGTGTTTGTTTCCCGGCATGAAGTGTGAACTATGCAACGACCGCTTTATCTGTCGGTTTTCGCAATTTTACAATAGCTACGTACCCGAAACGCATCCGCACAGCCGTAAATATTCCAAAAGTCCACATCCTTACATCATTGATCCGATCCCGGGTAGCGAAGTTGTTTTTAAACCCGGCGATATCTTTGGCTTCGATCTTACCTTAATTGGCAATGTTGAAGATCGGTTGTTGATGTTGCGTGAAGTGTTTCATCGCATGGGGGAGGCCGGCATGGGAAAGACACGTGCCCGATTTATACCGATAAAATTTTTTTCGCTCAATGCGGACCTTCATTACGATGTTTTGACTTATCACGATAAACCCCATAAGCTTTCGCTTGCCGTATTGCCAATGCAACCGGCGGAGAATCGCATCACGCTGCATCTTGATACTCCACTTCGGATGATAGAGCATGGGAAGTTGCTGCTTTCGCCTCCTCCATTCGATTTATTGATTGAACGAATAGCCTTACGTCTTGGCTTGCTGGCTCATTTCTATTGTGGCGCGCCTTGGCCGGAGGAAGAGTTGGAAACCATTCAACCGACAGGTATTCAAATTGCAGAAGCCACTATTCGCGAATCCGATTGGCGACGCTATTCGGGTACGCAGGACAAAACGATGAATTTTGACGGGATCATTGGCGATATAACATACGAAGGCGAAGGAATAAAAGATTGGATGCCTTTGTTGACGTTGGGACGATGGTTGCATGTGGGATCGACCGCTACTTTTGGCTTGGGTTATTACCAGTTCGAAAACGATTTATTTTCTTCGTAAATTTGCTTCCACCCCACAAGCTCTTTGACATATTGAAAACAAAGTGAGCCTTCGGGCGACGGGAAAGGCTATTAGCGGTTAAGGGGAAAGGGGTTAAGCTATAAGGAATCGGTGAATTGGATGATAAGTTGATGAGTGGATTAAATCTGTAATTACGTAATCCTTCAATCCTTTAATCCTTTATTTGAGCCTTCGGGCGACGGTGCTGATTAAAGTGCGATTGTTTTGTAGGGCAGTGTTGAATTTGTGATTCTGAATTCGATCAATCGGTTGATATGAAACGAGCCATAAAATAACTTATACTCAAGAAAATAATTATTTGGCGAGTTCCATACATCCTTAGTGTTAAAAAATAAAACAAATACACATGAAACAGTTTATGGTAGTGGCTTATGACATAGCTGACGATCGACGAAGGCAAAAAATTGCTAAGGTATTGGAACAATTCGGACTACGATGTAACGAGAGTGTATTTGAATGTTTACTCACCGAAGCTAAAATTCAAAAAATGAAATTACAATTGGGTAAGATCGTTGACGAGGGAGAAGATAGCGTTTTGTACTATTACTTGTGTAAAAGTTGTGTGATGAAACGAGAGAATATAGGGAAGAGACCGAAGCCGCTTCTTGAAATGGTAATGATCTGAAACTATTTGCGAAAGATATCGAGAGACGCATAGGTCTTTGCTTATGAATGGATTGCATGATTTTTTGAGGTTGTTTTGATTTGGGGAAAATATTCCGATCCTTCGCAAAAAGAGACAGGATGGATACCATAGGGCAGGATTTGCGAAAATACAAGAAATACACATTGATAAACGGTTGAAATCCAATGCAAAAATAAGGATCAGTATGCCATTTTTTCGAGAATGGGTTTTTATAAGGTTCATCAAATGATTTGCGAAAATCAAATGAGCCATAAGTATCTGTTTTATAATGTTCTATTCGTATTTTAAAATTCAAATGCCTAAAACAATTGGCGAATAATCCTTGATTTTCGAACTTTTTTCAACAATAGGTATAAAGTGTTGATTCTATGTAGTATATTTGTCGTTAGTTCTGCTATGCGAAAAGCAGTATGGTTGGAATAGCCCATCAAATCTACTATTCCACACAAAGTGAGCCTTCGGGCGACTGCAACGTATATCTCGATCAAGAAAACAGAAGTTACTATTATTCCACACAAAATGAGCCTTCGGGCGACTGCAACAATAATTATCAATCCCCAAAAAAAATAAAGGGTTGATTCCACACAAAATGAGCCTTCGGGCGACTGCAACAATATTTTCCATGTTGAAATATCAACAATGTAGATATATTCCACACAAAATGAGCCTTCGGGCGACTGCAACATAGACACCAGGACCATACAGAACAGAAGCAGGAATTCCACACAAAATGAGCCTTCGGGCGACTGCAACATTCATCAGCCAACTCATCAACTAGTGTTTCGGTATTCCACACAAAGTGAGCCTTCGGGCGACTAAAACGACGGCGGTTTTATAAACCGCGATTTCCGTGTATTCAATTCCACACAAAGTGAGCCTTCGGGCGACTAAAACTTCAATACCATCATGGTATAAGGTTGCCACGTATATTCCACACAAAGTGAGCCTTCGGGCGACTAAAACGGAACAACTGCTTAGTGTTACCATAAATAACACTAAATTCCACACAAAGTGAGCCTTCGGGCGACTAAAACAAGAAATCGTATCAACTCCATTCGGAGATATAAACAATTCCACACAAAGTGAGCCTTCGGGCGACTAAAACTCCGATAGGCTAAATATTGCGCTTCAAAATCCTCTGCATTCCACACAAAGTGAGCCTTCGGGCGACGGGAAAGGCTATTAGCGGTTAAGGGGAAAGGGGTTAAGCTCTAAGGAATCGGTGAATTGAATGATAAGTTGATGAGTGGATTAAATCTGTAATTACGTAATCCTTCAATCCTTTATTTGAGCCTTCGGGCGACTAAAACACTTCGGAGGCTAGGTTTAGCACGGGGACTATATTCC
>Ga0078972_1012799_pt1 | contig 14190 bp, 4 predicted proteins | sample YelNatPaOPGAMG01_FD_67568 | JGI IMG/M metagenome (GOLD analysis project Ga0078972, IMG submission 67568) | Hot spring thermophilic microbial communities from Obsidian Pool, Yellowstone National Park, USA - OP-RAMG-01 (SPADES assembly) (version 2) | ecosystem: Environmental > Aquatic > Thermal...
TGGGAATTGTTTACTACACCCTTGAAAACTACAATCTTTCAGCCGATTTCTTTGAGAAAGCAGCAAGGTATTACGAAAAAGTTCATAGCTTCAAGAATTACATCAGGGTAAAAGGGAATATTGGGTTATGCCTTGTAAAGACAGGCGAAAAGGATAATGCTAAGAAAATCCTTTTCAGCACGCTTAACGATTACGGCAAGTACATGGATTCGCTCATGCTTGCATCGTTTTTCGATAACATTGGAGTTCTATATGAGGGTTTAGGCAAAATCGATTCGGCTTTGTTTTACCACAACCATTCTTTTAATCTAAGTAAAAAACTTAAATCATCTCGAGGTATTGCTTTGAGCAACCTGGCAATTGGCCGATGCTATAACAGTCTAAGCAAATACGGCGAAGCCAAAAAACACCTACTTGATGCCAAGCAATTATCCCAAAAAAATGGAGAGGAGGATATTACTGCTCAGGCCAACCAACAACTTGCCATTTGCTATGAGGAACTTGGCGATTTTAGGAATTCCCAACGATGCCTAAAGGAGTTTTTGGAGTATAACGATAAAACATTCACCAAACAGCTGGTGAGTCAGATTGCTCAGCTACACTCAATGTTGCAGCTTGAAAAGCAGGAAAAGGAGAACCAGCAGCTGCAGCTGCAGCTTGAGCTGAAATCGTTAAATGAACAGAAGGACAAAAAAATCATTACCCTATACACTATCTTTTCCATCCTTTTACTTGTAACCCTTAGTGTGATAGTTTACTTTGCCATTCAGCTCTCCCATAAGAAAAAACTTCTGGAACACACAAACTCGCAGCTGTTCAAGTTCAACAACGAACTTGATTCCCTTGTAAAGCATCGAACCCAAGAGCTAAACAATGCTATTGATAAGATAAGGGAACTCGAGAGAATAAAGTCAGCATTCCTGGCTAATATCAGCCACGAAATTCGAACCCCATTAAATGGGGTACTTGGGCTAACCTACTACCTATCAACCCCCGAAAGCACTACCGAGGAACGTATTCAACTTGGCGAACAGGTTAAAAAACTTGGCAACAAGCTCATAAGAATTGTTGACGATATCCTTGAACTTTCTAAAATTGAAACCAATCAGGTTAACCTTTTGCTCTCTGAGGTAAACTTAAATCAGCTCCTTGATGATGTTTACAATGAGTTTACCAGTAATGACGATTTTAAGGAAAAGAATCTTTTTTTTAAATTAAACAAAGTGCTTTCCGACGATAAATCGATTATTATTTCTGACTATAATCGTTTACGGAGTATTATTGTGAATCTACTTGAAAATGCTTTCAAGTTTACCCACCAGGGGGGAGTGGAAGTTGGTTATGCAATAAACGAAAATTCAATGCTTCACCTTTACGTTAAAGATACCGGCGTGGGAATCCCATACGATATTCAGAAAAAGGTGTTCGAGCGTTTCTATAAACACATGGATGATGCTAATCCAATTTTTTACGATGGTCTTGGTATTGGGCTAACCATAGCCATGGGCTATGCCATTGCCTTAGGGGGTAGCATCAGGTTACAATCAACTCCCGGATATGGTTCAAACTTTACTTTGGTAATACCGGTAACCATTCCAAACCCCAATAACAAGAAGGAAATGGTAAACCTTTCGGGTAAGAGAATACTGGTTGTTGAGGATGATCTTATTAGCTACCAATACCTCCATGCTTTACTAAGCAAAACGGGGGCAACAGTAATCCATGTTAAAAATGCCGAGGATGCCATAGAGGCAACAATTATTGACAGAACCATAAATTTGATATTACTCGATATCCAGTTACCATTCAAAAGTGGCATTGAAGCAGCCATTGAAATCAGAAAGGTGAACAAAAGCGTTCCAATTATTGCCCAAACAGCTACCGATGGAGAGAATGCAAAAACCTGCCGCGAAGCTGGCTGCAATGCGTTTATCACAAAACCCGTTGATCCCGATGAACTCCTGAACCTAATTAAACGATTCATTTAATTTCCACAATCAATAAGGAGTTAACCATTGCATAACAATAAAGGTGTTTGCTACAATCAATACAGCATTTTCATTTGTAACTGGTGATAAAAACAAAAACCCCAGCCTGAGTTGGGGTTTTTCAGTTTGAGATATTAGGTATTATACATTGAAACGGATATGCAGTATGTCGCCATCCTCAACAATGTAGTTTTTTCCCTCAATAAAAAGTTTTCCTTTTTCGCGACAGGCATGCTCAGAACCAAGAGTAATAAAGTCGATATACTTCATAACCTCAGCGCGGATAAAGCCACGTTCAAGGTCGGAGTGTATTACACCAGCGGCTTGCGGAGCTGTCATTCCCTTCTTGATAGTCCAAGCTCTAATTTCCTTAGGCCCAACCGTGAAAAAGGTTTCGAGGTTTAGCAATGAGTACGCTGCCCTGATAAGCTTGTTAACGCCGGGCTCGGTAAGGCCCACGTCGGCCAAAAAGGCTTTGCGATCGTCCTCGCTTTCAAGCTCCGAGATCTCTGCTTCAACCTTTCCGGCAATAATTAGTATCTCGGTTTTTTCATTCTTGAGGTATTCCTTAACCCTATCGGAGTATTGGTTACCGGTTACTGCCGATTTCTCATCAACATTGCAAACGTATATTACGGGTTTGGTGGTAAGCAGGAAAAGGTCATCTACATACTTCTTGTCCTGTTCATCAACCGGAACGGTTGAGGCATTGTTGAACGATTCAAGATGATTTTTATAGACCGATAGAACCTCAAAGGCCTTTTTGGCATCCTTGTCGCCTACCTTAGCTGCTTTCTCAACCTTTTGTAGTTTCTTTTCAACCGATTCAAGGTCGCGCACCTGCAGTTCAAAGTTAACGGTTTCGATATCGCGAACAGGGTCGATTGAACCATCGATATGGGGTAGCGATGGATCGTCGAAACAGCGGAGTACGTGAATTAACGCATCGCAATTGCGAACATCGGCCAAGAACTTATTTCCTTCGCCCTTACCGGTTGTTTTTGAGAGTCCGGGTATATCAACTATCTCAACTGTGGTATGAACAATACGCTCGGTGGGCTGGAACTTTTCAAGTTCATACAGCCGGTTATCGGGAACGTTTATTGTGCTGATATTCGATTTTCCGGTGCCGGTAGCCACATTGCTGGTTAAGGCTTTTGTGCTCGACATGCAGTTGAAAATGGTGGTTTTGCCCACATTGGCAAGACCAATAATTCCACATTTTAGACCCATCGTTATTCAGATTATTAGGTCACAAAATTACTTCAATTCGGTTAGATAACAAAAAAGCGGCTAAAGCCGCTTTCGGTTTAGTTCGATTCAAGGAGCTGAAGTATTTCGTCCATTTTGGGTGTTAGAATAATCTCGGTGCGTCTGTTTTTCTGCCTGGCTTCGGGGGTTTTAGCCCTATCGATAGGCAGATACTGACTTCGCCCGGCAGCGGTTACACGAACGGGGTCAATTTTTGAACCATTGAGCAATAGGCGAACAATGGTGGTAGCCCGTTTAACGCTTAAATCCCAGTTATCCTGTAAACCACCTGTTCCACGGTAAGGAACATCATCGGTATGCCCCTCAACCATAATGTTGATGTCAGTGTTTTGTTCAAGAACGGGAATAAGCTGCTTAATGGCAGCGGCTCCTTTTGAGTCGATTTCGTAGCTCCCCGATTTAAACATCAACTTTTCTTCCAGCGATACGTAAACCTTGCCATTCTGAATGGAAACCGTTAGACCTTTCCCCTCGAAACCAAAAAGAGCATCGGCTACCTTTTTACGGAGAGTCCTCATAACCGAATCCTTTGCATTGAGCATACGCTCAAGCTCAACAAGCCGGGCATTTCGTGCATCAAGTTCGCGCTTCATGCTGTCCAGATTGGCTTGCACTTTATCGAGTCCCAGCTTTCGTTGGTAGAGCTTTCGTTCAAGCTCCTTTAGAGCATCTTCCTTTTCCTGGAGCTCCTCCTGGGTTTTTTGTATTTGCCTTAAAAGTTTTTTGGTCTCGTCCTTGCTCCCCGAAATCACACCGTCTTGCAGATTCTGCAGCTCAGCGTACCTTTCTTTAAGCGAGGCCAATTCCTCGGTAATTCGATTGAATGTTACTGCCCTGCTGATACTATCGCTGGTTAATGCATCAACTTTAGCCTTTAGGATACGAGTTTTACTGTCGAGTTCCGCATTTTTAGTTGACAGCGCTTCGTTCTCGACCGATAGCTTTTCTCGTTCCTCCTCGCACTTTGCATTCTTATCCTGTAGTGCTTGAAATTCCCTGGCAGGTACACAGGCTACAAGAATTGCCAACCCAAATATCAGGGTTTTGATGTATCGATGCTGCTTCATGTTCGATTTATTTTGAACAAATATAAAAATTAAATTGCACCTTCGCAGACTGAAACATTTTTAAAATATCAACATAAAATTGTTATTTAGACAAAAAAGATTTGGAGAAATATGTAACAAAGTGCTAATTTAGCTGTTAAGGTAGAATATTGAGGGGAAAGGTGTTTATGGATAAGAAGTACACATTGCTAAGCAATATCGATTCGCCCAACGATATCAAAAGGCTTAAACCCGAGCAGCTGGTTGATTTAAGTGCCGAGCTCAGGCAGTTCATCATTGATGTTGTTTCGGAGAATCCGGGGCATTTTGCCTCAAGCCTTGGGGTGGTTGAGTTGACCGTTGCCCTCCACTATGTGTACAATACTCCATTCGACCGTATCATTTGGGATGTTGGTCATCAGGCCTATGGCCACAAGATATTAACCGGACGGCGCGATGTTTTCCACACCAACAGGAAGTACAAAGGAATAAGCGGTTTCCCAAAACGCTCCGAGAGCCCCTACGATGCTTTTGGCGTTGGGCACTCTTCCACATCCATATCGGCAGCCCTTGGGATGTCGGTAGCATCAAAGCTGAAACTCGAGAACCGCAAAGTGGTTGCCGTAATTGGCGATGGTGCTCTTACAGGTGGCATGGCATTCGAAGCCCTTAACCACGGTGGAGGCATCAACCCCAACATGCTGATCATCCTGAACGATAATAATATCTCCATTGACCCAAGCGTTGGCGCTTTAAAGGAATACTTGCTTGATATTACCACCTCAAAAACATACAATAAGCTCAAGGAAGAGGTTTGGGATATTCTGGGACGACTAGATAGGGTTGGCCCCAAAACCCGCAGCCTAATTCAAAAAATTGAAAATGCAGTTAAGGCCGCATTACTTAAGCAAAGTAACCTTTTCGAATCGATGGGATTCAGGTATTTTGGTCCCATTGATGGACACGATGTGGTTTACCTAACCCGTGTGCTTCAGGATTTAAAGGACATTCCCGGGCCTAAACTGCTTCATATTGTTACTGTAAAAGGCAAGGGTTACGCTCCTGCCGAGAATAACCAAACAGCTTTCCATGCACCCGGTTTATTTAACAAGGAAACCGGAGAGAGAATAAAAGTGAATGCCGATAAGCCAACACCTCCACGATATCAGGATGTTTTTGGCGAAACCTTAGTGGAACTTGCCGAGCAAAATCCAAAGATTGTTGGGGTAACCCCTGCAATGGCAAGCGGTTGCTCCCTCAATATTATGATGCAGAAGATGCCCGATAGGGCTTTTGACGTGGGCATTGCCGAGCAACATGCTGTAACGTTCTCGGCTGGATTGGCCGCTGAGGGACTAATCCCTTTCTGTAACATTTACTCCACTTTCATGCAGCGTGCCTACGACCAAGTGATACACGATGTTGCTTTGCAAAACCTCCCGGTAGTTTTTTGCCTCGACCGCGGTGGCCTGGTTGGCGATGATGGTGCCACTCATCATGGTGCATACGACCTGGCTTATATGCGGAGTGTGCCCAACATGACCGTTGCCGCTCCAATGAACGAGGAAGAGCTACGCAACTTAATGTATACTGCCCAGCTGGAACCCAGGGGCCCAATCTCAATCCGTTATCCGCGCGGTAATGGCGTAACCATTGATTGGCGAAAACCTTTTAAAAAGATTGAAATTGGCAAAGGCAGAGTGCTACGCACAGGTGGCGATATTGCCCTACTCACCATAGGCCACATTGGCAACCTTGCCTCCAAAGCCGCCGATATGCTTGAAGCCGAAGGATACAGTGTTTTTCATGCCGATATGCGGTTTGTGAAACCTTTAGATACCGATATTCTTACTAACGTTGGTAAAGAGTTTAAAACTGTTATAACCATTGAAGATGGTTGCTTACCGGGAGGTTTCGGTAGTGCAATCCTTGAATGGTTCAACGATAATGGCTACAGTATAAAAGTTGTTCGCTTAGGCATTCCTGATGCATTTATTGAGCAAGGAAGCCAACAAGAACTCTATGCAGAGTGCGGCTACGATTTGCAAAACATCTACAACACCGCTAAGCGATATGTTACCAGAAAGGTAAAACTTCGTGCAGGTTAACTTAGTGCAAAATCGGTTTTGACAAATTAAATAAACTTATTATCTTCGCACCGATTTTCTACCATGCCCGGGTGGCGGAATTGGTAGACGCGCTGGTCTCAAACACCAGTGGTAGCAATACCATGCCGGTTCGACCCCGGCCCCGGGTACAAAAGCCTCGAAAATTCGAGGCTTTTTGTTTTTTACGGAGATGTTCTTGTCAACATTTACAAAATCATTTCATTGGCATTTCCGAATTCACTATTTTTGAGGGTTGAACTGATAAAAAACATTAACCTATGGCAGAAAAATTTATTCCTTTTGAGGTTATAGAAAACTTCATGGTTAAGGTTCTGGTAAAGGCCGGCGTACCTGAAAATGATGCAAAAATTGTTACCGATGTTCTTGTTCAAGCCGATAAGCTTGGATTCGACTCGCATGGTGTAAACAGGTTAAAACCCATATACCTCGATCGCATAAAAGACGGTATCCTAAACCCTGTAACCAATTATAAAATTATCAAGGAAGGGCCAACCACTGCCGTTATTGATGGACAAAATGGAATGGGACATGTTATATCGTATAATGCCATGAAAATGGCTATTGAAAAAGCCAAAAAGTATGGCATGGGAATGGTTGCCGTTCGTAACTCAACCCACTATGGTTTTGCAGGCTACTGGGCATTGATGGCTGTTAAAGAGAATTTAATAGGCATTACCGGCACAAATGCTCGCCCCTCCATTGCACCCACCTTTGGTGTTGAAAATATGTTAGGTACTAATCCGCTTACATTTGGCATGCCTACCGATGAACCTTTCCCCTTTCTTTTAGATTGTGCTACCTCTGTTACACAGCGTGGAAAAATTGAACTATATGCCCGACAGGGAAAAACACTCCCAAAAGGTTGGGTAATTGATGAAAACGGCGAGAGCAAAACCGATCCCAATGAGGTTCTTGACGATTTAATTAAAGGCAGAGCAGCATTAACCCCTCTCGGTGGGATTGGTGAAGAAACCGCCGGCTACAAGGGTTATGGTTATGCAACTGTTGTCGAAATTCTTTCGGCCGCACTTCAGCAGGGTGCATACCTGAAGATGCTTACCGGAATTAAGGATGGTAAAAAAGCACCCTACAACCTTGGCCATTTCTTTATAGCCATTGACATTAGCGCATTCACTGAGGTTGACGATTTTAAGAAGACTGCTGGTAATATACTACGTGAGCTAAGAGCATCGAAAAAAATGCCAAATCAAACCCGTATCTACACAGCAGGTGAAAAGGAGTATGAAGTTTGGAAAACCCGTAAGGATAAAGGTGTTCCGTTTGGTGATGAACTCCTTAAAGAGTTTCAGGGAATTTGCAAGGAGTACGGGTTAAACGAGTTTTTGCCCAGCTTTATGTAAAAAGGTTCAAGGTTTAAGGTTCAAAGTTTAAGGTTCAAGAGCCTGCTCCGCTCTGCGGAGTTCAAGGTTCAAGGTTCATGATTCCAGTACCTGTCCCGCATTAGCGGGATTCAAGATTCCAGATTCAAGTGAATTCTTTTTTATCAACAGTCAACTGTCAAGACCACTTGTCATCCTGAGCGTAGCGAAGGATCTCACTCATTATAGATTGAAGAGATGCTTCGACGAAGCTCAGCATGACAAAGGTTTGAGTATGCTAAGGTTTTGTCATTCCGAGCAAATGCGAGGAATCTCATTAATGGTTAAACGTAAAAAGAGATGTTTCGGCGGTGCTCAGCATGACATGAGGAAAGGGGTCATCCCCAAACTAACAACCATCAACAGTCAACTATCAACTAAACCAGTATCACAGGGTTTCACAGTGTAACACGGTGTTTCACAGTGTAAATCAGTCTAATCTGTGTCATCTGCGTTCCATTCCATCTCACGAACAACGAACAACCACCATCCAAAAAGAAACCCCGCCTAAGCGGGGTTCTTTAGCTTTATGAATTACGTTAAAGTTACTCCTTAACAAGTTTACGGAGAACCGATTCGCCATTACTGTTGTAGAAGCGTACCAGGTAAATACCGCGTTCAATTGAGCTAACGTCGATTGACTCGGTATTCTCAACCTGACGATCCATTACCACCTGACCAATTACCGAGGTGATGGTTACACGGGTAACCTCAGCGCCGGTAAAGTAGATACGATCGGTGAATGGGTTGGGGTAAACGCTTAGCTTAGCGATGGGGTTGGTGGGAACTCCGGTTTGAATAAGGGTGATATCAACATTTATGTTGGCACCGCTAACGGCAAAGTTACCATTCTTGGTATCGAAACCGCTCTTAACCACCGTGTAGGTGTAGTTGCCATCGGGGAGTTGCATGGTAGCCACGCCGCTGGCATCAGTAGTTACGTTGCCCTGGCCTGTAACGTTAATGGTTGCAGCATCAACAGGAGTTGTACCATCGCTACGTTTAACGGTGAAGGTAACGGTGTACTTAACCTGAGCGCTTTCCACATCGCTGGCGTTGCGAGGTAGAACCTTGAATGCACTAAAACTGTAATCAACCACACCGGTAATATTGTAGCGTGCACCCTGGGTTGGTGTGAACTTGTAGAGGAAGTCGTCGATGTTAATGTTGTTGGTGCCATCGCTTACAGTGAATTCACCAAAGCCGGCATCGGCAACGGTGCACTCAACATTGCTGAGCTTAACCAGAACACCCTCGTATGCCTCACTGGCTGCCTGTGCAGGTGTTACATCAACAGGGGTTGGTAGTGTGTTACCACTATTAATCTTATTCAGGTAGTTTACGGTCTTAATCTCGGTGAGGTTATTGTACTCATCAACAGTACCAACTAACTCAACGCTATCGCCCTGAGCAATTGTACCAAAGGAGTTGTTTACGCCGTAAACATACACGGCATTCCAAGCCTTAGCGCTATCCTGCAACCATATGTTGAAGGAGGACGTACCCGTTTTAACGGCAGTTACAATACCCTTGGTACGAACCTGCTGACCCTTAAGCGGTGAATCGCCGCTGGCATCGGTGGTGTACTGGATGCTGTAAATCTTTGTTAACGGAACATCCTGAACGGTTACAGTTACAGTCCATGTCTTAGTGCTGTTATCCTGAGCGGTTACTGTGTAGGTAACAGGGTTGGTGAAGTCTTGAGCCACACCGCTGGCAGGGTTAATGGTAGCATACTGCGATACGGTGATGGTAGGTGTTAAGCTGGTAATATTGGTTCCGTAGGGCATTACCACGGTTACAGTACCAGCAACAGCATCAATGGCTGACGATACCTGACCTGCAATGGTAAAGGTAAGGATATCCTTCTCAGTGCTTGCTGCGGTAATGTTTACGGTAACCACCCAATCCTGCGTTGAACCGTCCTCGGCGGTTACAGTGTAGGTAACGGGGCTGGTAAAGTCGTTGGCGGTTGTGCCACTTACCTGAGGTGTTGTACCCACCTTAGCGGTAGCAGCAGCCGAAAGGGTAAATGTAGCAACAAGGTTGGTTACATTGGTGCCGTAGGGCAAGGTGAGGGTTACGGTGTGGTTAACTGCATCAATTGTACCGTTTACCCCGTTGATGCTGTAGCTGAGAATAGCTTTCTCGCTGCTTAAAGTGGTATTCAGGGTAATGGTGTAGGTCTTTTTGGTTACACCATCCTCGGCGGTGCAGATTAGCTTGTAGCCGGTTTGCAGATCGGTGGCAACGGTGGTGCCGTCGGCCTGGTAAACCTCAAAGGTAGCACCAGCAGCAGGGGTAATATTAACCTTAAAGTTGGCCAGCGTTTCGGTTTGCGGAACGTTGGTAATGGTTCCGGCGTTGCTGTCAACGGTGTAAACCGTTGAGGTAACGGTGGCGTCGTTGCTTAAAGCAGCAACCTTACCCTTAATGTAGATATCATCTATTCGGCTTGTACCAGCTGATGCAACGGTTCCTCCATTTACTGCCACTGTGGAGCTTACAACCCAACGTAGTGCAACCAAATCGGCATCGTTACACTCAGCAGGTAATGAGATATTTTCAATTTTACCACTTATAAAGACATCGTTAGCTAGAACTATAGCGGTAGCACCTGTTACATCTGTCCATGTACCGGAATTATTAACCTGGTACTGTAACTTAAAGTCTTTAGGACCAGTATTGGAAGCCTTTTGTGCACTCGAAACGGTAATATCTTTGTATCCCTTGGTAGTGAATTCTACCTTCCAGAACTTAGTATCTACACCGTCCTGCCAACCCGTATTTGTTGCTGCTGAAGTAGTAACTCCGCCAACATTGAAAGCAACAGTGCCCGAAGCTGTACAGGTGATTTGACGATTAATATTGTCGGTAATTCCCTCATCGGCAATAGCATCATCTGGGTTATTGGGGAATGTCCAGGCAACAAGCGTGGTTAATGCAGGCTGTGCCACAGTTACGGTTACTGTCCAAACCTGAGTGGTTGTTCCATCATCGGCGGTTACAGTGTAGGTAACAGGGTTGGTGAAGTTGTTAGCGGTTACACCGCTTACCTGATCAACACCTCCAACCTTGGCCGATGCTCCACCCGACAGGGTAAAGGTTGCCACCAGGTTGGTTACATCGGTACCGTATGGCAGGGTAATAACTACAGTATGGTTAACATTGTCAATTGTACCATCAACTCCGTTTATTGAGTATGTAAGAATATTAGCCTCAGTATTCTTGGCAACGGTAACCGTTACCGTCCAAGCCTTGGTGCTGTTATCCTGTGCAGTAACGGTGTAAACCACAGGGCTGGTGAAGTCCTGAGCCACGCCACTGGCGGGATCGATGGTGGCAAACTCCGAAACCTCAATGGTTGGGGTTAATGCTGTTACGTTAGTACCGTAAGGCATTACCACGGTTACAGTTCCGGTACCGGCATCAATGGTTGACGATACCTGACCGCTTATGGTGAACGAGGTAATATCCTTAGCGTTGCTTGCGGGTGTTACGGTAACGGTAACAGTCCAATCCAAAGTGGTTGTGCCATCCTCGGCGGTTACGGTGTAGGTAACGGGGCTGGTAAAGTCGTTGGCGGTTGTGCCGCTTACCTGATCAACACCACCCACCTTGACGGTAGCGTTGGTTGAAAGGGTAAAGGTAGCCACTAAAGCGGTAACGTTAGTGCCGTAGGGCAGGGTTACGCTTATGGTGTGGTCGCCCGAATTGATAACGCCGTTAACACCATTAATGCTGTAAGCGGTGATATTGGCCTCGTGGCTGGGTTCAGTAGCCTTGGTAATGGTTACCACCCAATCCTGGGTTGTTGTTCCGTCCTGTGCGGTAACGGTATAGGTAACCGGGTTGGTAAAGTTGTTGGCGGTTACGCCGCTCACCTGAGGTGTTGTACCTACCTTGGCGGTAGCGCCATCGGATAGGGTAAAGGTGGCCACCAGGTTGGTGATATCGGTGGTGTAGGGAACGGTGGCGGTAATGGTGTGGTTAACATTATCAATGGTAGCATTAACACCTGCCACGGTATAGGTTAGGATGTTAGCCTCGGTGTTAGGTGCAGCCACGGTGAAGTTAATGGTATAGGTTTGGCTAACCAGTCCATCCTCGGCGGTAACTGCAACGGTGGTTGAGCCGGGCAGCGAGGCTGCATCGGTCTTTACTGCGCTTGCCTTGGCATCGTTCAACGTGTAGGTTACTGTAGGCACTGTGGTTGTACCGTAGGGTAACTCCAAGTTATAGGTTAGGGTGGCGGGGTCAAAACCGGTTACGGTTACGCCGTCAACCCTAAGATCCGATAGCTTGGCATCGTTACCATACAGGTATATATCGGCAACGCTACGGGGGTATAGCTGGTACTGACTGGTTGTATTATACCAGCCCAATACTCCGGTAATATCGTACTTGCGACCCACCTCCATGGTAAGGCCGGTATATATCGATTTATAAACCACCAAATCGCCTGAACCATCATTAACCACGTAGTTCCCTGCGCTTCCTGAGTTACAGGTGGCACCGGTTACCTTAATAAGAACGCTCTCATAGTCCTCGGCGTTGGCTGCCAAAGTGGTAAGCGATGTAACTGCAGGTAGAGTATTTCCGGTGTTCACAACGGTTGCAGCCTTACTGGTGGTTAGCTCGGTAAGGTTATTAAATTCAACCACCTTGCCCTTTACAATCAGGCTATCGCCTACCTGGTAGGTATGGGTGGTGTTGTAGTACACATAAATACCACTAAACGCACCTGTTCCTGCTTGCAGGTAGTAGTTCTTACTGTTTACAGCGGTTACTATACCGCCAATGCGAACGCTATCGTTAGCCCAGTTACTGGCTCCAGTTGTATTATTGCTCTGAATGTCATAAATAGTAGGTGTGGCAATAATGGTGAAAGCAGCATCGCTCTCGTCGGTGGCGCCGCTGGTATTGCCGGTAAGGCGAATCTTGTACTGGGTGCCATACTTGGCATCGGCAGGAATGGTGAAATCAAATGAGCCGGTATTGGGTAAAGCTGATACTAACTCCTGCCAGGCCCAATTGGTGGTAAGACCCTGCCTAACATAGGCCTCGTACTTGATGGTCTCGGCTCCCATGTTAGCCGATGTCCAGGTAATGGTAACATTATCGCCGGCAAAGAAAGTCTGGCCACCGTTGGGGGAGGTAACGGTAATGCCCGGGGTTAAAATTTCAACCTGTGGAACAGTACCATCGGTTTTATATTTAATAGATGCCCCTGAGTTGGTGTAAGGGAAAATCTGTGCGTAGTAGTGCTTACCGGGAAGCAAGGTGTTAAGTGTAGCGGTTTGCACGCCGTAGGCAACATTGATTGCACCGGCATCATCGCTAAAGTCGGTATCGTCGGCAATGGGGGTGCCATCGGCAACGGTAAAGGTACCGGTGGTGTTAACCACAATCACGTAGTTCTCGGGAGCCTGAGCGCCTGCAACAGCATCGGTCCAGGTGAGTGTTGCAGAGGTGCTGCCAACAACACCCGAAACGGCAAATGCGGTTACGTGGTTGGAGGGTTCAGGAAGGATATTGGTAGTGGTAACATCAGCTATTGCAGCAGGTGAGGCTTGCAGATTAGCTGAAGCATCTTCGGCAACCACGTAAACATCATAAGTAGTACCGGCATTTAATCCGTTAATATTTTGGGTGTACTCTGTACTAGCAGCGGCAACAGTAATACTACCCGATTTAACCAAACCGGCAGCGGTTGCGTCTTTAACCTCGGCACTTGTGGGAACAGCTGAGCCATTGGATACAACAACGTAGTATGCAGTGCAAGGCTCATCGAGGTTAACCAGCAAATCAAAGTCGTTATTAGCCACATTGGCAACCTTGGGGTAGGTGGCTGTCCATGAGGGTGCGGTAACATCGGGGTCGGCGGTGCGCAGGTCAAGCATTGTTGGGCTTGACTGAATATTCGGAGTGGTTTCATTATCCTCGGCAACCACGTAAACATCGTAATCGGTTGAGGCGGTTAGCCCGCTAATGGTGGTAGTGTAATCGGTATTAGCTGCGCTAATAGTGACACTTCCTTTTAAAGCAACAGGGGTATCGGTAGCATCGGTACCTGCCTTAACCTGAGCCGATGAAGGTGCGGGTGCACCATTGGGTAATACAACATAGTAAGCAGTGCCAGGCTCATCGGTATTTACAACTAATTCAGATGAAGAAGAGGCAATGTTTGAAATTTTCGGAAAATTAAGAGTCCATGAAGGGGGAGAAGGCAAACCATAAATTTTTACCTGATCTATCAATAATCTAGCAGTGCTAGAAGGTGGTGTAGAATATGTTATAGAAAATTTTATTCTAACAAACCTAAATTCACCTGAAGCACTTATATTGTATGTATAAGTACTTGATGAACTTGTTA
>Ga0078972_1012800_pt1 | contig 14190 bp, 17 predicted proteins | sample YelNatPaOPGAMG01_FD_67568 | JGI IMG/M metagenome (GOLD analysis project Ga0078972, IMG submission 67568) | Hot spring thermophilic microbial communities from Obsidian Pool, Yellowstone National Park, USA - OP-RAMG-01 (SPADES assembly) (version 2) | ecosystem: Environmental > Aquatic > Thermal...
GCCAAGCTGCTTCTCATTCGTAAACAGACGGAAAAATGCGATGAACAATTCCAAACACCCTACCCCAACCATCAACTGCCGAAACAATCCATGGAAGATCGGAGCAGCCACATCCAGTACATACGACGATCTACTCGCTCTGCGCGCCTCGGCTAAGCCAGTAATAAACAATATCAGCCCCCATACTATAAGTAAACCACCCTTCCACCCTCATAAATACTTTACACTCTGTGTAAAACACCATACGCAACGCAAGATGTAAAAACTGTGTGTGCCTTCTCTGTAGAAGGGCACCCACGCAACATCGCTCCTACCACTGGCCAAATCCCGATGAAACCTTAATTTGACAACCCGGTTGTTATTGGCTTTTTGGTTCCTTACACAGACAGTCCGGCCTATTGACATTTCCCCAAACAGTATTGCACGTACCTGTATACGGCTTTCCAAAAATGTTGGTACTCCGACACGTTGCACCCTCCTCTGCGCACCTGTAACCGGTGTCTCCGACAGGGTCGAGTTTGCAATCCCCATGTCCTGGCCAATTAGGAACAGCAGCCGGACCCAACGCGCCAATAACTGCACACGTTCCAACTGCAGCCCAAAATAGAGTTCCGATTCTAATCTTTGGTTTAGTAGTTTTCATGGCATTCACGGTTTCCTACTGGTTGCTTTGTGTACCTGAGCTTTTTAACCAATTGACGGCAAGCCACGAAAATTATCGGTGCCACGCCTACCGTCACCAAAACCCATCTCGCTAATGCACGCCTCTCCCTAATACCCAAAATCCGCTTCGGACCATGCTTGAGATAATATTTTACCTGCGCTAGAAGAGCCGGATCGTTATCCGATTTCCAACCCTCGCCAGGTTCAAGGGTGTACTCAGCGTAATTGAAAATCCGTTTCTTCGTAGCTTTCCTGTAACGATAGTCATGTGCCAACCTCGGCCCGTCCACACTTGGCAAAAACTCTCTTGCCTCTCCTGTACGCACAATTATCGTCTCAACCACCAAGTTCACTACTTCAACAGGCTCAAGGGGAAAACGGCTGGAGTAAAGTTTGAGTTCCGAACTAAACGGGATCGACATACCGTTAGTCTCGTACCACCTTGTACATCTGTACAGTGCGTTAACAAACCCATTGGGGATCTCCTTTCTCATCCCAAGCGACATTCTGTATACCTCCATGTGAAGCAAACTTGGAGGATATTCCAATTCCGCCCTCAGAAACTCATCGTTCTCGTCTAAGTCAAGCGACTTGTCCCTTACCACCTTGCATTCGGACACAAACCTGCCATCTGCCGAAGGTTTGATATCCCACCTGAACCCAAAGGCAAGCGGGTCATTGCGGGCTATCGTCCACGGCCGGGGTAATTCAATGACGCCCCCCTTATTTGTGCGAACATTCCTCGGCGAAAGACCATACGTCAACCACGGCATGTAAAGTGATAAAAAATCAAACACAGATGGAACGTAGATTGGGGATGAAGAAATAGCAGCATAAACCAGGTTGCTCTCAGGCCTCGGGATGGCAATGTGCTTGGCGTATGGCACCAGCCTAAATGTATTAGTTCCCTCATATACAAGAATTGCCCAGTCCGTCTTGTCATCCACATTTGTAGCGGCTATTCGCCAAGCATCCCCACATAGCGTTACCACAAAACCTACACATAATGGCCGTTCACTTTGCGATTTACCTGATGCCGGGTTCCGAGTCCCAACTTCATATTTACCCCTCACCTCGATGACTTGTCCACACCAACCGCACCCAAGCAAACAAAGCAATAAAACTAATGGTCCCAACAAACCCCACGTAAACCTGCCTCTTTTACCCCCGAACACCCAGGAATTAGTACCCAACCCATTGTCTTCCACTCCTCTACTATTACCAAACTTAGTGCTACTAGCCTCGCCTTTCATAGGGCCACCTATTTGCAAACGTCACCACCATTTTGACACGAAAAAAGTCAATAGGGATTTTTTAATTTTTTCCATGCTCTAACTGCCTGTGTCACAATAGGTTACAGCATCCAAGGCATTTAAACCGCACACAAAAACTCTGCCCAACATAGCTCGTTCCCGCCCACACAACCGCCAGCAGCCTGAACTGCCGCTTGTCCGTAAACAGGCAGAAAAATGCTATGAACAACTCAAGCAAACCAACCGCCAGCAGCAAATGCCGAACGTAATGCAGCTCACCGCCTCAGCCACATCCAGCGCAGGACCAGAACCAATGTCTCTTCACACCCTAGCCAACCCGGTGAGGTCAAAAATTACTCCGACCCGAAAGCTACGGCCCCACAAGGCTTCGTTTATTTTGCTCGCTGCTTATGTCGCCCACTCATGGCTATTCCTTTGCCCCCCTACCAATGTGGGCGTTGCCAAATTTATATGGAATTGATGCGCTCGTCTTTACGGTTTAGGGTTGCACACAACCGTCTGTGTCGGCGGTCTGCTGAGATGTTGGACAAGAAACAAACTCTACACAAGCACCCAACAGACTTTTCAAATTGCAATCACACCCATTTGTGATTGTCCGTACCTCAAACCACTCGTAGACAACCGCGACAACATCACTACTAATTTCACATCTCGTCGTTTTGTCGTACGGAAGACCGCAGATACCTGGCTTGCGATTGGAAGGGGTTGAAATCTTGCAACACACCACTGATCCTCCGCCCGTCTTGCAGGGAGGCGAAACCGATAGATTACAGTTTGCTTCCGAAGAAACCCACAATTAGTGTCGCCCTCTTTGGCAGTTGAGCAGGTTCGAGCCGCGATAGCTGCTAGAGCTAATGCGATCCCAACTGGCTAGCAAGCCAGCGAAACGCTTCGCTCAAACCTATTCCGTTTCATTTCAATATGTCTCAATTTCATTTGCGATCCTTTTTGTTTAGGGCGCCGTCGTTGATAACCCCCGGACCGGGCGCCGTTCAATCCGGGTCCCATTAACTACACCGCCGCATCTTTAACAACAGAAGCGCGGCACAAAAACTAACAATCAGAAAACCAACAACTATAACCCTCCCAACAGCAGGATTTCGGGACGGAGGTGCGGGCGACGCCCGTATTCGATTTACATGCTTCTGGAACTCCGCCTCATCCGGTTTTAAAAAACGACCTCGCGAAATATACCATGCCCCCGACACACCACTTTGCTCTTGGATTCGATAATCAGTCACTACCATTTCCAAATTATTGGGAGCTTCGGGAACGGCCGAGAAGTCTTCCTCAACCGCCAATAGTTTTGTGACCTTACCTCTAACCCAGTAAACAACATCAAGGTCGTTTGAACTCGAACCTCCGCTCCTTGGTTCATAAATTCGCCATTCAAAGAGGGTGGGAATAACAAGGGAGGCTATTTTTTGTCGCTCCAAAACCTTGAACCGCGCGTCAACAAATCCCTTGTCGTAAGGAGGAGGGTAGGGAACACCAAGACCCTTCGATGTATAATATAGACCCGGGTTGAGGAATAAGATCTCGTCGATTACTACCTCGTTGGCGTTGCTCACCGCATAGACATAAACTGTCTTAATTGAATTGCTTAGCTCTAAGCCGTGATACACGAACTTCGAAGGCAACTGAGGAACGCGCTCATTCGCATACACACAACACCTAAATGCCAGCCAGTAAACATGAAGATGTGTGTACGAATTATAAGGAATAGTTCGCGGACGTACATCCCCGTTTATAAAGATGTAACGCGGCTTCGCCACCGCGATATGAAACGGTTCTTGATTAACATACTCGAGGGTGAATTGATTGGTTTCATCAAACCCGTATTCATAATGACCGAATTGTTGTTTTCGGCCCTCTTCGTAAATCTTCAAAATCCACTTAGACTCGGAGGTGGCACCTTCAAACAGGAACACCTTCGGAGTACCTTCGCTCCGGAAGCAACGTTCCAGTTCGCCTTCGAACTTAAGCGTCACACCTTGGCAGCTATTCCAAGAAAAAAGTGCCAAGTTGACAATTGCCATCGCAATATACCACGCCGGTTTGCCCGGAAACTCACCGCGCGCTGTGTGTGGACATCTCTCCCGTCCACCCGGAACTGAAGCCTCGATGCTGAACCAGGCCGCTCGCATATCACCCTGCCGCAGAAATTGAAACATTGAGCACATAACCGTGTGAAGTCAAATCACATATCCAAACGCGACATTTAGCGTGCCGCCAACCTGCGCCGCTTATTTGTCCGACTTGCGATTCTCTATTAGCGATTGTCTCCATTGCCATACGCTCCTGTCTGTAGCTCCAAGGGCGCTGCCACACGCGACCGACGCCTACTGCGCCACAAAAGCCAGTAACTGCCTACCAACAAGTAAGCCAGCACCGATTTCATAATGTTGTCCGCCGCGCGCGGCGAGATGCGCAGCAAGTCCGTTAGGTTGCCCAGGCACCCGCATGGCCTGTGCCACCCCATCCACCACAACCCAAGCCGGTATATCACAAAGTTGGTAGCCAGCCACACAACCGCCAATAGACTGAACTGCCGCTTGTCAGTAAACGGGCAGAAAAACGCTATGAACAATTCAAGCAAGCCAACTGCCAGCATCAAATGCCGAAACGGAATGCCAATGATCGGGTCGGTCACATCCAGCGCACGAGCAGAACCTGTAGCGCTGAATGCCTTCGCCAAACCAGTAATTACGAAAAGCACGCCCGCACTCCAAACAAACCAACGCAACATGCGCCCCCTATCAACGGCCGATCCGATTGCATCATCATCTAAGCGGTTTGAATTCACGCTATTCATCTGCGACGCCTACCAGAGACAGCCATTTAGTTTAAATAATCATGACGCAAATCGTACCCAAGCTTACCGCCCACCACTCTCTAGATAAACCGGCTATACACTCTACACCCCTCGAGTCCGTTCTCTATTCCAGAATTCCAGACTCCTCCGGCCAGTGCCTTAGCATTCATAGCTACGCCCAGTTTTTCTCCCAATTTGCAGCCAATTTTGACACGAAAAAAAAGTCAATAGGGATTTTTTAATTTTTTTTCCATGCTCTAACTGCCTGTGTCACAATAGGTTACAGCATCCAAGGCATTTAAACCGCACACAAAAACTTTATCCTACAAAGCTTGTTCCCAGCGATGCAATTGCCAACGGGCCAAGCTGCTTCTCTTTCGTGGCCGGACGGAAAACGCGAGGAACAATTCCAACAACCCCACCCTAACCATCAACTGCCGAAAGGGTACACGAAAGATTGTAGCAGCCCCATCCAGTACAGACGCCGATCCGCTCGCTCTCCACGCCTTGCCCGGGCCAGGATTAAGCAATACTAACCCGCTATAAACAATAAACTGCATAAAATACCCGCTCAAAAACCTATCGGTCATAGCTCAACAACTTTGTTGGCTATGTTATATCCCACCTGACCCAAGCTTTGGAACTGAAGTGCCGGTCTCTACCAAGCATCTCTGACCTGCGTGCGTGTTAATACTCGCCATCTTAAAAAATCCCAGTCCCAAAAATACAAGCGGCTTAAGTTCAATCTTCACTCAAATAACTCGCCCCCAATTCATTTCTTTTTTTAGTCATTTGGTTGAAAAAGACGGATGAATCGATCCCTTCCCGAGATCCTCAACTACTCATGAGTGATCATCCCGCTCGAATCTTGGTAAATATCAGCCTTAGGCCCGTCTGCCGGACCAGCGGTCACATTCAACCTACCTTTACACCGGCCGGAAATTAGCTTAGCTACGCCTATGATAGTCTCAGTTTCCACATCGCCAAAAACGATTCCTCGGTCGGGGACAAAATTGCATTTGGGAGTTAACACTCAGATTTAGCCGCAGACATCCCTACACCCTTCTCCCAACCACCCGCCGCGATTGATTAAACGTTTATCCCCCATACCCATGGACACCTTTATAGTGCACATTAGTCTCTCACACAATCATCCTGGTCTGTTGTCTGGTAGGTTATCGGACATGGAACATCCTGCGTACATTTATCAATCGTTATTGTGCTGCATATACATGCTCCACTCGCGTTTGTAACCGGCTGAAACCACTGGTACAAGGTTACGACGTGGTTAGACGTAACTCCACATGTCGTGGTCTTGTCAAACGGGTCGCCACAAATACCAGGCTTATCATCGGAAGGGGTGGAAATCTTGCAACATATCACTGAGAGTGGGCCCGACTTGCACGGGACGTCGACCTTTACGAAACAGCTCGGCTCCGCTGAGCCCCCACAGTTCTTTTCGGCTTTTTTGGCAGTTGGGCATACCCCTGCTCCGATAGCTGCCAGGGCAATCACTATGGTGGCAAAAGTATAACCGCGTGCGAGGTTTTCCCAACCTCCCCTACGTTGTTTCTCGTAATCTAGTTTCGTTTTCATATTTGTGTCCTCGAGATTATTAAGTTTCTTGTTCTTTTTTAGTGTCTGCTAGTTAAATCCTTCTGAGCCGTAGGCGATCCAGCGTCTTACTAGGTTCTGCCCCAGTGCCGCTTCGCCAATATTACCAAAAAACAAAAGCTTATGATGAAAAAACCAAGAAGAATAACTTTGGCTGTACTGCTCCTGTGCGTTTCAGACCCAGCCGATGCCTGAATAACAGCCCGCACTTGCTTTATCTGCCGCTTCCACTCAGCTTCTCCCGGACACAAAAACCGCCCGCGTGATAAGTATCGCGCCGACTTGTCACCCACCTGTTCTTGGAACCGATAATCACTCACCGCAATTCCCGCATCTCTACTAGGAGCTTCCGGAATAGCTGAAAAAACACTCTCTAGTGCCAATACTTTTGTGACCCTGGCGTAAAATCGCTCCCACACATCCAGATCGTTCGAACTTGCTCCGAAGCTCTTTTTGGGTGGGAGTGTCCATTCGACCTTCGGACTGTAAACACACCACTCAAACTCAGTGGGTATCGTAAGTGATCCAACTTTTTCCCGGCCCAAGACCTTCAAGTGCGCACTTACATACCCTTTGTCATAAGGAGGCGGCAACGGATATTTTTCTTGAAAAGTGTAAAATACCCCAGGGTTGAGAAGTGAAATCTCATCGATCTCGCCACCATCGCTATAAGTATAAACCACATCAACAGTGTCATTTGACCATATGTCCAAACCCGGAGTCGTTGTAAGATGCCAAGGTACACGCGAATACTGCTCATTCGTATATACCGCACATCTGAATGCAAACCAGAAAACATGAACCGGAGTGAATTGCGATATAGCGGGACTGGTCCGTGGCTTTACAACCCCGTTGATAAACACAAAATTCGTATTCTTTACAGCCACTTCATATGGCTCCTGATTGACGTAGTAAAGCGTGAATTCGTTGGTACCCTCAAACCCGTGCTCCCAATGCCCCCTCTGCCTTCTCTTGCCTCCTTCGTATATCTTCAAAATCCACTTCTCCTCCGAAATAGCGGCTTCAAAAAAGTAATCTCTCATTGGCGCATTCTGAGGGCGATAATATTCCAGTCTGCCCTCAACCATAAAACCAACGCCTCGGCAGACACCACACCAAAGCATCGCCAGGCCAATGATAGCGCTTAGAATACACCGCTTCGCATACCCCAATCCAATCGCTCGCAATGGTTCAGAAAGAATAAACAAGGCAAGTCTCATTCTACCTCGCATCCCTACCAACATCCCGGTCCTGTCGACTTTGGTAGGCATAGCTTGACCCATTTTTACCAACACTCTGCACCCATTGTTGACACGAAAAAAAGTCAATAGGGATTTTTTAATTTTTTTTCGTATGCTCCAACTGCCTATAAGCGCCATGTATCACGTTACAAAAGGTTCGTAAATCCCAAAAACCTGCGCCTTTTCAAAGCTTGTTCTGAGCCAATCTACTGCCAACAGGCTTAATTGCCGTATCCTGTGAGCAAATAAAAACGCTATAACTAACAAAGCGAACCAACTATCACCACTCCGCACACCTGCAATCACCCACTGCCAACAATTAAAAGCGCGTCAATGCGACACAGCCAAACAACGGAACGTCCATCAACCGACGCTTTGAACTTCAACACTGCAGTTGGTTTCCCAACCCATGTTAAACAACTGTTGGCACCCTAGGAACTGTTTGTCTATACCAAAACTTGGTCTTAATGGTAAAAGCCCAAACTAGTCATACATCCACTCCGAATCGAATTACTCAACCACTCGCTGATTATCTAGAAACATTACTCAAGCTCTGCCCTCGAAAACATGACAAACACAGGGTGGGTTGTAGCCTTACACCTACATGTTTGCAGCTTTTTGCACGTGACATACCAACATTTGTGATCTACCTCTGGAAGCAAATTAGCAGAACTTTTTGCATAGTTCCTCGGGTAACTTTAAGTAACAACACCACTGAAGCTTTCTCATTCGTACCAATCTAGTAACACGCGGATGATACTACAATTCCCGTACTGGAGTTCTACGTTTGTATTGCCCCGTGGAATGGATGAGCCCTCCCTAAGTTAACACCAGACCGCTGATTTTTAGGGTAACCGTCGCAACCTCGTATGACCATTTCACTCAGGAGCAAATATAAAAACGCATAACTGTTGTGTCACAATTTTCAATTTGGCGCCTCTGTTTCAGCAGTTTTTGATTCGTAGACGTTTTAACCGCCCGAGGCTGGAAACTCTATGCCCATGCAAAAGACGCCATCTAAAACGCAGAGGCAATATTGGTCCCTTTCTCTTTGTTACCTGGAGGGCGCAGCTTGCAATCCTATGCCTCTGATCGTCATATGGCTACGCGCCTCCTACAAGCAACGTAGTTGGTTAATCAACCCTAGCCTTAGAAATTCAACACAGCTTAAATGCCGCAACATATCCAGAACTATGAGTTACTCAAAGTGCCTTCTCCTTACTTTGGTGCGTAGCCCTTTTCTACGACCCATTTAGTCGCTACCTCTTAATCCACTACCGGAGCCGTAACCCACAACTACCACCAACAGATATACTAAAACAATTTCACGATCCTGTCTACTGTATGCCGGAAATATGCAACAGATCAATCAGCTCGGTTTTGGGAATTAAATCAGAAATGGGCTTGATTTATCCCTACCTCCTGGGTGATTAGCACCCTCCGAAACTCAATGGACTTTTATATAAACGACAAAACGATTTGTAGTTATCGACTTTGCTCCCGTATAAATGTCCGAAAGGAAACTTTTCACTCGAAAGTCCAACCCAGTGAAGTCGACAAACAAAAATTAGTTCCTCTTAAAACGGCGAAAGAGAGGTTACGCCAAATTTACTACCTGTGATTGGGGGCCTTATAAAGGTGAGTCGGGAATTCAAACGTTGAGAATTACAGCTCGAGCTTGTCAAGGGCTCGGTATCCCAACCTTAAAGGTATCAACCCAAAAATTGCAGAAAGGGCTAAGAAGCTCAAGCCTCCTACCAATTTTATTCCAATCCCCACTCCCAACCGAGGGAAAAACACCTCTCGGGCACCAAATGCAAGGCAAACGAAAGAACCAAAAACGTATAAACAGCTGAGGACTAGACATAATGCTCCACCAAAACCATTGACGATTTTGCTAGGGTTGGTCTCTTTAAAATTCGGGTATAACATTGCGATTCCCCTCGCCAGTGCGTTAAGAGTAATCGTCATCACTGTAGTCACCCCAAGAAAATAAATTGTACGGTACCAAGGCAGCTTAAGAGTGAACGTGGATACTAAAATCAGTGAAAGTGTCACAAGTAAACTGCTCAAACAGGCGTACGCTAACTTGACTCGGACAACTCCTTTTAATCCCATGGGGGAAAGCCCTAGCACCCAAGCAGAGTGCCCCTCTAAAGAGAGTTGAGGATACACAAACCTTGTAGTGATCGTAGCCAGAGTTAAAGTTACCGCTACCAAATTCAAATGTGTGACCAGTGCCATCCAAAACGGATTTTCGAATTGAGTGTTAAACTTTCGGAGGTTGAACACATAGATCCACAATAAGCCAAAAAGTAAGGCTGATTGTGACCATTGGGTGGTATCCCGCCAAAACACCCGAACGTCTTTTAAAAACAACGCTAAAACGCTCGGTTTAAAAATGCCTAAATGTGTCAATGCCCTTTCGAAGCGAGGGACTTCAAACACCTGGCCTTTTCCCTCCTTTTTAAACAGTAGCTTGAGCCGCCTGGGGTCATACCCGCTGCCCAATACAGTCTGATACGCCGGCAAAAACACTTCACTCACATACTTGCAGGACAACATCCCAAGGAAACACACGTAGCTTAAGATCACGCCAAAATAAAAAATTGCCGATTTGAGAGCCCCCTCGTTCCAGTACAAAATCCCCGACACAAACCAATAACTAGGCAAAAATGCAAACTGAGCAAACCGAGTCTTCCCCAATATCTGGTCTAATGCAGGTAAGATGCGCGTCTCCAGTGCCTCCTCCGAAACAGGCTTTGTGGACCAGGCCCACACAATAGCCCCCACACACAACAATACTCCCAACCTTGTTAACACCTTACAAAAGCGCCGATTGGCAAACAACCCAATTGCAAGCGCACACCAAACACCAAGTATGCCAGGTATAAACACAAACAGTGCTATCGCAACCACACTCACTAGATAAAAGTCAATCCCAACACTATGCGTCCGTCCAAAGGCTGCCAACATTGGCGAAATCAAAACTAAAAACGCCCATGAAGCATATACTACACTTTCGATAGATTTAACCAGAAACACCGCTGTTGGCGATACCGGGGTACTAAGCAAAAAACTCACCTCCTTCGACTTAAATAAACTCGTATATGCCACTATCGCATTACTCACAAACAACAGAAACCCTAAAAATGCAAACAAGATGTACATCACCCGTTCGATCACTGCTTCCCCCAACCCGGGAAAAGCTTGCAAAAAACGAAACATTTTTAGGAACGCAAAATATGTTAACCCCACATATCCACCTATAAACCCTACAACTACGAAAACCAGAAGGAGGGATCGCCTGGACGCAGCTAAAAGTCGTCGCCAGCCAGTTGCCAAACTAACCCACAAAAGCTGCCATATATAAACCAACTCATGTCGCTCATTCCCGCACACGGGTACAAAGATACTCCACGCAATTTAGGTACTCAATCACTTGTCACGCCAAACCTTGCGCCGACGACCACCCCTGACTCACAAGCCCTGCTAACAGTAAAAACAGTTTTCTCAGAACCATCATGACTTCCTCCACAGTCCAACACCCAATTGTTAATAAAGATGGTTTGCCTGCTATGATAGCTAAGGCTGCGATAAACCACATGGCAGTCGCCAAGTAAATTACTGTTAACGAAAAGAGACAACCGTGCCGTGTGATGTCAGATTGCTTGGTAGCAAGTGCAGCCATCGTGGCTTTAAAGTGAAAAGCTAAACTAAACCCGAGCAAGAAATGGAACGTAGGCGGATACCACCACTTGCGGATAATTAACCCTGTTATGGCCCCTACGGCTACTATCACAGCCGTGTAAAAAGGGAAAAGGTAGGGGGCAAGGTCGACTACAAAGTTTGTTTTCTCTAATTCGACAAACCCTGATTTTTGTCCCACGTGAATCCGGCGGAGCCGGTACCCAAACAAAAAGGCAGCTAACCAATGTGTCAGCTCATGAGCTAGCACATATGCGCGTTCCCAACCATTCAAAAATCGATACCCTACTAACCACGCGATTGCACCCACAAGTAAAGGGATCAGTTTTTCCAACTCCCTCAACCAAATTCCCACCAATCGAATTGCAACCAACGTGACCCCGATGCAAACCGGCACCAAAAGTACGCCTATGAGAAATTTGGCGGTTTTAATGCCCATGTCATTAACCGTTGGCTCCCCACACGAAAACGCCCAAGTACTTCAACATAACTAATGCCTTCTTCTACAGCCGGCTTAGCATTTCCACAAGCCTACATCGTGTACAGATTGGATCTCGGTTACAGCAAAAGTCGTGGACTAATTGAATTAAACCTTGCTGAAACGCCGCGGTTTTTTCCCAGCTAAACTTGCATTCTCGTAACCCGAAAAAACGTTCCCTTGCAACTTTTAAAATGGAATTATCTTGGCCCGCTGGCCAATCGAAATAGAGTTTCATCGCGGCATCAGCGAGTTTGTGATCGCCTGTTGCTAATGCCTTAGCACGAAGCCATGGAATTATCACGTTCACTGCTAAGTCAGTAACCCTATGCTTACCTAATAATTGCGAATGTATTCGACCAGCAGAGGAAAACAAACTGTAATGTGTTTCCCAAAATCCGTTAACCTTTGGCACCAAAATTTCCTGAAGCGAACTCCATGGTTTAGTACCCGGATTAGTTGCCCAGTGTTCAAGCTGCATAATGAAACTCGGTTCTGCTAACCAATGTGAGACCAACGCTAAACGGCGGTGTGGATGATTTGCAGGTCGGACTCCCTTAAACCTCCAAATTTCGGAAGGAATGAGATATCGGTGATACTGTGTTTGGCACCGCCACCATATATGCCACATCCTACGAACATACTCCTCTATTTCCCTGCTTTTGCGGGGCAATTCATGTGGTAATAACCCGCTCAGTCCAAACAAAATCGATTGTATAGTTTCAAGGCCAGCCTCCGGGCTGGGTAGTATAGGTCTCAACTCGCCCAGGCAAAACATCGGCCAGGTATTATGTTTGTATCCTAGACTGCGAAATAAACCCTCCCACAAAGACTGCGTCCACCCTACAAGCGCAGCCCGAGCGGTAAACCTGGCAACCTTACTTGCGAGCCGATGTTCAGCAGCTCCTTCAACGAATTTACGTAGTCGACCTTCGCACAACTTAGAAAAAATCTCTGCGCACCTGCCCTTTACTGGCAAAATCGCTACACGTGGATCACAACGACCATACCACCACATCAATTCGATAACAGGTGAATCTGTGCACCCACGGATAGGCAAAATCGGCGGCCACCCAATGTGTGTGTGATCAACATCCCAAACCACCTGCAATACGACGTTGCGATATCTAGAATCAGAAAAATGGCCATGGGCTATCCAATTCGACGATAAAACGTCAACTTCAACATCCCCCCTCCGCACATTTTCTCCATCGAACTGAATTACCGCATTTGTAAAATCCGGCCCTTCCCCACTGTTGACAAAGCCTGGATGCAAAACACGAATTCGTCGTCCATCTACTGTCACAAGAGCATCCCTATTAAGGCGTTGATGTTGCCATATCATTAGCAGCACAGACTCCGGTGGTGCATCGTTGACGTTCTCTCTGAGGATAAGTTCCTTAATACTTTCTCTCTTGATCCAATTATATGCTCCTCCAGGTGGCTGCTCCATCTTGGAATGCTGTTTACACGCATCCTAAACCATCCGTCAAGTCGCCTTTCTCATTGGCGGGGCCAAGTTTTTCAACCGATAGCATGCCCACATAATATAAAACTTCACCCACTTGTTTAATGGGGGCCAAATACCGAGCATCTAGCGAAGGCAAAGACTTATCTTCCGATTCACCAGATTGATGGGAGGCAATTTAAGCGAGTATCTTGGGCAGTGAGATTTAAAAAAAGCCGGGTGTCTCACTGACACCCGGCTCATTAAAGACCCCCCTGGCAGCAACCTACTCTCGCGTGGCCTATCGCCACACTACCATCGGCCATGCGGCGTTTGACGGCCGAGTTCGGAATGGGATCGGGTCGGTCCACCGCTGTATGGCCACCAAGGGGAAAAATCCTATAGTGAGTTTATTCCCTGAAAACTATACACAACTACGTCATTAGGATTCAGATCACCGTGTGCGAGAGTGCGTAGTGATCAAGCCGCACGACCGATTAGGACTGGCCAGCTCAACGCCTTGCGGCGCTTACACCTCCAGCCTATCAACCCGGTGGTCTACCGGGGGTCTTCAGGGGGCTTACGCCCCGGGACACCTTATCTTGGGATGGGCTTGGCGCTTAGATGCTTTCAGCGCTTATCCCTTCCGCACATGGCTACGCAGCGCTGCCCCTGACGGGACAACTGCTACACCAGAGGTGCGTCATTCCCGGTCCTCTCGTACTGGGGAATGAATCCCTCAAGTGTCCTCCGCCCACAGTGGATAAGGACCGAACTGTCTCACGACGTTCTGAACCCAGCTCGCGTACCGCTTTAACCGGCGAACAGACGGACCCTTGGGACCTTCTCCAGCCCCAGGATGCGATGAGCCGACATCGAGGTGCCAAACCGGGCCGTCGATGTGAACTCTTGGGCCCGATCAGCCTGTTATCCCTAGCGTACCTTTTGTC
>Ga0078972_1012801_pt1 | contig 14190 bp, 16 predicted proteins | sample YelNatPaOPGAMG01_FD_67568 | JGI IMG/M metagenome (GOLD analysis project Ga0078972, IMG submission 67568) | Hot spring thermophilic microbial communities from Obsidian Pool, Yellowstone National Park, USA - OP-RAMG-01 (SPADES assembly) (version 2) | ecosystem: Environmental > Aquatic > Thermal...
AGCTCGGGAAAATGGTTTCGGCCAGCCGCCGAAACCGACCGGCCAGCGGCCGGTGCTCCCCGTGCTGCGCCGCCCCAATGGGGCGGCGGTACATCAGCCCAAGGCAAGCGCAGCGCCGCCCTGGGTAGGCAAGCGATCCACACAATTTCCAAACATCTTCCGACTCACCAAACGTGGCTCAACCCCATCGAAATCCCCAGACGCAACAGGCCCAATCCAAACCGGCGGCATAGCCGCCGCGTGCAAATGGTGGCGCGCTCTACAGCGCGGAGCATGGGGCGTGGGGATGGGGCATGGGGCCAAGTGTTGGAACCTGGGGGGTCGAAGCGGGGGGGGGGTTTTGGCGGGGGGGGGGGGGGGGGGGGGGGGCGATCGTCCCCAGGGGGAGTCTTTGGAGGAAGTTCTGCCTCCTCGACACAAGACCCGGAGCCAAGCCGATGAGCAGACCGGCCACGGCGAGCCTCTCTACCATAGGGAGGTCCCCTCCCGGAGCCAAGGGAGCACCAACGTGAGGGAGGTGCTGAGGACCACCCAGAGGCCGAGGGCAAGACCGATCCCGCTTCGGAAGGTGGCGACTTCCTCGGGGTGGATGAGGACCCAGGCAGTGAGGACAAGCTCAATCGCCAGGAAGAAAAACACGAAAGCCACCATCGCTCCGTTCTGGCTCTCCACTTCGGACTCGAGCCGTACGCGCTCCCTCGCCTCTTCGACGATCAGCGTGAGCGCCCGATGGATAGGCGCTCCGCCAGAGTGCGACTGGTTGACAACATGCTGGAAGGCACGGACGAGCCAGATGGGCGCACTCTCATCGGCAGCCCAAAGGGTCTTGGCGAACGTTCCGCCCTGACCGGCGACATCCGCGAGGTTGGACGTCAGGTGGCTTCTCTCGAGCATTGCCTCTAAAGAACGTATGATGTCCCCCTGCCGCCTCCGACGCTTGCGATTTCGCCCCCATCGGTCAAGGGAGGCGGGAAGGGCCATTGCGAGAGTGCCAAAGGGGATGGTCCCTGCGGGCCCGCCCCAGGCCCACCCGAGGGCGAGGCCTGCGGGAAGTGGTGCCCACAGGCGATAAGGAGAGTCGAAGAGGACGAGAGAGATGGCCGAGACGGCAAGGATGACCCCCGTCATGACTCCCGATCTCCCCCAAGGATGACGGCTTTCCCGCCGTCCATCACCTCGGACAGGACGCGCCGTCCGTCAGGAAGGCGCCGCATGAACAGAACCACCGGGAGCTCTTCCTGGAAGGCCCGCTCGAACTGTTCGGGTGCCACCAAGGGCGACGCTAGGTGCGCCAGCCAAGCGAGGCGGCCAATGACAAGGCGGACCGAGGGGGCGTGCACCGTTGAAAAGGACCCGTGATGGCCGGTCGTGAGGGCGACAAGCCAGTCGATCGCCTCGGCCCCTCGGATCTCGCCGACAGCCATCCGGTCGGGCCGGAGGTGGAGGGCGTGCTGGGCGGCCTCCCGCACGTTGATGCCGTAGCGACCCTCCTTGTTGGGGGGGCGGGTGACGAGCTCCACCACCTGCGGGTGGACCTCCTGAAGGTGGAGCTCCGGGACCTCTTCCACGAGCACGATGCGCTCCGTGGGAGGCATGCGGGACACCAGCCAGCGAAGAAGGGTGGTCTTGCCACTCCCGGCGGCACCGGCGACGATGAAGGACTTTCGGTCCCCGATCATTCCCAGAAGCCAGTCCCGCTGCCTTTCGTTCACCGTGCCCTGCTCAAGGAAGAAGGAATCGCCCAAGGGGTGGCTCTGGTGACAGCGGATGGAGATGGTGGGGAGGCGCGAATAGGGCGGGATGGTGAGAGCTGCGCGGGCGCTTCCGGCCGCAACGGTCTGGTAGGGTTGGGCCATCGAAAGCTCCCGGCCTCCCGCTGTGGCTATCTGGTAGGCCAAACTCAGCACCGCCTCCACGGATGAGAAGGTGATGCCGGCAGCCTCGATCCGTCCCTTCCGCTCGACGGCCACAGAGGTGCCGGTGACGAGGATCTCCGACACCTCGGGGTCCCGCTGGAGCGGCGCAAGGACCCCGAGCGGAAGGATCGCAGGGGGCTCGGGAGCGAGTGAGGGGCCCTCATTGAAAGTGATGCGGCCGCCGAAGGCTTCGGGATAGACTGCCAAGCGGATCTCCTCCTTTGTCGAGTCGGCTGAGGATCGAAAGGAAGGTACGGATACGTCGATCGAAGACGTCGAGATCCGTGCCCGACTCCAGAAGCCCGGGGCGGAAGAGGGGCAGTGTGAGATCGCAGTGGCTGTGGGGCCGGCGGTCCCCGACCCCGGCGTTGTCTATGACCAAGCGGTGGTCTTTCTCGGCTTCGTCGAGGAATAGGCGGGAGCCGAAGGTATGGGATGCCACAAGAATCGACTGCGAGGGCCGGTGAGCCACCCGGCCGTCCGAGATCACGAGGGCGTCGTCGCTCGGACGGAAGGTCTCGTCGGCGACCAGAAGGAGGGGATGCCCGGCGAGGGTGGGGTGGGCGCCAATGAAGGCGGAGAGGTCCCTGCGCGGCCCCTGATCCACGGCCACGACGGATCGCTCCAGGCTCAGAGCTGCCATGATGAGGCCCAGGGCCACCGTTGTCTGTCCCGCACCCCCCGAGGCGCCGACCACAGCGAAGCTCTTGAGTCTCCTCCCCGATCTCCGGATGGCACCAAGAAGCCTTGCAGCGTCGAAGGGGCCCACCAGGACCTGATGCACGCCGAGCTGGCGGAGGGCGACTTCCCGGGATCGGCCCCTGAGGTCGTCGGAGAGGATCGCCACGATCTGCGACGGCCCGAGGGAAAGACCACGCACCGTGGCCACAATGTCATCGAGGCCCGGCAGGCGGGAGTTCAGGACGAGGACGTCTGGGCCTCGTGAGGCCACAACATCCGCGAGGACTGCGACATCGCGCACCTCGGCCACGACTTGGACCTCCGCCGAGGTCTCAAGGAAGCGACAGATCGCGTCGCCCTCGATGGGGCTCTCGGCCGCCACGACGAGAGAGGTCCTCTCTACGGGGTCCACGGGAGGACCGCCACCTTCTCGGACCCCTCCGCCACCGTGACGGCCTCGGCCTCGGGAAGCGGCAGGGCCACGCTCACCGAGCTGCCCGCGACCCCGGATCGGGTCCCGACGATCGGGATCTCCCTGGCCAGAATGACCGGCGGGCCGGAGCCCCAGGAGAGGATCACGGCACGACCTCCCGTCCTGAGTCCAGTCGCCAGGGAGGGAACGGGAATGGCGACATCCACCGTGGCCGAAGTGTGATTCAAAGCACGCTTCGCCCGAAGGTCCGAGGGCAGGATGAAGGAATCCTTCGGCAGGCTGGAACCGAGTTTCTTGCCAATGACCGGATGGGACTCTTTAAGGGCCGAGGGCGGGGCTTGGCCGGCGATGGCAACGGCCGCGACGTCCTGACGGGTGATTCGGGCACCCTCGCTCACGGGGTGAACCGTCACCCAGTAGGCGGTTCCACCCTGCGGCGGTATCAGCGAGATGACGAGGGCAGCCACCGAGAGGGCTACCGCCGCGATCTGCGGGACGGTCAGCTTCACTTGAGAGACCTCCTTCGAAAGGCTACGGGTGTGGTGTTGGTGATGAGCCTCTCGACTCCGGTCAGGGGGACGACGATTGGGACGGGGACCTTCGCGATGGCGAGGCCTTCTCCTGGGGCCACCCGCTCCAGCCACTGAACGGCGACATCCGAGAGGCGGAACCGCTCGACGAGGACCCGCATGTCCTCGGGACTTTGGCGAAACAGAAGGACTGTTCCGGCGTTCGCCACCAGGAGGGAGCCCTCGTCGGTCAGAAAGAAGTCCCGGACGTTCTGGGTGATCCCTGTAATGACGAGGCCGGTCTTCCGCGCCCTTTTCAGGAGCGAGACAAGGAGCGAGCGGACCGAAGGATCCCGTAGGAAGACGTGGATCTCGTCGAGTGTGACGAAGAGTGGACCTGTTCGGTTGAACACCGTCGTCCAGCTGAAGAGAAGCTCCAGGAGGTATGGGACGGCCATCCCGACGGTGCCGGCGTCGAACTGGGACAGGTCGAAGGAAAGAATCTGGGACTCGGGGACGCCTGGACCCGGGAGACCCAGCCCCCGGAGGGGGCCGCTCGTGAGTGTCCAAAGCCGTGTGCGGACCGGATCGGACGAGGGGAGTTGGGTCAGAAGGCCTGCAAGGGTGGGCTCGAGGCTGCGCTCGTAGAGGTCCTTGAGAGCAGCCCTCACCCTCTGCTCCGCTTCCTCGCCTAGACCGGCGGCCAGGAGGCGCGGAAGTCTTGTGATCTTGCCCTCGACGTCGCCGGGGGAGAAGGAGGCCAGGGGATTGATCGGATGGCCCGGATCGGACAGTGAGATCACCATTCCCTGCAGGTGGCGGACAAGGAGCCCATACTCCCCCTCCGGATCGAAGATGACCGCGCGTCCGTTGTTGCTCTCCATCGACCTGAGAAGATCGACCTTGGAAAACGTCGACTTACCGGAACCGGGAGTGCCCAGAACAAGGGCCGACGGGTTGGGTTCGGAGGGCCGGTTGTAAGAAATGAGGCAACAGTGGTCCGGATCATAGCCAAGGGTCACACCTCCCACAGGACGTGGGGGGGTGGCCCATTCGAAGAGGCCCATGTGCGTGACGCTCACGGCATCCAGCAGACGGCTGAGCGGGGGATCCGCCTGGAGATCATCGGAGAACATGTCGAGGCAGGCCCTCTGGCCGAACGGCACCGGGCTCAGGGTCAGACCCTCAGCCATCACGACCTGGACGAGGCGCTCGAGGCGACGCTCTTCGTCAGGCGACGGAAGGCAGACGACGAGGGCGGCGCGAAAGAGCCGATTGGTCCGCTGAAGGATGGCCCCCAGGAGCGTCTCGGTGTCATCCGAGGACTGGCTCCAAAGCGGGTCTTCCTGCCTGTGAGGCTTGAAGGCCCGAATCCGCTGCCTGAGGAGGTGGATGGAGGCAAGTCGGTTGAGCGGGGCGAGGTCGATGAGGACGTCGATCGGCGGATCGAAGGTGAAGAGCGGCGCCAGGAGCCCTGGAAAGAGATAGGGGGGCCAGGCCGTCGGTTGAAGAAACGCGACGCGCCTCGCGCCGAGCGTCATCGAGGTCACACTCTCCTTGACCTCCGCACCTGACAGCCGAGGGAGGGCCGCTTGGCCCAATACCTCAACCCCGAGACGCCTCAGGTGCTCCCTCAAGTTCACACCCTTCGGATGGAGCATCCAGAGGCGGCGCTCCTGGGGTTCGCGGTAGTCCTCTCTGAGCTCGCCCACGAGCTCCTCCTCCAGAGGGGAACCTACCCCAGGACGTTCGGCCCGGAGCCAAAGGCGTATTCGAGACGGGACCGTCAGTAGGAAATCCAGTTCCCGGGCACGGAAGGACTCCCTTTCGTCATCGGGCATCCACCGAAGAGCCACTGAGCCCAGTCTGAGCGTCATGACTCAGCCCCTGAAGAGCGATCTCGGAGCGGCGGGAGCGTGCCTCGCCGGAAGCCGCCGTCTGGCCCAGGCGGAGGCCCAGCGAACGACCTGCCAGACCGGGAGTCCGTGAACCTCCCAGAAACCGAGCGTGATGAACGATCCCCACACCAGGACCAGGAACACCGTGCGGCCGAAGGAGAAGTGCCACGTGAACGACCAGAGAGTGAGGAAGGCTGAGAGGGCTAGGCCTGCGGCCCTCGGAACGTCGAGGCCCAGATAGACCGGCTCACTGGAGGAGCTTAGATCGGTCGGGATCCGATGGTGGGGGATGGGCATGGAGCCACCTCCGGCTCAGAAGCTGAGAAATCTCCAGGCGAGATAGGAGACGGGTGAGGACGTCTGTCCCGCGGCCACCCAGCGCCTGAGATACGATGGGGCACGAATCAGAAGGATGAGCATCACAAGCCCGACCAAGCCGTTCTCCGGCGCCTGGGGACCTAGAAGTCCCGACAGGCCCCGAGAGAGGATGAGAAGGAGCGCCTGGACCGCCTGGACGAAGGTGACGACCGTGAGCTCCCGGAGATAGCGGTAGCCGAGTGGGCGGCTCATGGGCCAGGCCAGCGCGACGAGACCCAAAGGCGACACACTGATGAGGAACATGAGCTCCACAGCCCGCATCAAGTACACGATCGCAAGGACGATGAGCAGGACGATGTAGGGGAGCCAGAAGATGAGATCGTCGGCAATCTGTGTGGCCACCGGGACAGGCAGGGCCCCGGCGGCGGCCCGCTGGCCCAGGGTGACGATGAGGGCGTTGTTGAGGCGGACGAGAGTGATGCAAAGGCGTAGGGACAAGAACATCCCCAGGACCGAGGAGAGAAGCGGGACGGCCACGGCATGCCAGAGACTGGTCGGCTGGGACATCTGACGCTCGGCCTCCAGGACGACGAGAAGGAGCGCCAGGGATCCGGCCAGGGTCAGAGAGACGTGCCACAGCGTTTTGACGATGGGGTAATCCCACACGGGGGCTGTCGATGTCATGAGGGGCGAGAGGATTCCGAAGGCCTTTGAGGCCCAGGAGGCCCCCATGGAGCCGAGGATGTTCAAAACGGCGCTCCGTTTCCGGTCCACGAGTAGATGAGTCGGATGAAGTCCTTGGCGAAGACCACGACGAGAAGTCCTCCGACCACGGCGGCGATATGATGCCAGGCACGGCTGCGCTGCGTGGGGTTATCCCCGCTTGTCCAAAGTAGGTACCCGCCCCAGAGCAGGAAGAGGACGCTCGCTGTGCCGAGCCACTGCTGCAGGGTCGTGACGGCGTTGAGAAGAAATGTCTGGACCACGATTTCATCCCTCCACCTTCTCCTCTCTCCGGACGGGTTTATCAAGGAACCGGACGGAGTCGGCGATGACCTCGACGACCTTGCGCTTGGTCCCGTCCCGCACGTAATTTCTCGTGGAGATCCGTCCGTCGATTCCGACCAGCCGACCGCGGGACAGATGGGGCGAGACCGCCTCCGCCAGGCGATCGAAGATCACCACATCGACGAAGTCGGCCTGGGAGCGCCCTTCGGCTGTGCGGGCTGGGTGCCACCGGGAGACGGCGAGTCCGAAGGAGGCCACAGCCTTGCCGCTCTGGGAGTATCGGAGCTGGCTGTCGGCCGTCGCACGACCGACGAGAACGACATGATTCATCTCGACTCCTCCTGACAGGAAACCCCATCAAAAGAGGAGGTTCGACAGAGAAAATACATGTCCTCCCAGATATGGATAAGTTTACATGTTCCTGGGGATGAATCTAGTTTCGAGTCTGGAACCTCCTGAGGGACCAGGCCGCGAAGAGGTTCGCGGCTACGAGGAAAAAGGCCAAGTACATGAGTTCCAGCCAGGCGGTTCCGGCGATCGGTCCGGTGAGCCCGGCTCGTGCCGCGACGGTGGCCCAGTTGACCGGGTTGAAATGGGAGAGGTTCTGCATCCAGCCAGGCATGAGACTGCTGGACATGAGGGTGGCCGATAGAAACATCAGGGGCAAAGTTGCGAAATTGAGAACGGCGATCAGGGTGTCCTCCTTGCGGGTCAGGAGCGCAAGACCGTTTGACGCCGCTGAGAACCCGCCTCCGAGGAGGAGCGTGGTGAGGATGATGATGAGGATGCCGCCGATGCCCGCCTCCACGCGGGCTCCCAGAAGCGTGCCCACCCCCAGGATGATGAGCGTCTGCACCCCTACGGTGATCCCCGCGTGGAGAGTTTTCGAGAGAATGATCGACTGTCGCCAGATTGGGATGGCCAGGAGACGGTCCATGACCCCCTCGCGGTAATCCTCGATGAAGGTCATGCCGGCCCAGGCCGATCCAAAGAGGCTGGTCATCACGATCACGCCGGGCGTGAGAAACTGGACATAGGACGAGGAACCGAAGCCGGGAATCATTGTGACCTTCTGAAACAGCTGGCCGTAAAGGGCCAGCCAGATGATGGGCTGGGTGAGCTCGACGGCGATCCAGATGGGCTCGCGCCAGCTCCTTTTGAGGTGCCGTCCGAGGAGATACCAGACCGCCATCAGGCACTGTCCTCCTCGACTGCGTGGATGGTGTGACCTGTATGGAACAGATACACGTCGTCCAAAGTTGGGCGGCTTACCGTCGCCGCCTTCACGGGGACCCCGTCGGCCTCGAGCTGGCTCAAGATGCGAGGGAGGGCCTCGGCTCCGGAGCGGACCTGCGCGTAGACGTGAAGACCGTCCCTTCGGACCGACGTGACACCGGGATGGTCGATGAGAATTTCCGTCCGTTCGCTCTCGAAGAGTTCGATCGCCACGGTGTCGCCCTGGATCTCGCTCTTGAGTTCATCGGGGGTGCCCTCGGCCACAATGCGGCCATGGTCGACGATCGCCACGCGGTCGGCGAGGCGATCGGCCTCCTCGAGGTAGTGTGTTGTGAGCAGCATCGCCACCCCGGACTCCCTTCGGAGGGCCTCCAGATCGTCCCACAACTCCGACCGACTCTCGGGGTCGAGTCCCGTTGTCGGTTCGTCAAGGAAGATGATGCGGGGCTCATGAACTAGGCCTGTCACCACATCGAGCCTCCGACGCATGCCGCCGGAGTATTTCCCGGCCAACCGGTCGGCGGCGTCGGTGAGGCCGATGAGCTTCAGAAGTTCGTCCGTCCTTGATCGGGCCCGTGCTCCTGTGAGCCCGTGGAGTTGGGCCTGAAGCATGAGATTCTCGCGTCCTGTGAGATCCCTGTCGACCCCGCTCGCCTGGGCCACGAGCCCGAACACCCTTCGTGCGGTGGCGGGTTCGGCCACCACGTCCACGCCTCCTACCCGCGCCTCTCCGGAGGTGGGGAGGGTGAGTGTGGAGAGGATGCGAACCGCCGTGGACTTACCGGCGCCATTCGGACCGAGGAGTCCGAAGATTTCTCCATCGCCCATCGAAAAGGAGACGCCGTCAAGAGCTCTCACGCCCCCTGAGAAGGTCTTGACCAAGTCAAAGGCCTCAACAGCTTTCAACCGTCGGGCTCCCCCTCCTGGGTCCCAAAGACCTTGGAACCCTTATACCGCGGAGACCTGCCGGTTGGGAAGGCGAAGTCCCTCCGTCTTCCTGTGCCGGGCACCGGGCAGAGATGCCCGTCGGCGCTGGTCGGAGGCGAATCCCTCCCGGGGATCGCCCCGGTGGAGTTCTGCTGGGGCCGACCTAAATGCTGCATTTGACAGCGCCCCGCACCGTCCATATAATCCACATCACAGTGAGGATCGGGGATGAGTACGTCCGGCCTCCCGGGTAGCGAGCCGGGTTCGGTGCGAGCCGGTGCGGGAGGAGAGCGGAAGATGGCCCCGGGAGCCCTCCAGGGCGGATTTCGTCCCGAAGGAGGCGGGTGGCCCCCGTTAGCAGGCTCCGGGCTCTGCCCGGCGCAAGTCCGTCCCTCGGACGGAGAAGAAGGGTGGTACCGCGGCCTTGGCCGCCCCTTTACGGGGCGGCGTTTTACTTTTTTGGGGAGGCACGGAACATGGAGAAGTTCTACATCACGACCCCGATCTATTACCCGAGCGACCGGCTTCACATCGGCCACGCCTACACCACGGTGGCGGCCGACGCCCTGGCTCGCTTTCACAGGCTCCGGGGCGAGGAGGTTTTCTTCCTCACCGGCACCGACGAGCACGGGCAGAAGATCGCCAAGAAGGCCCAGGAGGAGGGGAAGGAGCCCAAGGCCTATGTGGACGGCATCGTATCCACCATCCAGGATCTCTGGCGGGCCTTCCACATCTCCTACGACGACTTCATCCGGACCACCGAACCCCGTCATACCAGGGTGGTCCAGGACATCTACCGCAAGCTCGAGGCGAAGGGCGACATCTATAAGGGCACCTATGAGGGCTGGTATTGCACGCCATGCGAGACCTTCTGGACGGAGGGCAAGCTTGTGGAAGGCAAGTGCCCGACCTGTGGACGGGACGTGGAGCGACTCAGGGAGGAGAGCTACTTCCTGAGGCTCGAGCCCTACGCTAAGACGCTTAGGGAGCACATCCTTTCCCACCCGGACTTCATTCGCCCCCAGAGCCGGAAGAACGAGATGCTGGCCTTCATTGACCAGGGCCTTGAGGACCTGTCCGTCTCCCGCACCAGCTTCGACTGGGGCATCCGCCTCCCCGACGACCCACGACACGTGGCCTACGTCTGGATCGATGCCCTCACCAACTACATCACAGCTGCGGGGTACGGGACAGACCAGGCCCGTTTCGAGCGTCTCTGGCCGGCCGACGTCCACCTCGTGGGGAAGGAGATCGTGCGCTTTCACACGATCATCTGGCCGATCATCCTCCTGGCTTTAGGCCTGGAGCTTCCGAAGACCGTCTTCGGCCACGGCTGGCTCGTCCTCGGCGGGGCCAAGATCTCGAAGTCGCTCGGGAACACCGTGGACCCCCAAACCCTGATTGGTCGCTACGGTGTCGATGCCGTGAGACACTACCTTCTCCGGGAGGTCCCCTTCGGTGCCGACGGTACCTACACCGAAGAGGCGCTCATCCTCCGCACCAATCAGGATCTTGCCAACGACCTAGGAAACCTGCTCTCCCGAGCGACCGCTATGATTGGGCGCTTCTCAGGCGGGATCATCCCGGAGCCGACTTCCGAAAGCGGCCTTGAGGGAACGGCGAAGGATGCTCTGGAGAGGGCTACGGCCCATCTGGAACGGCTCGAGATCTCGGACGCCGTCGAAGCGGTCTTCACCCTGGTGAGGCGGGCCAACAAGTATATCGAGGAGGAGGCTCCCTGGAGTCTCTCCCGCTCGGGTGACCCGAGGCTGGCAACCGTGATCTACGACCTCGCCGAAAGCCTAAGGGTGGCAGCCGTTCTCCTGCGTCCGTTCCTCATCGAGGCTCCCCAGGGCATCTACGACCAACTGGGGCTCGGGGACATCGCGGGCACCACCTGGGCGGACGCCCGCTGGGGGGGCATTCAGCCGGGAACGGAGGTCAAGCGGGGCCAGCCGCTCTTCCCGAGGATCGACACCGCGCCTTCCGGTTCCCAAGCAGATCCTGCTGAAGAGACGGTCGAGGCCACCACGGAGGAGATCGACATCGGCCTCTTCCGGAGACTCGACCTGCGCGTCGCCCAGGTGCGTGAGGCGAAGCCGGTCAAGGGAACGGATAGACTCCTTGAGCTCACGCTCGCCTTGGGCGACGAGAGCCGCACGGTGGTCTCCGGAATCGCCGAGCACTATGACCCCTCGTCCCTCGTCGGCAAGGACGTCATCGTCGTCGCCAATCTCGCCAAGGCGAAGATTCGCGGCGTGACATCCCACGGCATGATTCTCGCCGCCAAGGACCCCTCAGGGCTTGCGCTGCTGACCGTCGATCGTCCCCTCGCCTCAGGCTCGCCGGTCAGCTGAGTGGTGTGGACTGACACCCATTCGCACATCACCGATGACGCCTTCGCCGGTGACGAGGAGGCCGTGCTGGATCGCGCGCTCCAAGCCGACGTCACGAGATTGGTCGTGGTCGGGTGCCGGCGGGAGGATTTCACCACGGTCCTGAAGCTTGCCAGGACACGGCGGGGCATTGTGTGCGCCCTTGGGCTCCACCCGGATCGCGCTGGGGACCCGTTCGACGAAGACCTGGCCCACCTGGCCGAGCATCTTACCGACCCCCTCGTCCGAGCACTTGGCGAGGTGGGCTTGGACTACCACTGGACGCCGGAGACGAAGCGGGCTCAGAGACGGCTCCTCGAAATCCAGGCGGAGATGGCCGAGATGCGAGGCCTCCCCCTTGTGATTCACGAGAGGGAGGCCTGGAAGGACCTCACAGCCCTCCTCTCCGGACTCAAGACCAAGATCCTTCTCCATTCATTTGCCCACTCAACGGCGGAGCTCGAGACGGCCATGAGAGCCGGGTGGTACGTGGCCTTCGGGGGCATTGCCACCTTCCGCTCGGCCGCAGACACCCGCGAGGCGGCGAGAGTCTCCCCGGAGGAGAAGATTCTTCTCGAGACAGACGCCCCTTACCTTTCGCCTCACCCCTTCCGGGGTGAGCGTAACGAACCCGCCCGGGTGGCGGTCATCGGCACCTATCTGGCGGGTATTCGCGAAACGACTCCGGAGGAGTTCGCCTGGAGGACGACCCGGAACGCCGAGAATTTTTTCGGTCCCTGGCAGACGCAGCAGAAACCCGAATCCCGTGCTCGGAAAGGCTGAGAGCTCGGTCGCTTTCCCGTAGCATCTGGGAGGTGGTGGAAAAAAGACCGGACGAGGTGTTTACGGAGCCGTAGCGGCAACTTATACTGGCCACTGAGTTGCCTTTCAAAGGAGACCCTGATCGGTGGGACGCATCGGTTTCAAGGATCAGTGGAAAGCGATTTCTCTTGTGGTGGCCGCGGTAGCTCTGACGACCGGCGTCCTCCTCTATTCTGGCACTCCCAAGCGGACCTCTGCCGCCTCGCCCCTCCGGAGGTCGGCCCACACCATCCGGGCTTCGGCTTCCTCCAAAAGCGCCGTTCGCCCTTACGGGGTGCGTCGGTGGACAGTGAGAATCCCCTACGCCATCCGCACTGAGAGGGACATCCACCTTGCCATCGGTGTCCGGAAGATTGTGAGGGGCGGCAGGGACGGACTCTACGCGGTCCGTGAGGTCTACGCCGTCCGAGGCATGAAGGTTTTCACCGCGAGAACCCGCTCCCTGGTGAGGAGGGCCACGCCTGAACTGGTGGCGCTCGGTCCGACCGAGGTCTCCCGCGGCTCCGATGGAGTGGCGACGAAGACACTTGACGTGAAGATCACCGCCTATTCGGCGCCCGCCGGGGACCATACCGCCACCGGATCTGTGGTAGGCCTCGGGACCATCGCCGTCGATCCGAACGTGATCCCTTACGGGACGAGGCTGTACGTACCCGGCTATGGTTACGGCGTCGCCGACGACACCGGATCGGCGATCATCGGTGACCATATCGACATCTTCTTCCCGACGTACCGCCAGGCCGTCGATTGGGGCGCCCACTACGAGCAGATCACGATCTACGGTTCGTGACATCCTGCGGCCCAAGTTTCGCTTCAGCTGAGAAAGTCTTAGAATAGCGGCGATGCCGCACAGATACGGGCTTGGGCGCATACTCGAGGACCAAGGGTTCCGGCCGGCCAAAGGGCTCGGCCAGAATTTTCTCGTGGATCGTTCGGTCGTCCGGAGGATCGTGGATGCCGTCCACGCCCTTCCGGGCGACAGCGTACTCGAGATCGGCCCCGGTCTCGGCGCTCTGACCGTACCCCTCGCACAAGCGGGGGCGAACGTCTCGGCCGTGGAAGTGGACGAGAGGCTCCGCCGGCCGCTTGAGGCGCGACTCCCGGAAGGTGTCCGCCTGGTCATCGGTGATGCTCTCGCTCTCGACTGGCGAGAGGTGTCACCCGGGGCCCTCGAGGACACCCTGGTTGTGTCCAATCTGCCCTACGGCATCACCTCACCCCTCATCATCAAGCTCCTCTCTGCCCCCTTCGGGCGCGCCATCCTCATGGTCCAGAGCGAGGTGGCCGAGAGGATGACGGCCGGAGCCGGGAGGCGGGAGAGAGGGTCCCTCACCCTCCTCGTCGAGTCCCGCTCCAAGGTGCGGCGCCTCTTCGACGTCAGGCCCGAGGCCTTTTTCCCGAGACCCAAGGTGGCTTCGAGCGTCCTCGAGCTCGCTCCTTCCCATCCACCCGTCCACACCCGATCGGAAGAGGTCTGGAAGGGGCTCTTCAGCTACCGGCGGAAGACGCTGCGGCGTGGCCTCCGAGAGGCTTTCGGCCTGAGTTCCGAGGGCTCCGCCGAGGTTCTCCGCCAGGCAGGCGTCCGGGAGGCAGCCCGCCCCGAAGACCTGAGCCTCGACGATTTCAGCCGTCTCGCCTCCAGCCTCTTCCCGTTCCATTAGGAGAGAGGGCCAGACATGCTCTTCACCAGTCCGACCCACGGCAAGATGGATTTGGACGCGGTCTTCGACGACATCCTGGACTTCGTGAACCAGGGAGGGGATTGCAAACTCATCGTCGGCTCAGACTCCCAGGTCGGCCGCGACGAGGTGCTCTTCGTCACGGCCATCGTCATCCATCGGACGGGGAAGGGCGCCCGCTTTTTCTACCAGAAGCACCACCATCGGCCGATGAAGTCCCTCAGGCAGAGGATCTTCTACGAGACATCGCTCTCTCTGGAGGTTGCCGGAAGGCTTGCCGCCCTTCTGGCCCAGACCGGCTCACCGATCGAGAACGTGGAGATCCACCTGGACGTCGGCCCAAACGGTCGCACTTCCGAACTGATCCGGGAGATCGTGGGTATGGTCA
>Ga0078972_1012802_pt1 | contig 14190 bp, 14 predicted proteins | sample YelNatPaOPGAMG01_FD_67568 | JGI IMG/M metagenome (GOLD analysis project Ga0078972, IMG submission 67568) | Hot spring thermophilic microbial communities from Obsidian Pool, Yellowstone National Park, USA - OP-RAMG-01 (SPADES assembly) (version 2) | ecosystem: Environmental > Aquatic > Thermal...
GCGCGGGCGGCGGCGAGAGAAACAGGAGGGTCGGTTTGCCGGCGCCGAGGCCCTACGACCCCGTTGCTTACGGCGCGGCACTTCTCGGTAGTTGGCGCCGTACTTCTGGATTGTGCAGCCGCCCTAGGGCTCGACTCGCTTGACTCTACGGTGCAAGAATCGGCACTCTCAGTGTGCACGGGCCGCGAGGACTGCATGTCCCGCCCTTGGGGGAGCGCCGCTTCGCACAGGGTGTGCGGGAAGACGGGTTTTGCCCTTGCAGTCAGCTCTGAATGACGGTTGCGGATCGCGGATGCGAAAGATGTGAGATGTTGATACTGGCACAGATTGACGATCGCTCTGGCGAGGTTCTCGGCTCAGCGGTTGAAGAATTGATGGACATGGGAGCGCGGAACGTTCAGCTCCTTAGTTCGCACGGTAAGAAAGGGCGCCCTGGTTTCTTAGCCCTCATCGACATCGAGGATCACCTGGAAGCGAGCGTGGCCGTTTATCTGGCCGCTGAACTCGGCATTTGGGGATACCACGTGGTGGCGGCGGAACATCGGCACTTCGATGTCGTGCTACGCGAGCGTGCCGTGACGGTCGTCTGTGGCGGAAGGCACGAGCAATTTCACCTTACGTGTAAGTTTTTCGAGGTCGATGGGAAACTGGTGCGCGTCAAGGCAGAACGCAGCGACGTGGAGGCCATCCAGCGTTTCGTGCGCACGAGTGACGAAGTCTGTTCGAGCGACACGATCCGGGCGTGCATCGAGCACGAAGTACGTCGACGGCCCGAGCAACAGGAGCTGGCAGTATATCTTTGAGACCCGATACCGGGCGACGCTGGCCTTGCCGCTCTCGGAACCGCGTACCGCATAGCAGGGAGATGTGAAGTGAACACTGCCGATTTGCGCCAGCTCTTGCAGGGCGTACGCGACGGAACCGCCGATATCGACGCTGTTGTTGAACAGCTCTCCAGGTTGCCCTACGAAGATGTGGGCTTTGCCCACATCGACCATCATCGCGCGCTGCGGCGCGGTTACGGCGAGGCCATCTTCTGTGCCGGCAAGACGGTTGCTGAGGTTGTCGCCATTGCTGAGCGCATGGTCGCTTACGGACACACGAACGTCCTTGCTACGCACGCTGATGCCGCCACACTTGAGGCCTTGGGGAAGGCCGTGCCTGTGCGCCTGCACGCGGACGTTCACCTGGCGGTCATCAATCCCGTGCCAGTCACGGCCGTTGGCTTGGTGTGCGTGTGCACGGGGGGCACTTCAGACATTCGCGTCGCTGAGGAGGCCGCGCTCACAGCGGAGTGCTCCGGTAGTCGGGTTGAACGCGTTTACGACGTTGGCGTGGCTGGCATTCATCGCCTCTTGGCCTACAACGATCTGCTGAGCCAAGCGCAGGTCGTCGTCGCGGTTGCCGGCATGGAGGGGGCGTTGGCGAGCGTGATTGGCGGCCTTGTCGCTTGCCCCGTGATCGCGGTGCCGACGAGCGTTGGCTATGGAGCTAGCTTCGGCGGAGTTGCGGCGCTGCTGTCGATGCTGAACTCCTGCTCGCCCGGGGTGTCGGTCGTCAACATCGATAACGGCTTCGGCGCCGGGTACTTGGCTAACCTCATTAATCAGCTGGCTGTTGGTGTGCCGCGGACTGCGGGAGAAGCACAGGGGCAGAGCCAGAAGGCCACCGGCGATTGACCACTCTTGCGCTGGCGGCTATCGCCGCCGCGGCGCTGATTAGTTGCCGGTTCTCGGTCGTCACACCAACCTCGATGACAGTCCACTGCAAAAGCGGTCGGTCACGACTGACTCGCCGGCCTTGCTAGTGCGAGTCTCCCAAGTGCAAGTCTCCTCTGGCCGCAGGTAAAGCTACCGGGGCTCGCTGATGCCTCGGAAAAGGGGGCCAGGACCATCGGAGCCCGACGGGCCTTGGGTCATCGAGGTGCGGGGAGCTTGTGGCCGTCGGGAACCGAGGGATGAAACAGTACCAAACGTTTGACATGTATGCCGTGCTGACTAGATTGAAGATGCCATTGGCGAGATAGGCTACCCGGCATACGGGACTGCTCGAGTCGAGGGCCGACGCGTCACGAAGCCTAAGGCCGAGCCGCCATCAGAGTGCTGATGGAGGCTCGGCCTTTTTCGTCAGTGTCGAGAGATGCGAGTCGACGCCGTCCGGCGTCGACTCGCCAGGACGGGCAACTCGAACAGGGCCGAGAAGGGCTAGAACCGACCAAGAAAGGAGAGCTACGCGAGCGAAAGGTAAGTGCTGAGTGCTCCTGCGTCACGTGGACCTACAAGACAGAGGGCTACACGTGGTGAGCAGTCGGGTGAATCACGGGCTCTCTCTTGAGCCGAGCGAGATGGCCGACAGCATGTTTACGGGAGCAAGACGACGAGGGAAGGGAGGTTTGGTTATGCAGTGTTACGTCTGTGCCAAGTCTGGCGTTCAGACAGAGGCAGTCGGCGTCTGCATCGTGTGCGGAATGGGAGTCTGCATGAAGCACGCCATCCGCGAGGACCTCGACATGTGGGAAGGTGGGTATCCCCTCCCTACGAAGAAGTTGACCAAGAGACTTCCGCGCATCCTTTGTCCTGAGTGCCACGATGCCCTGGCGACGTGAGCGTGTCGTTGCGTGACGTCCTCGGGCAAGCACCCTGAGTGCGTAACTGACCCTGTTTGGCTCTGATATTCAACGCAGGGAGGTAACGAAGATGGCACTGTACGAAAAGATGGTGAACGAGGCTGTCGGGGCCACGCGGGCGGTTCTCGGCGTTAACCGAGAGAAGCGTGGCGGGCTCTTCAAGATTAGTGATGCGAAGCCGTACGTTGATGCTGTCAACGAGATGAGGCCAGAGGAGGGCCAGTCGAAGGAGGTTATCGCTCTCCACGTCGACTCGGTCAACGCTCACTATGACATCCTTTCGGGTCTCACCGACACCATTCGTCCCGAGGACGACCCGTTTATCGAGCACTACCAGACGCCCCCAATCCTGGAAATCCTGTACGAGGAAGATCCAGCCTTTAAGGCCTCGATGTGGAAGTTCATCGATGCCATCGCTGAGAATCGCGCCTTGATCGGCAGGGAGGCGGTGCGTCGTTACGGCGGCATGTACGGGCCCACGTGCGTGGTCGACTTTGCCATGTCGGTAGGCTCGGTCTCCAACGTGGTCAACCAGATCCTCACGGCGATGGATATTCCGGCGGACCACAAGAAGACGATCCTGGCTAGTAAGTCGTGGGGCATGAATACGTCCTACGGCATTGCTGGCGCTCTCCGTGGCGCGATCGAGTCTGGAAAGACGCTTGCCGAGGCCGAACAGGCCGAGGTCGAGATGCTGCAGTACATCTATCGCGAGCCGACGGCGGCGCAGGCTCACCTGATGGACACGCACAACTTGGGCGGTCACGGTGGTCACACCTCGTTCGACACGCGCAAGTACATGGCGCAGTACAAGGAGCGCATGCGGCCGACGATCGTGGCGGCCATGAAGGCAGGCGTGCACGAGGCCAACATCACGGCTGTGCCGGCTTACTGTGTCGGCGATGTCGGCCATCATATCGCGCAATCCGCTTTCAACATGTTCAAGGACGATATGGTCTTCGCCATGTACGAGGCGGTCACGGACGTGATGGAGAACACGCTACGGCGCGGCCTGGCGCAGGACGCCTTCAAGAGCGTGTACGATGTCCTTAGCATGGCAACCGGTTCGACGGCCTGTGCGACGGCGTACCTTCTCTGGAAGGACAGCTTCACTGTGCCGATGGTTATCGATTTGCTGACCAAGCGGTTCTTCAACTACGCGACCATGCATCCTGACCGCGGCGAGGCTGACGAGCTGCACAACGTCGACTTCATGGATATCCTGAAGCGTGGCGAGGAGATTCTCGAGCGGCCGCCGCGCGGTGCGGGTGGCAAGATCAAGGGCGTCGAGATCGATTTGAGCCCCATCGACAAACACGAAGTCATTGCCAACCCACAGCGCTACACGTACCCGGCCTGCGGCATCACGCAGCGTTTCGCGGCTCTGATGACCCTAGCCGACTTCCCGTGCTTCCTTACGCCAGAGGTGGTTACGGCAACCCTTATGACCAACATTATCGCCACAGCTCCCGACAAGCCGGGTGCTCCCGTGCGGGCCTGCAAGGACTGCGCTGCTTGCACACTGGTCAAGCGCAACGTCCCCATGGCCACCGGCCTTGGCTCGGGCGTCGACGGTTACTGCCAGTGGGCCGTGGCGGTGTGAGGTCGACGGCTCTCCATGTTACGTGCCTGAAAGGGCACTAGCTCACGAGGGCGAGGGACCGGGACGGACGTCCCGGTCCCTCGCCGAAGTGCCTGTACTCAGTCGTCGATGGAGGTGACACTGTGGGCCAACCGACCCTCATGAAGCGCGCCATAGCCGAGCTGATCGGCACGTATGTACTCGTGTTTCTGGGTACAGGATCTGTGGTGGTTACAGTCTTGCTGTTCAAAGGCTTCACACCACTGCCGGGTAACAAGTTCTTCATTGGCATCGATATGCCGGCCTGGGTCGCAATTGGCATATCGTTCGGTGTTGCCGTCACCGCCATGATCTATACGTTCGGCCATATCTCGGGGACGCACATCAATCCCGCAGTCAGCATTGCTCTGTGGGCGACGGGGCGTTTTCCGGCCAAAGATCTCGGCGCCTACATCGTGGCCCAGCTCATTGGTGCCACTCTCGCGTCAATCACGATCATCGGAATCCTCGGCCATCGAGCCGTCGATACCGGACTCGGTTCAACGGGGCCTTTCGCCGGTGTCGGTTATGGCCAGGCGATCCTTTCGGAGGCCGTTGCGACGTTCTTCCTGGTGCTTACTATCATGGGCACCGCAGTTGACAAGCGGTCGCCAGGCGGCTTTGCCGGTGTGGCCATCGGGTCCGTCGTCGCCTTCGACATCGTTGTGACTGGCAACATAACCGGGGCTTCTCTGAACCCAGCACGTAGTTTCGGCCCCTTGCTTACTGAAACGATGTGGGGTGGCGCTCACAGCTGGACGAACTACCCCATTTACATCATTGGCCCGATCGTTGGCGCTGTTTTAGCGGCATGGCTCTACGATTACGTGTCGGAGGTCAAGAAGTTGGCTGCGTAGTGTGCGCAGGTGTGAGCCGGAAGGGCTCCATGATCGCGCCACGTGGTTCACGATCGACGACGCCGCTGCGACCGCTACGGCGGGAGGAGGCCTGGTGAGCGGAGGCGAGGCAATGCTACGCCGAGCCTCCGCTCACCGCGTCGCCGGTAACACAAATGAGACTGAAAATAGTGGGTGAAGGAGCGTGCCGATGAAGGCGGTGACCAGCTGAACGAAAGGGGTATCGTCCTCCTTGGTGTCTCGGGGAGTCCTCGCCTCAAGGGGACGCATTTCGCCATCAACGAGGCGCTCAGTTATGCTCGCGAACGGTACGGGGTCGCGACGAACTACGTGAGTCTCCACAAGAAAGCGATCGGCTTTTGCTTGCACTGCGACTACTGCGTGCGCAGGAAGCAGGGTTGCATCCTCAAGGACGACATGCAAGACATTTACCCCCTGCTTTTGCAGGCCGATGCGTGGATCCTGGGTAGTCCTGTCTATCAGGGTCAGGTAAGTGGTCAACTGAAGTCCATGCTGGACCGATGTCGGGCCCTGGTGGCACGGGATTCTCATGCTTTCGACAACAAGGTGGGCATGGGGATCTGCGTCGGAGGGGATCGCAACGGCGGCCAAGAACCATCGCTGCAGTCGTTGATGGACTTCTACGTAATCAATCGCATGATTCCCGTCGGCGGTGGTTCCTTTGGCGCCAACTTGGGCGTCGCGCTCTGGTCGCATGACAAGGGCGCCGCGGGTGTGCAGGCTGATGAGGAAGGTTTGGCGGCCATGCGACGCACGATAGATCGCCTCATCGCTGTAACGCGCCTCGTCCATGCATGAGTCATGCGTGAGTCCATAAGCCGCGTGCGGGGGAGCTGGTCGTTTGAGGGGTGGTGAGCATATGGCGTTGAAGGTCGCGTGGGGGATCACCGGGTCGGGCGATCTCATCACCGAGACGGTGCAGGTCATGTCGGATCTCAGCAACGAGGACGATTTCGAGATCACTGCCGTCGTTTCCGTTGCCGGAGAGAAGGTCTTGCGCTGGTACAAGTTGTGGGATGCGGTTGAGGCGTTGGCGAAGCGAGTGTTCGTGGAGAAGGACGCCAACACTCCCTTCATCGTTGGCCCCCTGCAAATCGGCCACTACGACTGCTTCGTGGTGGCGCCCCTGACGGCTAACTCGACGGCCAAGATCGCCCACGGTATTGCCGACACGCTCATCACCAACGCGGTTGCCCAGACGGCGAAGAGCGACGTGCCGATTTACCTCCTGCCCGTCGATCAGCGCGAGGGGAAGACGGTGACGACACGGCCCGGGGGCGAGAAGCTCGAGCTCATGATCCGGCCGATTGACATCGCCAACGCGCGCGCGTTGGCGACGATGCGGGGTTTGCATGTGCTGGCTCACCCCGAGCAGATCGCCGATGTGTTGCACGAGCGGCTACTGCGCCGGCGAGAACAGTCATGAGGGTTGTGATCACCACAGGGAGCCGGCTGCACTTGGGGTTCACCAACCTGAACGAGGATGTGGGCCGTTGTTACGGGAGCCTCGGGGTCGCCCTGGATCAGCCGACCACGCGGGTCATCATCGAGGAGTGTGCTGAGGAAATCCCGGCCACTTCGGAGCCCGAACAGGTCCGCGCCTACCGGCAGCGTTTCTGCGACTACTACCACGTGAATCCACGCGTCTCAATTAGCGTCGTGGCAAGCATTCCTCCACACGTCGGTTTGGGGTCTGGGACTCAACTCGCTCTGGCGATTGGGCAGGGACTGGCGACCGTGTGCGGCATCGATGCCGGCGTATGGGAGCTCGCCATGGTCATGGGCAGAGGCCGACGGTCTGGCATCGGAGTGGCGGCCTTTCGCACTGGCGGTTTCATCATGGACGCTGGGCACAGGAAGCGGGAGAGCGGTTTAGCGGCCATGCCGACGGTTATTTGGCGCCGTGACTTTCCAACCGACTGGCGTTTCGTGGTCGTCGTTCCCGAGGCGGCAGAAGGCTTAAGCGGACGCACCGAAGAAGGCGTCTTCGGAGCGATGGCACCATCGGTGAGGATCTCGGAGGAGATCTGCCGGTTGACCATGGTGCGCTTGATGCCGGCGTTGATCGAGCACGATATCGACGAGTTTGGCCGCGCTCTGACTGCCATCGATCGCAAGACGGGTGCCTACTTCACTGATGTACAAGGCGGTATCTACGGCGGCACGGGCGCCAGCGAGGCGATTGCTGCTCTGCTCGAGGCCGGTGCCTGCGGTGCAGGTCAGAGTTCCTGGGGGCCGGCCGCTTATGGGTTAGTGCACGACGGCGATGCGGGGCGCGTGGAAGCGGTGACGCGGCAGCTTCTGGCGGAGAGGAACGTGGGGGCAACGGTCTTCGTCAGTCACGGTCGTAACACTGAGGCGCGCGTCGAAGTGTCGCGTGAGGCTACGTGCTGAGGTTGAGGCTGTGAAGGAGTGTCGTCATGGCTCGCTCGTAGGTAGAGCCCGGCGCGACTTTCTGCACCACACGGTAGTTTTCGACCAGCGCAGCGATCGTTCGAGGGCGGTCAAGGTGGGCAAAGCGAGTTGCCAATATCAGGCTCTCCAGGAGCAGGTGCTCGGCTCGGTTGAAGAGGCGCGGCGCTCCTTGTCGGTGGACGAGCAGTGCGGTCGCGACGATGTGTGTGCCGTCGCCACCTACGGTGGCCTCTTTGAGGGTCAGTTCCACCGCGGTCGGGCAGTCGCGCAAACGCGGTACGGCGACGATCTGCGCGGGCTCGTAAGCTGCGCTACCAGGGTTGAGCAGGACAGTAGCGAACGTGCCGGCGTCGCTGGGGAAGTTCGCTACGAGAAAGCCGGTGGCGAGGATACCGCCGAGCGTGCGCGACTCGTTGAACATATGCATGTGAAAGGTCGCGTAGTCGTCGGTCCACACACCCACTGGGGCGGAGTGCGGACGGCCATCAACCAGTGTCGAGATGACAACTTCGTAGATCCAGCCAAGGTGCAAGCCGAGTTCTTTGATCTCGTCCACATGCTTCCCGCAGTGCCGAGGGACGTGACCAGGGAAGCGTATACTCTAGTCGAGGATGGCGAAACAGCTCAGGTAGCCGAAGGGCGTCTGCAGGCGCCGGTTAAGCGGTGCAAGCGAGGGCGTGGCGACTGTCCCGGACAGGTTGCTGACACTCGCGGGAGGTGGATGTGCGATGAAGAGAATCCTGGTGCAGCTCGACGGCGATCGGATGCCGAGCGTCTTTGACGCGATCACGGCGTACGACGCCGGCGCGGACCTTGTGCTCCAATATGGCGGTGTTGCCCCGGATGACGTTCGCGGCCTCGTCTACGGGGCGATGTTCACTCGCGGTCCGGCTGATTTGCACAACTCCGCTATCTTCATCGGTGGTGCCGATGTGGCTAAAGGTGAAGCCTTGTTTCGCGAGGCTCGCGGGGCTTTCTTTGGCCCACTGCAGGTATCCGTGATGCTCGACGCAAACGGTTGCAACACGACTGCCGCCGCGGCCGTCACGAAACTGCTCTCCGTGGAGGACCTGACGGGCAAGAAGGTCGTTGTGCTCGCTGGTACCGGGCCGGTCGGACAGAGAGCGTCTGGCTTACTCGCCAAGGCTGGCGCCGATGTGACGGTGGCCGAGACTCTGCCGACTCAGACGCTCGAGCGTGCTCAAGCGGCTTGCGCGGCGATTGAGAAGCGCTTCGGCGTGCACGTTACGGCTGCGGCGGCTGCTGGTGCCGATGCCGTTCGGCAGGTGCTCGAGGGGGCCCGCGCGGTGCTGTGCACTGGGGCGGCCGGCATCGCCTTGGTGCCTGAGGCGATCTGGAAGGAAAGCGCCTCGTTGCGTGTCTTGGGCGATCTGAACGCCGTGCCGCCGCTGGGTATCGAGGGCACCAAGGCGAACTGGAACGGCGAAGTAGTCGACGGCAAGGTGGCTTTCGGTGCGCTTGGCATCGGCGACCTCAAGATGAAAGTGCATCATCGTGCGATCGCGCGCCTCTTCGAGCAGAACGATGCGGTGCTCGATGCCGAAGAGGTCTTCACTCTGGCGAAGGAGCTGGCGCAATAGCTCGTACGCTGGTGGTCGGTGTCAGCACGCGCATGATCGTCGAGTCGGCCGTGCGTGCCGGCAACGAGGTGGTTGCCGTCGACTTCTTTGGCGATCGCGACCAGGTGCGCCTCGCCGAGACGTACGCGCTTGGCCGCGATCTTGGGCTCCGTTTGACGGCGGCCAATCTCGGAGTCGCGGCGAGGCGCATCGCCGCTGAGGCGGTGATGTATGGCGCTAACTTGGAGAATCATCCCGAAGTTGTGGACGATCTCAGCCGCCAGGGGAAGTTGCTTGGCAACGACGCGCGCAGCCTCAGTGAAGTACGCGATTGGGCGGTGCTGCAGCGGTTCTCTCGTTCGGCAGGGATCGCTTTTCCGACAACCTTGCTTGCCGGAGAGGAAGGGCAGGCAAGGCGCGGCGGGCAGTGGCTGCGCAAACGAGTGCGCAGCGGTGGTGGCCACGGCGTGCGGCCTTGGAATGGCCGGCGGGTCGATCGAGCCCACGTCGTGCAAGCGTGGATCACCGGTCAGCCGGCCTCAGTGGCCTTTGTGGCTGATGGGCGCACAAGCAGGGTCATCGGCATCGCCGAGCAGCTTCTTGGCTGGCGCGAGCTGGGCGCGACCGGGTTTACCTGGTGCGGTAACGTCGTGCCGCTGGAACTCTCTGCCGCCGATTACAGCCATCTGGTGAGCCAAGTGAGCGACATGGCCTCCCAGCTCACCCGGCGTTTCCGCCTACGTGGCTTGAACGGCCTCGACATCGTTCTGCGTCGCGAGGCGAACGGCGTGCTTCGTCCCTATCTGGTTGAGGTAAATCCTCGCTACACGGCTTCCTTGGAGCTGGTTGAGAGGGCGTACGGGGTGAACGCTTTCGCCCTTCATCTCGCGGCGGCCAATGGTCATCTGCCGCCGACATCGTTGGCAGAGCGACCACCCGGCGATTTCTTTGCCAAAGGAGTTCTCTACGCGAAAGAAACATTCACAGTGGGCGATACGGAGAGATGGTTAGCCGAGGGGGTTCGCGATGTCCCGTTCGCTGGCCAGAGCATCGCTGCCGGACACCCTGTTTGTACCGTTCTGGCTAGCGGGAAGGATCGAAGCGCGTGCCTCGCTGACCTGGCGGAGCGGGCGTCAGCCGTGTACGCAAATATCGGGGACATGCGGAAGGAGCGCTGTGGGCGAACGATTCACGCTGATAACTGGGCGCACGCGTAAGCAGGCTATCGGTCTCCACAAAGGCAAGGCTTCCCCGGAGTATCGCGAGGCCACCTCATACGTAGAAATGAGCCCCGACGACATGCAGCGCTTGGGCCTCGTTGACGGCGCTCTCGTACAAGTGCACAGCGTCGCTGGGAGCGCGCGCCTCACTGCTCGCACGGGCACGGTGCCGTCTGGCCTCGTGTTCGTGCCCATGGGCACAGAGATCAACGCCCTCATTCCGGCTGAGACTGGCGGAACGGGTATGCCTCCTTTCAAGGGTCTGGAAGTCGATGTCAGTCGTGATGATGGAGGAGGTGAGACCCTTTGAGCACGATCGTTGAGCCGGTTACGTGCTCCTTCTGTGGGTGTGTCTGCGACGACCTGTCCGCCGAAGTCGACAATTCGCGCATCGTTCGTGTGCGCGGCGCTTGCTCGAGCGGGCTGGGCATGTTCACCGGCTATGATCCGGCTCCGCGAAAGCCCACTGTCGACGGCCAGGAGGTCACTTGGGAGGAGGCGGTCGCCGAGGCGGCCGCAATTCTCAAGGGCGCTCACAGCCCGTTGATCTATGGTCTGAGCTCGACGGCCAGCGAGGCGCAACGCAAAGCGGTCGAGCTGGCCGACCGCATCGGCGCCGTGATCGACTCCACCTCATCCGTGTGTCATGGACCGAGCGGTTTGGCAATGCAGGCGGTGGGCGAACCGACCTGCACGTTAGGCGAAATTCGTGACCGGGCCGACCTGATTGTGTTCTGGGGCTGCAATCCAGACGCTTCCCACCTGCGCCACTTCGCCCGATTTTCTCTGACGCCCAAGGGTGCTCTCACGACGAACGGCCGTCAGGACAGGACCGTCTACGTGGTTGATGTACGGCCGACAGGGACCACGAAGAGGGCGGACCACTTTCTGCAAGTCGATGTTGGCAGCGATTTCGAGGTTCTCACGACCTTACGCCTCCTCGTGCGGGGAAAAGAGCCAGATGTCGAGAGCGTCGGCGGCATTCCTGTCGCCGACCTTGCCGAGCTGGCCCAGCGCCTGAAGTCGTGCCGTTTCGGAGTGGCTTTTATGGGCATGGGCCTGACGATGACCGCGGCGCGCCAGCTCAACGTCGCCGAGCTGTTCACCCTTGTGTCCGAGCTCAACCAGTACACGCGGTTCTCGGTGATGCCTATGCGTGGGCACGGCAACGTCGCCGGCGCCGACCAGGTGCTGTCCTGGACGACCGGTTACCCGTTCGCCGTGAGCTTCGCCCGCGGGTATCCACAGTTCAGTCCGGGGGAGTTTAGCGCTGTCGACATGCTCGTTCGCCAGGCCACGGATGCGGCGCTCATCATCGCCTCGGACCCGGGCGCCCACTTCCCGCGCGCGGCGGCTCAGTATCTGAGCGAGATCCCCACGATCGTCCTCGACCACGCCGAGAGCGTCACGGCCTCGCACGCGCAAGTCGTGTTTCCTACGGCTGTCTACGGTGTCGATGCGAGTGGCACGGCCTACCGCATGGACAATATCCCCATCCCGTTGCACAAAGTCATCGAGACTGAGCGCGTGACGGACGAAGACGTCCTGCAACGGATCATCGAGGCGGTGCAGTAATGCTCGGAATCATCGGCGGCCGCATTTACGATCCACAGAACGGGAGAGATGGCGAGATTGGCGACATCTGGGTCAGGGACGGCCGCGTCGTTACGGCCCAGGAGATCGACCGCGAGCGGGCGCAGATCATCGACGCCACCGGCATGGTGATCATGCCGGGCGGCGTCGACATCCACAGCCACATTGTTGGCGCTAAGGTGAACTCTGGCCGCAAGCTGCGTCCCGAGGACCATCGTGGCCACGAGCGCGCCCGCGTGGGGAACTTGCGTTCTGGCGTCGAGGGGACGGTGCCCACCACGCACGTCACTGGCTACCTCTACTCAGAGATGGGGTACACGACGGTGATGGAAGCCGCCACCGCTCCTTTGGTGGCTCGCCACACCCACGAAGAGCTCGAGGATATGCCCAACCTCGACAAGGGCGTCTTCATCACGATGGGCAACAACCACTTCATTATGGAGTGCATCCGCGACCAGCAGTACGAGCGGGCGCGCGACTACGTGGCGTGGCTCCTGGGGGCGAGTAAGGGCTACGCGATCAAGATCGTCAACCCGGGCGGTGTCGAGAACTGGAAGTGGGGACGCAACGTTGGCGAGCTCGACGACGAGGTAATCGGCTACGAAGGTGTGACACCGCGGCAAATCGTGCAAACGTTGGCGCGAATCAACGACGATCTTGGCCTCCCTCACGTGCCGCACATTCACGGTATCAACCTGGGTAAGAGCACAAGTGCGCGAACGACGGTGGAGACAATCGCCGCCTTGGAGGGTCGGCGAGCGCACTTCTGCCACCTGCAGTTCCTGAGCTACGGGGCGGGGAAGGGGGGAGTTCACCGCTCAGAAGCAGCCCAGGTTGCCGAGGCTGTCAACGCCCATCCGAACGTCACGGTGGACATCGGCCAGGTGATCTTCGGCTCGACGACAACCATGACCTCCGACGGCCCGCTGCAGTTCAGCTTGCATCAGACGACTGGCAACAAGTGGGTGAACGACGATGTCGAGAGCGAATCGGGTGGTGGGATCGTACCGATTGCCTACAAGGCGGCGAATCCCATTAACGCGACGATGTGGCTGGCTGGGTTGGAGCTCTTCTTGCTGATCGACGATCCGTGGCGTGTCTTCCTCACCACCGACCACCCGAACGGTGGGCCGTTCACACGGTACCCGCAAGTGATACGTCTTCTCATGGACCGCGGTTACCGCGAAGAGATGTTCGCTGGCATCAATGCGCGGGCGCGCAAGGGAGCGTTACTTCCCGAACTCGAGCGTGAGTACTCGCTGCGGGATATCGCAATCATCACGCGCGCTGGTCCCGCTCGCGTGCTGGGCCTGCGCAACAAGGGGCACCTTGGTGTGGGCGCCGCTGCGGATATCGCTGTCTACCGCGATCTCGCCGACAGGGAAGCGATGTTCGCCCGTCCGGCCTACGTGTTCAAGGGCGGAGAGCTCGTGGCTCGCGATGGCAAGGTGGTCGCTGAGCTCCCCGGACGTACGTTGTACGTTGCTCCGGCCTACGACAAGTCGATTGAGGCTGAGGTGGACGAGTACTTCAAGCGCGCCTACACGCTCTCTTTGGCGAGCTATTCGGTCCTGGGGGAGAGTGTGCGCGGTGCCGAGCGTGTCGAGTGTGGTGCACGGAGCTAACGGCATGGACGACCCCTTCGCTTGTCGACTTGAGCGTGACGTGCAGCAGGAAAAGCCGGCTGTTCCGGTGGCGTTGAGCCGGGCCGGAGTCACCAACCTGCGGCGCATCATCTCGATTACGGATGGGGGCAAGCCTGAACTCTTCTATGCCACACTCGATCTGTTCGCCGACCTTGGGCCGGAGCAGGCCGGGGTGCACATGTCGCGTTTCAGCGAAGTGGTCGAGGACCTTGTCGAGGGCCTTGCTCGCCGCCCTTTCCCTGATGTCGAGTCGCTGGCAGAGGGCATGGCGCAGCAAGTTGTGGCGACGCAGGCCGCCCTGCGCGCTGAGGTGCGTATCAAGGCACAGTCGCCCCTGACGCGGGTCACTCCTGTGACTCATCGCCCCACGGAGCTGATCTACACGCTCATTGGGATCGCGGCGGCGACGCCCGCGTGCGCACGGCGCGTGTTGGGCGTCGAGGTGAACGGGATGACGGTCTGCCCGTGCGCCCAAGACCTCGTGCGCAGCCAGTCATTCGATCGCTTGCGTGAGAACGGCTTTAGCCAGGAGCAAAGCGAACGCATCCTGAGCCTGCTGCCAATCGCTTCGCATAACCAGCGTGGCAGGGGCACGCTCATGATCGGCTCCT
>Ga0078972_1012803_pt1 | contig 14189 bp, 12 predicted proteins | sample YelNatPaOPGAMG01_FD_67568 | JGI IMG/M metagenome (GOLD analysis project Ga0078972, IMG submission 67568) | Hot spring thermophilic microbial communities from Obsidian Pool, Yellowstone National Park, USA - OP-RAMG-01 (SPADES assembly) (version 2) | ecosystem: Environmental > Aquatic > Thermal...
AACCGATGTCTGAGCGCCCGGGAAATCCTGGAAAGCTATCAGAAGAGCGCTGTAATATATTTCACCACCGCTTCAGAGACTGCTTCATATTTCAGGGTAAGTTCTTCAACTCCTGCTGCTGACTTCTCAACAAGATGCACTGTCACGGTATTTGTAAGGGACAATTACAACAATAAATTACAGGGTGAGGTTGTGACAATTTATACAAGCAGGGGTACTTCATACGATTCAATAAGTGAGGGTGGCGGCTCCATCCCTGATACAATTGCAATCACGGATACAAATGGAATGTGCACATTCAGTATCTGGTCAGGATATGCAGGAGCAGATACAATTATAGTAAAATGCCGCGGAAATACGATTGCAGAAAATATCCTGAAAAACCCTTCTTTTGAAGATGGCGCAATAAGTCCCGATAACTGGTCTGATTCAGGCGCCTGGTCATGGGTTAGTGATATTGTAAATACAGGAAGAAAAGCGATTAGCAACTATACTCCATATATTTCAGATACCTATAAAGAGGCATTCTGGCCAGCAAATGAGGCGCCTTATATTAACAGGTATCCAATTACTCCTGGAATTCCTTATAGATACACAATGCATGCCAGAACCAGCCTCTCAAGTGGACAGGCATCACAGAGGATTATCTGGTGGGATAATGATATATACAGGGGAGAGGGACACTATGGAACACTTTCAGGAATTTCCGACTGGACCCTTCTTGAGAGCACTGTAATAACTCCTTCAAATGTAAATCAGGTTGGATACCGCTGCCACAATGCAGGAATTGGAACTGTATGGTTTGATGACTGCAGGATACAGAGACTGCCAACATTGAACTGGGCTGCAGTAAGGTGCAAATTTACTTCACCACCCAGGACAGTTGGAAAGGGCTCTGTTTCAGAATCCATAACAATTGAGGCATGGGGTCTTTACGGCGGAAGGGATAATATTTTCAACAGCACTATGACCCTTACCTGTACCTCCACAACAGGCAGGTTCTCCTTGAACGGATATTCCTGGTCAGCGAGCAACACGACCACTATTACGCTCACGAGCGGCTATGCCTATTTCTATTTCAGGGATACTGTTCAGGATAGCCCTCTCATAACCGTATCCAGATCTGGCTTTATCTCAGATACCCAGATTGTGAATGTAACGCAGGCATATAACCTTGATGAAACATGCTCCTATATTGCAATTGCAAAAGAGAGTATAATCGCAGACGGTGTTGATTTGTGCACGATTACTGTTTATGTGCGGGACCTCTCGGGATTTCCGATGCAGGGAAAACAGATTACAATAAGGACTTCCCGCGGGTTTCCACCTGATACAATTACTGTAATTTCTAATATAAGCGACACAAACGGTATGTGCACTTACACAATAAAGTCTTCTATTTCAGGTGCTGACACAATCACTGCCTGGGATGGGGCAAACACCGTTACGAACCGGTACGGCGACATATTTGACGATATGGAAGGAACTGATGGAAATGCACGCTGGCAGATTATATCAGGAACATGGCAGGTGGAATCAGGGGAATACTCTGGAGATGAAGGATGTGTAACTTTGAAGGAAAGGACCTTTAAAAATTTCACTGTTGTTTATGACTACACCTGCGTAGAAACATTTGACCCTGACAACTGGGGTGGCTTTGCATTCAGGAAAAAGATTCCATCTGACTGGGCCGGGTATCTTGTGGGCTACAGGAGTAATAGCGTTTTCCTTTATATTGATGGCTATGGGGAAGTTGCCTGGGGCTATCCACCAGGCACTTCAAGCACAAAACGCAGGGTAATGATAAGGGTTGAAGGAAGCAAGCCCAGAATCAGGGTATGGGTTGACGGCGTGCTGTATATTGATTATACGGATAACCTTGCATACTATCCAAATGCGGGCTATTTAGGATTTAATACCCACTACTCGCACTGCCACTTTGACAACCTGAAAATATATCCTGTGAATGTCATTTTCTATGATAACAAACTCGTTTTTGTAACTCCACCCAGAACCCTTACTGCAGGAAGTGTCACTGCTGCAGAATCCCTGTGCGTATGGGCTGTGGACAAGACAACAGGGGTGAAAAACTCATCTTACAATGAACCTGCAACATTTCTCAGCTCATCTCCTTCAGGAAGATTCTCTGCAAGCCTGAATGGACCATGGGTATCCACAATAACAGTAAATATGATTAACGGAGAGACCTATGTGTATTATAAGGATACAAAATCAGGCACAGCAGGTATAACAGTACAGAGTGAATATGCAAGTGAAACCACTCAGATAGAAACAATAACAGCAGCTGCCTTCAACGCCACAGCATCCTATCTTGTAATTACACCAATGTATGTCCCAGCAGATGGTTCCACTCCCTGCACAATCCTGGTCTATGTCACTGATTTATACCGCAACCCGATAAGCGGGAAAACTGTAAAGGTAACAACTGCAAATTCAATAACCGGATTTTCTGCCTATGATACCATAACATACCCTAACGGCCAGACAACTGATGCTGAAGGAAAGTGCACTGCAACACTTGTCTCTTCGCTCGCCGGAAGGGATACAATAAGTGCTGTTGTGGATGGACAGACAATTACACTCTCCTTCTTTACAGAAAGACCCTCCGCAATGTGGGACCTGGATGAAGGAACCGGGGATGTGCTGAATACTTATAAAAATTATCTTGCAGGAAAATTAATGGGCGGCACCTGGACAACCGGAAGGTATGGAGGAGCACTGGATTTCAATGGCACAAGCAGTCAGTATGCAACTGTTCTGAATTATGGGGATATTGCAAACGAAGGAGCAATTTCAGTTGAAGCCTGGGTCAATATAACGGGTGGCACAGGAAGTATGGAGGCTATATATAAACCTGCAAGCCATATGCTGAGAAAGAGCGATCTTTCTGATGGTGGAGACTTTGAATTTCTGATTTGCACTTATGAAACGGGTACATTTATCTGGGAGCCGCGCGCTAACAGCAATATAACACCTGCTGCAGGACAGTGGTACCATATAGTCGGAACATATGACCAGAATGGAGAATCTCCTCAATTAAGGATTTATGTGAATGGTGAATTAAAGGGAACCGCTAACAGGACAGGTGCTTATCCAGGTAGTACTTTTATGTACATTGCAGGAGATGCCTGGCTGAATGGAAAACTGGACGATTTACGCATTTACAAGCGAGCACTCACTGCTGATGAGGTCTATCTTTATTACTGCAGCAGGGCAAGGCCCGTAACCTTTACAGGAGTGAAATTTTCATTTGGCACAGCACCCTGTACCACCACAGTAAACAATCCCACTCCTTATATAATAGGGCAGTTCGGCGGTCTTTATGGCGGGGTTGACCCGAGTTTTAACGGAACTGCAACACTTACAAGTTCTTCAGGTGCAAATGGCAGATTTTCAACCAGCAGGCATAACTGGAAAGATACAGATACAATTACCTTCTCAAAAGGGCAGGGGATTTTCTATTTCAAGGATATAAGTGGAAACACTGGCAATCCAGCTATTACACTTTCCAGGACAGGTTGCATACCGGGAAGTCAGACTGTAAGGGTTGTCAGCCAATCTGTTAATACCACTGCTTCTTATATCATTTTCACTCCATCCAGTATACCTGCTGATGAGGTTTCTGTTTGCACTGCAGTGGTTGTAATAAATGATACATATGGATTTCCGATTAATGGCAGGACTGTCTGGCTCACCACAAGCAGGGGTTCTGCATACGATACTGTAACGCCGCTGTCAGGAATAACTGACGCACAGGGCAGGTTCACCTTCACTGTTAAATCAAGTTATATCGGATGGGACACGCTCACTGCACGCTGCGATGGAGTAACAATCACAAGGGGAGTAATAAAATATGGCGCTGCGGGGATTTATGAATTTGACACAGATGCAAAGGACATTTCTTCTGCAGCAAACGACGGCAATCCCACTTCTGACACTGCACCAATGTGGACATACGGAAGGCTTGGCTCTGCATTAGAGTTTGTGGATGGCGTAAACGATGCGGTAAACCTCACCAGTGTTCCTGCTGTCTCAAGCACATCCTTCAGTATCACTGCGTGGTGTAAACTGTCCAGCCTTACTGGCTATCAGAATATTTATAACGACAACAGGTTTTTCTTAAGAAAGGATAGCCCTGGCGAAGGGAATAAGTTCTCTGTATTTGTAAAACTATCTGACAACAGTGTTGAGCCGCGGGCATCTTCCACAACAATTGCAAATACGGATGTGTGGTATTATGTGGCAGGAACCTGGAACGGCACAACACTCACTATATATGTAAATGGAGATCCAGAAGGAACTTCTTCAAGAATCGGCACTCTAACCACAACAACTACAACGCCTCAGATCGGGTGCGGGGAGCAGCTCACACCCTATACAAATCCCTGGAACGGGCTCATTGATGAGGTGAAAATTTATGACAGGTGTCTGACCCCTGCAGAGGTAAAGAACGACTATGAAAAGCGGGCAGTGATATACTTTGGTGCTTCAAGATTGAAATTCATTACCCCGCAGAGAACTGTGAATGCCGGCTCAATCTCTGATTCTATTGCAGTTGAAGCCCGGGATAAATGGGGCACAAGAGATACCAGTTTCAATGAAACCGTTTCACTTTTCACATCCTCTGCAACAGGCAAATTCTCAACAGACACTGCAACCTGGGTTGATACAACAAATATTTATCTCCTTTCTGGAACAAGGGTATTTTATTACAGGGACACAAAAGCAGGCACCCATACCATTACAGTTTACAGAAGTGGTTTAATCCTGGATACGCAGATAATCGTGGTCATTCCTTCTGCTTCAGGAACCAGTTCCTACATAACCTTCAATCCTTATCAGATTCCTGCTGATGGAATTTCTCTATGCACTGCAGTGGTAACAATAAACGATACCTTTGGCAATCCAATTCAAAATAAATCTGTAACCCTTACATCCGGCAGGGGTAGCTATGATACCATAAGCCCTTCAGGAGCTCAGACTACTGATGGAAATGGGCAGTGCACCTGGACCATTAAATCAAGTTATATGGGATGGGATACACTCACGGCTTTCTGTGAAGGAATAACCATTACAAAAGGAGTAAATAAGTACAGGGCAGTGGGAATCTGGCACCTGGATGAAATTACCGGAAACATTGCCTGTGATGTTTCAGGGTATGGAAATAATGGAACGCTTTATAACAGCCCTGAATGGATAACAGGCAGGTTTGGCTCTGCGCTCAATTTTGCAGGAACCAATGACTATTTGGGAATAGCCCATTCTTCCAGTTTGAACTTGGGACAGGCAGGCCAGAGCTATACAGTTGAGTTCTGGTTCAGAAGTTCAAGTATACCGGGTGGAGATTCACATTTCTTCTCCAAATTCGGTAGTACTTATCCATTCAGTTTTGTTCATAACAGCAGTGGAAAGGTTGAGTTCAGGATATGGGATGGAACAAACAATCCTTCAATTGCTTCACCGAACAATCTTACAGATGGAAACTGGCACCACATTGCTGGCATAAGGGATATTTCAGCAGATAAGATAAGAATGTGGGTGGATGGTGATTCATATGAACTTGATGATCCAACCGGCCCTGACTTAAGCAATGCAGTGGATATAGGAATAGGGTATACCGGAATAGGGGTTGATTTCAATGGTGCAATTGATGAAATAAGACAGGCCTTTGAATCACATCCTGGTATATCCCTTTGCTACTCGAATTGCGCAGAGTTCGACGATGAAACTGGCGCTCCCTACACCTACGATCCGCAATACGGATGGCAGACCCGCCCTTTTGAATATCAGGGAAGACATTATGAGGAGATCATATCCCCAGAACCATCTCCATATCATTGTTCTCATATCTATTATGCCCCAAACCATGTAAGGGCATTTTCAAAAGAAGCGTACCTGAAATGTGGTGGATATAGACCATTATCAGTGCTGGATGATCAAGACCTAATATGTAGGCTTTATATAGAAGGGGATTTTTATCACATAGATAAATGTCTTTATCTTTATAGGGTTCATGGCGACAATACATGGTTGGCAAGAAACGCTGAGATTCAAACCAATACCGCTAAAATAGGTCAGACCTATTTCTACGCTATGGTCGAGGCTTGGTGCAAACGCAACAACCTGCTTATGCTCGATATTGGGGGCGGAATCGACTCCCCAGAGGGCTATATAAGCGTGGATATGCATGATGCTCACGTTATCGCCGACCTCGATGACGATTGGCCTTTTGAGAGCGATAGTGTTGGGTATATTCGTGCTTTTGATATCATCGAGCACCTTAAATCCCCAATTCACACCATGTCTGAAATGCATAGGGTGCTGGTTCCTGGCGGTTATTCCAGCCTTTTAGTCCCAAGCACGGACGGGAGAGGCGCATTTCAAGACCCTACGCATGTTTCGTTCTGGAATGAGAATTCGTTTTGGTATTACACGGACAAACGTTACGCAAGATATATTCAGAATGATTCAATTAGATTCTTGGACATATTTCTATACACATTCTTTCCCACTGAATGGCACATGACAAGCAACATTCCATATGTTCGCGCCGATCTCATGGCCCTGAAAGATGGGGTAGCGTATCATGGGGTGAGGAAAATATAAATGGGAGTGTCATTACAACCACTTGGACATAAAGTCATTCTACGACGCATCGCGCCAGACGGGACTCCCGCTATAAATGCAAAGAACTACGAACTGCTGTGGGACGAGTCCAAAAAAGCGGCGGTAGTCTTCATTGATGGGAAGACACAGTCGATAGGCACGGCGCAGGTAGGAAGTCGCAACTCTCTCCCATCGCCAGTTACCCCAGGAGCGTTCTATTACGCGAGCGATACCAGTGAGCTGTTTCTCTGTCTTGGCGGAGAATGGGTAAAGATAGCATCCAAAGAGCTATTCGATCACATAAGCGCAAGAGCGCCACACATTGGGCACGCAACGCTAGATAATGATGGAAAGGTGGAACAGCTGCCCAAGGCGGCAAAAATAACCCCAGCCCCATTTTCGATCCCATTATCTAGCGATGGTGGCACTATCAGATTAGAATGGATAGGCATAATAGACGGAGGTGAAATAGAATAAAATGGCTGTTGTTCCAATCAGACCAACCCGTGGAACAGCTTCTCAGGTTGCCGCCGCAACAGGGCAAGTAGCCCAGCTATTCTTTGATACCACGAATAATGTATTCTGGGTGTCAACAGAGAATGGGACTGGGAAGCAAGTTGTCAACAAGGTTTTTACGAGCGCAGGCGCTCCTACGGCGAATGGCGTTACTGGGGCGCTCTACGTGGACACTACAAACAACGTCCTGTATTATTGCTCAGGGCCTACTACATTCACAAAGGTATCAGTCCAAATTAACGACTCCGGTACTGGAAGCGATGTAACATGGTCAGCGCAGAAGATTCAATCGGTTATTACCGCCGCCAGTTGGGGTGTAGGCGAATTCCAAGACAGCGTCAAGGATAAAGACCTAGCCACTCCTCCGGCTTCTCCTGTAGCTGGTGATCGCTATATAGTTGGGGCGTCGCCGACAGGGGCGTGGACTGGCAAGGCCGGGAATATTACGCAGTACAACGGTTCAACGTGGGACTTCAAAGCCCCAACAACCGGCATGTGCACTTATGTCGATGACGAGCAGCTCTTGTATATCTATAATGGTACAACGTGGGTAGCGATGAACAACTACGCCCTAGCATCAGCCGAGCCAGGGGCGGTAACGTCTTCTACATCAGGCACGGTGGGGACTTCGTCAGCCGTTGCTCGTGCAGACCACTCGCATGACCTGTCCATAGTCGCTGGCTACGTTACTCTCGCCATGATGGCGACTGGAACGCAGGGCGGGATCATCTATTATGGTTCTGGAGGTGCTCCATCACAACTCTCTCCAGGAACCGCCGGACAAGTGCTTACCACTGGCGGCGCTGGCGCTAACCCATCATGGACTACCCTCGACCATGCTAACCTCGCAAATAAGGGCACCAATACCCATGCTCAGATTGACACCTTCATTGCGAGCAAGGCAACTGCGAGCGGTTTGGCGTCGTTGGATAGCAATTCAAATGTGGTTCAGAATCCCGCCAATGCTACAGCAACCCCAACCGCCAACAAAATCCCCATCGCTGATGCGAGCGGGACTTTGAACTCGTGGATAACCGTTATAGACGGCGGAACACTATCATAGGAGGCGTGACATGGCCAGGAGAAAGGTAATTCGTGGTTTTAAGAATGTGCAGAAGAGTATAGCACAAAGGGAAGGCATTTCAATGGAGAGGGCGGGGGCTATACTGGCGGCCGCTACTCGACGTGCAAAACGTAATCCTGCTGCCGTAAAGAAAAACCCTAGGCTGAAACGAGTAAAAGGGTAACTGATGCCAACATATCACTCAGCACTTTCAAAACGAATAACCATTAGGGTTGGCAAGACTTATGTGAGATTGGCCCCGGGGGACAATGTGGTAAATATCTATATCCCATCGCCACCCCCTGGGGTGACGCTAAAGAGTCACCTTCCACCCAGCCAACCGTTTGTCTTGTTATTCAACGGAACCCCACCCTCGGGTTCTATGGATGTGTCAAAATACGTGAGCGTATTAGTAATGAATCGCTCCGGAGATGACGCAAGGCTCATTGCGAATGAAGACTCCGATAACTATCTCATCATCCCAGATGATTATGCATTTACGTTTGATAATGCCACTAACACCATAGGAGCATTAAGGCTTGTGTCTGGCGGACAGGGGAATGTTAAGGTATGGGGTGTCCAATAGATAATACAATTTACTGTCTCCTTGAACAGCTGGCGTTCTTCTGTGTGGGGGTGTTGATTGGGTATTATATAGGAAAGAAACATGAATCCTAGAGAAATCCTCGAAAATGCGGGGTCAGAGCAGGGGAAGCGTGAGATATTCTCTATGATAATGTCGGCCAGGATCGGGTACGGCATTCAGGGTATATTCGAAGCACTCAACATAACCCCGCCTTCCGATTTGCAACAGCGGTGCGCTGATATCATGTGGAACGCCATGTTTAAACTTTCACTTGACGATCTCATGATCTGGTGCAACGACGTCAAGAGCTGGAACGAGCGGCAAGTTAGATAATGACAGCACGGATATGTCTGCGCCACGAATGTTGTATGTTTTAGTCCTTACATCCGCTAATTTTGCGGCCTACGAACAATAAATCGTTATTGTAGTTTACGAAATGCTCAATATCCTCGGTTCCATCAGTAGCGTATTTTCTGCCCTCACCACCAGTGAGCTTTGGGGGCTTATCCTACTAACTGCATTCATTATTATTGGGCTCGGCTGGTGGATTAAAACAATCATTGATCATCATCATGAATTGATGGTCGATATACATAAAGACGTAAAAGATATTCGGTCAAGCACAACATCGCTTAATGGGAAACAGATTCATAGGCAAGAGGGAATAGAACGAATAAAAGACCTTCAATCTACAACAGAAGAAGCCGCCAGGCTCATCGAGTCCCTTAGGAAAGAAATAGAAGAGATAAACCAAAATATTGTAAGCCTGAAGAATGAGGTTTCTCAGGCGTGCAAGTTCTCAGAATTAGAAATGCAGTCGTTACAAAAGATTCTGAGCGAGCTCACGCTAAAACTCGATAATTTCTTGTGTAAAACAATAGATATATTATCCAGGATGCTATGATGAGTCAAGCGAATTCGCTTGCGCTGATACAGGATCATACAAACCGAATCTCTCAAAATCTTGAGAGATTAATAACAATATTTTATGCACTGGAGGAAATGCGAAATGATAGGGATTCTAAAAACCATATTCCTGTCGGGGATTTTCAGGGCGTTTGTGACGGCGTTGCTCAACGACCTGAAGGCTGTGGGCAAGGATAATCTGCTGTATGCGATTGACCTTGTGAAGAAGGCAGAAGAGCTCCCGCCGGAGACTGATAAAAGGGCGTGGGTAAAAGAACAACTGGCGACTTATCTCCCGTCTGTTGGAGGCCGTGTCCTTAACATCCTTATTGAGAATGCTGTATCTGCGGTGAAACAAGGCATCGCGTAATGCTGACCTGGTTAGTTATACTCCTCATCTTATGGGTGGCGACTGACGTATTCCTCAACCTCTCATGTTGGCAGAGGAGTCCTGTATTTATCTTTACACGATGGGAATGGTGTTGGAATTCGGCGTTTATACTAATGCTCATTCTCGGAGCAGCATATCTTTATTGGCAAGTCACGGGACGTTACGAGGATATCGCTTCATATCTCCTTATTCGATTTATGGGGATATGCCTAGGGGTAATGTGCTTAACTGGTGCGATCATATTTATCGATGCTATTACCCCTGGAGACTGGTTGGGTGGTATTGAACATTCTGCATTAGGCCCTGAGATTGTCACTGCCGCGCTGATTCTGGCTTTAGCGCTTATCATTATCTGGGTGTAGAGGTATGTTGACCCACGATCAGTTCGAACGCATGAAGCAATGGATACAAAAACATCACAAGGTATGCGTATTTGCTCATCTCCCAGAAACGTACTCCCTCCACATTCCCTTATCCACAGACCTAAAGCCCCTCAAGATCGTAGTCAATTGCGTCTGTGGTTGTTGGTATTTGCTCTAACCCTCATCCCCATCCAAGCCCAGTGTGTGAGTCAGGACGCGCTCACACACTGGTATCATTTTATGCTTGTCAAAGCCCCTCCGTATCGTATGTCCACCACCATAACCCCAGACGCCCCCATTTCTGAAGGCGTTGATTGCTCACGCTTGCATTATCTCGTGTATAAATGGGCGGGGGCTCCTGTCCAACGAGTTACAGCGAGGGATATGGCTATGGGGAGAGGCGGCTGGAAAGGAGTGGAGAAGTCATTAGATAACGCTGACCATCTCGACTTGATCTGGTGGACATGGAAGCGCCGCCCAGAACGCCCATATGGCCACATAGGGGCGATCCTGCTGGGGGATAATGGGCTATTGGGGGTAATACACGCCTCCGAGACGCATGGCCATACCATATGGCAAGAGATGAAGGGCGTGTTGATTAGAGATGCCGTCGCTGTTAAGCGCCCCCTCATCGTTGGAGAAGATATGCCACAAGGCAAATGAGCCGTATTACATAATCGGCTTAACCGTTGCCCCGCTATTGCATTTTTTGTATAGGGGTAATGGTTTTCTATGCAGAAAAAATAAAATCGAACAGCGGGGCTCCTAGGGGCTTTTTCGAACGTTTTCGCATTATAATTGGGCTAGCGAATACCCAAAATGGCGAAATTTTATGGACGCCCCGCCTGCAACTCTGTCGGCGATTCTTATCGATCGAGTGCACCAATGACTTATTAAACGTTGCGTTTAATAAGCATGGCGTTATTAAAGCAAAATCAACAATTGTTTAATAAGCGACCTACCCTGCAAGAGCCATCCCCAGTTTAATCCTCGCAGCATTATTTTCCGCATCCCAAATCACCGGAAACCATCGCGTCTCATCCCCATGCCATTTGAGTCTTCTCAGCAAGAGCCTGCAACCAACGACTAAACTGGAACGAGAAGACGTGTCAATCTTCCTGGCCCCAAAATCAATAGGTTCGCATGGCTTTACCCAGAAAGCGTCCTGAACTCCTGAATCTATGAGCAACTGTACATGAGTCAATTGCTTAGTATAATTCTGCTCTATTAGTTTTATGGCCTTCTTGTTGAGCACAATCCGGCTTAATTTCGGATTAATGGAGACTTTAGCACCATCGCGACGAATACGACGTTTATCTACAACTACTTCTAATGCCATAAACCCATCTTCTCCTTTCTTCTTAAGGTTTTTTCACCAGGTTACCTGGTTTTGATGACGCCTCGGATGCTAGTTTTTCACCAAGGTTGACCAAGGCCTGAACGCTACTCGAATGGTATTGATGACCGGCTCGATTCACGTACCCCCTTCCTTTCAGTTCTCGTGCTATTTTTGCCAGCGACAACCCCTGTTGTCTCAATTGTCTCGCAAGCAGGGCAGCCACCATTTCCTTCTCGTCTTTCACAAGGGTAGTACCGTGCAATCTCGACCCCAGTGGGGCATGTCTGCTAATCCGCTCTCCATTATTCCTCTTGAATGCTAGCGCAGTCTTGGTTCTCTCAGAGATCAAGTTTCTTTCCATCTCAGCTAGCGATGCAAGAAGCTGAAAATAGAATTTTCCGTAAAAAGTAGTAGTATCAATGTTTTCATAGATCGACACCAGCTTGACCTTCTTTTTGTCGAGCTGCGCCTTAATTGCAAGAGTCTGCGTCGTGTTCCTGGATAGGCGGTCGATCTTGGTGATGACAATGCAGTTTATCCTCTTCCTATCCGCCAAGTACAGCGCTGATAATGCCCCAGGACGATGCTCTACCCCGTCACCGCTCTCGGCGGGATCGCCATATATGCCTGCAAGCTGTATGTCATTGCTTGCGCAGTATTTCTTAATTGCATCAATCTGCGCTTGCATTGACACCCCATTCTCGTTCTGCTGATCAGTAGATACCCTCACATACCCTACGCCTATCATCTTACACCTCCCTTAACCAGGTAGTTTATAATAGTTTCCTTCTGCGTCAAACTCTGCGCTATATCAGCATCCACGCTTTCATCGTGGCATATATAATCGATAGTAACAGGGTGCGTCTGCCCCAGACGATAGATTCGATCTTCGGCCTGTAGCAAATTGACAATGCTCCAATCCAATTCCGCAAATATCGCGTGATGACAGTTCACCATCGTGATACCTACCCCGGCGGCGACAGTATTAGCAATGAGAACCCTCGTCTCCCCACATTTGAACCTTCCGAGTATCTCTTCTCGTTGCTTCTTAGGCGTTTTCCCATTAAACAACTCAGAGTTGGGAATGAGGCTCTTTAATATGTTCCCAACATCAATATGCACAACAAATACTATAACCTGATGATCGAGTTTATTCACGTAATCCGCCACGAAATTAACCTTTCTCAGCCCAACTTCTTTCCTAATGGTTAGCAATCGTTCACGATATTGTCGCTTGGGTAAACCGTTTAGCGCCCTCTTGAATTCTTCGATATTATCGCATTCTTTTGCATTGTACAGTACCTCATAAAGCGCTCGTTCTTCTGCCAGCAATGCCAAAATGCTATTGCTGTCAACCTGCATAACATTTCTGGTTTTAGGGGGGAGATCGAGCACGTCATCCTTAGTCCTTCTTAAGGTCATCTCCGCAAATTTCTTTTTCCAATATTCGATACTGTCAGGGGTCAGCTGCTTTTTGAAGTCATCAAAATCCCCCACCAAACCCGCTAATCTCAGAGGATACCATAGGTCACCGACATTACCGGTAATAGGAGTGCCTGAGAGAAGATAAGTCCTCCTCCCAACTATACTCCCGCTTGTGAACCACACACTCCTTAATGCATCAGGGTTCTTTATATAATGCGACTCATCAATAACAAGCACATCCCACTGTCCTTTGTTCCATAGTGAAGCTAGCGACAAGCGATCATAATTGATTACTGCAACACCTGGAAGAGGTGGTGGCGTCCAGCCTTTATGAACCGTTACGGGCAGGTTTTTCTTCAGATGCTCTCTTAGTTCATCACCCCATACGTTCATGGCGATCTTTGGACAAACAATGAGCACATACCTTGTCTCTTCGAGCCTGTTTATAGCCTCGATGACCTGCCTGGTTTTCCCCAAGCCCATATCATCAGCAAGACACGCAAAATGTCTTGAGGTCAAGAATTCCACTCCTTCTGCCTGATGAGTAAGCATATGCGCCACCACCTCCTCTAATTAGGCCTTCATCGGCATAACTAGGTTGAAATAATTCCCATCAGGGAGAGGTCTAAAAATTAGCGGCCCGGCGTCACGGTAATACTCGATCCCAACCTCTTCTGAATCGATCGCGTGTAACGCTTCCATGAAAAAATTCACATTGACTATTACAGTAAAATGCTCCCCCTCATAATTAGCTTCGAGCCTTTCCTCAAACCTCCCAAACTCAGGATGCTCGACGTTCAATTCTAAGCCTTCGTCTGACACCGCCATTCCTATTCCTCGACTTTTATCAGTAGTGAAAATAGCCGCTCTCCTTAAACCCTGCACCAGTCTCTTTACGTTGATAGAAAGCTTGCCTCGCGGTTGAGACGGAATAACTCTCCTATAATCAGGATAATCTCCGTCAATGAGGCGAA
>Ga0078972_1012804_pt1 | contig 14189 bp, 14 predicted proteins | sample YelNatPaOPGAMG01_FD_67568 | JGI IMG/M metagenome (GOLD analysis project Ga0078972, IMG submission 67568) | Hot spring thermophilic microbial communities from Obsidian Pool, Yellowstone National Park, USA - OP-RAMG-01 (SPADES assembly) (version 2) | ecosystem: Environmental > Aquatic > Thermal...
ATTTGTGCTCAATTCCTAAGCCCCCAGCTACCATCGGCTTTCTTATAGGGGATGCCCCACAATTCACCCCTGCCTTGGTACGGACCGGCGTCTGTTACGATCCAGATGGGTACGGATTGGCCGTCCAATTGGTTGCATCCGATCTGTGCGCCGTTGGCGTCCGTTGCGGGCTTGGCGTGGACAACCTTGGCGTGGCCGTCTGCCCAGTTGGAGTTTACCGTTACGTTGTGGCGGGCCTGGATGGGCGAGCTAAAGAGGCCGCACACTCCGCCGGGCAGGGTCACCACGGCATCCGCTACGGCGCTGGTCTCGGCGGGAAACTCGATTTCCGCCATGCGCTTAACCGTGCGCGTATCGCCCGGCCCGAAAATGGCATTCGGTGCCCCGTCATCAACCAGCGCGTAATTCGCTTGATAGCTTACCTTATCTAGGGGCGGTGAAGACGTGCAGGCCGGCGGCAGGCCGATAATCTGGAACCCCTGCTTCCAATCCAGCTTGTGGCCGTCGGACGGGCAAAGGTTCATCTGTTGGTTCTTGGTGTAGGGTACCACGCTGTGGAACCAGGTCCACGTGCAGGGGTTCCCGTTCGCCTCGGCAGCAAGGTAGATGCTTTGAGGGAAGGTTTCATCGTAATCCTGCACGTAGAGCATGAAGGCGGTTCCCATTTGCTTGAGGTTGCTCAGACAGGAGATGCTGCGGGCCTTCTCCCGCGCTTGGGCGAAGACCGGGAAAAGGATGGCAGCAAGGATCGCGATGATCGCGATCACCACGAGGAGTTCGATGAGCGTAAATGCTCTGCGCTTGGCGGACACCATAGATGTTCCTCCTTTGGAGGGCGAGCCTCCCACAGCAGTTTCGTAATAGGATGCTTCGCGTTGGGGGGAAGTATGCTGCGCTCGGCGTTCCAAGCGTAGTATACGACGTGGGGCTTCGCCTGTCAAGGGCTTAAGCGCCTAACCTCCCGATCCACGCCTTTATCTGCTAAAGGGCCTTATCCACGCACCTTACGAATTCCTCCCCGTAAGCGCCGGAAGCTTTCATTGACATAGCGTAGGGCCGGAATGTAGAATAGGCTCGACATGGTTTTGCCTGCGCAGCCGCTCCACTTCCATTTGCCCGCTTTCGACGGTCCGCTGGACCTTCTGCTCCATCTCATCCGCAAGAACCAGATTGATATCTGCGATATTCCGATTGCGGAGATTACGCGGCAGTACCTAGAGTACCTGGATCTGTGGCAATCCATGGACTTGGCCATTGCGGGTGAATACCTGGTGATGGCGGCCACGCTGGTGGAGATTAAGTCACGGATGCTACTCCCCCAGGCGCCCGCCGCCGCGGAATCATCGGATGAGGATCCCCGGGCGGAGCTCGTTCAGCGACTGATCGCCTACGAACGGCTACAGGCCACGGTTGAAACGTTGCGGGAATGGGAACAGCGCAGGAGCCTCATCTTTGTGCGTGGTGCGGTAGAGAACCCCGAGGATTACTCCCTGCCACAGGTTCAGGCAGCGGACGCCGGGGTTCTGGCCGAAGCTCTACGGCGGGTCCTTGCTCGGGCTGGATTGGATGAGGAGCCCGTTACGGCCATCATGCCGCGGCGCACGGCGAACCTGCGCATCAAAATGGCGGAAATCTTACGGCGCGTACGTGCGGCCGACGCGGGGCTCCTTTTTGACGACCTGGTGGACGATCCATGGAACCGCGTGGAACTGGGAGTGACTTTCCTCGCATTGCTGGAACTGGTGCGCCTTGCGCGTGTACGGGCACTTCAGATGCATCCCGAGGCCCCCATCCTCTTGGTGAAAGTGGAGGAGGGAACGTGAGCCTTGCCGGTGCTGTGGAGACGCTCCTTTTTGCTTCTGCGGAGCCTCTTACTCCCGCAGATCTCGCACGGGTGCTTGAATGTGACGAGGAGCTGGTGGCGGCAGCCCTTGCCGAGCTGACCCAACGTCTAGAGGCGAGCGGCAGCGGTCTGCAGGTGGTACAGATCGCAGGGGGATTCCAGTTCGCCACTCGGCCGGAATACCACGAGTTTGTACGCAGGATGATAGCGCAATCGCCGCCCAAGCTTTCCCGCGCAGCATTGGAGACGGCTGCGATCATCGCGTACCGCCAACCGATTACTCAGCCCGAGATTGAAGCTGTGCGCGGAGTAGCCAGTGGGAGCGTCATCAAGACCTTGCTAGAGCGCGACCTCATCGCCGAGGCGGGAAGGCGACCTACTGTGGGCCGCCCCATCATGTACGTCACCACGCAGAGCTTTCTCCACTACTTTGGGATGAAAGATCTTTCGGAGCTTCCTCCTCTGGACGGCGAGGAGTCCCGCGGGAGCGCCCCAGACTCCTCAAGCGCGTAGCGTACTGCCTGCCAATCTTGTTGCTGTTGCGAGAGGGATCGGCGCGTATTGAGCACGCGCGGGCTTGGATGGTAGAGGGGTACGAGCAATCGTTGGCGCCACGGAACTATGGTGCCGGCATTGTTCTGAAGGGTTAGCCCGTGGGGCTCAATCAACCCTAGAGCGCGCAATGCCACGCTTCCCACTGTGGCAATCACGGGCGCGTCCAGTAATTCCACCGTTTGCTCCAGGAACCTGCTGCAGTTCCGGATTTCGGCCAGCGTGGGCGCCCTATTGCGCCCCGCACCATCCCGTGGATTGCACAGGACAGCATTGGTCACAAAGATATCCCGGGCACGGAGGCCCACATGTTGCAGGAGATGGCGGAAAATGGTTCCCGAGGCGTCTCCCCACATGGGGATGCGGGTGCGGTCCGCGCCGCGCCTGCCGGGAGCCTCCGCGACGAAAAGGACCTTCGGGCGGAGGCTCCCGTTTAAGGCGGAGAGTACGGGTGTGCGGTCAACCAGGCGTGGGCAGGCCGTGCAGCCCGAAGCCTCTCGGAAGAGCGCTTCCACACGAACAAGAGCTTCAATCGCGGGTGAACATGGCATCCGTCACCGAAGTTTGCCCCAGCGCCTTAACGTGACCGTCCGCCCATACGATATTCGCTAAGCCTTTGCAGAGGACGGTATGGGCGTTGGTGTCTATGATCTTACCTGCATCTACGTGGCGAAAGTCCATGGTAGGAGTTCCCCACCACATGCTAGGAGGGTCAATTCCCGGCGTCTCTACGATGGAGCCGTCTCCGCCGTACCATGGGGCATTGTAGAAGCCGGAATCGCTGAATAGGATCTTGGATGCAGGCGCGCTCAATGCGGCAAGGGACGCCGGGTTAAGGGGAGGCCAACTGTACGAGATGTAATAATCGGAGCCTACATAACCCCAATTGTATCCGTACCCATTGCCGTCGCCGAAACGAGGTTTGCCGGTGAAGCTTGGGCACCGTTGGAGCTGATGGTTCTTCATGTACGGGTACAGCAATCCTTGGGTCTTGTCCCATCCTGAGGCCGTGCGCTTCCCGAACCAATACTGGTAGCACACCCAGCCTTGGCAATCGTTGTACTGGTAGAGGGGAAAGACCTCATCGTAATCCTGCACGTACATATTGGTGGCGAGGCCAAGTTGCCGCAGATTGGAGGCGCAGCTCGCCTGGCGAGCCTTTTCCCGTGCCTGGGCGAAGACGGGGAATAGGATCGCCGCTAGAATCGCGATAATCGCGATCACCACAAGCAGCTCAATGAGGGTGAACGCTTGGGCCGGGCGGGGAGAAGTACTCCTCGCGCTTGGTTGGTTCTGATGCATCTGTTCTGCTCTCCTCTCGTGATAGCTTCACGAGGGGCGGAGGCGCGGACGGGTTGTACGAAACAAAAGAGCCATCCATCGCAGATACCTCTCCGCGCAGGATGGCCTTCTTTCGTAATCCGTCGAGGCGCCTCTGTAAGCAGCAGAATGCACCGACGGCCGTCCGAATCCATCACACCCTTTACTCGCGAAGGGCTTGTCGTGATGTGCTGCAGGCCGGGCATTCGGGCTTGAAAGGCGCCACGAGCACTCAAAAGAACGAATGGGCGCGCCTTCCTCACCGCAGCGGGACTGCGCCGGATTTGCACCGGACTTCCCCCGTCGAGGCCGCGTTGCCGACCGCGGCTCCTGCAGCAGGCACCAGGTTGTACGCGTATACGATACCATGTTTGTGTAGGCACGTCAACTAGGCGCGGATTCTGAAAGGTGCGTGGCATAATCAACGTGCGACGTGCCTTCCTGAAGCCGGGAGGCGTCGCGCGGGAATGTGGACATGCACGGATCGCCCTCCGCGCTTGCATTCGCGGAGTAAGGGAAAATGGAGAGGAAATGGCCCCTCCCAAGAAGCCTACCCTTAGCCCCACACGTATCCTTACATATCTGGAATGCCCGATGAAATACCGGTACATCTACGTGGACCGCATCGGGCGGTACTATCTCCACGCCCTTCCGCAGTTCTCTTTGGGATCGTCCCTACATCGTGCCCTGCAGGATTTCCACGCGGAGGGAACGGCGCTAACCAGGGAGCAGCTAGTGGAGCGTCTTCAGCAAAGTTGGATCCCAGCAGGGTTCGCCGATCAGACCGAGGAGGAGGCGTTTCGACGCGCGGCCCAGGAAATGGTGGAGGCCTACCATTCGGTGGGCCAGGAGCGTGTAGAAAGCGGCATCGAGATCCTTTTTCTGGAAAAGATCCTGCGCACAGACATGGGCCGCTTCCTGCTTATGGGGCGTGTAGACAGGGTGGATCGCCATCCCGATGGCTCCCTCGAGATCATAGATTACAAGAGCGGCAGGCTGGCCGTTGCGCCGGAAGATGTGGCAGAGGACCTCGCCATGGGCATCTACCAATTGATCTTACGGCGCCTCTATCCGGGCACGCGTGTGTTCGCCACCATCTATTGCCTCCGGACAGGTGTGCACGCAAGCGCCGAGATGCGTTCCGAAGAAGCCGAAGAGTTCGCGGCGCGTATTACGGTGTTGGGCGAGGAGATCGTGTTTCGGGATTATGAGGGAGTAGTTCCGGTGCGCATCCCTGCGTGCGAGGAGTGCCCCTTCCGGCGACGTTGCGAAGCGTTCTGGCGGCGTGAGCGGGCTGTTGCCCCTTACTAGCATCGCTCCGCAAGGGTGAGCGGCCGCGTGATTGCGCGATTAGTTGATGGGTTCCCCTTGCTGAACGCCTCCGTTGGGGCCGGCCGCCGGCCGGCTAATCGGCGGAGCGGCCGAAGCGGGATGGCGCCGATGCCGCTTGCTCCGCTCGGTTTTCTGCGGAGATTGGCCGGTGTCTACCGACGGGGGCGTCTCCGGTGTAGCGGTGATACTTGGAACCGGGGTTCCTTCGTTGGGTGGTGGTGCGGAGGTGTCGGGTGTCTCCGGTTGCTGGACTGTGGCAGCGGGGCCCGGTTCCGGCGTAACCTGGAGTTCTGGTCTGGCCGGCGGCGGCGCAGGTCGCGTTTGGGGTGCCGACGGCGTTTGAGCACTGGGTGCCACAGACGAAGGGCCGGCGGATGGTTCTCCATTCGGGGTGCGGTGGAGGGCGTCAATCAAGGGAGAGATCACAAGCATCCCGAAGAGGAAGGAGCCGATGGCCAAGAGCAGACCGATTAAGAGTGTTCTGAGTGCACCGGCTTGCTTCGACCGTGTTTGTGCACGCGGCCGACGTGCTGCCGAGAGGCTGCTTCGGCTGGAAGTTCTGGATCGAGATGGGGACGGGCGGTCGCTGTTGCCTTGGCGTGCCGGCATGGGATTATGCGCCTCCGAGTGGAACCATCCCGTAGTCTACCGCGTAACCGGTTACCTGTCAAGATTGCGGAATTCGCCCAACGTGCCGCAAATAGATGCGTCGAGAACCGGTGCTAGGTAGCGTGCCTCATGCGCTCGATGGGGAGCGTGGCCAAGAGGATGGCGGCTGCTCCTGCACACGATGCTCCCAACAAGAACGGAGCGCCATGGCTCACACGATCGTAAAGCTGGCCCGCCATGAAACTGGCCGGGAGGGCGGCAAGACCAACCACCATGTGGAATGCGCCGATTTCCGTCGCGCGTCGGTCGGGATGAGCAAGGTCTGCCGCCAGCGCCCTCTGAATGCCTTGCGTAAGCGTATAGTAGAGGCCGTAGAGGATGAAGAAGAACCATACTGCCGCTACGTTCTGGAATGCCGCGAAGCCGAAGTATACTACGCTGAACACGCCATATCCGAGCGCGATGAGCACCCGTCGGCCCACTCGGTCCGAAAGCTTCCCTGCCGGGTATCCCAACGCTGCTTCCACCACGTTAAACGATGAATAGAGCAGCAACAGGGTCATAGGGTCTGCGCCCATGTCTTTCTGTGCTCGCAGCAACAAGAACGCGTCGGAGGAGTTTCCCAAGCTGAAGAGAGCTACGATGGCAAGGTAGGCGCGCAAAGCCGGGGATAGCGTGCGCCACGTGGGCAAGGCCGGCCGTTCTGATGAGGATCCCGCATCCGTGCGGCGTCGTTCCCGGACGAATGCCCAGAGGATCACCACACTGAGGATGCCCGGCACGAAGGCAACGGCATAGAGCGTGCGAAAGGTGTGGCTGAGGCTACCCTCTCCCAGCCAAAAGCGCACCAGGGTAAAACCCAAGAAGGGACCCAGCACGGCGCCAAATGTGTCCATACTGCGGTGGAAACCGAAGGCACGGCCACGTTGGCTAGGGGGGCAATTCTCGGAGACGAGAGCGTCCCGAGGGGCTGTGCGCAGCCCCTTTCCGGTGCGGTCCACGAACCGAGCTACCAACACCTGCCACCATGAACCTGCCACACCCACCATCGGTTTGCCGATGGCGCCCATGAAGTAACCTACAAGGGCGAAGGGTTTGCGCATCCCCATCCGATCCGAGAGCCACCCGGAATAGAGCTTGAGCAGGCTGGCCGTGCTCTCAGCAATCCCCTCGATGATGCCCAAGGCCCACGCAGGCGCCCCTAGCACCTGTGTGATAAAGAGGGGATTGATGGGATACGTCATCTCACTGGAGATGTCGGCAAAGAGGCTCACAAACCCCAAGGCGCGAACGGTAGGGCTTAGGGGTTCGCTCGACCTCTCCTCGGATATTGTGTCCATGCTGGCCCTTTCTCCCGTGCCATCCGACGTTTCGTGCGGAATGGCCGTCCGTTAGCTGTGCGGACCCTTGCTCGATTGTGGCACAGCCAAGGTTTCAGCGGACCTTTGAGCCGGAAGGTACGTGCGTTTCCGGTTGGAGCAGAATGGCCTGGCCATCAACGTCTGCGGCGAGAAGCATGCCTTGGGACTCCACACCGCGCATTTTGCGGGGTTGAAGGTTCGCCACCAGGACCACCTGTCTTCCGACCAATTCCTCGGGCCGATACATCTCGGCGATACCTGCCAGGATCGTACGCCGCTCACCGGCGAGATCCACATGAAGTTTGAGCAGTTTCGTAGCGCCGGGAACGGGCTCCGCGGACACTACATCGGCGATGCGCAGATCCACCTTGGCGAATTCGTCTATGGTGATCAAGTTGCTGTCTGCCGGTTGCTCTTGACGTGCCGAGGCGTCGGCGGCGGGTTCGTTTGCCATGGATAACTCCTGGATACGTGGGAAGATCGGGATAGGATCCGGAATGGCCGCACCCTTCGGTGGGAGGGACCAAGGGCCGGTCTTTTGCCACTCAAGTTGGGCGGTACCGGGCTCGATGCCGATTTGATGGAGGATCTTTTCTGCGGCCACCGGCATCACCGGCTGGAGGAGCAGGGCGGCCGTGCGAATGGCAGCGAGGCATGTGCCAAGCACGGTGGTGAGTTCGTTGGTGTCGTGGGCCTTCGCCAGCCGCCACGGAGCCTTTTCTTCGATGTATTGGTTCGTGCGCGCTACGAGCTTCCAAATTGCTTCAAGCGCGGCATTGAAGCGGAATTCGGCGAGGGCTGCATCGTATTCGTGGAGCACATTCCGCGCGACTTGCTCCACGTCCGAACTTAGAGAGCCTCCAGCAGGCACGCGACCTTGGAGATAGCGATGCACCATGGTTGCCGTACGATTGCAGAGGTTGCCCAAGTCGTTTGCTAGGTCGGTATTGTATCGGTTGAGGAAACTTGCCTCTGAGAACTCGCTATCTCCGTGGAACACCATCTCACGCAAAAGAAGGTAGCGCAGGGCATCTGCTGCTACGTCCGGATCCGCACCGGATTTGCGCGCAATGAGGGCCGAGAATTCACTGGGGTGCGGAAGACCGCCGGTGCGCTTGCCTTCCTTTTTGCCCTCTGCGTCCACCCACCAACCGTGGGCGTAGACAGTGCGGGGAAGGGGTACGCCGATCGCCATGAGCATGGCAGGCCACAGGGTGGCGTGGAACCGCACGAAGATCTCTTTGGCCATAAGGTGTACATCGGCCGGCCAGAGCCGCAGGTACTGCTCTTGGTTGGTGGGCCATCCCGTTGCGGCAAGGTAATTAATGAGGGCGTCGAACCACACGTAGATCACCTTGTCGGGCTCATCCGGCACAGGAATGCCCCAGCCTCGGTTCGTGCGCGTGATGGACATGTCTCGCAAGCCCTGGCGGATGAAGGAGATGACCTCATTGCGCCGGAAATCCGGCTGCAAAAAGCCGGGGTTGGCTTCGATGTGGGCCAAGAGTGGCTCTGCAAACTTCGAAAGTCTGAAGAAGTAACTCTCGGTTTGCTCCCTGAGAAGAGGTTTACGGCACTCCGGATTCGGGCATAGATGGTCCGGCCCTACGTCGCTGTCCCTAAAGAATGTCTCATCCGATACGCAGTACCACCCCTCGTACATGCCCTTGTAGGCATCGCCGCTGCTTCGCAATCGCCGAAAAAACTCCTGCACGGCTTCCACATGGCGTGCCTCCGTCGTGCGGATGAAGTCGTCGTTGGAAATGTGCAGGGCGCGCCACGCCTCTACGAACTCCTGAGCAAGCGCGTCCACAAATTGCTGGGGCGGGACGCCGGCGGCCATGGCGGCTTCGTGGACTTTAGTAGCTTGTTCGTCGGTTCCTGTGAGGAACCAAGTTGGCCTTCCGCGAAGGCGGTTCCAACGCGCTAAAACGTCACAGCAGACGGTTGTAAGCGCCGATCCGATATGAGGCCGCCCATTCACGTAATAGATGGGAGTGGTGATGTAAAAGGCTTTATCCTCTGGGTTCAATTGCGTTGCCAGGCCGTTTGGATGTGCAGATGTTAGGCAGGTTCCTCGCACAGGCAGGGCCCACGGCGGCAAAATGTGTGCAGCCTAATGAAAACATCGTTCCCGCGCCGTGGAACCCGTGGCTGCTTGCCGCCGCTTCCTGCGCCATGAAGTTACGGACCTACCGGAAGCCAGTCAAAAGTATACCCGAAGCAACCGGCCACGCTTCGCATGGTAACATAGCCGGGGGATCGCACTCCACCCAATGGTGCCTCAAATTCAAGGCGAACATCTCACATAGGTGCGGCAAGAAAGGGAGATGGCATGACGCGGACAATCCATGTAGGTAGCGTGCCTATCGGTCCGGAGGCACATCGGCTGGTACTGATTGCGGGGCCATGTGTCATTGAGAGCCTGGAACTCTGCCGCCACGTGGCAGGTGCGGTCAAGGCGGCGTGCGCCGAAGCGGGGTTGGGCTTCATATTTAAGGCCTCCTTTGACAAAGCGAATCGTACCGCCTTCGATGCATTCCGAGGACCTGGGTTGGAGGCCGGGCTAGAGGTCCTCGCGGCCATCAAGCGAGAGTTCGCTGTGCCGGTGCTTACCGATATCCATGAGCCATGGCAAGCCGGTCCCGTTGCCCAGGTTGTGGACATCCTTCAGATTCCGGCGTTTCTCTGCCGACAGACCGACCTACTCGTCGCCGCGGCTCGAACAGGGAAACCTGTGAACGTAAAGAAGGGTCAATTCCTTGCCCCGTGGGATATGGCCAACGTGGTAGCCAAGATCACGGCCGAGGGCAACGACCAAATCTTGCTTACCGAGCGAGGTGTGAGCTTCGGGTACAACACCCTGGTGGTAGATATGTGCTCATTGCCACAAATGCGGGCTTTGGGCTGGCCGGTATGCCTGGATGCTACCCATAGCGTGCAACAGCCGGGCGCGGCAGGGCGACAATCGGGGGGAAAGCGCGAGTTCATTCCCTATCTAGCCCGGGCCGGCTCTGCTGTGGGAATAGACGCCTTGTTCATGGAGGTGCATCCCGAACCAGAGCGCGGCCTCTCGGACCCGGCTACCATGTTCCCGCTGAACGAGCTCCCTGCACTCCTTGCGGAGGTGGCGCGCATCCATGCACTCGTGAACCGCGCGTCGGCCAACGATCAGGAAGGTGCCGAGTAATTTGGCAATGCTCCAGGTTGAGCCGGGCGATGGCGCCGCCGTTTGCCTTCGTTTTAAGGATGCACATCGTCTATCCAACCCTCTTGCGCGCCCCGGGTGGAAGCCAGGTCGGGTTGAGGATTCCGGTTTTGGCCGGCGGGTTCGCCAGTCAGAGGAGGGATCTTGCGCGCCAAGGAGGAACCTGACGAGGCACGCCGGAATGCGGAGCATGCTACGGGAGGAGAACAGTGCAGAACTCTGATAAGATCCGCCTTGGCTTCATCGGTGCGGGAGGTAATGCCCGATGGCACATGGGCAATGTGCTCAAGCTTGATGAAGTAGAGGTAGTAGCCTTATGCGATCCCAATCCTGCCATGTTGGAGCGGGCGAAGAAGCAATATCCAGAATTAGCGGACGTACCCGTGTTCGCCGACTTCCATGACATGTTGGCCGAGGTGAGCATGGATGCTGTGGAGATCAGCACTCCCCATACCACCCACTTCGAGCAGATCATGGCGGCGCTGGATCGAGGCTTGCACGTGCTATGCGAGAAGCCGCTCGTGTGCACGGTAGAGCATGCCAAACAGGTGATCGCCAAGCTGGAGCAGAGTGGAAAGGTGGGCCTCGTGTCGTATCAGAGGCATTACCAGCCGGAATTCCGATACATGCGGGAGCGCATCGCATCGGGAGAACTCGGATCGGTTACGTTTGTGAACGCGCTGCAATGCCAACAATGGAAAAAGGGCACGGCGGGATCGTGGAGGCAAGATCCTGCTTTAAGTGGCGGCGGTCAGCTTAACGACTCCGGCAGCCACCTTTTGGATATCATCCTTTGGACCACCGGTCTGGCCGTTGAGAAAGTGGGCGCGTTCATAGACAACTGCGGCACCCCGGTGGACATCAATTCCGCCCTCTCCGTGGTGTTTAAGGGCGGTGCTCAGGCCAACATCTCGATTGTGGGAGATGCCCCCACCTGGCATGAGGATCTTACCGTTTGGTGTGAGCGCGGGGTGTTCTTTATGCGCAACGGGAAGCTCTCAATGAGTGATGGCAAAGGCAATCGCTATACATTTGAGACAATGCCCGGTGGGTCCCTGCCAGACAAGAATTTCGTGGATGCCATCCGCGGTAGGGATACCGTGCAATCGCCATTCACGTGCGGATTGCGTGTGATTGAGCTTACGGAAGCGGCGTGGCAATCGGCGGCACAGGGGGGCGCACCTGTGACGGTGCAGGGTTAGGCGAATGAAGCACGCGTGCAGAGCGACGTAGCCAGAGGCTAGGGGGAAGGGGCTCCGTTTCTGCACGCGGATCTTTGTTCCTGGCGCTTGTGCTTCTTCACGGTGTAGCCGCAGATTCGGCCCAAAGCGCCGCCATGGCACGTTGGCGTGCGTCCGCGGATGCGGCGTATTTTGCCATAAGTTGTTGAAGGCCCTGGCAGATGCGCTGCACTGTGGAGAGGTAGGCCGCGTCCGCAGCGCTCTTGCTGGGTTCCGGCAGGCTCGGAAGGGCCCCTGCTTCTTCTTCATCGTGCCGCTTGCGGAGCGCCGCCAGGGCTTCCTCGGCCAGGCGTGCATGGGCCGCCTCGTATGTGGAGCCCAAACCGTGGCGGGCCAGCAGCACACGGAAGCGGGCGGCCCGCCCTACCTCGTCCAATAGCTGCGGCGGGACTGTGGCGTGATCGGACGGGGCGCTCGGTACGTTCTCCGAAGGTTCTTTGGATGTAATGGGGCCCCGGGCCGGCGCTGCTGAAACGGCGCTTGTACCGCGGGTGAATGTGTGATGCTTGGGATGCTCCCCGTGGCTTGATGTTGCACGATCCGGCCATGGGGTCTTTCCGAGCACGATTTCTACGTGGGCCTCCGAGGGCAATCTGTCGTACGGCAGCGTTACCGTAGTGCGTGTATGCCACGGACGCAAGATCCCGTTCACGCGCACGCCCGTAACCGCGCCCCGACCCGTCACCGTGAGGTAGATGCGCCGCGTCCCGAAACGGACCGGGTCCTTCTGCTTCAGGAAGGCTATGCCGGGTGGTATATGCGGGATCAGGACCAGGCGGTCACTCTTATATAGGTACTCAAAGAGTCCTCGCAGGAAGGCTGCCGGCGGGCCAAAGGCGTCGTAGCAGAGGTTGATGGGTTCGTTCGGCTGGTATACGTCACTGCCGCACTTGGTGAGCGGGTTATCCATCCTAAAGCGCCGGGCAAAACTCAGGATCGCCTCCATGGAACGTTCCGCATCTTGGTACTTCCCCAGCCGGTAATATGCCAGCATCATGCGCGCCTCGCAGGTGGACCAGTGGCCGCCATTCACCCAAGTGCCATACGCCCAGAGACCTTCGGGCTTCTCGTACATATCGTCGTAGGAGGGGTAATTGGGAAGGATGAAGGTATGGGGCCGAAGCTGGGGAATAGAAGCGATCTTCGCAAAGATGCGGCCCGCGGTGCGGTCGTCTACTACGCGGAAGGCGATGGCGTCATGGTTCGGCGGCGTCTCGAAATACCCGTGGATCGGGGCTCCGTACACGCCATGGCGCACGCCATCGGGATCCAATGATCGGATTAGGTACCCCTCCGGCGCAAAAAGACGCTTCAATCCCAAACGTGCGGCGGATCGCCATTGTGCATAGCGTTGCGCCTGATCGGGCCGACCGGCAAGGCGCTCCACTTCGATGAGGCGATCCAGTGCAGCGATCATCGTCACCGAAAGGCCCGTGAGGTAGGCCATGCCGTAGGACCCGTCCGGGCGCTTCCAGCCGGCATAACTTGGCGCCAGGAGATTGGCCGCCGGCCCGGCGAGATAGAGGTTCGTTTTGGGATCACGGCGGGATTGGAGGAATGCCACGCATCGCTCCAATTTCGGCAAATAGTGCTTGATGGCGTGCGCGTCTCGGGATATGAGCAGTACTTCCGATTGAAGGAGCACCCCTGCCGCGGTGAATTCGAGCGCCCAATCGTGGATTTGGATCCTCCCATCGCCCTGCTTGTACACAATCCAGCCCGGACTGGCAGCATCGCACAGGCAGCCGTCTGGGGCCACCCAATCCATGGGCGGCGGAGCTCCTTTGCGCTTGCCGTCGCCCATCTGGTCGAACCATAGGTCCTGCGAGTTCTGCAGGAAGGTGCTCCACGGCTCTTGAAGGAAGGGCAGAATACCGTACGTTGTGCCGTAGGAGTTTTGGATCCACCACGCATTCCACGTGGGGCCTTCTACAAAGCCATTCCACGCGGGCGTGTAGAGCATGGCAAGGTTTTGATACTCGGCATCCGGCTGGAACATCCGGCGGGCGATCTCCAGCAACTGGAGGTAGTGCACATCGCCGCGGCCGTCATAATGGGTGCCATGGAACGAGGGCTGGGCCAGGCCGCTTAAGGCAGGTGCCAGGCCCATGCTCAACAGCACTAATAATGTAAATGTGCGCATGGTGACAAGGTCCGGACGAAGATGCCGGGCGTGCCGCCCTAGCTCATATGGATCTCCACGTTGTCGGCCACAGCCCCCAAGAGTGTGTAATCTGTGGGGGCAGTCTGGAGGATGGAACCCGGCACATAGGTATTCACGGGACCATGAGCCACCAGACGGGCAATGAAGCGCTGCCAGGACACGCCTCCTCCCAAATCGCCGTCCAGCCAGAAGGAGCGGTGCCTTGCGCCTAGGATCTGGGCCGGCCCGATGGTGTTCGCCTTGGGAGGCACCCAGCTCCAATCGCCTCCGAAGGAGTGGAGGGCATTCTGCATGATCGTCATGGGATGCAGCTCCACGCAGCGCGGACCGGCGGCCTTGTAGGCGTCCAGATCATCGCCAAACTCATCGCCCAGGTGCGCCTCCCAAAACGCGATATGCCCGCACCACCCGATGCCGCCGTAGCAAACATCGGCGCCGCCCAAGTCTTCCAACTGCTTGCCATAGTCTTTGAGCGCCTCGCGCGTGGGAAAGTGGATTTGGTGTGCCGGAGGGCGCAACTCCGGGCGAATCTTCCCGAAGAAGCTCTCCCACATGGCCC
>Ga0078972_1012805_pt1 | contig 14186 bp, 9 predicted proteins | sample YelNatPaOPGAMG01_FD_67568 | JGI IMG/M metagenome (GOLD analysis project Ga0078972, IMG submission 67568) | Hot spring thermophilic microbial communities from Obsidian Pool, Yellowstone National Park, USA - OP-RAMG-01 (SPADES assembly) (version 2) | ecosystem: Environmental > Aquatic > Thermal...
CAAAATTTATGCTTCAAGCTGGTGAAAAGAGGGAGAAAGTGGAAAATGATGAGATAATAAAGGAAAAAGGCAAGCTCTATATCTCCGCTCGCAAGGTAGCGGATTTAGGGAAATTTAATCTCTCTTACAATCCAAAGTTTAAAATACTGAAGATAGAAAGGAAAATTGAAAAGAAAGGAAATAAATAAGGATGGGGGGCGGGGAGGCGGAGCCTCCCCGCCCCCCCCTCTTTAAAAAATCATTGACTCAAAATTTATTATTCTATAAAATTTATTTGAAACTTTTTTAATGTTTCAGTAGTCTAATATATTAGAAAAATCTCACCTTGTGGTGGGCTAAAAAATTACAAGGAGGGATTTTTGATGTTCAAAAAGTTTCGTGCGGTGTTGTTTGAGAAGCTAACCCACCGCGCGCGCGCGCGGCGGGCTACTGTAGCTTTTTGATTCTTGTGTTTGGGGTCTCCCTAGGCTTTGGAGACCTGATCTCTGTTGAGTTGCACGCTCGCTGGACTCCCGATTTAACTATATCAAGCCCTCCAGCGCAATGCGTCAAAAGTGGAACCGTAGGTGGGGGAGTGGAATTCCACTTGAAGGCTTTATATTCCCCACCTGTTACTCAATTCGTCTGCGACAAAATGGTGATAGAAGAGATAACCCAAGACCATCCCCCACAAACTATCGTTCGCACAAGCTTCAATAATGTCTCCTCTCTTGGTTGTTGTTCATCACCACCTCCCCCGGGGACAACCCAAGCTCTTTTCTGCACCATCCCCTTTGAAACTTACCAGTTTCATAATGCCGATTACAGGGTCACAGCTTACTATCATTATATTATTATGCGTCCCCCTCCCCAGCAACCCCAAAGGGTTGATGGGAATATAAGCATAACGGTCACCTTCCAAAACCTTACTGTTAGCTCCGAGCCGAAAATTCTGAAATGGGACCCTGAACATTTGGCTGATTGTGATACTTCGTTTTCCTTTACCCTCAGTGGTGTGCAAAGGAAAAATTGTAGGGTAACCATAAATATATATAGCACAAGGGAAAAAGAACTCGTGTATTCTACCCATAATGATTATCTCTGCCCCGGCACTTATACCTTTACCTGGGAACCAGGGATATTGACCCCTGCTGGTATCTATACATTTGATATACAAGCAGTGATGATTACTCCAGATGGGCAAATAATGCCCGAGGATAAAGATACATTTAGAAGTGGATGGGTAACAGATAATATAGATTTTGGAGTTTTCCTCTATCCACTTACAAAATATGACCCTCACTACGCTGAATACTATTTAACCTATCATTTGAATCACTCAACAACTCCCACTGAAATCAAGGGGAGAGTTTATGGACCATCAGTTGATAATTTTAACATCTATTGGGAAGGTGATGGGTCAGTGGTTGGTGATTATAATTCTCTTTTCTTTCCTCAACCGGTGATAAAAGTTAGTGGATGGGGTCATTATTTTTATGCTATTCTTTCAGGTAAGGATGGTAATGTTAATAATAAATCTCATAACCATAAACCCTTTTTAGAATTAGGTATATGGAGTAGACAACCAACAGCTGCTTTGTTTTACTCTACCTATAGCTGGAGTTATAAAAAAGATGACCAGGGTCAGGAGCAATATATCGCTTATCCAGACCCTAATGCTGAAACTTGGATGGGGAATGATGCGCAAACCGCACACGACAAACTTCTTAAGGGGGTCTTCTGTTTATTTTGGGGTTTAGTGAAAGAGAAAGCCACTTATTTTTCAGCTCAATGGGGTAAACGATATGATATGCTTCAGCCCGCCAAATCAATAGAAAGAGCTCTTGAAGCAATAGAAAGTGTAGATGTTCTTTCTTTTGCTTGCCATGGAAACGGATATCAAATAGAATTTGCTGATGTCCAGCAACCAATAGTAAACCCCTCTTTTCCTGTTCTCTCTACATCGGCTGCGGGAATGGGTCTTTATGTTTGGGAGGGTGGCGAATGGCTGGAGATACCTGGGCAACTTTCAAACTTATATCTTGTTGTTATAGGAAGCTGTAGAAAAATATTGGAAGGGCAAGACAGTGCAACCATGGGATTTCCCATAGTTTCCGCTATCGTAAATAAGGGTGCTAAATGTGGAATTGGAGTAGGCGGTATATCCCATACTTGGAAGAAGAAAGGGGATTCTCCAGACTGGAATCTTCTTGGTTATAGAACATTCCATGAATGGGCTTCCCGTTTTTGGAAATATGTAACTGAGGGTGAAGAGACGTTAGAAGAAGAGAATTTGAGATATCCATCAATCTTTACCGCAGCTATACAAGCAATGCACGAAGCTAACGAAGTTTTAAAACCACTATGTTCGGAGGGGGACGATATGCAGGTATTCATAGCCCTTTATGGTACGGATGGATATTTGGGTAATGTGAATCCAAATATAAATGATTAGAAGGGAGGTTTTTGCGTTATGAAAAAGGTTATTTTTACTTTGATTTTAATATTTGCCTTCCTCCAAGTTTGGGGAGAGGAACACGAATGGGATATGGAATATTGGAACGAACAAATGCATTATGCAATCGGCCCGCTGACCGCTGAGGAGGCTAAGCAGGCTATAATAAGCTGGTCAGGAAGACAAAACCTCCAGATAGAGCTTTTGCCAGTTTATGAATGGGAACGCCCGCAGAGAGGAAGGGTGCCAAGCGAGGGACTTAATCCTATGGGTCACCTTACCGCCTATCGCACAACTCTATATAGTTTCTTCGTAAGGGACCCTAACCCCGATAAGAAATATAATGGGAAAGTTCTCGTTGACTCTTGGACCGGGGCAGTTAAATATTTGGGTAAAAGTTTTGCTCCTTATAGGCAAAATAAAAATATAGCGAATATGCTTACACCCCAGCAGGCTATAAATAGGGCAAGAGAAATAGCGCTTTCCTATTTCCCAAATGTTCCAGTTTATACCTTTAGCGGAGTGAAAATCCTTTACCCTAATACAACAGCGGATGGCAGCTCCTGGAAAGCATATGATGACTCAATAGCCGTGGAGTTTTATAATAGAGCATTGTCCCCAGAGGGAAAAGAAGTATGGATAGGGCTACAAGATGTGCTCGTAACAATAGATTCCAATACCGGCAACTTGCTCAGAATTTTTTGTTGTTACGAGCCGATAGAAGTATCACCTATTCCGAATCTGACGCAAGAGCAGCTTGCACAGGCTATCTCCTCGTTCTTTTATGGGCTTGGCGCGGAATTGGTAGAGGTTAACGATTTTGGGGGTAGGTGGTGGTTAGAAAGAGAAGAACCATACGGTAGGCAAAGGGTTTACACTCTTGCCTATATAACCGCTGAGCCTTCTCCTTCGCTTCCCCAGGATTTAAAGCAACTGATAAGTGCAATAAATAGATGCTTTGTTGACGGTCAAACTGGCGAGGTATTCTATGGTATAAGTGAAGGATTTGTAGGTGGTCCTCCTATTCCAATATTTCAGCCGAAGCCAAAACTCACACTTATCTTTAATGGACAAGAGAGAAAGACAAAGTTCCCCCTTCGTCTTTGGAATGGGGCTGTTTACATAAGTTTAGAAGATATAAAGGCGTTAGGCTTTCAAGTTGCAAAGGAAAGGGATGGATACGACATTTCTTTCGGAAATAAGATAACGAAAACAAAAGAAATAATAAAAAAGGAGGGAAGGGAATGGGTTAAAGGAAAAACCATAGGCACTCTGGGAGGTATATTAGTCCGTCATATCCCGCGTCATAATGTTTTCTCTATTCTTATTTTAAATGAGAGTGTCTTTGAAATGGGAAAAACCTATAGAAAGAAATTAGAAAGTGCGATAATTCCATCAGAGTTTTCGTTCATTAAGAAGTTCAAATCTTCTTCCGCTTCCCCTTCTCAAGTATATTCTCACTACCCATCTATTATAGCCATCTCTTTATGTTTTTCTAGCCTGGGCTATTTGATTTTTAAGGTTCTTCGTAATATATTAAGCTAGGGAAAATTAAACTTTCTCGCTAGGAAGTAGCAGTCAGGTTCTTACAGTTGACTTATTTTTATAGAAACGATCTATGAAGCTATATCGTCTGTATAAATTTAACATTATAAGTGCTCATAAACAATTGAAGTCAAAGATACTGAAAAGGGATTCTGTTAATACTGATAAACAGGATACAACTTTCATCCATATGCTATCATCAGCTCAAAAGAAAAGCTGTCAGGATACAATAGATATCTTCAGCATTGGAGGAATTATAGTATATGAGACCACATTGACCCAGTTATGCCCGGGAACTTACACATTCACTTGGGATGGAACAGCTAATCAAACATCCTATCCCCCAAACAACATAGCACCAGCTGGCCTTTATACATTTGATATAAAAGTTAACGGCAAAACACCAGATGGATTGGTTCTTAACTATGATAAAGATAGAATGAGAAGCTCGGCTTTGAAGATTGGGGACCACGATGTTCAGGAATTGTTCCCGGAGGATAGCCCAGAAGAGATAGAGAATCTAAACGATGTCCGCAACTACCGCTTTACTTACCTGCTTTGTGATAGCAAAGATGCGAGTCGTGCTTGGGTAGAAATCTACGACCCTAATCTACAGAAGATAGACGAGGTGAGCGATGGGGTAGCTAAATGTCCGGCTTCAAATCAAGTTGATAAAAGCGTGGAAATTGGGGAACCGGGAACCTATTACTTTGTTTTTAGAGCAATTGATAACCATTTGGAAACAGATAAAGCACACCGTCAAAAGCCTGCTTTAGAGGTCAATAAAAGGAAGGGCTATCCTCCAGCTGTTGATTATGATAATATTTCTGCTGTAAAGGGGGTAAAAAGAATAGACCTCACAGGAGCTTGGTTCCAAAAGAAAGCGGGATATCTGGCAAAAGCGAAGGGGAGTGGTAGTTGCAAAAGCATAATTGATGATTTGCCGAAAAACAGGATATTCTTCATTTATGCACATGGCTCAGAAGGAGGAGGCGGTATTAGTGGCACAGATGGCTGGATTCCTGCGAAAAGTGCAAATGGCTATCCCTATTCTATTGAAAAATTAGACCTTCACTATCTCAACTTAGCAGTTTATGCAGGTTGCTATACCGCCGATACCGACCCTACATATGGTTGTATTGCGGATGAGACAGTGAACAGAGGTGCAAAAGCTGCCGTTGGTTTTCATGGAGGTGGTCCTTCTTGGGACTACAATGCCCATTGGAAATGGGCCTTTTGGTTCTGGCAAGCGTTGAAAAATGGATATACAGTTGAAGAAGCGTTAGAGTATGCGAGAGATCGGGTATATAACTGGGCAACATTTGATAGGGAAATGAGGCCAATAACTTATTGGTGGCCAGAGGAACACCGATATTTCGGCACTAACCATGGTGTGGTCTTCGGCAACAAGGCACTTAGAATTGTACCACCACCTAATAATTAATCAAAAAGGAGGTGCAAAATGCGAAGACTTATTTTGCTTGGCATCAACTTTATTTTCTTTGTTTTGTTAGTTTGCGGGGATTTCTCCTTTAGCCAATCCCTTCTATCAGTGGAAGAAGCAACGGCGATAGCGAATCAAAAGGCACAAGCCTTAGTGGGCAGAAGCGTTGGATGGAGGGAGGTTAAAACGCTCACTGTCAACGGACAACCTTTACTTTTTGAGTTTAAATCACAGGAGAACGCATTTCAGGATGAGGACAGCCCAATATTGGAAATCTTCATTGATAGAAGGAACGGCAACATTTGGGAAATTGACTATTTCCCAAGCCCAAGGATTGAAAGCTCTTCCGGTAACACAGAGAATTATATTACCGAACCTGAACTCAAGGCTATAGCCTTGCAACTGGCTGCCAATATCGGAATGCCAGTGGAAGAAGACTGGGTAATTGATGAGACGAAAATTATCGCAGGCGAGGGGACGGCAAACCATGCGCTCTTCGGTGCTCACAAGGTTATCAATGATTTTTATGTTGCCGATGATTCCTTGGATGTAGCGCTTGACTCGGTTACAAGGGAGATTGAACACTTTGTCTACGAGCGTTTCCCGATCGAAGGCGAGATACCACAGCCCGTTTATACCCTTGAGGAATGCATCCAAAAAGCCCTTGAGCAATTAGGGGAGCTTGCGAATTTCCCAACTTATGTGGAGCTGGCAAGACCCGGGCTCCTCTTATGGATGCCCATAACCGTTCCACTTGAAAAACCAACATTACTGAGGGAAACAGAGCTTCTGGGCTATTATTATGACCCCCAAATCGGGTGGCATTTTGAGATCCGGGTCATTTTACCTCCAGAGCTTGCCTTTGGTTGGGTTGATGAAAAGATGAGAACAAAGCACTATATGGTTGACATAAACGCTTTGACGGGCGAAGTGCTTCATTTCTCTGAAATGACAAGTGGACCGAGAGTTGATAAGAAAAAGCTGAAAGAATATACAGGACATCATAAAACGCTCAAACGGAGCGAGGAAATAAAGGTGTTGATAAAAGAAGGCGTGGAATTTCGCCAAAAGCCCATAAGATGTATCAACAGACAAGGCAAGATTTTCCTTCTCGCTGATGACCTTCACCTTTTGGGATTGAAATTTGATAAATCAAAATTTATGCTTCAAGCTGGTGAAAAGAGGGAGAAAGTGGAAAATGATGAGATAATAAAGGAAAAAGGCAAGCTCTATATCTCCGCTCGCAAGGTAGCGGATTTAGGGAAATTTAATCTCTCTTACAATCCAAAGTTTAAAATACTGAAGATAGAAAGGAAAATTGAAAAGAAAGGAAATAAATAAGGATGGGGGGCGGGGAGGCGGAGCCTCCCCGCCCCCCCCTCTTTAAAAAATCATTGACTCAAAATTTATTATTCTATAAAATTTATTTGAAACTTTTTTAATGTTTCAGCAGTCTAATATATTAGAAAAATCTCACCTTGTGGTGAGCTAAAAAATTACAAGGAGGGATTTTTGATGTTAAAAAAGTTTCGTGCGGTGTTGTTTGAGAAGCTAACCCACCGCGCGCGGGGGGATATTATAGCTTCGGTGTGCTGATTTTCTTCTGCAGTCTTTTACTTGCGGAAGACAATCCCCAGATCCTTCTTCACGCTTGTTGGAGTCCCGACCTTACCATTACAAGTTCCCCATATCAATGCGTTGAAAGCGGAAAAGTTGGTGGCGGAGTGGAATTCCATCTTGTTGCTATTTACTCCTCACCGATAACAGGTTTTACCTGTACTGGTATGTTGATAGAAGAACTCACCTCCGACCATCCTCCACAGACGATTACAATCACGAACTTCCAAAATTTTTCCACACTTGGTTGTTGTTCTTCTTCTCCACCACCTCCAGGCAAGACGCGGGTTCTCTTTTGCACTGTGCCTTTGCAGACATTTGGGTTCCATAACACTAAATATAGGGTTACAGCCTATTTTAGTTATGGAATTCAGCAGCAACCTGGGCAGCAACCACCCGGACAACAGCCCCCACCGCCAGTAACTGGTAGCACGAGCATCATCGTTGAATTTGAGAACCTGATAGTTAATGCAAACCCCAAGATATTGAAATGGGACCCTGATAATCCCTCAAATTGTGATACAACCTTCAGCTATACGCTATCCTCAGCTCAGAAGAAAAACTGTCAGGTTACAATAGACATCTATAACCTGGATGCGGTATACGATAATAATGGCAACCCAAATCCTGTTTTTGAAACCACTTTAAACCAGCTCTGCCCTGGCACATACACATTCACTTGGGATGGAACTGTTAATCGGACATCCTATCCTCCAAACAACATAGCACCAACTGGTCTTTATACATTTGACATCACTGTCAATGGCAAAACACCAGATGGATTGGTTCTTAACTATGATAAAGATAGAATGAGAAGCTCGGCTTTGAAGATTGGAGATCACGAGGTGAATGGAGCGCCGCCTAACAACTTTGAAGCAAGATATTTACTAAGCGATACAAAGCCAGCCTACGCTGCGGGTGTTAAAGTTTTCGGTTTAACGGATGACAAAGGATGGACACAGGTTTGGGAGGACACATCAGGTGGTACCGCTCTCTCACCCACCTGGAATGAGGTTCTCGCACCTGGTTCCGTCATTGATCTACTTGAGGAATGGAGGGTCGTCTTCTGGGCTATTGATGACCATATAGAGCTTGATAAAGCCCATAGAAGAAAGCCAGCTTTGGAGGTAAATAAAAACCCCTGCATTGGGACAGCTATAGATATCGGTATAAAGGGAAAATTGTCTGATGTATCTGGAGGGACTTTTGATGTTGATATGTCAACAGCCGCGGAATACGCGGCTCATTCTCAAGACTGGGTCTACTTCCCTAAAAAAGGAGCTATATTAAATTGTGTATCTGTTCCTGTTGAATGGTATTATGACCGTATATTTCCCTGGCTTTCACGCGAGGCAGGTCTTTTGTGGCTCATTAAAGCCACGCCCCCTCAGAACTCTTCTGGAGCCAAAGTAATTGGAGCAGGTTATTATATAGGTGTCTTACCTCGAGGGAGTTCAAAACCAAAGAAAAAGCAAATTAACACACCATATATAGATGTCTATTACGCACTAGAGAGAGTTAATATATTCTATTTAGCAACCCATATGAAAGATGAGTATGGGAGTGAAGTATGGTTAGGTAAGGGAACATATTTAACAGCTTCCAATGTTAACCAGCTCCCATTTGAGCTCTCTCACATCAGATGCGTATTGCTTTTACACTGCACTCACTTGGGACTTACCTCAGACGAAGAAAAGATAGCCCAATCGCTTCTACAAGCGTTTTACCAAAAGAAAGCACAATTCGTCGCTGGCATAATTGGTGGACCTTTACCCCAGCTACAGGCAAAAGAATTTTCCACAGTTTTTTGGACTCTCGCTACCAAAGGCACGTATTACAATGGAGAATATTATTTCTGCCCTCTGTATACCGCAGTTTGGGTTGCTTTTGCTTATGCTTACTATAATAGGGGACCGGAAACACCATCTGGAGGAAATGAAGCTGTGCCGCGACCCTTCTATCAGGGGCCTAATGGGCTTCTTTACATCCCCCCTCAATGAGGAAGTGATGCACACGAAAGGAGGGAAGAGAGAAATGAAGAAAGTATTATTAATTATTGGATTGTTTTTAATAACCTCCCTAAGCTGGGGAATGCTCAGTATTGAGGAAGCAATGCAAGCGATAAGGGAGTTTGAAGGTATACCGGACTTGAAACTAAAATATGAGCGCCTCACGAACGAATACAGCGACCCATGGGGGGGTGAACCTATACCCAACACTAAAATTGCTCCTGTTACCTGGCCTTGCTATGTGTTCACAACAGACTACGCTGATGGAAGCTATGATAGGGTTTACATCGTTGAACCATTCTCGGGGAAAGTCATGGATTGGCAGGATACTAAGGCGATTAAAAATGAGCCAGTTTTAGCGAGTGTTAAGGATTGGCCCCCTCCTTCCTGGATAGCTGATATAGCAATAAATTTCATTCGCAATAAGTTTCTCCCCGATTTCGACCCAGCAGAATATAAGATTTATATTAAATATCTCTCCCATATAGATTCAGCTGCCACATTCAACTGGCTCGAATATAACCCCACCAATCCCCAGCAAAGCTGGCCAGCAGATGCAGATTGGCCTTCCGATTTCCCTCCTCCCTTAAGTGGATTCACGGTTATTAAATTCGTGCATTATGTTACTGATGATACGGGTGACAAATTTCATTCGGTAAACTCCTATTTCGCAATATGGGTGGGATTTACTTCGGGTAAAGTGTTAAGTTTTCAATATAGACACTATCCTGTTAATATCTCACTAACACCCGACATTAGCTTAGAAGAGGCTAGACAGATAGTCCTCAACTACTGTGTCCAAATGTCGCAAGCAGACTACGCAGAGATTACACAGGAATCTAAGGGAATTGTTTTCAATGGCAAGCTGCCCCCTGATCACCTATCGTATGTTTACAAATTTTCCATAAGGATATATCGCAACGACCCAGAGTATGGGCTTCTTTTTTCAGGAAGCGGCATTTTTTATGTTGATGCCCACACAGGGGAGGTATGGTTAGTTGATAATACTTTGGGAGGTTCTGGAAAGACACCAACGAAAGAGCAGGTGCAGGAGTTCAAACAAAAGATAAAAACTTTCAAGAAAGGAAGACTCTCTTGGAAAATATTTATAAACCAGACGAGGGAGTTTGCTTTATTCCCGGTAGAAGATAGGGGAAAATTTTACTTGAGCGCACCTGACGCATGGAATTTCGGTGTCATTGTAGAAGAGGACAAAGGGAAAGTTATCATTAGATATAGTGGCAAGAGCCGAGAATTAGAGCGTGCAAATGTCTTGATTAAAGATGGTAAGATTTATGTTCCACTTAACGCTGTTTTAGAGATAGCGGGATATGAAGCCAAATATGGGCAAAAAGAAAAAGCGATTTACATACACAAGAAAGGAGAGAAGAAGGAGAAAGCCGAGGGCATAAGCGCTGGAATGCTTTCCCTATCAGCTTTAAGTTATGTTCTATGTAAATTCTTGAGGATTTTAGCTTAAAAGAGTGTGGGGGAGCGACCGCTCCCCAAAACATCTATTAAAAGAAACAAACGGTAATTTAGATGCATCTAATTATTGGGTGATAGAAATGAAGCTTTTCCATCCGCTTCCAATAATATCTTTAATGCGTTTTGCTGTTCGCTTTGCCCTAGGATACTTTGTTAACCGCATAGCGAGAAAACCAATCTTGACATTTCTTCCATTATTTCTTTTATTGGCTTCTTCTCTTATTGGGAAAGAAGTTTTTGGAAGAAGCGATTGGAGCAGGAGAAGATTGACGACGAAGGAACAGGGCTTTTGCGTAAATTTTCACTGGTCAAGGGATAGCAAGTCCATCCTTCTGGTGAGGGAAACGAAATCCAAACGCTATAGCGTTTGGATTGTTGATTTTGCGAGTGGGAAAAGGAGAAAGATTATGGAGGATGGAAACTACATTCTCTTCTCCCCTCGCTGGACATCGCTTTGGTCCTACGACAGCAGATATATCGTTATGGTTGAGAAGGAAAAGCCGATTTTAAAGATTTGGATAGTAGATGTCAGAAATAATCAGAGGAAATTGCTCACGGAGAATGGTTACGATGTAAACAGTATCTCGTGGTCGCCCAGGGAGCTGAAGTTAGTTTATACTGTGGATAAAGTGGGATATGGTCGCACAAGCGACTATGTAGTATATCTCTATGACCTTTCGCTTGGCGTCAGCAAAGAAATATATAAAAGGCGGGTTGGCTCTTCGTTTCTCACCTGAGGGAAGGTATTTGCTCATTCATAGCTGTAATACTGACGAGAAGAACGAGACGAGATGGGGCTTGGTTTCTGTAGATGTTGAAACTTTGAAAACGAGCGTTTTGGTTGAGAAGAATGCCAGTGGTGCGGCTGATTGGTCGCCCGATGGGAAGAAAATAGCTTACCATATTTATCCCGGCTTTGAAATCTGGCTCTTGTATTTGGATGGAGGGATTCGGAAGAAGGAGAAATTAGCCTCTAACAGCGATTGTCCGCTCTTTTCGCCTGATGGAGAACATTTAGCTTTCCTTGGATATGGTTTAAGCAAGCCCCGTTTGGATTTAGAAGTAGCACAAGACCTTTGCGTTTTAGAGCTGAACACTGGGAAAGTGAGACAAATAACATTCAATGGCACTTGTTTTAATGTGGGATTCAATCCCAGACGGAGTGATTTAATCGCTTATATGAGCCTCACTACCTCCGTTGAAAAGGGGAAGTTATATCTTTACAAATTGAAGGAAGGGAAAAGCATCAGCATCTCAAATAAAGAAATTCCCCTTAACATCAATGGTTCCTTCACTGGCATTTGGGATTGGTCGCCGGATGGGAGGTATATAGCTTATATTCAGGATGGCGAGCTTTGGATTGCTGGACCTTTTATTCGAAAATCAATTGGTATGGCGGCTCTGCACTCCTGGCTATTATTTTAAGGTATTTCGCAACGATGTATTTCCTGCCGCCTTTTATATACGGCAAAGATGGTTATTTAGGAAATATGGTCATTAGGTAAAATTTCAAAAAGGAGGCGAACGAAAATGAAAAGAATCTTCTATACAATGTTTTCACTGCTCCTCTCCCTCACGATCCTTTACGCGGAAACCCTTGACATTGGAGCATTGAAGCAAGCACAGCATTGGAGAGACCAAGAGATAGCTTTCGGTTCCCTCACATTAGAACAAGCTAAGCAATCAATAATCAATTGGGCGGGAAGAACAAATCTGATAATCAATTTATTACCATATGATAATGGTGGGTGGAGTATGTGGGATAGAGAGCTTCTACCACCTGTTGAGGGGATTGAAGGTGTAACGGTTCCTTATGGTTATTATCCCGTTTTCCACCGCACCAAATATGTCTTCACAGTGGATGACCCTAATCCCGACAAAAAATACTCGGGAATTATCGCAGTTGATTCCTGGACAGGAAGGGTAATGGGAATATATAAGGGTGTGCCACCAGAATCTGTAGAACTCTATAACAAAATGGGAAGTGAAAACATTACCTATATGATAACGCCACAGCAAGCTATCTCTTTGGCATCGCAGTATCTCACTGATTATTTCCCCCAAATTGCTCCAATTCTTTCTAACCAGAGCCCATTTTTAAATCCCTTACCTACATCTGATGATAAGTCCTGGACATTTTTTTCTCCTGGCATAACCATCACCTGGGACAAGATTGCCAACGATATAGGCGATATTCAAGTATGGGTAGACTTAGTTTTAGACAGTTATACAGGAAAGTTAATGAAAATAGGTATAGTGAAATATGATACCGCAGAAATCTCTTTTCAACCAACAATCAGTGAAGAAGAAGCATTGCAAAGCGCTTTATCGTTTCTTTATGGTTTAGGTGCAGAGCATTTGGAGGTAGAGGAGGTAACTCGTAGCCTAATATTCAGACCGTCGCCGGGCTCGCCGCAAAGAATAGTCTATTGGATTTACTTTGAAAACACGAAAGCAAGGGATGATGCCCCCGAGGGCGTTAAAAAATTGTTGGGCGTATATGTTCCTCACAAAGTTTGGGTTACCGTTGATATTAATACAGGAGAAATTCTCGGCGTGATGGACCGCAAGGTATTATGCGGTGGATGGGAATGGGAAAAATTTAAAAGCCCAAGAATTTACTTCAATGGAAGGGAAGAGAAGGCAAAAATGATAACTAAAGGAAAAGATGCTTTTGTTTCGATTGATTCCTTGAAGAAAATAGGCTTTGCTCTCGCTTTAAAGAAAGGAAAGTATCGCCTTTCCTTTAAGGGAAAGAGCATTGACTTGAAACAGGAGGAAGTAATAAAAGAAAACGGAGCTCTTCTCTTAAATGTAAGGGCGCTTAACAAATTAGATAACATCAAAGTGGTTTATAGCGAGAAACTCAAAACCATAGACATATGGACAGTTAACGAGAAGGCTGTGAATGGTGCTAAAGAATTGCTCCGGAATAAGAAGTTTGGACTTCTAAATCTCCTTCTCTGTGGCTTATTGAACATAAACGCTCTCTCCTATATGGGTTGGAAGCTTAAAAGGTATTTGGCTTAAAGGTGAAGAAGAAAGGCTTTTTGTAGAGACTTTGGGGGCGGGGAGGCGGAGCCTCCCCGCCCCCCTAAAATTTTTTTTAAAGAATCATTCCTTAATTTCCCAAACTATTCCCTTCCCCTTTATACTGCGGGCGATTCTCTGTAGCTTCACGAGAATTTTGATTTTTTCCTCAAAGGAGAGCTTCGCTTGCTCTTTGTGAAATCTCTCCTTCCCTTCAAAAATTTCCCCTCTCCTCAGGATTTTATCTTTATCAAAGATTATCTTCTTTTCATCCTCTTTCATAAGACTCAACCCTCTCCCTTAACCCAAATTTATCCAATACACAGGGTGGCGATGCGGTCTCCTATTGCGTAGTCCTTGATTAGCCCCTTTTCTTTCAATTTTAATTATAAAGAAAGGGGGGGCAACCCCTTTGGGGTTGCCCCCCCTCTAAATTTTTCTCAAAAACTCCCTTAGAACTTCTGGGAAAAGCTCAACTTTATCCACCTTCCCTCACGAGGATAGAACACCATCTCCTGCCACTGCTTATCAAACAGATTCTCTATTGATAAGCTCAGCGTCCTTCCCTGAGGGAGCTGTTTTGAAATCCTGATATTGAAGATTGGAACTGCGGGAAGGC
>Ga0078972_1012809_pt1 | contig 14181 bp, 15 predicted proteins | sample YelNatPaOPGAMG01_FD_67568 | JGI IMG/M metagenome (GOLD analysis project Ga0078972, IMG submission 67568) | Hot spring thermophilic microbial communities from Obsidian Pool, Yellowstone National Park, USA - OP-RAMG-01 (SPADES assembly) (version 2) | ecosystem: Environmental > Aquatic > Thermal...
GGCCTTTGCCGCTCCCTGCACTACAAAGGATGGGCAATCCGCCGAATTGCCGCTCTGCGATTACGCTTCTGCGGGCGACACGTGGGACGCGCGATCGCACTTTAAGGTGTGGCTGGAGCAGCCGCTGAACCTTGCACCAGAAGGAGCTTCGCAGGGAGCTCCATAGGTTTGGTTCCCTGAGGCAGTAGGCACGCGTTGGCAACCGAAGGGTCATGACGCTCTTGCGATGGGGCGCCAATGTGGCCGGCCCAAGGCGGCACGCCGCGGTGGCGCATGGATCGCGGCGAAGGGCGCGGAGCTTTTGGTTGTACCTCGTGGGATTACGTGGAATAACTATCGAGGCGAGCCGGCACGCGATGGCCGGCGAACAACTCCAAGGAGGGATCCATGCGTCGCATCTGTGTGATTGGAGCAGGCTACGTAGGGTTGGTAACAGGCACCTGCTTTGCCGATCTGGGCAACCAGGTTACGGTTCTGGATGTGGCTACGGAGCGCGTGGAAGCGCTCAAACGCGGTGAGATGCCGATCTACGAGCCGGGATTGGAGGAGCTTGTAGCGCGGAACACCGCAGCAGGCCGATTGACCTTTACGGACGATTATCGCGAGGGCGTGCCCGGCGCCGACTTCATCTTCATCGCTGTAGGCACACCGTCCGGCGTAGATGGCGAGGCGGATCTAAAGTACGTTCGGCTGGCCGCCGAGAACATCGCCGATGCCCTTACCCACTACGCCATCATCATCAACAAGAGCACCGTTCCGGTTGGAACGGGCGACTCTGTGGCCGAAATCCTGATCGCCAAGGGCAAGAAGCCCGGGGTGGATTTCGATGTGGTATCCAATCCCGAGTTTCTCCAGGAAGGATCCGCCGTACTCAACTTCCAGCAACCGGACCGCGTGGTGCTGGGCGCGTCGTGTCGCGAAGCAGCCGAGAAGGTGGCCCAGCTCTACTTGCCCCTGCGTGCCTCCATCATGATTACGGATCTGCGTACCGCCGAAATGATCAAGTACGCCTCCAACGCGTTCCTAGCCACCCGCATCTCCTTCATCAACGAGATCGCCGCCATCTGCGAAAAGCTTGGCGCTGATGTGAAGGAGGTGGCCGAGGGGATGGGAATGGATAAGCGCATCGGTAAAGCCTTTCTTGAGGCCGGCATCGGTTTTGGCGGTTCCTGCTTCCCTAAAGACGTGAAAGCCCTCACGTGGATGGCCGAAACCAACGGTTGCCATCCGCAGCTTCTGCGCGCGGTCATGGAGATCAACCGCGACCAACGCCTCCAAGTGCTTACCAAGCTGAAGGATCTGTTGGGGTCCGTGCGGGGGAAGACCATTGGCGTGTGGGGCCTGGCCTTCAAGCCCAACACCGACGACGTCCGCGATGCACCGGCGCTAGATATCATTCGCATCCTTCAGAATGAGGGCGCCTGCATTAGGGCCTACGATCCCGTGGCCATGGATAACGCCAAGCGCCTCCTTAAGGAGGTTACTTTCTGCCCGGACGCGTATTCTGTAGCGGAAGGGTGCGATGCCCTTGTGCTGGCTGTGGAATGGAACGAGTTCAAGCAACTGGATATGGCCCGCGTCGCCTCGGTGATGAAGCGACCTGTTCTGGTGGATGGCCGAAACGTGTACCAGCCCCAGCAGATGTGTGCCCTTGGATTCGCATATCGAGGAGTTGGGCGCGGGTATGCCCCGCCGCCGGCGTAAGTCTCCGCGCCGGCGCCAGCACGAGCCATCCGCACATGGAGGAGGAGAAATGACGCCGCGCGAACGCGTCTTGAAGGCGCTTAACTTTGAAGAGATCCACCCGGTTCCCAGAGACCTGGGGGCCATGAAGTCCACAGGCATTAGTGCCTTTGCCTATCCCAAGCTTGTAGAGGCCCTCGGATTACCTCCCCGCCGCCCGCGCGTCCATGACACCGGACAAATGCTTGCCCTTCCCGATCTGGATGTGCTGGATGCGCTCGGCTGCGATGTTGTTACCATTGATGGGGGCGTCACAAACGCATTCGAGGAACCCGAGAAGTGGCGCGAATATGACTTTAACGGCCGCTTGCCTGCCTTGGTACAGTATCCAGAGGCCTTTGAGAACCGTCCAGACGGATCCATTGTGCAATGGGGGAATACGGTGATGCCGCCTACCTCCTATGTGTTCAATGCGGAACACAGCGGGCAACCTCTTCTAGACTTGGACGCGCCCCTTCCGTTGATGGATCTAAAAAAGTACGAGCAGGATCTCAATCGGCGGCGGGTGACGGATGAACAGGTAAAGGCCACGGCCGACCTAGCTCGACGAGTGCGCTCGTCCACCGACCGGGCAGTCTTTTTTACGGATTGGTGCAGCGCAGGCATCGGCATCGGCAACTTCTGCGGCATCGGCATCTTCCCCATCATCTGCAAACTGGAACCCCAATACGTGCACGATCTTCATGGGATCACCATCGAGCACGCCCTATACAATGTGCGCGCAGTTCTGCCGGAGGTGCGCGGCAACGTGGATATCATCATGACCACTGCCGACGATTGGGGCACCCAGAACACCCTCATCGCTTCTCCCAATACCTACCGCGAGCTCTTCCTGCCTTACTACCGACGGCTTAACGACGAAATCCATCGCCTCATCCCCGGAGTGAAGATCTTTATGCACAATTGCGGCGCGATCTACGACCTTTTGGATCTGGTAGTGGAAAGCGGCTTCGACATCGTGAACCCTATTCAATGGCCTGCGGGTGGGCACAGCTACCGTGAATGGAAGGATCGCCTTCGGAATAGAGCAGCCATGTGGGGCGGCGGGCTGGACACCCAACATACCCTTTCGTTGGGATCGGTAGAGGACGTAGAACGCCAGGTGCGGGAGGTAGTGGCATACTGCAGCCGCGATGGCGGATACGTTTTCAACAACATTCACAATCTGCTGGCCGAGGTTCCCCCGGAAAAGATCATCGCAATGTACCGCGCTGCAGCCGAAGTGTAAGGCGCGGATTGCCCCTTCCACGTGGGCAGGCAGGGAAGGTTTGCCTGGATGCTGTGGCGAACCTGCCCATAGCCCATACGGCCCGCTCTATTGCCTGGGCGGGTACATTTGCGGTTAAGGAGATTGCCATGCAAAAGAACCTGGGATACGATGACACCCCTGTGCTGCCGGGCATCGGATATCGTGTGCACGACGGCACCAGGCCCCAACCGAAGGTGGTACAGCCTGGCACACCAAGCACGCAAGACTCCCCTGGAGCCCCTCCTTCCGATGCGGTAGTCCTGTTTGATGGCACAAGCTTGGAGGGCTGGCAATCGGTGAACGGTGGGCCTGCCCGTTGGAAGGTAGAGAATGGGTATATGGAAGTAGTGCCCGGCACCGGTGATATCGAGACGAAAGAGCATTTCGGAGACTGTCAACTCCATTTGGAGTGGGCTGCACCTACGGTGGTTAAGGGCGAAAGCCAAGGCCGTGGCAATAGCGGCGTCTTTCTCATGGGCCGCTACGAAATACAGGTGCTCGATTGCTATGAGAACCCCACGTATCCCGATGGAACCACAGCCGCCATCTACGGCCAGTACCCACCCCTCGTGAACGCGTGCCGGAAGCCGGGAGAGTGGCAAACGTACGACATCATTTGGGAGGCTCCCCGCTTTGAAGGGGATCGCGTTGTTCGGGAGGCCCGCGTCACCGTGCTTCACAACGGTGTGGTGGTGCACCATGCCACCAAGCTCCTGGGACCCACTCAGCACCGCCAGCTTCCCCATTACGAACCCCATCCCCCCACGGGGCCCCTGCGGTTGCAGGATCATGGAGACCTTGTGCGCTTTCGGAACATTTGGTACCGGCCGTTGAAGGCCTACGACCAACCCTAGTGCCTTAAGGCCCCTGCCGAATTACCGACGGCAGGGGCCTGTGCTGTTGGAGGGTACCCCGCATGAATGATCCCTGTGGCGCAATCGCCGCGATGATAGACCACTCCCTCCTCAGTCCGACGCTCACGGATGCGGACCTGGAGGAAGGTTGCCGCTTGGCCCGAAGTTTGAAAGTGGCAAGTGTCTGCATCAAACCCTATGCCCTCGGCCTGTGTGTTCGCATCGTTGATGGCTCGGGGGTGCACCCGGGCACGGTAATCGGCTTTCCTCATGGGAGCCACGCGATCCCCGTGAAGGTCGCCGAGGCCCGCCATGCGCTGGAGGACGGCGCACTTGAACTGGACATGGTGGTCAATATCGGGAAGGTGCTTTCAGAGGACTGGGATTATGTGCGATCCGAGATCGCCGCCGTGGCTACGGAAGCCCACGCTCGAGGTGCCCTCCTGAAAGTGATCTTCGAAAATTGCTACCTCACGGACCGTCACAAGATCCGCCTGTGTGAGGTGAGCGGGGAAGCCGGCGCAGACTTCATCAAAACCTCCACGGGCTTCGGTCCGGGTGGAGCGACACACAATGACCTAGATCTAATGGTGCGCCATGCTCCGCCGGGCGTGAAGGTCAAGGCTGCAGGAGGCATCCGAACCTTGGATCAGCTCCTGGAAGTGCGCGATTTGGGCGTTGCGCGTGTGGGGGCGTCCCGCACCAAAGAGATCTTGGACGAGTGCCGGCATCGGTTTGGGGGTGGACAATGATCCCTCGTGTGCCGATATTACCATGGAGGTACCTGATGAGAATACGGGGCAAGGGCGCATTGCCGGTGATAGCGTGCGCCTACATCCTTTGCGGGGCGCTGGCCGCATGCGTGGCAGGCGGATCGCCGCGCCGTGGAGAGCAACAACCGGATCCGTCGGTGTATGGACCCTGGGTTCAGGCTACATCACATACGCCGGCAGTGATCTCCTGGTATTCGTCTACGGAGGCTCCGGGCAAAGTGGAATATGAGCTCGCCGGTGGGAAGAACACGCCAACCATCTCGGTGAACGACGCAGCGTCTTCCTCCATCCACCACGTGTCCATCAATGGCTTGAAGCCGGGCACGGCCTATCGCTATCGCATTGAAACCGGCGGATGGCGATCGCCCTGGTACACCTTCCGCACAGCGCCCGAAGCGGGCAGGAACTTTAGGTTCGTAGCCTATGGGGACACGCGCTCCCAACCGGACGTTCATGCGCGGGTGGTGAAGCGCATCCTGCAATTCCATCCTGAGCTTGTGGTGCAGACGGGGGATTTGGTAGCAGATGGCCGCGATGCCGACGCCTGGGGCGATTTTTGGCGTGTGGTAGCACCCATGGTATCGAGCGCCTCATTCATGCCGGCACTGGGCAACCATGAGCGCAATGCGGCATGGTACTTCCGCTTCTTCGGCCCGGCTCGGGATTACTCCTTTGATTACGGCAGCGTTCACTTCAGTGTGTTGGACACGAACCGGCCGCCATCGGAGTACGCCGCCCAAGATCAATGGCTGAAGGAAGACCTTGCCCGCAGCAGAAAGGCAGCCTGGCACGTGCTGATTTGCCATCACACACCCGTCACCTGTGTTGCCGACGATCGAAGGAGAATCGCAGCAGATCGCCTTCGTGCTCGGCTGGAGCCGCTTCTTAAGGAAGGGCACGTTCAAGTGGTGTTCAGCGGGCATGACCATAACTATCAGCGCCACGAGGTGAATGGCATTACCTACGTGGTGACGGGCGGTGGCGGTGCACCTCTGTACGATTTGCGGCCGGATACGCCCTACGTTAAGGTTGCCAGGAAGGCCTACAATGAGTGCGAGGTCCTTGTTTCGGGAGACACCATGCGTGTGCGCGCAGTAGATCCCGATGGCGCGCAGATTGACGCCTTTACGCTACATGCGCAATCCGTTCGGTGACAACTGCCGTGCGGGATCCTGCAATTGATCCGATGGCACTGGATATTCGTGAACAAGCACTTATGCCCATAGTGCGCCGCGCAGATATGCGCGTGCCTGCCATTCGTCTTGTGGTGTGGGTAGCCACCGCAGGGAGCGCAGCGCTGTTTTACGCGCAAACGCAAGGATGGATCGTGGCGTGCGCAGCGGTGCTGTTGACATTGCCCGTCTTCCTGGGGGCACGTTACCCTGCCCTCGTGCGCCCGCTCGAGCTGGCCGGACTAGCGGTAGATTTGGCGGCGGCCAGCACCCTCATCTTCCTTACGGGTGGTTTCGCAAGCCCCTACGCGGCCCTCTACTTCGTGACGACGGGCGAAGCCCTGGTGCTCTATGGCACGCGCGGCGCAGTTCTGGCGGCTCTTGTGGCGTCCGCTCTGGGACTCGCCAATCTTCACGCCGGCGTAGATGCGCGCGCCGCGGCGGGATACGGCTTGGCATCGGGACTTTTGGTATTGGCCGCCGTGTTGCTGGGCACGGCCGGCAAGGGCATTGAGCGTCGGCAGGGAACGGTGCTTCCACCACGCACGGCCGAGGATTTGGAGCAGCAGCTCTCCCTGCTGGCGGAAGAGCATCACAAATTGAAGGCGGTTTTTCGCGAAACGGCATCCCTTGCACGCAGCCAGAAGGCCCAGTTGGCGGATCTAGCCTTTGCGCGCGATGTGCTGGCTAGGGCCTTAACTGCCCCAAGCGCCGAGGACGGCTTGGATGCCGTGCTCCGCATGGTGGCTTCCGCTTTAGACGCACCCTGTGCTGCCCTTTGGTTGCGTGACGACGATGACCCGATGTTCCGATTGCGCGCACACAGGGGCCCCGTTGCGGTGGCCCTCCTCCAAAAGCCCATCCGCGTGGATGCAGATATGCCTGCCTCAAGTGTGCGCGCCACGTGTGAGGAGCGCCTGGCTGCCGCTGCTCCACGCGCCCCCGGTGGGGAAAGCGCGACCCGCGGCCAAGGGGACGGTGGCGCAGATGCCCAAATTTACGTCCACGGCCTTGTGTTGCGCAGCCCACACCGCCTGCTTGGAATTTTGGCCCTAGCCCGCCCGGATCCATTTCGGGAAGAGGACGCGGCTCGCGCATCTTGGCTTGCCGAGGAACTGGTGCCGGCGGTGCACGGATTGCTGACGATGGAGGGTATGCACCGACGCCTACGCTATGCCACCGGCGCCTTGCAGGCATGGGAGGCCGCGGCATCGTGCTCAAGCCTCGGGGAATTGTGCACGGCTTTTGTGGAAGCAGCGTGCAAAATGGTTCAGGCCCAGCAGGCAACCCTCTTTGTTCTGGATGCACCCTCGGGACGCCTTATCCCCCGGGCATCCACCGGCAGTGTGGTGAATCCTGCAGACCACGTGGATCTAGGAATGGGATCGGGCGTGTCCGGATGGGTGGCCGGCCGGCAGCGGCGCATCCTGGTACCCGATCTCGCTGCTCAAGGGGAACTGGCCAATCTAAACCTTGTGCCTCCTTCGGTGCGTTCCTTCGCATCCGTCCCGGTGACGCAAGGCGGGATAGCCGTAGGCGCAATCAGTGTGGGCCACGAGCAACCCTACGCATTCCGCGATTCGGATGTGGACGCGCTGGAACGCATGGCAGCGTGTGCCGCATCGGCAATTGTGGGGATGAGTGGGATATTACCTCGCGGTGCTGCAGCCCGGCTCTAGGGCGCGGGCGCCGCGTCATTCCGAGGACGTTTCCCCTTCCTCAAGGCGCCTGCGCACGTGCGGCCATTCTGTGTCCACGATGCTGTAGAAGGCACTGTCACGTCGGCGGCCTCCGGGCAGCAATCGGTGGCAACGGAGGATGCCTTCAAACACAGCGCCAATGCCTTCGATGGCTTTGCGCGAACGCACATTGCGCGCGTCCGTCTTGAACTGAACGCGCACCACTCCCCATATGTCGAAGGCATGGCGCAAAAGCAGGAATTTGCACTCCTTGTTTAGACCCGTGCCCCAAGCAGAAGGATGCAGCCAGGTCCAGCCGATTTCGACCGACCGGTTCCCGCGATCCATCTCCATGAAACGGGTGGAACCCAGGATGCGCCCGTCCTTCTGTGCGATGATTGCGAAGGGGCACTCGCGCCCTTCATCGCGGTTCGCGAACGCTTGCTCCATCCACGTGCGCAGAGCCTCTTTCGAGCGGAGATCGGCGGGCATCCATGTCCAGATCTCTGGAGCCTGAGCTGCTTCATGGAGCCCAGGGAAGTGCCACTCTGTAAGCTGTTCGAGGCGCACTCGCTTCCCCAGCAGTTCGGCCGGCAAGCTCCATTGCTCGATCCATCCACCATCCTGGGTGTTGGCGTTTGGCATCGTGGCTAATCCGTGGGAAGAGCTTCTCCGGTGATGCGACGATAGGCCTCCAAGTATTTGGCCGAGGTACGCTCCACCACTTCCTTGGGAAGTTGCGGGGCGGGCGGCTCCTTATTCCAGCCGCTCTGAACCAGCCAGTCCCGTAGATACTGCTTGTCAAACGAGGGTTGCGGGTGGCCGGGCTCATAGATTCCCGCATCCCAGAAGCGCGAAGAATCCGGCGTAAGTACCTCATCTACTAGGATGATGCTGCCGTTGTGCACACCAAATTCAAACTTGGTGTCGGCGATGATAATGCCGTTCCGAAGTGCTCTAGAAGCAGCCAAACGGTAGATCTCCAGGCTTAGGTGGCGCAAGGTCTCGGCATCCTCACTCCCTACGATGCGGCGCATCTCGGCCATACTGATGTTGACATCATGCCCGGTGGTCTCCTTTGTGGCCGGGGTGAAGATAGGTTCCGGGAGGCGTTCTGACTCGCGCATTCCTCCGGGCAATTCGATGCCGTGGAGCGTCACGGAATGCTGTTCTCCACCCGCCTGCCGGTACTCGGCCCATAGAGAGCCGGATAAGTATCCCCGCACGACGCACTCAATGGGGAACACCTCGGCCTTGAGCACAAGCATGGAGCGACCGTGCAATTGGGATTGAAGCTCCGGCGTCACGTCCACTCCGGCTTCTGCCAGGCGTGCACAGATATAGTGGGTGTCGTACGTGATGTAGTGGTTGGCCACGTAGGGGCGCAATTGGAGGAACCAAAAACGCGAGAGGTGCGTGAGGACGCGGCCTTTGTGCGGAATGCCGTTGGGCATTACCACATCGAACGCCGAGATGCGGTCCGTAGTGACAATTAAGAGGTTGGACCCCAGATCGTAGATGTCGCGGACTTTGCCACTTCCGCGTTTGGGAAGATTTGCGATTTGGGTAGAGAGGACGATGGGTTCCATAGACATCCTTTCATTCGAGCTAAGTAAGGGGGCCGGGGCTGAGGAACGTCTCGGGAGGGAGCGCATACGCTACGGAGAAAGAGGCTGCAATATCCCGTCTTAAGGGTGTTGACATCTCGCTGAGACACTGCGCAGGGGGTGCCGATCACATGGGTGGGGTACATTAGGTCGCCCGGGTTGTCGCTGTGCCCGTCTATGCCCAGAGCATGACCGAATTCATGGGCCGCGATGCACTGAATGTCGGCGGGTGCAAGCCCATGGATGCCGACGCGCATGCTGGCACCGGCCATTATGGAGCCGTTGTACGTAAGCGTTGTAGCACCGGTTTGGGCCGTGTTGTCAAAACGAACCTGGATATCGGAGGATTGCGTGTCGGCGACCACTCGGTACCCGATGGCGCCGCCCAACGCCTGCACCCATTGATCGAAGCCTGCGGTGGCGGTGGCCTGGAGGCTAGGCGTATATTGCGCGTCGTGTACGAATGCCACCGTCACAGGAAACGCCTGCCAGGTGAGCAGATGCTGAACGCGATCGGCGTAATTGGGCACGAATACGTCTGTGGGACACGTGGTGCTGGCGGGCACGGCCGAACCACCGCCGCATCCCTCTGCCAGGAACAACATGCCGGCGCAAATCACGGGAAGAGCACGCACAGCCCAACAAGTGTGCTTATACATGGTTTTACCATTCTACCGCATCACGATCTTGGGCTTGATGGCGCAAGCCGTCATGCAGGAATTGCCGGGTTCGTTGTATAAGGAAGGTTGCAGCGAGCGGGCTTCCCGGGCGCCCTGCCTGGGTGACATGCCTCGTAAGCTAACAGTATCGTTCCTCATCCGCAGGGTACAAGGAGGGAGGCTCTAATGAGTACCGAAAAGGGTATCGAGAAGGTGACGCCCGTGGGTGGCGGCGAAGCGCCCATTCCGTACAATCGCACCCGGATCTTTGTAGCGAGCTGCCTCGCCCTGGTTACCACATCCATGTTCTTTGCCATCAGAACGGATGTTCTAGGTGCCTTCGGCAAAGAGTTTAACCTGAGCCACGAGCAGCAGGGTTGGATTAACCTGGCCGGGATGTGGGGCTTTCCTGCTGCCATCGTTTTTGTTGGGCCGCTTTGCGACGCCATCGGAATGGGGCGGCTTCTTTATCTGGCTTGCTTCAGCCACATTCTGGGCGTAGCCCTTACAATCCTTTCGCCTGGCGTGGGCTTCCCCATGTTGCTCGCTGCTACTCTGCTCATCGGCTTGGCGAACGGAACCGTAGAGGGCGTGATCAATCCCCTTACCGCCACCATCTACTCGGATCAGAAAACGCACAAGCTTAATGTGCTTCATGCGTTCTGGCCGGGCGGCCTTGTCATCGGGGGATTGCTTGCGGTGCTCATTAGCCACCTTTTCAATCTTAGCGAAACTTCCCCCGCCCACATCCTCAGCCTCAGTTGGAAGGTCAAGTATTCCCTCATCATGGTGTCGGCATTGGCGTACGGCATCCTGTTGATCGGCCAGAAATTCCCGGCTACCGAGAGGGTTCAACATGGGGTGTCCAGCGAAGAGATGCTCTCGGACGTCCTTCGGCCTGCCTTCATCGGCCTTATGCTCTGTATGTGTCTCACGGCCATTACAGAACTCGGGCCAGACCAGTGGGTGGGCTCCGTTCTTACGGACACGGTGGGTTTACAAGGGGTTATCTTCCTGGCGTACACTTCCGGGTTCATGTTCGTACTCCGGTTCTTTGCCGGGCCTTTGGTGCATAAGCTCTCTCCGTTTGGGCTGCTCACTTTTTCGGCCCTGCTCTCGGCCATCGGCCTCTTCTGGTTGAGCCACGCCTTTGTGCCCGGCATCGCCTTCGCAGCCGCTACGGTATTTGCCGTGGGCAAGACGTATTTCTGGCCCACTACTTTGGGCGTTACCTCCGAGCAATTCCCCCGCGGAGGTTCCTTGGCCATGGCGCTTATGGGAGCTGCAGGCATGGTAGCTGCGGGCCTCGCCGGACCCGTAATGGGCGGCATTTACGACCGCGGCATCATCCAGACGCTGCAAGACAAGTCTCCGCGGCTTGCTCAGATTGTTGTGGAGAACGGCAAATACAGCCCGGATAAAGCAGATGCGATCGTGAAGAAGGCCGCAGCTCCGGATGCTACTGCGCAGGACAAGCAGGATGCCGAGGTGCTCAAGGAGGCAAAGGCGCAGGGTGCGGCAGGATCCTTCCGCGCCGTGGCCGTGCTGCCGGCCATCGTCTTCTTTGTGTATGGCGGCGTATTCCTGTACTTCAAATCGAAGGGGGGCTACCGGCCTGTACAGCTTGCGGCAGGCAACTCTTAACGGCCGCTCGCATCGAGTTGGAAGGGAAGCCGAATAGGACCACCCCTATTCGGCTTCCCTTTTTAGGAACCTGCCTTCGAGGTCAGCGATGGCCAACTTTCCCGGACCGCAGAGCAGCACCGCGAGCGTCATCCCGATCACCAGGAGGTGATACTCATATCCCTCGCCTTTGCCGGGAACCATACCCCAGTTCATGAAGAAGCCGTTGGCCAGATGCACTTTTAAGATCGCCACCACCATCACTACGGTGATGCCCAGCGCCGACAGCCTGCTCAGCACGCCGGTGATGAGCCCCAGGCCACCCAGGAACTCGGTGAACGCCGCAAGATATGCCAAGGGCGCGGGAATGCCCATCTGGCCGAACATCGTCACCGTGCGCTCCAGGCCAGGACCGCCGAATGCCCCTAGCACTTTTTGGCTACCGTGGGCCACAAAGACGATGCCTACGGCGAGCCGCAACAACAAGAGACCCACGTCGGATGCCCTTATCCCCGTAGTGTGGGAAGGTGCTTTAGATGCGTCTGTTGCCATCGTAATATCTCCTTATTGCTCGACCGGCGTGCCCGAAAGGAGCCGAGCGGTAATATCCGCTACGCGGCGTCCCTGGTGTCCAGCCGCGGCCAAATCCCTTTCTGTGGGGGGGATGGTCTGCCTGCCCTCCCACTACAGTGCCGGCCCCATAGGGCGATCCAGTACGCGCACCATGCGCACATCGGCTCCTGCAGAGGCTGCGCCTTCTGCAGTAACATCTGCCAATTCGGCCGCGTTCCCCGTGCGGTTGTAGAACCCCACAAATACCTTGGGTTGCGCGTTCACGTATGCATCCTCCCAATGCGCGATAGATAATATCGCGCTATTGTTTGTATAGCGCATCCCTTCTTACGCTACCGCAGCGCTCATAGTTCCCGGGTGCTGCATACGCTAAGGCGTCGAACCTAAACGCTTGGTTCCCTGCGTGGCGCAAAAACTTCCAGGCGTTGCGTATCATACGAAAAGAGGCATAATGTGCAGGGAGGATGACACGGCGGAACGTCAGAACGCAGAGGTAATGATGAAGCGTGCGGCCAAAGAACACGATGCCTTCACATGCCCGGTGAACGCCGCGTTGGATCTCCTTTCCGCGCGCTGGACCCTGCATATCGTGCGGTGCCTCTTGGGCGGAAAACGTCGTTTCAATGAGCTGGCCCGGGAGATCGGTGTAAATCCCCGAACTCTGCGCGCCCGGTTGCGGGCCTTAGAGCGGGAAGGTGCAGTGCGCAGGACTGTGGTGAGTACTATGCCTCCCTACGTGGAGTACGATCTCACGGAGAAGGGGCGTGCCATGAACCGGGTTTTCGAGGCACTGGCAGATTGGGGTAGGCAATGGATGTCTCCGCCCGATGTGGGCCAGGCCTCGGGGGATGAGCGGGCCTAACCCATGTGGACGATCCAGCGGGTGCCGTAATAGACAGGCGTCGCCAGCAATGCGTTTGCGAAGGCCTCGTTCAAGGTCGCGATTGCCCACGCCCCTGCGTGCGGTTGAGGAGCAAAGAGGAAGAAACACCCTTCGGCGCCCAGGGTTCCCAAGAATGTGGCAGCCACGGCTACCAGCACGTGATCCCGGAAGATACGTTCTTCTAGGATGCCTACCCCGAAGCCTGCTAGTGTTCTCGACACGATGAGGCTCCCGAGATCGGTGGCAGCATAGGACGCCTCGAGTAAGCCGGCCCAGAATCCCAACGCCGACGCAGTATTCGGCCCGGTGAAGAGGCTACAAACGATCAAGCAACACAATCCCAGGTTCGGCCGAAAGGAATAGGCGGAAAGTCCCGGAGAGAGCGCCACGTTGATTACCGACGCTGCAGTCACCAATGCGCCCAGCACAAGCCAGCGGTGACGGCGCTTCATTTGAGTACGTAGACCTCTTCCAGCCGGTACGCATCCACAGCGGGTTTCACCTTTACGATGCGCTCAGCCCCAGAGGCATCCTCTCCCACGCGCACAACCGTGCCGATCACCAATCCTTTCGGGTAAACGCCTTCGGTGCCGCCTAGACCGGAGGAGATGATCGTGTCTCCTAGCCGCACATCGGCGTCCCTAGGGAGATAGGCCAACGTGAGGAGGTCGCTTCCGTTACCCTTGCACACTCCCACAGCACGGGACTCCGGCCGCTGGACGCGAGCGCCTACCGCAGAGGCGGCGTCCGTAAGGAGCAACACCGCAGATGTGGTAGCCGCTACATCGTACACCTGCCCCACGAGCCCTTGCGGAGCGACGACTACCGAGTGCAGACGGATGCCTGCCCGAGACCCGCGGTTGATGATGAGCGTACGAAAGTTAGGATTGGGGAAGAGTGCAATCACATCTGCCGCAACGTGGCTGGGGGGAAGCTGCTGCACGAACCCTAGTTGGCTCCTGAGCCGGCGGGCGGTGATTTCCGCTTCACGTAGCCGCGCATTCTCGGCAATGAGTCGCTCGTTTTCCGCCTTTAGTCGCTGCATTTCTGCGTCTAGGGTGCGGCCATGGATGATCCAGCCTACCTGGCGGCCAAACCACCTGCGCAAGGAGTGGGCTCCCTCAACAAAGGGGGCGGTGCCCGTACGGATTGCCGAAGTAACCGGGTCGGCATGGCTGTGCCGCGAGGATCTATCGTGCAGCACGCCGAGGGTGGCTCCCAACAGGACGCACACGATTGCGCCGGCGTACCTGCGCGCTCGGCGTCGGCGTTCCTGACGCATTTCGTTGAGGGAACGCACGGCTGAGGGGCCTAACTACTCTTAAGAACTTTGCGCAAAGCCGGGTTCGTGTGGAGCTCTTCCAGA
>Ga0078972_1012812_pt1 | contig 14178 bp, 15 predicted proteins | sample YelNatPaOPGAMG01_FD_67568 | JGI IMG/M metagenome (GOLD analysis project Ga0078972, IMG submission 67568) | Hot spring thermophilic microbial communities from Obsidian Pool, Yellowstone National Park, USA - OP-RAMG-01 (SPADES assembly) (version 2) | ecosystem: Environmental > Aquatic > Thermal...
GCATGCTCCAATGCGGGCAGGCGCCGGCGCACCTTTTCCACCCGGGCCAGCCACGCCAACAACTCCGGGGTGGTCAACGCCTCGCAGTCATGACCGAGCAGCCGGTCCACGGCGGCGTCCACGGCGGCGAAATCCGCCGTCAACGCCTCGCGATCGATACCCACACCGCGACACTATGCGCACCCACCGACAAAACCGGCCGCCCAGTGACCACAGAAACGCAAGTGACACAAGTGGTTTGACGTCGACTCGAGGCGCCGACCTCGACGCTCGCATAGCATGCGTGGATGACTGGCACCTACAGCTACACCTTCGACGACGTCAAAGACCGCCCGGTCGCGGTGATCGGCGCGGGGACCCTCGGTCGCCGCATCGCGCTGATGTTCGCCGGCCGCGGCGGAACCGTGCGAATCCACGCCCGGCGCGCGGAACAGCTCGCGTCCGCGACCCAGTACGTAACCGAATCCCTCCCGAAGCTGTTGGCGGACAGAGGTTTCGGCGAACCGGGCAGCGTGACGGCTGCGGACTCGCTGGAGGAGGCATTGGACGGCGCCTGGCTTGCCGTCGAATCCGTTCCGGAGAAGATCGACGTCAAGACCGCGATCTGGGGCCAGATCGACCGGGCCGCGCCGCCGGACACCATCTTCGGGACCAATTCGTCGTCGTTGCCCTCGCGTCTGATGGCCGAACAGGTGCGCGACAAGACGCGGTTGTGCAACACGCACTTCTACATGCCGCCCGGGATCAACGCGGTCGAGCTGATGTCCGACGGCCACACCGGGCGCGGACTGCTGGACACGCTGCTGAGGGTGCTGCCCGAGTTCGGTTTTCGTCCTTTCGAAGTGCGCCGGGAGTCCACCGGATTCATCTTCAATCGCATCTGGGCGGCCATCAAGCGCGAATCGCTGACCGTCGTCGCCGAAGGGGTGGCCCTGCCCGAGGATGTCGACGGGATGTTCAAGGAGAACTGGCGCGTTCCGGTCGGGCCGTTCCAGATGATGGACCAGGTCGGCCTGGACGTCGTCCTCGACATCGAAAGCCACTACACCGCGGAGTTCCCGTACCTGCCCACACGCGCGCGAGACCTGTTGCAGGCCTATGTCGATGCGGGAAAGCTCGGTGTCAAGACCGGAGAGGGTTTCTACACCTACTGAACCCGGATGTCGGCGGTGACCGCCCCCGTCAGCCGGATCAGGTCCCCCGGGGTCACCGCGACGTCCCAATGGCGCCTGCCGGCACTGCACAGCACCCGGTCCCAGCGCAGCGCCGAGGTGTCGACCACGGTGCGCAGCCGCCTGCGCTGACCGAACGGGGAGATGCCGCCGACCACGTAACCCGTAACCCGTTGGGCGACAACTGGTTCGGCCATGGTGGCCTTGGGCGCGTCCAGCGCGGCCGCGGCGGCCTTCAGCGACAGCTTCGCCGGCACCGGCAGCACCGCGACGGCCAACTCGCCCGGCAGCGCGATGACCAACGTCTTGAAGACCTGTTCGGCGGCGACGTCGCCGGACTCCGGCAGGTCGGCGACGGCCTCGAAGCGCACGACCTCGTGCGGCACGCCGGCTGCGACCAACGCGGCGATGCCCGGTGTGGGGGCGCCGGCCACGCCAGGAACCCGCCGGCGTCCGCTAGGAGCCCGTGTATCCCGGCGGGTTGACGCCGTCGACCCAGAAGTCGAGGCCGAGTTGCGAACCCGGCACGCAGTCGTACACCGACAGGTCCGTGACGCCGGATTCGACCAGCACGTCCTCGCACAGCAGCGAGTTGCCGGTGTACTCGCGGGCGGGTTTGTTGAGGATGACGTAGGCCGCATCGGAGTACACCTCGGGTTTGCGGGCCCGGCTCATCGCCTCGTCGCCGCCGAGCAGGTTCTGCACGGCGGCGGTGGCGACCAGCGTGCGCGGCCACAACGTGTTCGACGCGATGCCGTCGGCGCGCATCTCCTCGGCGATGCCGAGTGCACACAGCGTCATGCCGAACTTGGCCATCATGTATGCGGTGGGCTTCAGCCACTTGCTGTCCAGCAGCACGGGCGGTGACAACGTCAGGATGTGGGGGTTCTCCCGGCCCTTCATGTGCGGGATGCACGCCTGCGACACCGCGTAGGTGCCGCGCACCTGGATGCCGTTCATCAGGTCGAACCGCTTCATCGGCACCTCGAGGACCGACCCCAGATTGATCGCCGACGCGTTGTTGACGCAGATGTCGATGCCGCCGAACTGCTCGACGGCCTTGGCCACCGCGGATTCGACGGATTCCGGGTCGCGGACGTCGCCGACGATCGGCAGCGCCTGTCCGCCGGCCTCCTCGAGTTCCTTGGCCGCGGTGTAGACCGTGCCCGGCAGCTTGGGGTGCGGCTCGGCGGTCTTGGCGACCAGGGCGACGTTGGCGCCGTCCTGTGCGGCCCGTTTGGCGATCGCGAGGCCGATGCCGCGGCTGGCGCCGGAGATGAACATGGTCTTGCCGTTCAGGGACATGGCGTCACACTAACCTGCTGGTGCGACGGCGCCGACCGGGCCTCGACCACTGCGCTGCGAGGGCCCTGCGAGGGCCCGGCGAGGGCCCTGCGGGGTCCGGCGAGGCACCTCGGAAATAGCCGCCCGGGCCAGCGCTGTTGTACCCCCCGGTTTCCGATGCACGCGAACACCCGCAGACACTGTCGGTGGCAGCCTTTAGATTGGGAGGAGCAGTCTGGTGTCAACGGCGACGAGCCTGTTGGGCAGCCCGCTGGGCGCCGGGCAGTTGGTCTGCATGTTTGCGAGTCCGGGGGCGTTTCCGGTCTTGTCCGGCGACACCGCAGCAGAAGGGACCGGGGTAATCGAGATGGCCGACTCTGAAGATGGCCGGGACGGCGAAGATGGCCGGGACGGCCCGACGCCATCGCAGCCTCCCGAGCCCGCACCGGAGACCGACGAAGAACTGACCGCGCGGTTCGAACGTGACGCGATTCCCCTGCTGGACCAGCTCTACGGCGGTGCGCTGCGCATGACCCGCAATCCGGCCGACGCCGAGGACCTCCTGCAGGAGACGATGGTGAAGGCGTATGCGGGTTTTCGCTCGTTCCGGGCCGGTACCAACCTCAAGGCGTGGCTCTATCGCATCCTGACCAATACCTACATCAACAGCTACCGCAAGAGGCAGCGACAGCCGGCGGAGTACCCGACCGAGGAGATCACCGACTGGCAGTTGGCGTCCAACGCCAAGCATTCGTCGACCGGTCTGCGTTCCGCCGAGGTCGAGGCCCTCGAATCGCTGCCGGACGCCGAGATCAAAGAGGCGCTGCAAGCATTGCCGGAAGAATTCCGGATGGCGGTCTACTACGCCGACGTCGAGGGTTTCCCTTACAAGGAGATCGCCGAGATCATGGACACTCCGATCGGCACCGTCATGTCACGGCTGCATCGTGGTAGGCGTCAGCTTCGCGGTCTTCTGGCCGACGTGGCCAAAGAGCGTGGCTTCAATCGCGGTCGACAGGCACACGAGGAGGTGTCGTCATGAGCGAGTATTCCGGTTCGGTCGACCCGCGCGCCGAGGACAGCGATTCCCACGGCGGCCTCGGCTGCGCCGAGGTGATCGCCGAGGTGTGGACCCTGCTCGACGGCGAGTGCACACCGGAGTCCCGCGCGAGGCTGCAACAGCATCTGGACGCGTGCCCCGGCTGCCTCAAGCACTACGGTCTCGAGGAGCGGATCAAGGCGCTGATCGCCTCCAAATGCCGAGGTGAGAAGGCTCCGGACGCCTTGCGGGAGCGGCTCAGGCTGGAGATCCGCCGCACCACCATCATCCGGGATATGCGGTAGCGGTACCGGCGCTCAGGCGTTGGGCCGCTTGCCGTGGTTGGCCTTGCTGTGCTTGCGGTCGCGCTTCTTACGGCCACGCTTGGCCATCGGGGAACCTCCGTCATCGGGTCGAAAACCGGGCGTCCGCCGCCCGTCACGTCGTCCCTCAGTCTCTCACGTCGCTTGGATGCGCGACCAACAGCCCGCGCGCCGCGGTCGCCGCGGGCGCTGTGGTTCGATATACATGAGCGTGGGTCGGCAGCCAGCATGCGCCGACGTCCGGAACGGATGAGGTGAAGATGGCGGAGGATGTTCGCGCCGAAATCGTGGCCAGCGTGCTTGAAGTCGTCGTCAACGAGGGTGACCAGATCGGCAAGGGCGACATCGTCGTGCTGCTGGAATCGATGAAGATGGAGATTCCCGTCCTGGCCGAGGTCGACGGCACGGTCAGCCAGGTGAGTGTCTCGGTGGGCGACGTCATCCAGGCCGGTGACCTCATCGCCGTCATCAGCTAGCCGTTGGGTCCGCGCATTCACCACCGGGACGGCTCGGGAGCATGTGATGTCGACTCTCGGTGATCTGCTCGCCGAGCACACGGTGCTGCCCGGCAACGCGGTGGACCACCTGCACGCGGTCGTCGGGGAGTGGCAACTGCTGGCCGACCTGTCGTTCGCCGACTACCTGATGTGGGTTCGCCGCGACGACGGCATGCTGGTCTGTGTCGCGCAATGCCGGCCGAACACCGCGCCGACGGTGATGCATGCCGACGAGGTGGGGGGCGTCGTCGACGCCGAGAAGATGCCGCTGGTGGCCGAGAGCTTTGTCTCCGGCACCGCCGTCCGGGAACCCGTCGTGGGTCCGCAGACGTCCTGGCAACTGCTGGGGCCGCACGTCGAGGCGTCCCCGGTCCGCTACGGCGGCCAGGTGGTCGCGGTGCTCACGCAACACCAGAACACCTTGGCGGCCCGCCGCAAATCCGGCCAGCTCGAGACCGCCTACCGCGAATGCGCGACGAGCCTCGTGCAGATGCTGTCGGAGGGAACCTTTCCCGACGTGGGCGACGTGGCCATGTCGCGCTCGACGCCGCGGGCCGGCGACGGCTTCATCCGCCTGGACGTCGACGGTGTCGTCGCCTATGCCAGCCCCAACGCGCTGTCGGCCTACCACCGCATGGGTCTGACGACGAAGTTGGAGGGCTGCAACCTGATCGAGGTGACGCGGCCGCTGATCTCGGACCCCTTCGAGGCGCAGGAGGTGGCCGAGCACATCAACGACCTGGTGGCCGGCGGGCTGAGCATGCGCATGGAGGTCGACGCCGGCGGCGCCACGGTGCTGTTGCGGACGCTGCCGCTGCTGGTGCAGGGCACCAGCAAGGGGGCGGCGGTGCTGATCCGCGACGTCACCGAGGTGAAGCGCCGCGACCGGGCCCTGATCTCCAAGGACGCCACGATCCGGGAAATCCACCACCGGGTCAAGAACAACCTGCAGACCGTGGCGGCGCTGCTGCGGCTGCAGGCCCGCCGGACGGTCAACGCCGAGGGACGGGAAGCGCTGATGGAGTCGGTGCGCCGCGTGTCCTCCATCGCGCTGGTGCACGACGCGCTGTCGATGTCGGTGGACGAGCAGGTCAACCTCGACGAGGTCATCGACAGGATCTTGCCGATCATGAACGACGTGGCATCGGTGGACAGGCCGATCCGGATCAACCGGGTCGGTGACCTCGGGGTGCTGGACTCCGACCGTGCGACGGCGCTGATCATGGTGATCACCGAACTCGTGCAGAACGCGATCGAGCACGCGTTCGATCCTGCGGTCCAGGAGGGTTCGGTGACGATTCGGGCCGAGCGCTCGGCGCGCTGGCTCGATGTCGTGGTGCACGACGACGGGCGCGGACTGCCCGAAGGATTCAGCCTGGAGAAGTCCGACAGCCTCGGGTTGCAGATCGTGCGCACCCTGGTCTCGGCGGAACTGGACGGCACGCTGGGCATGCGCGACGGGGCCGAGCGGGGCACCGACGTGGTGCTACGGGTGCCGATCGGTCGTCGGGGGCGGCTGCAGCTGTAGCCCCGCACGACAGTGCGGCCCCGACGATCGTCGAGGCCGCACAGTCGTGCGAAACCGGGTCAAACTCCGCTACGGGCCTTCGTCCGAGCGCTGCGACGCTTCAGTGCACGTCGTTCGTCTTCGCTCATCCCACCCCAGACGCCTGAGTCCTGACCGGTGTTCAGGGCCCAGCCGAGGCACTCGGTCGTCACCGGGCACCGGTTGCAGATCAGTTTCGCGTCAGCGATCTGCGCGAGCGCCGGGCCACTGTTCCCTACCGGGAAGAACAGCTCCGGGTCCTCGTCCCGACAGACCGCCTTGTGGCGCCAATCCATACGTTGTTACTCCTCACTGAGTGCGCAGCAAGACGCACGGCAATTTCTTCGGCTGTTAAGCGTGCAGAAGAAAAACGATCCGTACCCCTACGTAAATTTCTGCATGCAACCTTTTGATCGTTTCACAGGCTCAACAGAAGTCAATAGCGTGCGTTCGCTCGTGGGCTATCTCACTTTGACGAACTCTTAGTCAAGCCCTTACACCGTTGTACTACACTCCGCCGCTACCCGCCGGGGGATTTTTTCCCGGTCTTCTCTTCTTCCTTCGTCACCGCAGCTCAGGGCGGCTTTTGTCGGGAGGGGCGACGACCGGGAGCGCGTCGGCAACTGCCCGGAAGGTCATGGTTTCCCGGGTGCCGAGGTAGTCCCCGTCGAACTGGCAGGCGACCGGACCTCCCGTCGAGGTGACGCGCAGGCACGCGACGTCGTCCGCGGTGATGAGGTTCTTCAACCCGAACTTGGGCCGCTTGGCGAGCATTTGCCGGGCTATCCGCAGGCTGGGGATCAGCTTCAGGCTGGTGGGGGCGAAAACCCCGAGTCCCGACTCGAAGGTGCAGCCGGGATTGGTCCACACCGGCCGCTCGTTGGCGAAGGTCCACGGACTGGAATTCGACACGAAGACGAAGCTCACCCCGGGGAGCGGCGCCCGGTCGGGCAATTCCAGTGTCAGCATCGGCTCGCGGCGCGTGTAACCCCAGACCGCGGGGACCGCGGCGCGGACGTAGCGCCACGGCGTGACCTTGCCGCCCTTGTCGCGTTCGGCCTCGACCGCGGCCACCACCTCGGCATCCACGCCCATCCCGGTGTTGAGCACGGCCCACCGCTCGCCGCAGTCGATCAATCCGATGCGCCGCCAGGTCTGGTGACGCCGGTGGTCGTCGAGCAACTGGATGAGCTGGTTGGTGGCGGCGACCGGGTCCCGGGCGATGCCCAGCGACCGCGCCAGCACATTGGCCGAGCCGCCGGGCACCACGGCGACGGCGGGAACGGGCCATGATGGCGGCGAACCGGGGCGGCCGAGCAGGCCGTTGACGACCCCGCTGACCGTGCCGTCGCCACCGTGCACGACGACCAGGTCGACGCCGTCTTTCGCGGCCGCCTGCGCGAGCTCGGTGCCGTGGCCGCGGTGATTGGTGTGCTCGACGGTGAGCTGCAGGCGGCTCTTGAGGGCGTGCGCGAGCAGGTCGCGACCGGCGGGCGTGGTGGATGTGGCGGTGGGGTTGACGATCAGCACGGCGCGCATGACGACTGAGCCTAGGCCGTGCGACGATGCGGGCCGGGTGACGGCCCGAGGAGGAGTGCGGCGATGTGGCCGGGCCGTGCGACGATGCGGGCCGGGTGACGGTGACTACGCTGGCGCCGTGGGACTCGCCGGCAGACAGGTGGCGCCGACTGCCGTGCGGCTGGCAGGTGTGATCGTTGCCGCACAGGGAGCGGTCGCGCTCGTGGTGGCCGCGGTGCTGGTGGTCCGGGGAATCGCCGGAGCGGATCAGCGCCTGGTCAACGGCCTGGCGACGGCGGTCTGGTTCGTCCTGGTCGGCGGCGTGGTGCTCGTCGCCGGACGCGCGCTGACCACCGGCAGGCGCTGGGGCCGCGGGCTCGCGGTGGTCACCCAGTTGCTGCTGCTGCCCGTGTCGTGGTACGTCGCGGTGGGCTCGCATCGGCCGGCCGTCGGCATCCCGGCGGGGGTGGTGGCGCTGAGCGTGCTGGTGCTGCTGTTCAGCCCCGCCGGCGTGCGCTGGGCCGCCGGGGGCGATCAGCGCGGACCGGCCAGTTCGGCCAGTCGGGAGCCGGGCAGCAGGTAGGCGGTCGACTCGCGCCGCGGCTTTCCCCGCCCGCGCCGGCCCCGACAGCATCGCGCGCGTCACGCCACGCCGGCAAACCCGGGGCCACACGAACAACCGGTGTGCCGCACACACCACAGCGCCTCGGCGGCGACGCGGCCCTGGACTTCGGCGACGTGACGGTGGGCGCTTGGAAAGGGCCGAACAGCGTTGTGGAAACCTGCGTTTCGGTGACGGCGCCTTGTTCGGGGTCGCGCTCGAATTCGGCCGGCGCACGGATCATGGCCGTGATGTCGGCGGTGTGCCGCGGCGCGGCCGGGCGAATCGCCGTGGTCACGAGCGCACTCCGAGAGCGGCGAGTATCGTGGCGAATTTGGTTGTGGTCTCGTCGACTTCGTCGTCGGGGTCGGATTCGGCGACGATCCCGCCGCCGGCCCGCGCCAGCGCGGTGCGCCGGTCCGCCGACAGCTGCGCGCAGCGGATGGACACCACCCAGGTGCCGTCGCCGCGCGCGTCACACCACCCGACCGCCCCGGCATAAAAACCGCGGTCCCCTTCCAGCTCGGCGATGAGTTCGGTCGCGGCCCTGGTCGGGACGCCGCCGACCGCGGGAGTGGGATGCAGCGCCAACGCCAAATCTATTGCGGTCGTCGACGTATCGCGAAGCCGACCGCTGATCGGGGTGCACAGGTGCCACACCGCGGCGGTGCGGCTCACGTGGGGCTCCGGCGCGATGGTGAGGTCGTCGCACAGCGGCTCCAGGGCGTCCCGGATGGCGTCGATCACCAGTTGATGCTCGTGCCGGTTCTTGGCCGAACCGGCCAGTGTGGCGCCGTTGGCGGCGTCGCGATCGGGGTCGGCGTCGCGCGGGGCCGAACCGGCGAACGGCCGGCACGCGACGCGGTCCCCGGCCCGGGCGACGAGAAGTTCTGGGCTCGCGCCCACCAGTGCGACGCCGCCGTAGTCGCCGCCGGCGCCGGTCAGGTCGACGAGGTAGCCGTAGGCGGCGGGGTCCGCGGCGATCAGCCGGCGCAGCACGACGCGGGCGTCCAGGGGAGCGTCCGCGGCCAGCTCCAACGCGCGGGCCAGCACCACCTTGTGCAGCGGGCCGCCCGGTGCGCGGAGCCGGTCGCGGGCGCGGCTGATCCGGTCGCGGTAGTCGGCGGGCGGCGGGACGGCGGCGGTGACGCGCACCGCCGGCAGCGGGCCCGTCGGCCAGTCGGGGGGACCCTCGGTGCGCGCGACGCCGACCGGCGCCAGCAACGCGGCCGGCTTGTCCGTGTCAAAAGGCAACGCGCCCAACACTATCGGCGCCGAGCCGGAGCGCAGCGCCGCTTGTGCCGCGCGCACGTCGCAGAATCGGTCGCGCACGCCGTCGGCGACCAGGGTGCCCCGCGGGCCGGACAGCGCGAACGGCGGTTCGCTGCACGTGCTCACCCGGGTGCGAGCGCCCGCGGGTGGCTGGTCAGCCCCAGCGCGGCGAGCTGCCGCACGCCGTGCTCGAAACCGCACATGGCGATCGAGCCGGCGACCATCCAGAAGCGGCTGCCCTCGACGAGGGGCAGCTCGAGCCACCGGGTGATCACCGCGCGGGAGAAGTGGCTGTGGCCCACGAACAGCACGTCTCGGGAGGTCATCTGCTCCAGCGCGAAGGCCACCGCCCGATCGGCGCGCTCGCTGACCTGCGCCACGCTTTCGCCGCCGGGGCATCCGTGCGTCCAGACCAGCCAGTCGGGGACTGTTTCCTGGATCTGCGGCGTCGTCAAGCCCTCGTAGGAACCGTAATCCCATTCGGCGAGCAGGTCGGACACCTCGTCGACGGCGAGCCCGGCCAGCTTGGCGGTGGTGACGGCGCGTTGCCGCGGGCTGCTGATCACCAGCGGGTCGGCGAGTTCGAGTTCGGCCAGCACCTGTCCGGCGAGCTCGGCCTGCGCCCGGCCGTTCTCGGTGAGTTCGAGATCGGTGCTGCCCGTGTGCTGGCCCGACTTGGACCACGCGGTTTCCCCGTGGCGCAGCAGGACCAGGCGGTGGTTGTACAAGCCCATGCAACCGATTCTGCCCGACGCGAGCCCGGGCCTGTCGGCCGCAGCGCGGGGCGGGCGAACATGCCAGGATGGCACTGTGACTGCGCGGGGACGATGCAGCGCGAAGTCGACGAGAAGGGGCGGCGCCTGTGGCTAAGACCCGGGTATTGGCGGTGGCCAACCAGAAGGGCGGTGTCGCCAAGACGACGACGGTCGCCTCGCTGGGCGCGGCGATGGCGGATGCGGGGCAGCGGGTTCTGCTCGTCGACCTGGATCCGCAGGGTTGTCTGACCTTCTCGCTCGGCCAGGACCCCGACAAGCTGCCGGTGTCGGTGCACGAGGTGCTGCTCGGCGAGGTGGAGCCGGGCGCCGCGCTGGTGACGACGGTCGAGGGGATGACGCTGCTGCCGGCAAACATCGACCTCGCGGGCGCCGAGGCGATGCTGCTCATGCGCGCCGGGCGCGAATACGCGCTCAAACGGGCACTGGCCAAACTCTCCGGCCAGTTCGACGTGGTCATCCTCGACTGCCCGCCGTCGCTGGGCGTGCTGACGCTCAACGGGCTCACGGCGGCAGACGAGGTCATCGTGCCGCTGCAGTGCGAGACGCTCGCGCACCGCGGCGTCGGCCAGTTCCTGCGCACGGTCGCCGACGTCCAGCAGATCACCAACCCGGACCTGCGTCTGCTGGGCGCGCTGCCGACGCTCTACGACGCCCGCACCACCCACACCCGCGACGTGCTGCTCGACGTCGCCGACCGCTACGACCTGCCGGTGCTGGCCCCGCCGATCCCGCGCACGGTGCGTTTCGCCGAGGCCAGCGCCTCGGGTTCGTCGGTGATGGCCGGGCGCCGGAACAAGGGTGCGCAGGCCTACGGCGAGTTGGCCAGGGCGCTGCTCGAGCACTGGAAGAGCGGCAAAGCGCTGCCGACGTTCACCGTCGAGGTGTAGGCGCTCCGGGTCAGCCCAGCGCCACCACGGTGTCGCCGCGCTGCTCGAACACCCGCGAGCCCGACACTGCGGGCACCACGGCGGGCACCACGGCCTCCCTGCCGGCCTGCCGGGCGCCCGGCGACCGCTGCACCGGGATGTAGCGCTCGTTGGCCCCGCTGACCGGGTCGTAGACGCCGATCGCGTTGCTGACCGGCACCAGCAGCCTGCCCGCCATCAGTGCCGCGGGTCCCAACGGCGCCGTCGCCCCGCCCGCGGCGATCGTGTAGCGCAGCGTCAGGGTGCTCGCCTCGAACACCATCAGGGCGTCGCCGGTCCACCAGGTCACCAGGTTGCCCGCCAGTGATGCCATCGCCGCGCGCGACGGGGGCTTGGGCAGCAGGGTGCTCGACACCGTGGTGCCCGTCTCGTCGACGACGTCCAGCCTGGGCTGCGGTGACGGCACGTACACCGCGGTGTTGTTCTCCCACACGGCCACCACGCGCGCCCCCGAGTCGGGCCGGACCCCGGGCTCGGCCACGACCTGTTGGCGGGGCTCGTCGTCGTCCTTGCCCGGCCGCAGCAGGACGAGCCGCAGATCGGCCTGGTCCCTGCAGCTCTCGAGCACCGATACCGCGGCCGAGCTGGCCGCGGCCGAGAGCAGCCGGCATCCGGAATGCAGTCCCCGCGCCGACGGCTTCACCCGGGCGTCCGTCTCGCCGTAGGCCAGCATCCGGACCATGTCCGAGCGCCAGAGCTCCAGACGGGTGTCGCCGGCCGACAGCACCGTTGTGCCGTCGGAGGACAGCCGCACACGCGGATCGGCGTAGCCGCTGCGGGCGGGTCCGCGACGACCGGTCGACCCGTCCAGGGTGCTGACCTGACCGCATCCGCGGTCGTCCCGGTAGACGGCGACGGCGTAGCGGTAGATCCAGGACACCCCGCACAGGTCGACATCGCGGGAATAGCTCCAGAGTGTCCGACCGGTGCCGGGGTCGTGCCCCTCCACGCGCCGGCCGGCGCCGGTGGTGACCGTGCCGCCGACCACCACCGGCGAGGTGGTGGCGGGGCTGGCGGCCGCCCAGAGCTGATGCAGGGCGGCCGGGACGTCGCGGACCGGCTTCGGGGTGGGCGCCGGGACGGCGGCTGGCCTGCTGATGGTGGCGCGGGCGTCGCTCGTCCACCAGATCAGGGACGCGGCGACGGCAACGACGACCGCGATAGCCGCGGCGGCCAGCATGTCGCCCCTGGTTCGGCGCTCCGGTCTGACCATGCCGCGGCGCGGGCCTCAGTCCGAGGTGGTGGCGGCGGAGACGGCGCCGCCTTCGGCGGGCTTGCGACGTCGGCGGCGCCGCCGCGTGGTCGCGCCGTTGCCCTCCGGGGAGCCGGACGGTCCGTCGGCGCCGCCGTCGGCGGCCGGAGCCGGCGCGCCGGCGGGGTGCCCGGTGACGGGCTCGCCACCCCTGGTGCGCCGGCGGCGTGCGCCGCTACGGGCGGTTGCGGGCTTGCGCTCCGGGGCGTCCCCGCCGGTGGAGCCCGCGCGGCGCTTGACCGGCGACTTGCGCGCACTGCCGACGGTGCCGCTCGCCTCGGCGGGAATGCCCAGCTCGGCGTACAGGTGCGGTGAGTTGGAGTACGTCTCGGCAGGGTCGGGCGAATCGAGGCTCAGCGCCTTGTCGATCATCGACCAGCGGGGCAACTCGTCCCAGTCCACCAGCGTGACCGCGACGCCGGTCTTGCCGGCGCGGCCGGTGCGGCCGATCCGGTGCACGTAGGCCTGTTCGTCCTCGGGGATCTGGTAGTTGATGACGTGCGTGACGTCGTCGATGTCGATGCCGCGGGCGGCGACGTCGGTGGCGACCAGCACGTCGACGCCGCCGGTGCGGAACGCCTTGAGCGCCTTTTCGCGGGCATCCTGGTTCAGGTCGCCGTGGACGGTGCCGACCTTGAAGCCCCGCTCGGCCAGCTCGTCGGCGACCTTCTGCGCGGTGCGTTTGGTGCGGGTGAAGATCATTGTCGCGCCGCGGCCCTCGGCCTGCAGCACGCGGCAGACCAGTTCGATCTTGTCCAGGGCGTGGGCCCGGTAGACGAACTGCTCGGTGGTGTCGTGGGTGGCGGCCGACTGCGGTGCTTCGGCCCGGATGTGGGTGGGCCGGTTCATGAAGGTGCGGGCCAAGGTGATGATCGGGCCCGGCATGGTCGCCGAGAACAGCATCGACTGCCGGTCGGTGGGGATCTGACGCAGGATGCGCTCGATATCGGGCAGAAAGCCGAGGTCCAGCATCTCGTCGGCCTCATCGAGCACCAGCACCGACAGCCCGCCCAGCTGCAGGTGGCCCTGCTGGCACAGGTCGAGCAGGCGCCCGGGGGTGCCGATCACGACGTCGGCGCCGGCCCGCAGCGACTCGATCTGCGGCTCGTAGGGCCGCCCGCCGTAGATGGACACCACCGACAGGCGGCGCCCGTCATCGGCGCTCAGGTACTTGGCGGCCGTGGCCAGGTCCCCGGTGACCTGCAGGCACAGCTCCCGGGTGGGCACCACGATCAGGGCCCGCGGCACTCCGGTCAGCGGGGCCTCGGTGGCACGCGTCGTGATGCGGTGCAGCAGTGGCACGCCGAAGCCGAAGGTCTTGCCCATGCCGGTGCGGGCCTGGCCGATCACGTCGTCGCCGGCCATCGCCAGCGGCAGGGTGAGCTCCTGGATGGCAAAGGGGTGTTCGATGCCTTGCTCGGCCAGCGCGCGGACGATTTCGTCGCGGACGCCGAGCTCGGCGAATGTTGTTTTCGTGGGCAGTTCGGTCGTGGTTGTCTCGGTTGCGGTTGTCTCGGTTGTGGTTGTCTCGGTTGTGGTGGTGGTTGTGCTTGTGGTTGTCGGTGCGGTCATACGCGGAGGTTGAGCCTTTCGGTGACGTCGTTCGGTGTTGTGTCGGTGTTTCTCTGTCGCGGTCACGCACGCACGAGTTCCGACTCCGACTACGTCGCCGAGGCACGGGCCTCACCCAGTCGGGCTGAGCGGGCCAGCTGTGCGCGCACATTTCGCCGATAGCGGCGACTTGCATAACGGAACAAGCGTAACGGACGAAGACGGCCGCCATCTAGGTACATGATAGCTGTTCGGCGGCCGGCACCCATTTCCGCCCGGGCCCGCCGACTAGAGTGTTGCCATGGTGCGTCCTAGAAGCTGGATCAGGCTTGCGGGTGTAAGTCCCGTCCCGGTAGGCACCGGAGTGCCGGGTAGCAGGCCCCGGTTCGTCGTCGAGAGGCGGCGGGCTAAGCGGGGTGTC
>Ga0078972_1012813_pt1 | contig 14178 bp, 13 predicted proteins | sample YelNatPaOPGAMG01_FD_67568 | JGI IMG/M metagenome (GOLD analysis project Ga0078972, IMG submission 67568) | Hot spring thermophilic microbial communities from Obsidian Pool, Yellowstone National Park, USA - OP-RAMG-01 (SPADES assembly) (version 2) | ecosystem: Environmental > Aquatic > Thermal...
AAACGAACCGCACTCAAATCGTGGGAGATGAACAGGTAGGCCATGTTCATCTCGTTCTGCAAACGCTGAAGCAGGCTCAATATCTGAATGCGGATGGACATATCCAGCGACGACGTGGGTTCGTCCAGGGCGATGAATCGCGGGCTCGTGATGATGGCCCGCGCGATGCCCACGCGCTGCTTCTGACCCCCGCTCAACTGATGCGGATAGCGTTCCAGCAGGCGCGGCTCCAGGTTCACCCGCAGCATGGTCTCGCAGAGCATCTCCTCGGTCGCCCTGCGGCTGCTTGCCAGGCCGTGCAAGCGCAGCGGCTCGGCCAGCGTGCGGCGCACCGTGAACCGAGGGTTCAGCGAGGTGTTCGGGTCCTGGAATACCATCTGGAAGAAACGCCGCTGCCGGCGCAGATGGCCGCCGCTCCATTGGGTCATGTCGGCGCCCTGGAAGAACACCCGCCCCTCGGTCGGCTCCACCAGGCGGAGCACGCAGCGGGCTGTGGTCGTCTTACCGCATCCGCTTTCCCCCACCAGGCCCACCGCCTCCCCCGGGTAGATGTCCAGGCTCACGCCGTTCACAGCCCAGATAACAGATCGTCCTTCGCGGAAGGCCTTGCGCAAATTATCAACCCGAATGACCGGTTCCATTCGTCCCTCGCCAATTGTAGCAGGCTACCTGATGGTCGTTCTCCGCGCTCTCGGCATCCGGCTTCTGCTCCCAGCAGATGGGCAGAGCCACCGGACAGCGCGGCGCGAATCGGCACCCCAGGATGCTGTACGTGATCTCCTCTTTCATGACGGATGCGGCGCCGGGTGGCTCCACGCGGCGGTCCACCCGCAACACCGAGCGCATGAGCATCCGCGTGTAGGGGTGCAGCGGCGACGCAAACAGCGACGCCACCGGCGCGCTCTCCATAATCTGGCCGGCGTACATCACCACCACACGCTGGCAAGTCTCGGCAACAACCCCCAGGTCATGCGTGATGAGGAGAACCGACGCGCCGATTTCCCGCTGAATCTCCAGGAACATCTCAAAAATCTGGGCCTGTATGGTTACGTCCAGGCCCGTGGTGGGCTCGTCGGCGATGAGCAGGGCGGGACGGCAGGCCAACATCATCGCCACCAGCACCCGCTGGCACATGCCGCCGCTCAACTGGTGGGGATAGGCGCGCGCCCGCTTCTCCGCGTCGGCGATCCCCACCCGCGCCAGCAGGCGGACGGCCTCGGCGTAGGCTTCCTTGCCGCCCACCCGCTTCTGGATGCGGATCGCGCGGGCCACCTGATCGCCCACGCGCATCATGGGGTTCAGCGCGCTGCGGGTGCTCTGGAAGATCATGGCGATCTTGCGCCCGCGCAATCGGGTCATCTCTTCGGGCGGCAGCGTCAGCAGGTTCTGGCCGTTCAGCCAGACCTCCCCCTCGTCCACGCGCGCCGAAGGCGGCAAGAACCCCATGGCCGTGAGCGAACTCAACGTCTTGCCCGAGCCGCTTTCGCCCACAAGCCCCACGAAAGCCCCGCGGTCCACGCTGAAGGACACCCGGTCCAGCACACGCACGCGCTGATTGTAGCGCGGGAAACTCACGCTCAGCGAACGAATTGCAAGGAGAGGCTCGTCGTGCGCGGTCATTGCACCGCCTCCGTGGGAGACGTTACGTCCCGAAGGCTATCCCCAACCAGGTTGAACCCGAACGCCGTAAGCACGATGACCGCGCCCGGAAAGAACGACGTCCACCACTGCCCGCCTATGATGTCTCGGGATCCCTCGCTCACGAGGACACCCCACTCCGGCGTCGGCGGGCGGATGCCCAGCCCCAGGAACGCCAACCCCGATGCGTCCAGGATGGCCCACCCCAGGCACAGCGTGGCCTGAACCAGCGCGGGCGTCAGGCAGTTGGGTAGCAGGTGCAGGTAGATGATGCGCCAGTTGGAGTTACCCACGCAGCGGGCCGCCTCGGCGTACTCCCGCTCCTTCGCGCTGAGCACCTCGCCGCGGGTCAGCCGCACGAAGTACGGGATGTACGCGATGGCGATGGCGATGATCACGTTTGGGATGCTGTTGCCCAGGATGGCCGTGATGGCCAGCGCCAGGATGAACGACGGGAACGCCAGGATCACGTCCGTGATGCGCATCACCACATCGTCCACCCGCCCCCCGTAGTAGCCGCTGAACATGCCCACGAAGACGCCGATACCGAGCGCGATGGCCACCACCGAAAAGGCGATGAACAGATCCAGGCGGGCGCCATTCACCACCCGCGACAGGATATCTCTCCCGAAAGCGTCGGTGCCCATCGGGTGCAGCGCCGAGGGCGGCAACAGGCGATTCTCCGGGTCCGTCTTCAGCGGCTTGTACGGGACCAGCGACGGCCCGAAGATGGTTACGAAGAGGACGATGGCAAGGAGCACCAGCCCTGCAATCATGGAAGGATGCGACCGCAGGACATACCAGGCGCGCCAGGCTCTGCCCTCACGCGCTGCTTGTTCTCTGTGTCGGGGTACTGCGAGCGGTTCGCTTACCAATGCTGTTCACTCCTGAGAATCAAGGCTAGCCCAGGCGAATCCTGGGGTCCACCACGCTGTAGAGCAGGTCAATGGCCAGGTTGAGGAGCACGTACATGGCCGCGATGAGGAGCACAAACCCCTGAATCGCCTCAAAGTCCTTGTTGAGCAGGGCCATCCATGCATAGGAGCCGATGCCCGGCCAGGCGAAAATCATCTCTACCAGCACATTGCCTGCCATCAGGTAGCCGAACACGATGCCAATGGTGGTCAAGATCGGAATCATCGCGTTGCGCAGCGCGTCGCGCCACAGGATTTCGCGCATCGGCACGCCGATGGTCTTGGCGGTGCGGATGTAGTCGGCGTTCAGTTGGTCCAGCATCCCCGCGCGCACAATCTTGGTGATGGGGGCGCTCACCACGAAGGCCAACGTGAACGCCGGCAATGCCAGGTGGTGCAGCGTGTCCTTCAGTGCCGTCGCGTTGCCCGTCAGCAGACTGTCCACAACGAACATGCCCGTGATTCGCGCGGGCGGCTCTATCCCGACGGTGAGCCTCCCGAGGGGAGACGCGGCCCACCCCAGCCGATAGTAGAACACGAAGATGAAGACGAGCGCAAGCCAGAACAGCGCCGTGGAAGCCCCGAAGATGGTGAAGATGCGCACCACCTGGTCAAACCACGAGTTGTGGAACAACGCCGCGAGGATGCCCAGGACGACGCCGACGATAATGGCAATCAGCGTGGCCGCCAGAGCCAGTTCCAGCGTCGCGGGCAGGCGCTGCCACAGGTCTTGCTGGACCGGCTGGCCGGTGCGCCAACTCTTGCCCAAGTCGCCGCGCGCCAGTTTCGCCACGTAGTTCACAAACTGGACGGGCAGGGGCTTGTCCAGCCCCATCTCCTTCTCCATTTGCGCCAGCAGTTCCGGCTTGGCGTATGGGCCAACGCGCACCGCCGCGGGGTTCCCCGGCAAGATGCGGGTGATGATGAACACCACCACCACGACGCCGCACAGCGTTACAAAAGCCAGCGCAAGCCTGCGCAGTACATACCGTCTCAGCGATCCCAAAGTCTTCTCCACCCCAGCGTAATCTTGGCGTCGGCCTCCGAAGCGCAGGCCCCGGAGGCCGACGCCCTCACAGAATCCCCAGAACGATGCCCCGCGCTACTTCTTGCCCATGTAGGCGAACCGCAGGCACAGGTCATCCAGTTTGGCGAAGCCGTAGAAGTTCTTGCTCATCGCCACGATCCAGTCGGGCTGATGCAAGTACGCCCACGGGGCCTCGCTCACGATGATCTGCTGCGCCTCATCCATCAACTTCTGGCGAGCGGCCGGATCCACCGTCCAGGTAGCCTGTTGAATCAGTTCATCCACGCGCGGGTTGCAGTAGTCGGCGAAGTTCGTGAACGCCCCGCACTTCAGCAGGAACGTCAACTGGTAGGCGGGGTCGTTGCCCCACGAATACCAGTCGTGGATGAAGAACGGCAACTGATGCTTGTACAGTTTGTCAAAGAAGTCGGCGTCGGTCAGGCGGTTGACCGTAACCTCAACGCCGGCCTCGGCCAGGGACGCCTGAATCCACACGGCGGCATCCACGTCCCAGGGGATGGACTGGCGGACCGACAGTTCCAACTTCAGGTTGGAGACGCCCGCTTCCTTCAGCAACTGCGCCGTCTTCTTGGTGTCGGTCTCGTAGTTCCAGAACGATGGGTTGTGCGTCGGCATCCCCTTGGGGATAGGCGAGTAGGCCCGCTGGCCATAGCCGTACAGCACCTTGTCCAGGATGGTCTGGTACGGGATGCCGTAGGAGATGGCCTGCCGCACCTTGACGTTGTCAAACGGCGGGATCTTGTTGTTCATCCCCAGGTAGAACAGGCGGGTGTAGTGGATGGCCTTGACCTTCACGTTGGGGTCGGCCTTGAGCGCGTCAATGTCCTTGAACGGCAGGCCCAGCGCCAGGTCAATGTCGCCCTTCTTCAGCAGCAACTCGCGGTCTTCGGGCGAGGGCACCACCTTGGCGATGACCTTGGAGTTCTGGAAGAAGCCGGGGCCTTGCCAGTAGTTGGGGTTCGGCTCAAAGACGTACTCCACGCCCGGCTCCCACTTGGTCAGGATGTACGGCCCGCTGGGGTTCGCGTTCTTGCGGTACCAGTCAAAGGCCCAGGGGTCATCAGCCGTGGCGTGGGCTTTCGTTGTGGCCGGGTCCATCGCGCCGAACACCTGGAAGGCCAACTGCGGGATCAGCAGGGCGCCCTGCTGCTGCAGGTTGATCTTCAGGGTGTACTTGTCCACGACGACCACATCTTCCGCCTTGGAGAAGCCCATGAACTGGGTCAGCAGCGGGATGTAACTGCGCGGAGCGGTCAGGGCGCGGTCAAAGGTGTGCTTGAAGGATTCCGCGGTGATCTCGGTCCCGTCGGCGAACTTGGCGCCCTGACGAATCTTCAGCGTGATGGACTTGCCGTCGGGGGCCACGGCGAAGGACTCGGCCAGGCCGGGCACGTACTCCAGTTGCCCCTCCAGGACGGTCCCATCGGCATCGGGCACCAGTTTCTGCTGGAGCATCGGCTCATACAGGTTGGCCGTCGCGTAGTACCCCGCGTCGCTCCGGAACTCCATCGGCTCAATGTGGTCAATGTCGCTGTCCAGCGCCAGGACGATCACCGGCTTGGTTGGGACGGGCGTCGGCGTGGGCGGCGGCGGGGTGGTTGGCTCCGGCGTGGGGGTAGGCTTGGCCTGATACGGCGGCGGCGCGGTGGGCGTAGCCTTCTTGGCGCAGGCCGCCAGGCCCGCTACTGCCAGGCCGAGCACCAAAACGAGCACCAGAATCTTGAACCAACGATCGGTACGCATGGACACTCCTCCTCGTTCCTGAACTTACAGATTTGGGTAACCACGCTGTTGAAAACCCGCCAGCATCTGTTGTTGTCTCACCTCCCTTCGTCTCCAGTCGTGGCACAGTGAAGCGCTTATCCTCCGAATGCCTTCACCATAAACGTTACGGTATCGCCCTCCTGCAAGGGCGCATCCCAGCCCTCCGCCAGCCGCTGCACCGGCACGCCGTTCACCAGCGCCAGCACCATGTCCCGTTGCAGGCTCGCCAGGGGCGCGCGCGGGTCTGCCCGACGCTGCAACTCGGCCCAGAGCCGCCCCACCGTCAGCCCGCCGCTGTACGCCACGAGTTCTTCCTCCATGCGGCCGCTCTGGGGGTGGCTCAGCCCGAACAGCCGCAACCGTATGCCCATGCGCTCCCTGGCCATCTCGCATCCCTCGCCGCGTCAGGGAATCTGCGGAATGCCCACGCACACCGAATCCAGGCCCAGGAACTTCAGCGTGCTCTGCCGAGGGATGCTGGTCTCCAGGTCCCAGCCGTGCGCCGTGTAATACTGATCCAGCAAGTTCTCCAGCATGGCGGCGTCGGTAATCATCCCCTTGTTCGGCCCATCGGGCACTGGCTCGTTCATCATGCGCCACGGCAGTCGGTCGTCCTTACGGCGCGCCCCCTCGCGCACGTTGAAGCACTTCTCAATGGTAACCATGCGGCGGGCCGCCAGCATCAATTCTTCCTCCGACATGGGCACGCCCACGGCCAGGCTGAACATCTGCGCCATGTTCTCCGGATTCACGGCGAAGGCCGCGGTGGACGTGAAGACGCAGAACCCGAGCGCCTCGCTGGCCCCGTAGCACTGCTCGTGCCACAGGACAATCTCGGCGCGCTTCTCGGTCAGGCGGGGGTCGGCGTACTTCTCGTCGCCGGTAACCTTGCGGATGACGTCGCGCGATTCCTGGGTGAACCCAAACTCCGCGTAGGTCTCCGTCATCAGGTGATCGGGGCCGCGCGGGTTGACGGCGAAGGCCAGGGCGTAACTCTTGGCGGCGCGGGTATCCACCGCCGACTGCTCCAGCCCCTTCGCCTGGATGGCCCACTTCCACGAATCCCCGCCGATCTCCTCGGCGGCCGCGCGCGTCCCCTCGGCCAGCAGGTCGCCCAGAAGCCCTTCGCGGCGGGCGATGCGCTGAATCAGGTCCAGTTGCGCCTCCGCATTCCCAAAACGCAGGTCCAGCCCGTCGGCCTGCTCCGGCGAAATCAGGCCCTTCTCGTAGGTCTCCATGGCCCAGGAGATGACATGGCCTGTGGATATGGTATCCATTCCCAGGTCGTTGCACAGTTGGTTGGCCTTGAGCACGGCCTCAATGTCGGTGATGCCGCACTCGGCGCCCAGGCTCATCACCGTCTCCAGTTCGGGGCCGGAATCCAGCACGTCGCCCCATTTCGGCGAGCGGCTCCTCACGAAACGATGGCAGGCGGTGGAACAAGCGAAGCACGATTCGCGGCCGATGAGGTACCCCTCGCTCAACAGGTACTGGCCGCTGAGCCGCTCTCCGTGCTCAATGGTAACGCGGCTGAAGTTGTACGCCGCCAGCATGCCCATCTCGTTGAGGCCGGGGATGGACCCCGCGGTGCCCCAGTTGTACAGGCTCTCGGAACCGGCGTCCGCTGCCAGCGCCCCGCGCACCTTCCGCGCCAGGGCGAAGAACTCCTTGCCCTTGGCGGGGCGCAGGCCGCCCGTGCCCCTGGCGGCGATGGCCTTCAGGTTCTTGCTGCCGAACACGGCGCCGATGCCGCCGCGGGAAGCCGAGTTGTAGCGCGAGACCACGAAGCAGGCGAACTTCACCTTGTTCTCGGCGGCGGGGCCGATGATGCCGGTCTGGATCGTGGGGTCGCCGATTTCCTCCTTGATGAGGTCATCCACCTCGCGGGTCCCCTTGCCCCACAGATGCTCCGCCGAGCGCAGTTCCACCTTCCCGTCGTCAATCCACAGGTACACCGGCCTGGACGCCACGCCGTGGATCATCACGTAGTCGTAGCCGGCATACTTGATGGCAGCGCCCAGATGGCCGCCCACGCTGACCTTCAGGTAAAGGCCGGTGGCCGGGCTTTTCGTCGTGATGGACGAGCGGCCAGACGAAGGGGCGCTGGTGCCCGTCAGGGTGCCGGTGCTGAAGATGATGACGTTCTCAGGCCCCAGCGGGTCGGCTCCGGCAGGCACCTGCTCGTACAGCCATTTCGCCGCCAGGCCGCGCCCGCCCAGGTACTTCTGTAGGTCTTCCAGCGGAACGTCCTCTACCCACGTGGTGCGCTTGGACAAATCCACATGCAGAAGCCGCTGTTTGGCGATGTCGCGAAGCATGTTCCCCCTCCTATCGGCCACGGTACTGCGCCGCAACTGTGTGCGCGTGCGCCAGGCGCTTCACCTGCGCGGTCGGCATGGCCTCGCCGAAAGACAGCGCCCCGTAGATGCAGTGATCCACGCACACGGGGCTGCCGTCGCACAAGTCGCACATGATGGCCACGCCGCGCTCCTCGTTCATGTCGGCGGCCCCAAACGGGCACGCGCGCACGCAATCCCCGCACCCGATGCATTCTTCCTCGTCAATGCGCACCACGGGCACCGACGCATCCCTGCGCACGGCTCCCGTGGGACATGCGGCGATGCACGGCGCGTCGGCGCAGTTGACGCACACCACCGGCACGTTCATGCCCACATCGTGCAATTGCATCACGCGAATGCGCGAGAGGCTTGGGGCGAAAACGCCCTCCTTCGTAAACGAACAGGCCAGTTCGCACGCCTTGCAGGCGGTGCATTTGGCCGCGTTGATGTGGATGTTCACGATATGCGCCTCGTCCATAGTTGCCTACTCCTTTCCCTGCGCGTGATCGGCCGGCCTCTCCAGCCGCTCCAGAAAGATGCTATACCCGCCGTCTGCGGCCAGTTCGGGGTACAGGGCCTCCCCGCCGGCGCGCACCAGCAGGGCCATCTGCGCCACCCGCCTGCCCAGGCTCCGAGCCGCGCGCACGGTTACCAGCGCGTCCTCATCGCCTTGCTCCACGAGTTTGCGCAGCGAGTTCTTGCCGTCGCCGCAGCGCGTCCACCCCGCCGCCGAGATGTACGACTCCCAGGGGTCGCCCGTAACCGGAATCCCGCCCATGACCAGGGCGTGATGGATGAGTTGCGTGGCCGCCTGCTCCTGGCCCGCAAAGATGTGCGCGCCCTGGACGATGATCCCGATGACCCGCAGGCTTTTCGCCACCACCCCGCCGTAGTAACTCCACAAACTGTTGCCCAGTCGGTCTATGAAACACTTGAGTTGCCCCGGAATGCCCAGATGGTACACCGGGATGGAGTAGATGATGGCATCGGCGGCGGCCCACTTGTCCCGCAGGGCGGCGAAATCGTCCTGGATGGAGCATTCGCCGTTGCGCTTGCCGCACGTGTAGCACGACACGCACGGGCCGATCTTCAAGCCAGCCAGACTGATTACCTCAACCTGCATTCGGTCGCCCGCCGCCTTCTGCGCCTCCTCCACCGCCAGGTCCAGCAGGTAGCGGCTGTTACCCGTGCGGCGCGGACTTCCGCATATGCCCAACAGCGACAGCGGCTTCATCCCTGGACTCCAGAACGGGCGCTGTGCACGGCATCGGCCAGGCGGCGCGCCGCCTCGGTCATTTTGGCAAACTCGCCCGCCGCCACCCACTTCTTGTTCACCAGGCTTCCCCCCACGGCCACGGCCACCGCGCCAGCCTTGATGTAGTCGCCTGCGTTCTCCACCTCCACGCCTCCGGTGGGCACAAGCGGGGCCTGCGGCAAGGGCGCTCGCACCGCCTTGATGTACTCCGGCCCGCCCAGCGACGCCGGGAAGACCTTGATGAGGTCGGCCCCGGTCTCCATCGCCGCCACGATCTCGGTCGGCGTCAACACGCCGGGCACCGCCACGACGCCATAGCGATGGCACAGTTCCACCGTCCGGGGATTCAGGTTGGGCGAGACGACAAACCGGGCCCCCGCCAGCACGGCCGCCCGCGCCGACTCCGGATCCAGCACGGTGCCCGCGCCAAGGATGACCCTGTCGCCGAACTTGGCCGTCGCGGATTCCAGAATGTCCAACGCGCCGGGTGTCGTCATGGTGAACTCAATGATGTCCACTCCACCCTCAAGGATGGCATCCGCGACCTTTTGCAGCGATTCGGCGCTGTCCAGGCGCACGATGGCGATGACCCCCGTGCGCAGGATTCGGGCGATGATATCCTGCTTGAACATGCGAAAACCTCCATGCCCCCTAGCGGACGATGCGCAGCCCCGCGCCTTTCAGAAGGGCCTCCACCTCGGCCAGGGTGGCCCAGTTGAAATCTCCCCACGACGTTTGTTTCAGCACCGAGAAGGCATTGCCGTACAGCACGCCCGCCGCCACGCCCTGCGTCAGATACCCGTACAGGAAACCGGCGGTGTAGGCGTCGCCGCCGCCCACCCGGTCCACCACCTCCACGTCGTACAGGCGGTCGTCGTACACGTTGCCCTCGCGATCCACCGCGATGGCCGTCCAGGTGTTGCGCCACACCGAGGGCGTTTCCCGCAGGGTGATGGTAACCACCTTGAACCCGAAGCGGTCAATCAGTTTGCGTGCCACATCTATATAGGAATCGGCCTTGACGCCGAAGACTTTCTCGGTGTCTTCCTCGGTCGTGGAGAGGATGTCCACCATCTGCATGAGCGGCTCTTGCACCTGCCGCGCCTTCTGGGTGCTCCACAGTTTGGCGCGGTAGTTGAGGTCGTAACTCACCAGACAGCCATGCCGCTTTGCCGCTTCCATGGCCTCGGCCACCACCGCGGCTGCCGAATCGCTCAGGGCGGGCGTGATGCCGGTGGTGTGGAACAGGCGGGCGCCGCGCAGCACTTCGTCCCACTTCACCTCGCCGGGCCGAATGCGGCTTATGGCCGAGCCTTCGCGGTCGTACAGCACCGAACTGGCCCTGGGCGCGGCCCCGTACTCCACAAAGTACAGCCCCATGCGGTCCTCGGAAGTCCAGACGATGTGCGACGTGTCCACGCCGAACTCGTTGGCCTTGTTGCGGGCCATGCGCCCCAGGGGGTTGTCGGGCAGGCGGCTGACCCAGGCGCTCTTCAATCCGAGCCGCGCTACGCCCGTGGCCACGTTCAGTTCCGCGCCGCCCACCGTTACGGCCAGCGAAGTAACTTGCTCCAGGCGCTGGAACCCCGGCGCCGCCAAACGAATCATGGTCTCACCAAAGGTAACGACATCCATGACAACGATGCCTCCACTGAAGAATGGTTGCTCACACTACCCTGTAGGGCACGCCCTGCCTGCCGGGCATCGCCTCGCCCGACGGCAAGGCTCCCAGTTGCCGGCTGGCCCGCTTGCCCACCGACAGGACACGCTCCACCAGCCCATCCTCGCGAATGGCGCGGGTTATCCGCTCCACCGGCCCCGAGACGCTGATGGCAGCCGCCACCGCGCCCACATGGTTCCACAGCGGGATGGCGACGCACATCACATCTTCCTCGTGCTCGGCGTTGTCCAGCGCATACCCGCGCTCCCGCACGCGCTCCAATTCCTCCATCAGCGCGTCCACCGTCGTGATGGTGTTGGCAGTGAAGCGCCTCATGCCATTCTTGGAGAAGAACCCGCGGACGACACCCGGATCCTGATAGGCCAGGAGGGCCTTGCCAACGGCCGTGCAGTAGGCCGGCGACCTCCCGCCGACACGCGAACTCATCAGGCCGATGGGCTGAAGCCCCTCCAGTTTCTCCAGATAGATGACCTCCATCATGCGAGGATCCAATACCGTCAGGTGGACGGTCTCCCGGCTGGCGTCGCGCAATTCCACCAGGAACGGATACACGCGCTCGCGGACGTTGAGGTGCGCCAGAAACGTGCTGGTGGGCTTCAGGATGCTGACGCCGACCCGATACCGCCCCGTGGTCTCGTCCTGCTCCACGTAGCCCCGACTCTCCAGCGTCGCCAGGAGCCGGAACGTGGTGCTTGGGTTCAGCCCGATGCGGTCGCTCACCTCCATCAGCGACAACGCGGGCTCGTCCGTAGAGAAGGCTTCCAGGACGTCTAGCGCGCGCAGCACCGCCCGGATATGGTACCGTTCGTTCTCCGCAGATTTGCTCTGCATGCGAGTCATCCCTCCGCGATGGGATAGCGACCGTGCTTCTGCGCGGCCTCAAACATGGCAAACAGGTTCTCCAGCGGCACGTTGGGCTGAATGTTGTGGACGGAGTTGAGGATGTAGCCCCCGCCAGGCGCGAACACGCGAATTTTGCGCTTGACTTCCTCCTCCACGTCCTGTGGCGTGCCGAAGGGCAACACGCGAATCGCATCTATCCCGCCCCAGAACGTCAGGCGGTCGCCGTAATCCCGCTTGAGCCGTTCGGGCTCCATCTTGGCGGCGTCGGTCTGCACCGGATTCAGCGCGTCCACGCCCATGTCAATCAGATCGTCCAACAGGTCGTACACCGACCCGCAGGTGTGCCACATGACGGGCGCCCGCGTCCGCGACTTGATGGCCTCCATCAGCCGCGCATGTCGGGGCTTGATGAGTTTGCGGTACAGTTCCGGCCGGATGCAGGTCCTGTCCTGATGCCCCATGTCGTCGGACACCGAGACCACATCCACCAAATCGCCCACCTCGTCCAGAACATCCTCTACCACGCCCAGCAGCGACTCGGTGATGGCGTCAAAGATCGTCTCCATCAGCCGAGGTTGCGCGATCAGGTCCACGAACCAATCCTCAAACCCGCGCACGAATTGGCTGCACTGTAGCACCCAGATGGACAGGTTGAGCACCAACGCCCGATCCGTGGACTCGCGCTGTTTGCGGACGCGCTCACGAAGCCCGCGGGTGTAGCCCGGGTCGTGCGGGTCGGGCCATGGATGGTTTAGCACGTCGTGGATCGTGATCTCGCCGCCCAACGGGGGCTTGAGCATGTCAAAGTAGTGGGATGTCGGCGGCTTGTGCCAGGTGATTCCCCACGAGTCGCGGTAAACGTTTTCGCCCAGTTCCACAAACTGATTGCGTTCCAACTCGGGCGGGCCGTAGAAAACGCCAACCGTGTCCACGTGGAAGATGTCCAGAATGCGCTCGTCCACCATGCACACCTGCTGGGATCGCTCCATGACGACCGTGGGGCTGTCAATGCCCAGATGCCGCTTGAGTTCCTCGTACTTCGGGATCGTGATGGTGGTGATCCACGTGCTGCCAAAATCCACCGGCACGCGGTCGGGTTCGCGGTGCGCCAGCGCCGTGAGGACACGTTCCCGGCTGTTCATTCCACCAACTCCTCCAACGGGCGATAGGTCAGGTCGGGGCGGCCGTACCGTTCGGGGCTGAAGGCCTGCGCCCCAACGTCCGTGCGCACGGCTTCGCGCAGGCGCTCGTGGCAAGGCGCACCCACCAGCGCCACCTCCGTCCCTGCCTTCAGTTCCACGCTCATCAGCCCGCGGCCCGTGGTGGGGTCAAGGAGCAGCACCAGGTCGGGGAACATGGCCCGCACCTTGCCTTCAATCTCCAGGAGCATGGTCTCGTTCTTGATCACGAGCCGCGCCGTCTGGCCTCGGTGCGCCCCCTCGCCCTGAATGGTGGCCGTCGTGAAATAGAAGCCCAGTTTCTCCTCTTCGTCCAGCCTGAGAATCCGACCGGTGAAGAGGCGTGTGCCCTTCATCTCGGCGGCGATCACCGCGATGGGGTCGCCGCCGAGCCGCCGCGCGGCTTGCACGGCACGGCCCAGGCGCAGGGCCTTGCTGATGGTTCCGGGGACCACTGCCTGCTTCGCCTGTCGCCCGGTCATCGGGTAGTGGTTGTTGGCGCCCAGCCCGCCGCCATTGCTCACAACCCACCGGCCCAGTTGATCGGGGTAGGTGGGGCTGACCGCGCTCTGGACAATCACCACGTTGCCGTAGTAGTCTATGAGCGGCATCGGCGTGAGCGAGACGCCATGGCCGATGAAACTCGTCATCTGGGTCTCTGGCGCGGACCGGCCCAGGGCGTCGCCGTCAATGATGGGGATGCCCAACCGCGCCCCCAACGACAGTACCACCGGCGTGTTGAGCCCGCCCACCTCAAACGGGACCATGTGGTCTATCTTGCGGCCCAGGATGCCCTCCATCACGCGGGTTACGGCTTCCAGTTCAAACCGCTCCTCCCAGTGGGCCATGATGGCGTCGGTGCCAAACTCCTCCAGTTTCTTCACCGAGCCCATGATGCCGCCCGAGACCACGGTTGCGTCGTCGGCGATTTCCTCCAGGGGGATAATCTGGGGGTGCCGATTGTGGGCGAAGTCATTCTGCATGATGGCCTTGCCCCATTCCGGGGAGCCTCCGCCGCCTGTGCCCAGGATGGCCAACCCTTCCAAGAGAGGTTCCACGTCCGCGGGTGTAAATGAATAGACTGGCATAAGCAACCTCCGCTGCAAAACGGCCTGGACGAGATGTAACGAAAGCGTCGCCGCCAGGGAAAGGCACTCACGCGGCGCGCGGGGCTTTTTTGTTCTGTGAAAACGATTTTTACTGACCGATAATAGTATACACGGAATTTCGTGCGTTGTCAAGACTTTACCCTGCCGGTAATGCACCGGTGTGCTAACATGGCCGCGAAACGCTTGACGTCTGGGGCAGAGTGTGGTACAATGGATACCGAGTTACAACGTTGGAATTTGGGCGATTGGGTTCTCCGGATGTAAAAACTTACGAAAGGAGATGAAAGTATGTCCTCACTTGAAGACTATCGCAAACTGTACGATTTGAGCGGGAAGGTGGCGCTGGTGGCGGGGGGCGCGGGCGGCATCGGCGCGGCCATCTGCGAGGCGCTGGCGGCCTTCGGGGCGA
>Ga0078972_1012815_pt1 | contig 14177 bp, 15 predicted proteins | sample YelNatPaOPGAMG01_FD_67568 | JGI IMG/M metagenome (GOLD analysis project Ga0078972, IMG submission 67568) | Hot spring thermophilic microbial communities from Obsidian Pool, Yellowstone National Park, USA - OP-RAMG-01 (SPADES assembly) (version 2) | ecosystem: Environmental > Aquatic > Thermal...
TGAGTATTTCAATCAGTTGAATATCCTTTTCAAAGATAAAGCAAATAACTTGCTCGTTGCGGTGACTATCAACTTTTATAGTAATGTTTTTCATGTTCAATGGGTGGATATTGGTGCCTTCATGCATTTTGCTGAATAGGTGTTTGTTTTAAGTTCTTCTTTTTCAATTTGTCACATAATTCTTTAAGTAAAGTTAGAAAATTTATTTATTCGAGATACGTCAATTGATATAATCGGTTGACGTATTTGCGTTTATGTCATTGATGATAGAGTTAGTAGTTAGATATCACTGTTGTTTAGTTAAGGTTATTTGTCATGTTGCGCGCAAGCGAAACATGACGCTGTCGTTCTGAGTCCCGATTTTTTATAGGGATAGACTTCGCCGAAGCATCTCTTTACCTTTAATCCTTGTTGTTTTTTTTGGAAACCGCTCTTTGCCATGCTCTTCAGTTGCGATGCAATTTTTCCACCTTGCTCTTTGGCATATACATTACGTGCATCGCAACACACGAGGGAGAAGCCATTGGGTTACAAATATTTCGCCCTACGGGGCTGGGAACGTTGTTCGCTGTTTGTGGAATTGACCTCACCCCCGCCCCTCTCCTGATAGGAGAGGGGAGAAGCAATTAGGAGACCTTATTGAAGGGCTAAAGTCTCCCCTCTCAGGGTAGATTTAGAGGGGTCATCTAGGATGAAAGTGGAAAACGTCCATAACCCAGCCCTTTCTCTTGTTCGAGCGCGTCTCCTGTCGCGTTGTTTTTTTTTGGCCTCAGTCAATCCATATCCCTGAGAGGGAATGGAACGGAATAAGCAAGCAGAGGCATAAAAGCCAGACCCGGCAATGGGTCGGGGGTGGAACGTGGCGGTGGGTCTAGTAAGCGATACCACATGAGCCACGCCGCAGGCGTGGCGAATAGTATCGCGTGGCAGCTCCACCCACGGGGTGCCCATCGGGTCGGGCTTTTCAGCCTTGATTTTCTTTGGTTCTTTCTTGTATCAAGACAAGAAAGAACGTTTAAATAGCTCTTTGCAATGTTTTTCCTTCGCGATGCAAAGTTTCAGTGTTGCTCTTGGGAATATTATAGCGTGCATCGCTTTAGAGCAGGAGTAGCCATGGAGTTACCAATAATACGCCCCTACGGGGCTGGAAGCGTTGTTAGTTGTTCGTTGCCATTGTTCGTGAAACTATTGTCATGTTGAGTCCCGAAATATCGGGATAGACTCCAGCGAAACATCTCATGGGGATAGATTAGAGATCCTTCGGCTTCCCGCTAATGCGGGACAGGTCGCGCAGGATGACAAGTATGTATATTTTTGTTAACTAAACGACATTGAGTAGATATAATAAAAAAAGGAGAGCAGTGCTGCTCTCCTTTTAAGGTGATATACTGTAAGTATTACAGGTTGAGCGATACGCGTTTGAAGGCAGTAACCTTTACATCCTTATCAACACTTTGCAGGTACTGGCGGATGGTTAACTTGTTATCCTTAACAAAATCCTGGTTAAGCAGGGTGCTTTCCTTGTAGAATTTCTGGAGTTTGCCTTCGGCGATCTTGTCAAGCATATTTTCGGGTTTACCCTCAAGGCGTGCCTGTTCGCGTCCAATCTCAAACTCCTTCTTGCGGATATCTTCCGGAACGTCGTCCTTATCGATAGCCACAGGGCTCATGGCAGCAATTTGCATGGCAACATCCTTAGCGGCTTGCATGTCGATGGTTTTGCTAAAGCCAACCAGGGTGGCAAGTTTATTGCCCATATGGATGTATGAAACTACCATAGGAGCTTCAACCTGCTCGTAATATGATAATTCAACTTTTTCACCTGTGATACCGGAGAACTCGGCAACATAATCGGCTACCTTGCGGCCATCGAGGCTCGATTCTTTAAGAGCATCGAGGTTGGCAGGAGCCGTTTTAAGTGCGTGGTCGAGTATTTTGTTGGCAACGCCAAGGAAATCGGCATTTTTAGCCACAAAATCGGTTTCACAGTTGAGAACTATCATTGCACCGCGGTTGCCCGATTCGTTAACCTTTGCAAGGGCAGCGCCTTCGCCAGCTTCACGGTCGGCACGTTTGTTGGCAATAGCCTTACCGCGTTCGCGGATAAGTTCGATGGCGCGTTCCATATCGCCATTTGCTTCAACCAGAGCATTCTTGCAGTCCATCATGCCTGCTCCGGTAAGTTTGCGCAGTTTCGCAACATCAGCAGCTGTAATTTCAGCCATGGTATTTAGTTTTTTTAGGGTCTGTATGTTATTATTCTTCGTCGATCTCATCGTCAGCGATGGTGGCAGCAGGTTTTTCAACCTCTTCTACCTCATCGGCTTCTTCCTCTTCCTCAGGCTCTTCAACTACCTCGGCAGCCTTTTTAACTTTACGGGCACGGGTTTTCACGCCTTCCTCTTTTTCGCCTGCAGCAGGCTCTTTATCCTTTTCAGCCTTGCGTTCTTCCAAACCTTCCTGAATGGCTTTAGCCATGATGTCAACAATCAGGGCTATTGATTTGGAGGCATCGTCGTTAGCCGGAATCACAAAATCGATTGGAGTAGGATCACAGCAGGTATCAACCATTGCGATAACCGGAATGTTAAGCCTGTTGGCTTCACGAACGGCGATGTATTCCTTTTGAACGTCAACCACAAAAAGGGCAGCTGGTAAGCGGTTGAGGTTGGCTATGGAGCCAAGGTTCTTTTCCAACTTGGCGCGTTGGCGTTGAATTTGAAGTTTTTCGCGTTTTGAAAGGGTGTCGAAAGTGCCGTCGGTCATCATCTTATCGATGCTATTCATCTTTTTAACGGCCTTACGAATAGTAGGGAAGTTGGTGAGCATACCACCAGGCCAACGTTCAGTAACGTAAGGCATATTTATGGCTTTAACGCGTTCGGCTACAATGTCCTTGGCCTGCTTTTTGGTGGCTACAAAAAGGATCTTACGACCCGATTTGGCGATTTGCTTAACTGCAGCGGCAGCTTCATCGATTTTTACTACTGTTTTGTGCAGGTCGATAATGTGGATGCCATTCTTCTCCATAAAGATATAAGGAGCCATTTTGGGGTTCCACTTGCGCTTTAAGTGACCAAAGTGCACACCTGCTTCGAGCAGTTCTTGAAAATTTGTTCTTGACATTTTTTTGTTTGTTTAGATTTTTTGGCAATCGCTCAGTAGTCCCTTTCGGGAGTCTGGGCAATTTATTACTAAACTGCCTGCCAAATGGTTAATAAATAATTTGTTAAACAATTGATAGCATTAACGTTTGCTGAACTGGAATCTCTTTCTGGCTTTTGGCCTACCAGGTTTCTTACGTTCCACTTCGCGAGGGTCGCGGGTTAAGAAACCGTTAGCGCGCATAATAGCCCTGTTAGCCTCGTTGAATTCAACAAGTGCGCGGGCAATACCAAGCCTGAGTGCCTCAGCCTGTCCGGTGATTCCACCACCATCGAGGGTAGCTTTAATGTCGAAACTTTCTGTGGCGTTTAGCACCATTAGGGGCTGCTTTACTACGTAGTGAAGCAACTCAGAGCTGAAGTATTCCTTCAGGTCGCGACCATTTATGGTGATGTTGCCTTTACCTTCGCGAAGGTAAACGCGGGCAACAGCCGATTTTCTTCTACCTAATCCGTTGTAAACCTGCATAAGTTAACTTATTTAATGTTGCTTAATTCAATTTTCTTTGGTTGTTGTGCCTCGTGGGGATGCTCCGAACCGGCATAAACGTAAAGGTTACGGAACATTTCGGCACCTAGCCTATTTTTAGGCAGCATACCTTTTACAGCGTGCTCAATTACCCAAATGGGTTTGCGATGCAGCATCTCCTTGGGATTTGAAAAACGCTGACCACCAGGATAACCGGTGTGGCGTACATACTGCTTTTCGGTTAACTTACGACCGGTCAAACGAACCTTGTCGGCGTTGATGATAATTACGTTATCACCACAATCAACGTGTGGGGTGTAGCTGGGTTTGTGTTTGCCTCTCAGGATTTTTGCTACTTGGCTCGATAAACGACCCAATACCTGATCGGTAGCATCAATCACAACCCACTCCTTTTTAACGGTGGCATCGTTTGCCATTACCGTTTTGTAACTTTGCGTATTCACTGCAATCTCCTAATTTTTAGGTTAATACCAACTTTTTTGTGATCCTTTATTTTGATAATAAGCGGGACGCAAAAATACAACTAATTATTTAATTAGCAAGGGAAAGCTTAAAGAAAAATTTTTGATAGGCTTGAAGCTGAGGGGATTAGTTATGGTGTTTTGAAAGGGGATTAGAGGTTAGTGCATGGCGTTTGGCGATTTATTTGACTGCCAATTTCTGACTCCTATCCCTAATTGAGTTGTTCCCAACGGAAGCAAACATTCTCTTGCTTAGCCAATTCGGCACTTGTAGCTTGCGCTAAATTTGCCTTTGGCAATGGCATTAAGCTTTGAGCGGAGCAGCTGCTTACGGATGGGCGAAACGCGGTCGGTAAAGAGTATACCATCAAGGTGGTCGTATTCATGCTGTATGATACGGGCAGCCATACCTTCATAAACATCCTCGTGCTCCACAAATTTCTCATCGTGATAGCGAATGCGGATTTTCGATTCCCGCTCAACATCCTCATGTAAGCCGGGCAGGCTTAAGCATCCTTCGTTATAAATTACTTTATCGCCAAACCGTTCTGTAATCTGGGCATTAATAAAGACCTTGCGGAAATCCTTAAGGGTTGGGTCATCGTCGGCAAGGGGGGTGCCATCAACCACAAAAAGCCTGATGGAAAGGCCAATCTGAGGTGCAGCTAATCCTATACCATCCGATTGCTCCATGGTTTCGAACATATCGGCTATTAGAGCATCAAGTTCAGGGTAATTTGGGGTAATATTCTGAGCCACCTTGCGGAGCACCGGTGAGCCGTAAACGTAAACTGTTCGTATCATCTTTCTAAATTAACGCGCAAAAATACTACTTATAATTTAATTGTTCCATGTAACTTTGCAGGATAATGGCAGCGCTTATTTTATCAACATTGCTTTTAACCTGCCTGTCCTTTTTCTTCATACCGCCATCAATCATGGCCTGCATGGCCATTTTGGAAGTAAACCGTTCATCAACAAGCTCTATAGGCATGTTGGGAAACTTCTTTTTAATTGAGTTGATAACTGGCTTGATATAGTTAACAGCTTCCGATAGCGTATTGTTCATTTGACGTGGATAGCCCACAACCAGGATATCAATACTTTCTTTTTGGAACAAATCAGAAAGGTAATCGATTAACTTATGCGTGGGAACGGTTTCGAGGGGCGAAGCAATAATCCGTAACGGATCGGTCATGGCTACACCGGTTCGCTTACGACCAATATCAAGAGCAACTATTCTACCCAAATCAAATTATTTTGAAATATTCTCCAGCTGGCGGTTTAACTTTTCAAGGTATTCGCCCTTTACCGTAATAACCTGGTGATTTTTAAGTTCGATATTATCGGTTGACTTATTCGAAATTTTACGGATCATACCCAGGTTAAGCAGGCAGTTTTGACTGATTAAACCAAAATTACGTTCTTCGAGCAACGAGCAAAGGTCAATAAAGGGATTGTTAGCTTCCAACTGATTGCCATTGGCAAGTTTGATTTGCGTTCCGTTGGGTATAGCATCAACAAAAACTATGTTGCCAATATCGAGGCATTCGTATTTTTCGTTGGTGGATATTACCAGTTTTTGAGGGATTATCTCCTTGATATTCTCAAAAAGGGCGTAGTACTTGTTGCGCCCATCAAAGTTGGAGTAACGCCGACGAATTATCTTTTCCAAGGCCTCATGGAGTTCGTCAACCTCAATGGGTTTAAGCAGGTAATCGATAGCGCTATACTTGAAGGCTTTGATGGCATAGTTATTATAGGCTGTGATGAATATAACATCAAAGTTTCGATGGGGACACCCTTCAAGAAAGTCGAAACCGCTACCCCCAGGCATTTCGATGTCGAGGAAAACGATATCGGGGTCAAACCTGGTTACCTTTTCGATGCCCTCGTTGGCGGAATGAGCCACCCCAATTATTTCAACATGTTGTTCAAAACGCCCCAAGAGCAGTTCAAGCGTACGAAGCGATGCTATTTCATCGTCAACAATTAGGGCTTTAAGCATTGGAGTTTAGTTTTACCCTGCAAAATTATAAATACTAAACGAGATTAAATAAAGATTATTTAACATTTCTAACTAGTAAATCGATTTAACACTATCCATTAACTTGAAGTACAAGTTGTTGATATGATTAAACTCTTCACGTTTGTTCATTGCTAAAAGGGTAATTCCCGCCAATCCCTTGATTTTGTAAAATAGTTTGCGCCAGTAGTAGAGAATTACTGCTGAAGCTGGACTCAATACCAGGTAAAGGAATGCTATTCCAAAGCTCTTAAAAATAAAGCCAACTATTAATGTTTGGATAAGGTATGCAATGGGTAATAGCAATAAACTGGCTGCGTGGCGAACAGAACTGTGGAACTGAACATCTTCAAATTTTTTGCTCAGCCGGTAGGGTATGACTATTGGTATGATATGGTTAATGAAACCTAAAATGGCCAAAGGCGATAAAACGATGAAAAGTGGAATCATCCAAACAAGATTTATTGCTTTTGATAGCCTTAACGGTAATGCTTGGGGTTTTACCCTAAAAGATGAAGTGCGCGTTCTCAATTCATGGGCTAACTGTATAATTCCTTTAAAGGTGTTGCTGTCCGATACTTTTAGTCTGTCAAGTTTGGAAATCAACCTTTTACTGACTTCAAACACTTGGTTTTGCGTGTTGGGCAGCTTGTTTTCCTTGATGTATTTCTTGGGGAAAATGTGGGTTAGGGTAAGGTATTCGTCGTAATTTTCTTCATCCTCAATGTGAATCATCTCATCCTTAATGCGCTCTGACAGCTCATCGATCAATGCATTATAGGCAAGGGCTTTGTTTTGCCTGTATAGGTCAAGATACTTCTTAACAGGGAAAGGCTCACCTATTCGAATGAGTAGTTTGCTTCGGTACCTAACATAGTTGGAATAATTGAGCCCAACGGGAACTATGTGAATGTTAAGCGAACCATCGGCAGCATCTTCGGTCTGAAGGGCTATACGGGCAATCCCTTTTTTCAGTTGCCGTAACCGCTTAAAACCGGCATGGTTGCCTTCGGGCAGAATCACAAGTCCGTTTCCTTTCCGAATAACATCCATGGTTTTCAGAAAAATCTTATCGTTTAACGATAGGTTTTCAAAACCATCGCGGATGCGGTAAACGGGCATTATTTTAAGGAAGGTAAAGATTTTCGACAAAAGGGGTTTCTTGAAGATATCGGCACGAGCAAGAAAAATGGGCTGCCAGCTATGTTTAAGGGTAAGCATGGCAAGCGCATCGATGAGCGCGTTTTGATGATTGGGAGCAAAAATGAAGGTGGTGTTGGGGGGGAGTTTGTCCATTCCAACAATTTCGGTTTTAAAGTAGAGCCTGAATAGGATGTTTTGGTAAAACCTTAAAAGCCAGTATGCTTTTGACCATTCCTCAATACGTTCACGATTGGTGGGCATATAAAAAAAATCAATTTATATACAAACAATTAAATGGGTTTTCTTGACCAGTAGTATGCAATTCCAAGCCCCGATACTATATGCCAAATACCCCAAAATGCTGCGATAAAGGCCATTCCGCCGAGCCCATCGAATAGGTTAGGGTTAAAGATGAGTACAAGTCCCAACCCTGAATTCTGAATGCCGGTTTCAATTGATATGGTTCTTCGGTCTTGCTTATTGAGTTTGAAGATGCTGGGTATTGCATAACCTACCAGTAGTCCCAATCCATTGTGGACAATAACAATTAGTGCAATTAAATGGATATACTTCAAAAAATAACCGAAGTTAGCAGCAAGCGCAGCAACCACAAAACCTAAAAATGCTATAATAGAGAAAACTTTGAAGGGCTTCGATATGCGTTCAGCAGTAACAGGGAAAAAACGTGCAAAGGTAATTCCTGTTATTACAGGAATACCAAGCAGAATAAGCACGGTCTTAATCATTTCCCATGCGTCGATTTGAATAGGAATAACCAGATTCGATGCTGTGGAGTAGAGATTTCCCCAAAAGGCAAAGTTGAAAGGGGTCATGAATATTGCCGAGATGGTGGCTATGGCAGTTAATGTGATTGAAAGAGCTACATTGCCTTTTGCCAGCGATGAAATGAAGTTTGAGATGTTTCCGCCGGGGCAAGCTGCAACCAGTATCATACCCATTGCTACGCTAGGCGTTGGTTGAATTATAAGCACTAAAAGAAAGGTAACAAGGGGTAAGGCCAGAAATTGCGATAGAAATCCTATTATTACTGGTTTTGGGCTTACAAGCAGAAGTTTGAAATGTTCAACCTTGATTTGAAGCGCAATGCCAAACATAATTAGAGCAAGGGTGATATTCATGAAGAGCAGCCCACCTTTGGAGAAATTTAGCCAAATCCAGTCGAGGGTTTCGAGGGTTGCCTTGAGATGAACCTCGCTCTTTGAAACTTTTCCATTTGAAATTTCTATTCGGTGTCGGTTGGTGTAATACCAATCCTCGCCTTGCACTATACTATCGGGTTCACCGGCTCGGTCCAAAGCCTCTGAAACGCTCATCCCAATTCTCAGGGTTGAGATAGGTATTTCCTTTTTTTGCTCTGTTCTTAGTTGCCGCTTCAGCTTTATTTTTATTTTTTTATGCGATTCGGTAAGCCTAATATCTCTGATAATACTATCAATAAATACTGCTTGATTCCCTTGGTAGTAATATCTATCAACTTTATCCCTTTTGGTTGGCGTGCCAAGCTCTCGGGTAACGTATGCTGAATCGCTCCCCATGGGGATGCTTTTCACCTTTTTGGCAATGGTCTCAGCATTTGCCGAAGATGCAAGAATGATTGCTACTATACTGGAAATAAGCCTAAGCGATTGGAAGTATGGTTTCTTCATACTTAGTCGGTTTAATGTTTTTTAACAAATCATTACCTGCAAAGGTTACTATTTTTTTTCAAATAGCAAACGCATCAAATTTTGTGGTAAAATAAGAATAAAGCAATTTTCTGAGTTCCAAATCATAAAAAAAGTATATCTTTGCGGCGCTAAATTAAATAGTAGGTTTAACTAAACGCGTAAAGTATGCCTGTAAAAATCAGACTAAGCCGCCAAGGAAGGAAGAAAAGACCTTTCTACCACATTGTGGTGGCGGATAGCAGGGCGCCACGAGATGGCAGATTCATTGAGAGGATTGGTTCGTACAATCCCCTTACTAATCCTGCTACTATTGAATTAAATTTTGATAGGGCATTGGACTGGCTGCAAAAAGGCGCTCAACCTACTGACACCTGTAGGGCTATCCTATCGTACAAAGGTGTAATGTTAAAGAAACACCTTATGGAAGGTGTAAAAAAGGGTGCTCTTACCCCCGAGCAAGCCGAGGCTAAATTCCAGGAATGGGTAAGCCAAAAGGAAGCTAAGATTAAAGCTAAAATCGATTCATTAGCTAAGGGAGAAGCCGAGGCTATTAGGAAGCGCATTGAGGCAGAATCGAAGGTTCGTGAGGCTCGCGCTCAGGAAATAGCTAAGAAGCGTGCCGAAATGGCTGTTAAAGAAGCTGAAACTCAAACAGAGTCAACTTCAGAGGAAACTGAAAACGCTTAGGCTATCGTTGCATGGGGGATGCCGGTTTCGTTGAGATTGGATATATCCAAAGAACACATGGCATTAACGGTGAACTGGCGGTGAGTTTAAACTCATTGGTTGAGTTCAACCCCGAAGAACTGGAATCGGTATTTCTTGAAATTGAAGGGATACCGGTTCCTTTTTTTATTGACAGATTTCGTATCCAAAATGCCGAAAAGGCAATCGTAAAGTTCGATGAGGTCGATTCCATTGACCAAGCACAGGAACTTTGCGGAGCAAAAATCATGATTCCTTCCGAAAGCGCACAGGACAATGATGAAATCTACCTATCCGATTTAATTGGTTACAAGCTGCTGAATACTGATAAGAAGGAAGTAGGAGTAATTGTTGATTACACCGAATACACTTTGAATGCCACATTTGAAGTGGCCACCCCTAAAGGTGAGCATATACTGGTACCAGCTGTTGAGGAGTTGATTATTGAGGTCGATACCTCGGAGAAGATTCTTGAAATGGAACTGCCCGATGGGTTGATAGAGCTTAACCTATAATTGCAAATCCTTCTCGAAACCTGATATAAGTTCACGCCATCGTGGCGGAATGGGAATTGATTTGCCGGCTGCGTTGCTAAAACAAACCATAACGGCCTTACTTGTGGCAGCAACCTCACCGGTAGTATTATTATGAATCTCTTGCTTCATTTTAAGGCTTTTATTCCCAATTTCACAAACCTTGCTTAAAACCTCAATGTTATCCCACATGCGAATGGGGATAAGGTAGTCGATGGTGATGCTTGCCAGCACCAGCCCTTCCACTTCCCAATTAATTTTTTCCTGGAGTACTTCGGTAAAATATTTCAACCGGCCTAAATCAAAGTACTGCTGGTAAACCGAGTTGGTTACGTGGGAAAGCTGGTCAATATCGTTAAACCTTATTTGAATGGGGGTTCGGTGGTAGTAACTATGCAGTTTTTGATTGCTGCTCATCATTCAAATATTTTTTTTGCTTATCGATTTCTTCGTAAACAGAATTGCGACTTACAAACTCGGGAACAATCTCCTTCATTATGCTTACAATCCTAAAATTATTATGGCTTGGAAGTGTGCTTAAAAGCTCCATAATTTTAGGCATCACCTCTTCGGCCTTATACTCATTAACCTTGGCAATCATAATTTTCGGATGATAGGTAGGAATGGTGTTCTCCTTGTTGTTCAATAGTTCCTCGTAGAGTTTCTCACCAGGTCTGAGTCCTGTAAAATTGATTTGAATGTCTTTACCATAGATAAGTCCTGAGAGTTTTATCATCTTTTTGGCAAGGTCTAATATTTTCACTGGCTTACCCATATCAAAAATGAAGATTTCGCCACCTTGTCCCATTGCTCCAGCCTCAAGTACCAGTTGGCATGCCTCGGGTATGGTCATAAAGTATCTAATAATATCGGGGTGAGTGATAGTAATTGGGCCACCATTTTCTATTTGCTTCTTAAAGCGGGGTATTACTGAGCCATTTGAACCCAGAACATTACCAAAACGGGTTGTAATGAATTTTGTTTGTGAGGTATAGTTTAGGTTTTGTGTGTAGATCTCGGCAATTCTTTTACTTGCACCCATCACATTGGTAGGGTTTACTGCTTTATCGGTGGAAATCATTACAAATTTCTCAACGTGAAATTTAAGGGCGATATCGGCAACCAGTTTGGTTCCAAAAACATTGTTAAATACAGCCTCAGTGGGATTATTCTCCATCATGGGAACATGCTTGTAGGCAGCAGCATGGAATACCACCTGAGGCTTGAAGGCCTCAAAAAGTTTGTTTACCCTGTACTCATTGGTAACGCTGCCAATTACGGTTTCAAAGTCGAAAAACTGAAAACTCTCTTTCAGCTCAAGTTCCAAATCGTATAGGGGTGTTTCGGCCACATCAAATAGAATAACTTTTTTGGGGTGAAACTTGGTTATTTGCCTTACCATTTCACTGCCAATTGACCCGGCGGCACCAGTAACCAATACCACTTTACCTTTTATGTAATCCTGAATCCTTTTTTTGTCAAGGACTATAGGAGGTCGTTCAAGCAAGTCCTCAATTTTGATATTTTTAATCTGCTTAACATTGAGTTCGCCGTTAATCCACGCATTAGCATCGGGGATGGTTTGAACGTTAACGTTAAGGCTTAAACACTTTTCTATGATTTTGTTTTTTCGGTTGGGATCTAGGTTTTTTGAGGCAAGTATAACCTTGGTAACGTCGTGTTTTTGGATTAGATATTCTATTTTGCTGATATTATAAATCTCAATATTTTCAATTTTATTGCCTTCCTGTTGGTTGTATGGGTCAATAAAGCCAACTATTTGAATGCCTGATAGGCTTTCCCTGTCAATGGCTCGCTTAACAGCTGCAGCAAATTGTTCAACCCCAACAATTAAAATCTTTTCACTATTTATGTCGGAGTTTCTTATGGTATAGTAAACCGTTTTGTAGAATAGCCTTGAACCGACCATTAATATAATAGTCAAAAAGTAATCGATTAGTAGAATGGAGTTTGGTATGATGAATCGGCTATTGCTAAAAAAGTTTATAAAGTTGATTACAAAGAGTACAAAGGTACTAACACTGGTAACCACAAAAATGCGTTCGGCATCTTTAGTACTAGTATATCGAATTAGGCCAGCAAAGGTTCTAAATGAGATGAAGTGAATGGCTCTAATAAATAGTACCAATGGAATGACCGATTTTAAAAGCATTTTGTATTCAGGGGATAAGGAAAACTCAAACCGGACAAAGAATGAAAAGGTAATCGAGAACAAGCAGATAACCAAATCGATCAGAAAAACAATCCAACGAGGGGTATGTTTTGGTGGGTTTATCATTTTTGAATGATTCTAATGCAAAGTTACACAAAAATTCTTAACCCAATTTTAACAATTTTTATGCCATAAAGTATAACTTGTGCATGGTTTGTGGTAATCAACCGGGTATATGACGCCTTAAAAAAGTAAAGGCATGTTTTTGACTAAAATAAAATAGTTACTTTTACACACAAATTGAAAGGTTATATAGTAATATGCGACTCTACACAGAAAATCTTGTTAAGCGATATAAAACTCGCACTGTTGTTAAAGGGGCGAGCGTTGAGGTTAGCCAGGGCGAGATTGTTGGTTTACTTGGCCCTAACGGTGCCGGGAAAACCACTACCTTCTACATGATAGTTGGCCTGATCAAGCCAAATTCAGGAAGGATATTCCTTGACGATGTTGAGATTACCGACGAACCTGTTTTCCGTCGGGCACAACGTGGTATTGGATACCTTGCCCAGGAGGCATCGGTTTTCCGTCAGCTAAGCGTTGAGGACAACATTAGAGCCGTTTTGGAAATGACCAACTTTAGCAAGGAGTATCAACACGAGAAACTGGAATCGCTCCTGAACGAGTTTGGCCTGCAGAAAATACGCAAGAGCCTGGGAATACAGCTCTCGGGTGGTGAACGACGTAGAACTGAGATAGCCCGAGCCTTGGCCCTTGACCCCAAGTTCATCTTACTCGACGAGCCCTTTGCCGGGGTTGACCCAATTGCCGTGGAGGATATACAAAATATTGTAGCTCACCTTAAAGATAGGAATATTGGCATACTTATTACTGACCACAACGTACATGAAACACTTTCCATTACCGATAGGGCCTACCTACTTTACGATGGCGAAATACTAAAAGCAGGAACTGCCGAAGAGCTTGCCGACGATGAACAGGTTCGGAAACTATACTTGGGGCAGAACTTTGAGCTGAGGAAATAATTCGCCAAATTGCTTGAAGGCCTTTGGTAATTTTAAAAATACTTTATAAATTTGCACCGAAATTTTGCGGATATGGCGTAATTGGTAGCCGCGCTAGACTTAGGATCTAGTGCCGAAAGGCGTGTGGGTTCGAGTCCCTCTATCCGCACCAAGCCCGGGAAACCGGGCTTATTTCTTTTAAACCATTACCATAGTTCCATATCAAAACTTACTATGAAAGCTAAATTTTTAGCCATAGCAGTTAACCTAAAAGTATTTATTTACTCTTTTGCCGAAAGGATTGCCGAGTGTTTTAAACAGGCTTTCCCAAAAGCCCTAAAAACATCGCTATGGATCTTAAAGATTACTGTACCCGTTTCGTTTGTTGTTAGCATCCTTAGCTATTGTGGAACACTTACCCTAGTCAGCGATATACTTACTCCTGTTTTTCAACTTATTGGTTTACGCGGCGAAGCTGCCATTGCCTTTGTTACGGGAGTTTTCTTGAATATTTACTCGGTAATAGCAGTGCTATCGCAACTTACGCTAACATTAAGGGAGGTTACAATTATTGCGGTTATGAGCCTAATTGCTCATAATCTGATTGTTGAAACCACCGTGCAATCCCATACCGGGTCAAAGGCATGGCACATGGTAGTTTTGCGTTTAGGTATGGCATTTGTTGCAGCATTCCTGCTGAACCTTTTCCTTCCTCCTTTAGATCAGGTACTCGGTCATACTGCTATTAATGGTCAAACGCTAAGTTTTG
>Ga0078972_1012816_pt1 | contig 14176 bp, 13 predicted proteins | sample YelNatPaOPGAMG01_FD_67568 | JGI IMG/M metagenome (GOLD analysis project Ga0078972, IMG submission 67568) | Hot spring thermophilic microbial communities from Obsidian Pool, Yellowstone National Park, USA - OP-RAMG-01 (SPADES assembly) (version 2) | ecosystem: Environmental > Aquatic > Thermal...
CCTTGTGGGGCGTACGGGCTACACCGGCGAAGACGGCTTTGAGTTATTCTTCCCCGCGAGTCAGGCTGGGCTCCTGTGGGATACTATTATGGAGGTCGGCTCCCCGGAGGGCCTTCTTCCCATCGGCCTGGCCGCGCGTGACTCGTTGCGCTTTGAGGCGTGTATGCCTCTCTACGGCCAGGAGATCTCTCCTACATGTGGGCCCATTGAGGCCGGCTTGGGGTGGGCGGTATCTTTTGATAAAGGAGACTTTATCGGGCGAGAAGCTCTGCTCAAGACACGACTAGAGGGAGCCGCCAGAAAACTCGTCGGCTTTGAGATGACCCAGGGTGGGGTCCCACGCCACGAGTATGAGGTCGTCAAGGATGGTGTCGTCTGTGGCTGGGTAACCAGCGGGATGTACGCGCCCACGTTGGACAAGTTCCTGGGGATGGCTTACATATCTGCCAAATACGCTGCGCCCGGCACAGAGATCGGCATTTCCATCCGCGGGAAGGTCAAGCCGGCAGTCGTCGTCAAAAGGCCCTTCTACACCCCGGCCTATAGGTTACAAGGCAAGCGCAAGGCGTGATCGCTGGCGGGCGCCACGATATTTGCCCCGCAGTGGGATCTTGTTGGTGCCAACGTGCCAAGCAAAAAACTTGCACGTGTTTCGGGATTAGTGCAACATATTTGCATGTAAGCTCCTGCATGTTCTGTACTTGTATTCAAGCAAAAGCCTAGCCCAAGTAAGGAGGAAGACAAGATGGCAGTCAAAGTTGACCCACGATGCCGCTACACCAAGACCCATGAATGGATTCGTGTAGAGGGCGAGTATGCCTACGTCGGAATCACAGACTATGCACAACAACAGCTCAGCGATATCGTTTACGTTGAAATGCCCGAAGTCGGCGACACGTTCAGTAAAGGAGAGGTTTTCGGTGTCGTGGAATCCGTCAAGGCCGCCTCTGACTGCTATCTGCCGGTCGCGGGCGAGATCGTGGAGATCAATGAGGAGCTAGAAGATAGCCCAGATCTTGTCAACAAGGATCCCTATGGCGATGGCTGGTTCGTCAAAGTCGCCATTGAGGATCCTGAGGAGCTAAACAGCTTGATGAGCCCCAGTGAATACCTCAAATACGCCGAGCGCGCTCTAGAAAAGGGAGGCCATTAAATGACGTACGTTCCCCATACTGAGGCAGAGCGAAAGGAGATGCTCGCGCAGATCGGGGTCCAACAAATTGAGGATCTATTCCAGACCGTACCAGAGGCATATCGCTTTCCCCATATTGAGTTACCCAAGCCCCTCTCCGAACTGGAGCTGATGGCCGAGCTTCGGGAGATGTCCGAGGAAAATACTGACCTGCAACATGCTGCCTGCTTCCTCGGAGCAGGTGCCTATTATCACTTTGTGCCCAGTGTGGTCAACCATGTCATAAGCCGCTCAGAGTTTTACACGGCCTACACGCCCTACCAGCCCGAAGTGAGCCAGGGCACCTTGCAAAGCATTTTTGAGTATCAAACCATGATCTGCGCACTGACCGGGATGGACGTTTCCAACGCCTCGCATTACGATGGGGCAACGGCCATGGCTGAAGCGGTGATCATGTCCCTTAGTGTGGCGCGAGGGCGCCGCAAGAAAGTGGTCATGTCGCCAACCATACATCCTGAATACCGCGAGACGGTGCGCACCTATACACGCGGCATGGGCGTTACCATCGTTGGCGACGAGAGCCTCAGTAACGACCTCGGCGCATTGGCCAATATGGTAGATGACGAGACGGCCTGCCTCATCGTGCAGAATCCCGATTTCTTGGGGCGCATATTGGATCTCAAGGGCTTGGCGGACATAGTCCACGCCCACCGAGCCTTGTTCGTAGTCTGTTGTGATCCGATTTCGCTGGGCATGCTGCGTCCTCCCGGAGGCTACGACGCCGATATCGCCATCGGTGAGGGGCAGTCTCTCGGTAATCCTCTTAGTTTCGGCGGCCCCTACCTGGGCTTTTTCGCCTGCAAGAAAGAGTACGTCCACCGCACGGCCGGCCGCCTTGTGGGCCAGACAGTAGATGTTCGCGGAAACATCGGTTATGTCCTGACGCTTTCAACGCGCGAGCAGCATATTCGTCGTGAACGCGCCACCTCCAATATCTGTACGAACCAAGGCCTGAACGCCTTGGCCGCGGCCGTCTATTTGGCAGCACTGGGTAAATGCGGGCTATCCAAGGTGGCCCGCCTCTGCTACCACAAAGCACACCATGCGGCTCGGCTCATAGCTAGACTAGACCGATACGAAGTGAGGCTAGCGGAGCCTTTCTTCAAGGAGTTCGTTGTGCGTTGCCCGATGCCCGTTGAGGAGCTGAACGCCACCCTCCTGGACGACTATGGCATCATAGGTGGATTTGACCTGGGGCGGGTTTACCCGGATATGGCCAACCATATGCTATTGTGTGTGACCGAGATGAACACCGCCCAAGAGATCGAAGCCTTGGTTGAGGCCTTAGAGGAGATCGCAGCATGAGCGAGCCTATTATTTATGAACTCAGTTCCCCAGGGCGCTGCGCAGTGAGCTTACCCGATCTGGATGTCCCTGAATCAGAACTGCCGCCAGCGTCGCTCCTGCGCGAGGATTTGGACCTGCCCGAGGTTGCTGAGGTTGATCTTATAAGACATTACGTCAACCTATCGCGGATGAACTACGGGGTAGACGTGGGTATGTATCCCTTAGGCTCTTGTACGATGAAGTACAACCCCAAGGTCAACGAGGATGCAGCCCGCCTTCCGGGCTTTACCGCGATCCACCCCTACCAGCCGGAGAAATCCGTTCAGGGTTGCCTGCAGCTCATGTACGAGCTACAGGAATTCCTCAAGAAGCTGAGCGGTTTTGATGCAGTCAGCTTGCAGCCGGCAGCCGGTGCACAGGGTGAATTGACCGGCGTGCTGATGATGCGCGCCTACCATCAGGCGCGAGGCGATTTCCAACGCACCGTGATCCTCATCCCCGATTCGGCCCACGGCACCAACCCTGCTTCAACCACCATGTCGGGCTACGAGATGGTGGAGCTCAAGTCGGACCGGCGAGGCAATGTGGACTTGGAAGACCTCAAGGCACACTTGGGAAATAACGTGGCCGGGATGATGTTGACGAATCCTAATACATTGGGCCTGTTCGATGAGAACCTGTTGGAGATCACGAGGCTAGTGCATGAAGCGGGTGGCCTCATGTACGGTGATGGAGCCAACTTTAACGCTTTAATGGGCGTGGCCAAGCCCGCTGAGCTTGGATTTGACATCATGCACTTTAACCTGCACAAGACCTTTTCCACGCCTCATGGCGGCGGTGGCCCAGGTGCCGGTCCGGTCGGAGCGACAAAAGCCCTGGCCGACTTTCTACCAGGGCCGATTGTCGTGGCCGAGGAATGTCTTTTTGACACGGTCACCGGCGAGCGTTGGGAGGATGTCAAAGACGCATTGGGCGAGGAAGAGGGTTGGGATGAGGAAATAGAGGAAACCCTCTGCCGCAAAGGCCTGTGGTACCGGCTAGAGATGCCCGCGCGCTCCATCGGCCGAGTCAAGTCGTTCTATGGACATTTTGGGGTTATGGTGAAGGCTTATGCCTACATCCGCATGCTGGGGGCCGAAGGGCTGAAGGAAGCCAGTCTAGCCGCAGTGCTCAACGCGAACTACCTACAGTCTATCCTCAAGAAGGTCTATCCTTTACCCTACGACCGCATCTGCATGCATGAGTTCGTGTTGGAAGGCAGAATTGAGGGAGCAGAGGGTATTAGGGCTTTGGATATCTCCAAACGCCTCATCGACTATGGTTTCCATCCGCCCACGAACTATTTTCCGCTCATCGTTCGCGAGGCGCTGATGATCGAGCCCACCGAGACGGAAAGCAAACGCACCTTGGACGCTTTCGCACAGGCGTTGATCCGCATTGCTCAAGAAGCGCGCGAGAACCCACAGCTTTTACACGACGCACCGACCAAAACCCCGGTGGGCCGCTTGGATGAAGTGCGTGCCGCGCGCAACCCGGTTCTACGTTGGCAGCGACAAGGATAGTCAATTTGTAGCTCTTGGTGCGATAGAGATAAGTCCTCCGGGAAGGTCTATGGCTGGTCGTCCTTTGGGCACTCTCTATCTCGTAGCCACGCCCATAGGCAACCTCGGCGATATCTCTCTGCGCGCACTTGAGACCTTAAAAGCGGTGGATATCATCGCCAGCGAGGATACGCGCAAGACGGGTCGCTTGCTGAAGCATTTCGGCATCCAAAAACCACAGCTATCATTTCACGAGTACAACGAAGAGCAAGCGGGCAACAGGATCGTGAGCCTGTTACAAGGGGGGCGCTCCGTAGCGCTGGTGAGTAACGCCGGCACACCTGGCATCTCGGATCCGGGTTTCTCTATAGTGCGCCAGGCCATCGCTCACGACCTACCCGTGACCATGATACCCGGCGCAAGCGCCTTTGTCATGGCTGTGGTGCTCTCCGGTTTGCCTACGCACAGTTTTGTCTTTCGGGGGTTTACCCCTCGAAAGAGGAGCGAACGCCGCCGATTCTATGGGCTGGACAAAGATCTGCCTTACACGTTGATCTACTATGAGAGCCCCTATCGGCTATTGGCCTCACTTGAGGACGCCTTAACCATCTTTGGGGATCGCCGCGCGGCCTTGGCGAACGAACTAACCAAGATGTTCGAGCGGGTTATACGGGGTACGCTTTCCGAACTGATCGCCACCCTGAAAGATGTGACACCCAAAGGCGAGTACGTGTTGGTCATCGCAGGCACCGAACGTTGAGCCAACTGCCCCCCATACTTTACACAAGCGAAGGAAGTAAGACGCGAGAGGTCTAACATGGTAGGTAGACTGGCAGGAAAGAGAGCCCTTATTACCGGCGCCGGCACAGGGATTGGCCTGGGGATAGCGTTGGAATTTGCCCGCGAGGGAGCCCACGTCGTACTTCATTACGCTAGCAGTAAAGCCGGCGCCGAAAACGCCGTGAGAGAGATCCGAGATGCCGGTGGCATAGCCACCAGCATCCAAGCCGACTTGGGTCGCGTTGAGGAATGCTTCCGCGTGGTGGACGAGGCGGCCGCCTTCCTTGGAGGGTTGGATATCCTGATTAACAACGCGGGGATCACCGAGGTTGTGGATTTCCTGGAGGTTACGCCGGAGCACTTTGATCGGCTCTATCACGTGAATATTCGTGGCCAGTTTTTCTGCGCCCAACGGGCCGTCCCCTACATGTTGGCGGCAGGTGGCGGGGCCATCGTCAACCTGTGTTCCGTACACGGTTTTGCCGGCATGCCCGGCCATTCCGTCTATGCGGGCACCAAAGGGGCCATCCTGGCCTGGACGCGTGAGGTGGCCATTGAGTTGGCTCCCAAGAAGATCAGGGTCAACGGCGTGGCTCCCGGCTGGGTGGAGGTGCCGAGTCACTATACGCGCTACGCCCATTACGATCCCAAAGCCGGAGGGAAGACGATCCCCATTCAGCGGGTAGGCCAGCCCGCGGATATCGCCAAGGCCTGTGTTTTCCTGGCCTCCGATGAGGCGTCTTACGTGGTAGGCCAGACGCTCATCGTCGATGGAGGCACGATCGCCTTAATGTCCCTGGGTAAGATTTAAGCGGTGTTTCACCATGAAAGCCACTACACGTCGGGCTGGTGTGGCTATTTCGCGAAAAGGAGAGCATGAAAGCCGATAAGGAGTTGTATCTCGCACTGTATCGCAAGATGCTGGAGATCCGTCGTTTTGAGGAAGCGGCCGCTGAAAGCTTTCAGCAGGGGCTGATTCCCGGCTTCATCCACCTATATATCGGCGAGGAAGCGGTTGCTACAGGGGTCTGTGCTCATCTCCGACAGGACGACGTGGTCTTTAGCTCGCATCGCGGCCATGGCCATGCTCTGGCTAAAGGGGTCAGCGCGCGGGAGACGATGGCCGAACTATTTGGGCGCAAAACGGGCTGTTCGCGAGGGCGTGGAGGGAGCATGCATCTCTTTGCTCCTGAAGTGGGACTGTTAGGCTCTAACGGCATCGTCGGGGCCGGCATCCCGCTGGCCGCCGGCGCGGGTTACACGTTCAAAATGTTGAGACAGGACCGAGTGAGCGTAGCCTTCTTTGGTGATGGAGCAGTGAACAACTGGGCCTTCCATGAGGGGATCAACCTGGCTTCAGTCTGGGGGCTTCCGGTTATCTTTGTTTGCGAGAATAACCTCTATGCGACGCAAATGCCCTTTGCCAAGGCAACCAAGGTACAAGATGTTTACAAACGCGCGGCCTGCTACGGATTGCCGGGAGTGGGAGTGGATGGTAACGACGTCCTGGCCGTCTATGAGGCCGCTGGGGAGGCTGTCCGCCGGGCCAGAGCAGGAGAGGGGCCCACGCTGATCGAATGCAAAACCTATCGCACGGTGGGCCATTACGTGGGTGATCCGGGGACGGGCTATCGCCCAAGAGAGGAGATCGAAAAATGGAAAGCTCGCTGCCCTATTGAACGCTTCAGGCAGAAGCTATTGGCCGAGTCCTGGGCCAGCGCGGAAGAGCTTGAGCAAGTGGAAAAGCAAGTGCGGGCGCTCATCGACGACGCAGTAGAATTCGCCCGTAATAGCCCTTGGCCAGACCCCAAGGAGGCACTGATGAATGTCTATGCCGACTACGTCGGAGGAGGGGCAGATGCGTGAGCTCACCTTCATGGAGGCCGCGCGCGAAGGGCTAGCCGAGGAGATGCGTCGCGATCCCACGGTGATCGTCCTCGGAGAGGGAATCGGCCCGCGAGGGGGCAATTTTCAGACGACGCTAGGGCTCTTTGCCCTCTACGGCGAGGAACGCCTGCGCGATACGCCCATCTCGGAGGCTGGCTTCACCGGGCTGTGCATTGGTGCGGCGATGACCGGCCTGCGCCCCATTGTGGACATCATGTTCGCCGATTTCGGTCTAGACGCGCTGGGCATGTTGATAAACCAGGCTGCCAAGATATGCTATTTGAGCGACGGACGTCTGAAGGTGCCCCTGGTCTTCCGAGGATGTATAGGAGGGGGAAACTCCTCTGCCGCGCACCACTCGGGCAACTATTATCCTTTCTTTATGCACATACCCGGCTTCAAGGTCGTCTTGCCCGCCACCCCTTACGACGCTAAAGGGCTGCTCAAAGCAGCCATCCGCGACGATAACCCGGTGGTTTTCCTAGAGCACAGGTCACTGCTCAACGTCAAAGGGCCGGTACCAGAGGAAGAATATCTCCTCCCATTTGGCCAGGCGCGGGTGGCCTTGGAAGGAAGGGACGTCACAGTAGTAGCCATTTCCGCGATGTTGCATAGGGCCCTTGAGGCCGCCGAGCGCCTGGCAGCAGAGGGCGCCTCGGTAGAGGTCATAGACCCTCGGACGCTGATGCCCCTGGACATAGAGACCATCCTCAAGTCGGTGCAAAAGACGGGCCGTTTGTTAATCGTAGATGAGGATTATAGTCCCTGTGGGGCAGGGGCCGAGATCGCCGCACAGGTCGCCGAGCGCGCTTTGGATTACTTGGATGCACCCATCCGCCGGGTGAACATGGGCTTTGCGACCATGCCCTTCAGCCCCCCGTTGGAAAAGGCTTTACTACCCAACGTAGAGACGATCGCTCAAGCCCTTCGCGACCTGTTGGCTGCGTAGAATTGTCCTGGCGGATAGGCGGTGCCCTCGTTTGGGATCGGCCTTATCAGCTGCACGCAAGGAGCAGTCCATGAGGGAGAAAGGTAGAGAGTTATTTGATCTCACGGGCCGCGTAGCGGTGATCACCGGATCCAGTGCTAACGGTGGCCTAGGGCACGCGATGGCCTTGGGCCTGGCCCGTTTCGGTGCAGACATCGTGTCTACCGATATCGATGGGCCGGGGGCCGAGGTGACCGCCGAAGAGGTGCGCGCCCTGGGGCGGCGAAGCATTGCCGTGCGCTGCGACGTCTCGCAGGAGGCTGAGGTAGCCGCGCTTTTCGCCGAGGTGGATAAGGCGTTTGGTCGAGTTGACATCCTGGTGAACAACGCTTTTCGCGGTTTTCGCGCTCGCCCGGAGGAGCTCTCGCTAGAAGAATGGAACCGGGTGATCGCTATCTGCCTGACGGGGTATTTCCTCTGTGCCCAGCAGGCTGGGCGGCGCATGATCCGCCAGGGGCGCGGAGGGAGCATCATCAACATCAGTTCCATCGCCGGCTGCTCGGCTCTAGGCAGGGGCAATTTCGTCTATAGTGTGGCCAAAGCGGGGGTTAATCAGTTGACGCGCGAACTGGCCGTGGAGTGGGCCCACTACGGCATCCGCGTCAACGCCATAGTGCCTGCCCAAACGCGTACGCCGGGCCTCCAAAAGCTCCTGGATGACCCGCAATTTGACTCCAAGGCCCTCCTGAGCCGCCTCCTGATGGGCATCCCCCTCAACCGCCTCGGGGAGCCGGAGGATTTCATCGGCCCGGTGGTCTTTTTAGCTTCGGATGCCTCGGCGTTCGTCACCGGCGTGCTTTTGCCCGTTGACGGCGGCAACCTGGCCCTGAACGCCGGTGGCAGTCACACTTGGCCCCAGTCCTGAGATGTCCGCAGCTAGAGCTCATCTTGCGCTTCCTCATGGCGAGGTGCCTTTACCGGCCTTCTTCCCTGATGCAACCTACGGCGTAGTGCGCGCGCTGGACGCGAGCGACGTGGGAGACTGCCGGGTGTCGGCGGTGATGATGAACGTCTTCCATTTGATGCAGCGCCCCGGCTCTACGATCATCAAACGTTTCGGCGGGCTGCATCGCCTCTTCGGTTGGGAACGACCGATCATCACCGATTCGGGCGGCTTTCAGGCCTATTCGCTGATCCGCCAAAACCCCAAATTGGGTAGCCTCACCGATGACGGGCTTATCTTCCGGCCCGAAGGCTCCACGCGCAAGATCAACCTTTCGCCGGAGAAGAGCGTCCAGCTCCAGATACGCTACGGGGCCGATGTGGTCATCTGTCTGGACGATTGCACCCATGTTCAGGAATCCATAGAGGCGCAGCGCGAGTCGGTCAGGCGGACGATCAAGTGGGCCAAGCGCTGTAAACAAGAGTATCTTCGGTGGTTGGACGCGGATGAATCTCTCCATAGCCCCAGGCGGCTGATCTTTGCTGTGATCCAGGGCGGGGGCCAACTTGAGCTGCGTCGCCAGTGTGCCGAGGAATTGTTGGCCATCGGCTTCGACGGCTTTGGCTTCGGCGGGTGGCCGCTGGACGCAAAGGGCAATTTACTGACCGAGGTTATCGCCTACACCAGGGAGCTTGTGCCGCGTGAGTTCCCCATGCATGCCTTGGGCGTAGGGCACCCAAGGCATATCGTGGAATGCTTCCGCTTGGGATACGACCTCTTTGATAGCGCCATGCCCACGCGTGACGCGCGTCATGGACGACTATTCGTTTTCGAGCCTGAAGAACCCTTGAACCCTTCGACCGGCAATTGGTTCTCCTACCTCTACATCCAGGATGAACGGAACATACGAAGCGACAAACCCCTCTCCTCTACGTGTGACTGCCTTTGCTGCCGCCGCTACTCCCGTGCGTATCTGCATCACCTCTTCAAGATAGGCGACAGCCTTTTCCTCCGCTTGGCGACGATCCACAACTTGCGTTTCATGACCCAACTGATGGAGCGTTTGCGGGAGAACAAAGGGTGAAAGTTCGCGATGAACAGGCCAGCGTGTTAGTGACACCCGAGCAGGTCGTTGAGCAACTCGTCCAAGCCGTTCGCTCTAGTGCCAAGTATCGTCATGTCTGCGCAGAAGTCATACGGCACATAGGCGAGCGCGAGCTGGCGAATCGTCGTAACCTCAAAGACGCCATCAAAGCGACCAAGAACAAGCTCCATCAAGTAGGTGCCGCTTACCTTCCGGCGCAAACTCATTACAAGCAATGGCTTGGGGAGTTGCGTCAAGCTGCTGGCCACGGCGGAGTGGACTTACGCTCAACGTGTGCGAGGATCATGAGCTATCACGCCTCTACGCGTGAGCGGCTGCCGATCTTGGAGCGCTTTTACCTCACCGCCTTCCGAGAGATAGACCCGGTGCACTCGGTAATGGACGTGGCCTGCGGGTTTAACCCGCTAGCCATCCCCTGGATGAACTTGCCCCCAGAGACCCCCTACTTCGCCTACGATATATACGAGGATTTGACGGCCTTCGTGGGTGAATTTCTGCTCGTCCTGGGTAGGCCCGGCAAAGCCGAGGCCCGCGACGTGCTCCACGGCCTTCCCTCGGAACCAGTAGACTTGGCCTATCTGCTCAAGGCCATCCCCTGCCTGGAGCAATTAGATCCAAACGCCGGGTCCAAGCTCCTAGAGGGCATCAAAGCCCGGTATCTGCTCGTCTCCTTCCCGGTGGCCAGTTTAGGCGGCAAGGAGCGACATATGGTCACGAACTATGAGGCGCGCTTTCGTGAGCTTACCCGCGATAAGGGCTGGAGTGTTCAACGTCTTACCTTTGAATCGGAGTTGGCCTTTCTGCTGAGCAAGTGACCACCAATCATCAGTTTTCAGTTCGCCGATTACTGATTGCAGCCATTTGCTGTCAGAGCCCGGATTAGATCGTCCACATCGTAGACGAAACCGAAGGCAATGGCCACGCGCCACAGGGCCAGCTCCTTGCAAAGCTCACTCCTGGCCGTCTCCTTATTTTCCACCGCGGTCACAGCCTGACGCAAAGCCGAGCACAGCAGCCCCCGTCGGCTCATGTCTATCATCCCGCCCGGAGACATGAGCAGGCACCAGTTGATGGCGAACCCCGCATAGATCAAGTGGTTGATCCCCTCAGCCTTACACAGGGCAAAGAGCTGCTGAGCGTTTTCAGCGATCCCCTCATCCCCTTGAGGCCTGGCCTCCGGCGCAAAATCAAGCGCTCGGAAGCCGCGATCCACATCAGACTGGTTGTGTGCACCTGGGAAGCTATTCTCCAGCCGGAAGCGGCGCAGAGACTCCCAGATGGGATCGGGCGCTACCTGCTCCAGAGGTTCTACATCCCCCGCCAATTCGGAGGCCTTTTTGTATCCCGGGTAGTCCTTATAATAGCCGCTCGGCGCAGGAGAGACGACGTGAAAGAGCTTCAAATCCGACGCTCTCACGGCGGCGAGCAGGCGCGGGAACACCGAGCGACAGATTGCATCTGCGCGGGGGATATACTCTACAGCGCGATGCCAGCCGGGGTATTGCTCGCGGGTGCCGCAATCCCAGGCATGCATCACCACCAGAGCAGTGTGCTCTAGGGAGAGCTCTAACTCGGCTTGCTTCCAGCCGCCGTAACCCTCGGCGGGCACATCGCGGGAGAAGTCGGCATCAAATTGCTGATAGTAGTAAGTGGGTAGGCGGATAGTGGTCATGGTAACGGCTCCCCTCGTCCGCAGGCTTGCCCCGCTCTCGGGTTATCCTAAACGGAGAAGTCACTTGTTTCGCGCGCGGACCCCTTCCAGCCAGTGCAAGACCTCCCGCGCCGTGTCAATGGCGAATTGTGCATCGGCAACTGAAGGACGCTTGCCCCGGTGCGCCGCGTCATTGCGCAGATCGTTCAACTGATTGAAAGCGTTCCACAAAGGGCGATTGTCGCGCTTAAGGCTGAAGCCGGCATAAGTCTGGAGGAGAATGTCTAATTTGGCCGTCAGGCTTTTCGTAGACAGCACATAATCTATCTCTTTGTCGAGAACGTTACGCCGGATCATCCGCTTGGTCAATAGCGCCGAGACCGCGGCCTCTATGGCCGTATGGCAGGTGGCGATGGCCTGGCCGGGAAAGCGTTGCAGTAAAGCCCGCTCGGCCTCCATCATGAGGCTCTCGCTTAAACTCACGGGTTCGGGTTCTTGCAGCATCGTCCTCAGTTCCAGATACCACTCGTCGGGCTGGTGCACGAGATCCAAGCCGGCGTTGCTCTCCTCTTCTCTCTTAGCCAGGCTGGCCTGCAAAGGATCCTCACGGATTACGGTGCCGTCTTCGCGACGAACGGAGACATCGATATCCTCGCGAGAAAGGTCAAATACGTGATACAACCTGGCCTTTTGCCTTACCACGGCAATAAGGTTATTAAAGGCGGTCAGGGCCTGCTCGGCGAATGCCTCCCGCTCCTTCTCCAAAGCGGCTTCATCATTTAGGTCCAAGCTTTCAGAAAGCGGACGCACTATAGAGGCGTACGAGTTGATCGAGCCAAGCGAGGCTACGTTTCGCCCGAATAATACGCGCAACACAAAGGGATGATCGTACCAAGAATAGGAGGTAAAGCCCTCTCCCTCGCCGCTCGCCGGGATCATCTGAGCCAGCTCAGGCCGCGAGGTGATGGTGATCAGCGGGTTAAAGCGCAGATCAGAGACCCGCGCCGTAAAGGTCCCCGCCGGCGTTGTAATCTGATACTCGCCGCCCCGAAGGCCAAAAGGCAAACTGGCAAACGCAACGAGAGTGGCCATAATCGTCCTTCTGTCGGTTTACTACGCTTATTATACTCGCGATTTGCCCCTGGCGCTTAGTTGTGATAGAATAATGATGCCTGAATTGAGGGATCGTCCAAAGGTAGGACACCTGACTCTGGATCAGGCGATCGGGGTTCGAATCCCTGTCCCTCAGCCAAAAGAGAAATCCGATGCCTGATACATTACAGTGCATCGGATTTCTCTTATTTTAGGCTCCGATCCGGGTGCTTCACACGACCTGACCGGTAGCGACCGAGGCCCTATTCCTTTTTGACGGCGTTCTCCCGGATATAGTCCCAGCGAATCTTGTAGCCCATTCCCGGCCCTTGGGGCACACGCACGTAGCCATCGGGATCTAAAGGATCGCAGATCTCCTCCAGATAGGGTGGGGGCGTCTCGTAATCCATCCCGGGCGCCTCCAGCCCACGCTCGTAGAATTCGCACGTGTCCTCGCTTGTAGCTGCGAGCAATTGCAGGTTGGCGAAGCCGCTCATATGGATCTCGCATTTGACGCCAAAAGCCTCGCAGACGCTCACCGTCTTCTTGCATGCGGTGATGCCACCGCGCAGCACGTCGATGCGAGAGATATCCGAGGCCCCGCGCAGGATCCAGTCCGCGCGCGTATAGAGATTCCCCTCCGCCAGCTCGGGAGAGACGATCTCAATGTCCAACTCCTTGCATAGCCTGACGTAAGACTCCACCCGATACTCCTGCATGGGGTGCTCATACCAATAGAACCCCAACCGCTCCAGCTCTCGTCCGACCTTCAGGGCATCCTCATAGGTGTTATACGTGCCCCAAGGATCGTACATCAGCAACATATCATCGCCCACTGCCTCTCGGACGGCCCGACAAACCTCGATATCTTCCTTGACGAAAGAGGGCCGCCCGGGAACGCTTTGCCGGGTGTGGGGATTCCAGAAGTAATAGGCATGGATCTTGTAGGCCTTGTAACCCCGGCGTTTGCATTCCAGGGCGTGCTCGGCGTAAACCTGAGGGCTGCCCATGTTGGGATAAGTGCTGGCATAGGCTAGGACACGATCGCGGTACCCTCCAAGAAGCTTGTAGACCGGCAACCCCGCCACTCTGCCGAGGAGGTCCCAGAGGGCCATGTCGATCACACCCATGATGTTATCCGGCGTCTTGGCCACCCACATCCACTGCCAGAACTTTTCCCGGTCAAAAGGGTCCTGGCCGACGAGAAGCGTCCGACCGATGTGCTCGATATGGGCCCTCTGATGGGGTGGCAGCCCGTCCCGATCTCCATGGCCATAGCCACCTAGGTAGTACCCTTCGGCCCCTTCATCGGTAACCACTTTGGTCAGAGTCTGAATCACCTCGTGTTCTTCGCTCACCTGAGCATTGTGAAAGTCTCTCCGACGCACTCGAAAAGGTATGACCTCTACGCCAACGATCCTCATCTCGTCCCTCCCATCATGTCACTCCGCTGCCGGTCTTTAGGCCAAGGCAGCGGTAGGCTCAGTGCATGATACTGCACCAAACAAGAGAGCGCAAGCGGCACGAAAGGCGCTTCTTAGCAGGCATCATGTCGTTGTGCTATAATCTCTTGGGCCCGCATCTTGGCCCACAACGCGATCGTTAAGGTCTCTACGGCTGGGGAGCTACCGATGGCCAATACAAAGCGCCTGTATTATGATGATCCCTACTGCACCGAGTTCGACGCGACCATCCTGCATATGACAGCATACGAGGGAAGACCGGCGGCCGAGCTGGATGCGACGTGCTTCTACCCCACCTCAGGCGGGC
>Ga0078972_1012817_pt1 | contig 14176 bp, 12 predicted proteins | sample YelNatPaOPGAMG01_FD_67568 | JGI IMG/M metagenome (GOLD analysis project Ga0078972, IMG submission 67568) | Hot spring thermophilic microbial communities from Obsidian Pool, Yellowstone National Park, USA - OP-RAMG-01 (SPADES assembly) (version 2) | ecosystem: Environmental > Aquatic > Thermal...
ATCGCCCCCGCGGCGTAGCCGAACCTAGCCACCTCGGCCCCGTTTCTCCAGCCCAGCGTGCATGTTGTGGGCGGTCCGGCAGGAGTCTTTCCACGCCACTGAGAAGTTTAAGGTGCTTTCACTTCGTGGACTCACCGGAACCGGAACGCGGCGATATTTAGCCTCAAAGCCAAGGGGCCGGACAGTCGAGTGGGTGAGATCGGCAGCATCATTCATGCCCTTTTAAGACCTTCACGATGCAACTCGACCGGAACTCCGGCAAAGCAATTTCAGTCCAGTCGCCACGCTCCCGGGCCAGGCAACTCGTGAGCACTGTGTCTGCGTACACGCGTATGGCCGAGCGAGAAGCCTTCTTCACCCTCACAGTCACTTCCCGCGCCGGCTCCTTGCCTACGTTCACGAGATAGAGCGCTCGACCGCTGCGGCTCTCGTACTCTACCAAGGTGATTTTCCTTGTCTTGCCTCTCAGTTCATAGTTTGATTGCAAGCCGTTCGCCCGCATAAAAGCGCTGAGTGCCCTTTCCTCCTCTCCTGCTGCGGATTCCGTCGTCTGCGTATCCGACCGCCAGAGGAATAGCGGCGGCGTTTTGCCGGCGTGTGTGTCGCGAAGGAGTGGACCGGTGTACGTCTTGCCGAAGTCCGGGAGGATGATCCTTGGCATATTCTCCCACAAAGACTTCGCGAGCGGGCGTGCGGCCTGCGTCGGTGGGCGCCTTCAAGGTGAGGCTGAGCCTCTCCCAACCGCTCGTCCGCTGAACCTGGGGCCCCACTCCACCTGAGACCGGCGGACCTCTCCGAGCCCCGATCCACGCTATCTCCGGAAACACCCCCGGGCCACCGCGGAGATCAGCCTTCACCCACACGGAGAGAGTGTAGGTCTTGCCCAGCGTGACGGCAGGGAAGGTTGCATCCCCCGAGTGTAGCCAGCATCCTCGCGCCCGACTCAGGCACCTTGTCCATACCGACGTCAAAGACCGTGTAGAGGTTGAACCACCCCACAGGCGGCTCCTCAACAGGTGCAGACCCTGTTCCAGGTGCGCACAGAGCCGTAAGGGTACACGAGATCACGAGGTGCAGCAGGCATCGGGTGGGCAATAAGGCTCTCCTCCAGCCGAGGGCGTACTCCCCACGCCATTGTAGCACGGCAAGCAGGTCGCCGACGAAGATCTCCTTCCCACACCGGCGACAGCGCCGGCCGCTGCCGGCACGCCACGGAAGGTGTTGCAATAGAAAACGCCGTCGTTAACATTACAAATGCTACACGTTACCCAGGACAGAAGTCGTACGTGCGGATATTGATGTATCGGCCTCTGTTCAGCAATACCGAAAGGAAACTCCATCCTGCCCCAACTAGGTACTCCCCTAGAATCAACCCGAACATAAAGGGCATCATGCGGCGGTTCAAGCGGTACCCGCCGTAACGTAGTACCAGGTACTTCACGACGGTGCTAATCAGGAGGCAACTCCAGTAGTATTCCGCCCCGAAGGTCATCGAAATAGCGTAGCCGGCGGGGTGAAACGGCCACCACAGGAACCGAGTGCGCATCCACATCATTGCTACGGCTGCCACTGCGCCCACGCCAACGGCGTACTGCCCGCCCAGGTTCCGCTGAACCGTCTGAGGGGCGTCCAGTTGGCTCTTGAGCCAGTGAAACTGCCCCCAGTTGTGGGCAGTCATCACATTGACGCCGGCGTTGTATTGCAGATGGATCGCAGCCCAAAAGCTGAAGAATCCACCCACAAGCATGGCCAGCATCATGGCCGCGCCTAATCCGCGCATATCCACACCGGGTTGGCTGCCCATCTTGAATGCTTCCAGTTGAGATGGCATGGGATGCGTGCGGTATCCCCTGCCGGTGAACCACCAGAACATCGTCATCATCGTGAGATTGGGAATGCCTACGCCTGCCGTGCCGGCAAACAGGGACATAAGGTAGGGGGCGTTCATGTTTCCCGCCATCTCATGGGCGGGTGGGCCGAGTTCGGCCCGAATGCGCGTGATGCCCACGGAGATCAAAAAGTAGATGCCAAAGCACGCCGCGACCGCGCCCAGGGTCATGCCGGCACGAAGGCAAAAGTATACCAAGAACGCACTCGCACACACCAAAAGCACAAACGCCGTACGATAGCGCATGGGCTCACTGCTATCATCTAGTCCTTCGTTCGTCACGATCTTCCGCCATACGCCGGCCAGGTGATGCCGCGCCGTCCATGCCGCCATGGCAAAAATCGCTACCCACGCACCAAACGATTGCTCCGTGAGATAGGGAAACGTGTGTGCGCCCGTCTGCTCGATGCCCAAGGCCGCAGTGAGCACGAGCAATCCCTTCTTGAACAGGTAGAAGAACCACAGGGAAAACGAGAGGTCCAGCGGCAGAAAGTATCCTAGCGCGATAATAAACGGATAGAGCGGCAAAGGTAGATCGCCGGCTGCGGTCCACGGATAGGTTGTGAAGTATTGCCCCAAGTTGTGCGGTGCGTAATCATGGCGCACCGGGATCAAAGGAATTGAAGGATAGAGTGTGGCAAGACCGTTGTAGACATCGAGCCCAGCCCCAAGCATGAACCCAATCCAGTAGGGCTTTTGTTTGAAGAACTCGAGCGTCCCACCGTCATGCGTAAGGGCCATGGGCAATTGAACGATAGGGTACGAAAGCTTCTCGTTCTCCATCCACTGTTTGCGGATGAAGACGTTGAGGCAAATCATGACCGTGCCCAGTGCTAAGATGAAGGCGCACCACCATGCAACCGGTACCAGCCACACCAGAAGGCTGTGCCGCGTGTACAGGAAACGGGTGCCCAGCCCTTCGTAGTAGGGTCGAAGAACATCTAGGTCCTGCACCATGGCCCACTTTGGGAAGAACCGGTTGAACGCATCCCAACCCAAGGTAGGTTGCTGGTTCTGGAACCATACCGGGAACCCACCTACTGCAGGGATGCCTAGTTGCAACGAATCATGCCCTGCCAGAGCAGAGCCCAGCGTCATGAATACGTAGATCGTAATGAGCTCTCCCTCGTTCAGCGCATGCCGCGGTAGGTAACGCTTAAGGACGAATACGTTCAGGAGCACGAGGGCAAAGAGGAAGAATGTGGTGTTCCAAAAGAGCGACATGGCCGTGGCATGGTTGGAATGCCAAATCCCTTCCGTCTCCAGCACCCAATAGCAGTTCACAGCCACCAGTGGGATGGAGATCAGGATCGCCCGCAGCGTGACGCCTCGCCGGAGCGCACGGGGAATGCCCGCTCCGTGCGGGCCGTACCCATGAATGCCCGAACCTGTACCTGGTGATGGCTGTGTACCGATCATTCCTCGTCCTTTGCACGTAGGCTATGATGCCGGCCCTAATCTCATGGCCGTTCCGTATCGTTGCCGAAGGGATTGGGAATGGATGCCTCGGCGAGGCGGTGGACCGGCACTCCGAGTGTGGACGCACGTTCACACAGATGTTCCATTCTGCCCCCCTTCCGTAGCATGCCCGCAACAACAACGTCCGCCAAGGCAAAGATCAATTCATCACGCTTCCGATTATTCGCCCCCAATCCATGGTCGTGCAGTGCGAAGGGAGTGATGGCCAGCTCCTTGCGGACATCGAAGACGCACGACCAGATGCGCGCCGCCGCAAAGAGAGGCCGCGTAAGATCGCCCCCGAAGCCATGCACCAGTCCTCGATCCAGCACGGTACACACTGGCGCTCCCTTCCTTCGCACCGCTAATGCGGGCCGCTGATATTCCAAGCGGTTGTGACCGGTCACCAGAACGAGCCCGGCCATGCTCGCCTCTTCTGCAGCGCGATCGCATTTGCGCAAGATCTCCTCAGGCGTACCGTTGGAATTTGCTACTGCAAACAGCTTCGCGTGCAGAAGCATGGCATCCCCGTAGAGGAACAACGCGGGCGGGGGCTCCTCCATCCGTTGGAGCAGGCGTTCGGGATAACTGGCATCGGCCAAGGTCACAACGGCCACGCCATTGCGCCCGAGCCAACGTACCGTTTCGGCGATGGCGCATCTGCGCTCTTTCGCAACAAGCGCGAAGCGATCTGCTTGGCTCCTGCGAAGGCCGAAGTCCCTCTCTAGCACGGCCGGAGGCGCCCGCAGCACCTCCTCCGCCGAGGCCCGAAGGACCGAGGCGCGCCTCAATACCACTCCCAGGCCCTTAGCCCCTACGCCAGGAGTTTCCATCAACAGCAAAACTAAATGTACAAGGCCTGCCTCTTCCATAAGCCATAATCTATCAAATCACCATGCCGAAGTCAATCAGGGCAAGGCTTACGCCGGGAGGACCGCATGCCCCGTGATATCCCGCTGGCCAACGGCCGGCTCTTGGTAACCTTCGACGCTCAATACCATATTCGGGACCTCTACTTTCCCAGGATCGGCGGCGAGAACCACACCGCCGGTCATCCATTCCGCTTTGGGGTGTGGACGGACGGGCGCTTCTCCTGGGTACATGACGACATATGGATGCGCACTCTGGATTACGAGGACGACACCTTGGTCTCCTGCGTGCGATTGGCCTCTGCAGATTTGGCCCTCGAATTGGAATGTCGTGATGCCGTGGACTTTCACGAAACCATCTACGTACGCCACGTGCAGGTGCACAACCTAGCCGATCACGTGCGAGAGGTCCGCCTTTTCTTCCACCACGACTTCCACATCTCGGACTTTGAGATCGGAGACACTGCATATTATCACCCTCGCCTGGGTGCAGTACTCCACTACAAAGGCCCCAGGTATTTTCTTATCAACGTGCGCACATCCGACGGGCGCGGGATTAGCGATTACGCCACCGGTATCAAGGAATCCGAGGGCAAAGAGGGTACATGGCGTGATGCTGAGGACGACGGCCTTCTAAGCAAGAACCCAATTGCCCAGGGATCGGTGGATTCCACGGTCGCAGCATCCGTGCGTGTTCCACCTGGAGGCACGGAAGATGTGTACTATTGGATCTGCGTGGGTACGAGCTACGACGAAGTGACCCGACTCAACGGGCTCATTCTGGATAAGGCACCGGAAACGCTTCTCAATCGCACGGCGGCGTATTGGTCCCTCTGGGTGAACAAGAGTGCCTTCGAATTCGATGATCTTCCTGATGCCGTTGTGCGGCAATTCAAGCGTAGCCTCCTCATCATTCGCACCCAGATAGATGCTGGAGGAGCCATCATCGCAGCCAACGACACGGACAACCAGCAATTCAACCGCGACACGTACTCATACGTTTGGCCACGGGACGGAGCCCTTGTGGCCCATTCCCTGGATCTGGCGGAGATGATTGTGCCGGCTACGGCTTTCTACCAGTTCTGCCAGCCTCTCATCACGCATGAGGGCTACTTTCTCCACAAGTACAATCCGGACGGTAGCACCGGCAGCTCATGGCACCCTTGGATTCAGGACGGCCACCCGGTGGTCCCCATTCAAGAGGACGAGACGGCACTGGTGCTATGGGCACTGTGGAAACACTTCGATCGCTATGGGGATGTAGAAACGATCAAACCCCTGTATAGGAGCTTGATCATTCGTGCCGGGGACTTCATGGCCGGATACGTGGACCATACCACCGGACTTCCTCTGCCATCCTACGACCTTTGGGAGGAAAGGTGGGGTGTTCACGCCTGGACCACGGGAGCCGTGTTCGGGGGACTAATGGCGGCATCTTATTTTGCGGCTGCGTTCGGCGAGAGTTCTCATGCACGCAGATACCGTGAAGCTGCTCAACGTGCGCGTACAGGCGCCGAAACGTTCCTCTGGCGCCCCGAGGTACAGCGTTTCGTGCGCACCCTCAAGTGGGACGGTTCAGGCGAAGTCGAGGTAGACTACACACTAGATGCGTCTATTTTGGGCCTCGTGTTCTTTGGCATGTTCCCTGCCGATGACGCCCGCGTAGAAGCGACGGTCGCCCAGATACGACGAGGCCTTGCCGTACCTACCCAGGTGGGTGGGCTTGCCCGGTACGAGAATGATCCCTACCACAGAACGGACACGGGTGGGGGCAAGATTCCCGGGAATCCGTGGTTCGTGTGCACCCTTTGGATCGCCCAATACCTCATCGCGCGGGCCACAACGTTGGAAGATCTCGGCGAACCCGCCCAGATACTGGAGTGGGCTGCACACCAAGCGCTCCCATCAGGTGTACTCGCAGAGCAGATCCACCCGGATACCGGTGCGCCCCTTTCCGTATCTCCGCTCACCTGGAGCCATAGCACCTACGTCACAACGGTGCTGGAATGGCTGGACCGCAAAGCCGATCTCGCTTTGTGTCCGGCTTGCGGGAGGCCTCTTTTCACCAAGGAACATGCCAGAATGATCGGCCAGAGAGCCCATAAGAAGATGTCTGAGTAGGAGGTTTGCAGATTGCCCAAAGGATTTGCAGAAGGCGAATCGGATGAACAGTTGAACAACGCCCTTCGAGCTGCGTGGGAACGCGAGCTGCGCGCCGCACAGCTCTACAGAATGCTTGGGGATCAGCAAGCGGACACACGCCGCCGGGAACTGTTCCACAAACTCGCTGCGGCGGAAGAAGACCATGCCCGGCGCTTCCAGAAACAACTAGAGGCCAGAGGTGCAAGTGTGCGCACCGATGCTCCCAAACCTGGCCTGCTCGACCGTCTGGTAATACGCTATCTCGGCACGAACGCCGCCTTACGGCGCATGGAGGCAGCCGAAGAGCGAAACATCGCTTTCTTTGCGGGCCAGTCTACCGTCATCGCCGCCGATGCCGAGGCCCAACGTCTCTTTCGTGAGGTGGAAGCCGAAGAACAAGCCCACGCACATCTCCTCCAGAATATAACTCCCGCCGCCACACCTCACTCCCAACTGGAAGCCATGCTCAAGAGAGAGAAGTGGCACGTGTCCACGGGAAGTTGGATCGGCGACGCAATCTACGGCGTCAATGACGGTCTCGGCGCTGTATTTGGAATTGTTAGCGGTATGGCGGGATACACGGGAGGAAGCCACCAGGTTGTTGTGGCGGGGCTGTTTGGAATGCTGGCCAGTGCTCTCTCTATGGGTTCTGGGGCATACCTAGCCACGAAGTCCGAACGCGAGGTGTACGAAGCTGAGATTGCCCGTGAGCAGCGCGAGATCCATGAGGACCCCGAACACGAAAGCGAGGAATTGGCCCTCATCTATCAAATTAAGGGCTTCTCCAAGGAAGAAGCGGAACACATGGCCCGCACCATCGCAGCTCAGCCAGAGCTTTTCCTAAAAACGATGGCTTCGGAGGAACTCGGCCTGTCCCAGCGCCACTTCCCCAATCCGTGGGTAGCTCTCGCCTCGGCGACGCTCTCAACAGCTCTCGGGGCAGCCATTCCCGTACTTCCATTCTTTTTCACAAGCGGCATGCCTGCCGTGATTGCCTCTGCCGTCATCAGTACGGCTGCGCATTTTGCTGTTGGAGCAGCCAAGAGCTTGGTTACCGCCAGGAGTTGGGTGGCATCCGGCACGGAAATGACCGTTGTGGGAGTGCTTGAAGCTGCCATCACCTACGGCTTAGGATTGCTCTTCCACCCTCCCGGACTTGCTCCTTAGCCGTCGGAGACAGCGTCCGGGCCTTTCCGTATTTTGGGCACTGCAGTGATGCTTCCATCTAGCTCCAAAACCGCAAACCGGACTTCTTCCGGAGAAGCCATTTCGCGCTCTCTCAAAGCCTCCATAAGCTCATCCAGGGCAATCCCGGCGCGCCGGAGATTGTATTCAAGAACTTGTCCGTTATGCACCAGAAGCAGCGGCCCGCCCAGGAGGAGTTTGCGGAGCCTTCGGTTGTGCAGAATGGCGCGCGTGATCACGCAATCTGCCGCAATGAGCGTGGAAGCCGATACCAGTCCGGCACTGAGAGCGGTATCCCCGGCGATCATGGATGTTTCCACCGCGCTTCCGAGGACCAGGATAATCACGATATCCACGACGGTAAGTTGCGTCAATTGCCGATGGGCGATAAAACGCAGCCCCAAAATGAGGAACGCATAGATGGCCAGCGTATGGAGTGCAATAGAGAGATAATGCATTATCCGGCACGTTTTCCCAGAACGATCGCGGCGGCGCCGCTCTCAGGAGGTGTAGCCCAATGACAATGGATTGGTTGCGCGAAATCTTCAGTCATCCCCATCCCGCCGATCTGGGGGTGGTTGCCTTCAAGACCGCCGTGGTTTATCTGTTTTTGGTCGCCGGGTTGCGCATCGCCGGCACGCGCGAATTGGGGCAGATGAACATCTATGATCTCGTTCTGGTGATTGTCCTGGCCAACTCCGTACAGAACGCAATGGTTGGGTCGGACATTACTCTTTTGGGAGGATTGGTGGCAGCGACCACCTTGCTGATCCTCAACCGTGTCTTGAACAGCGTGATCGAACGCTCTCCCAAGCTTGAGCATCTGCTGGTAGGCGAACCGAGCCTTATTGTGAGCAATGGCCATATCCTTCGCCAACGAATGAAGCGGCTGGGAATCACTCCCGAGCAGCTTTTTGCCGCTCTGAGAGAGCATGGCCTCGAACGGCCCGAGGATGCGGCAATGTGCGTCCTGGAGGTGGACGGCAGCCTCAGCATCGTCCCGAAGGAAGCCGACGTCCACCGCACGCGTCGTCATTTCCGTGCCCTTCGCCTTTCTTAGGAGTTTTACACCGTGACGCATTCGTTCCAACGGTTCCTCATAGAGATCGCCATTCGTACGGCGATTATGTTCATCGGGTTGGCCGTGGGCTTCCGCATCCTGGGAAAGCGCCAACTTGGCCAGATGCATCTGATGGATCTGGTGATGGTGATGTGTGTGGCCAACGCCGTTCAAAACGGCCTCACGGCGGGGACCGGCGATCTTTCCACGGGTCTCGTTTCTGCCGGGATGCTGATGCTTTTGGGCAGATTGTACACGGGGCTCTCCCTGCGGAGCCCTACATTCCGAAGGATCGCTTCGGGCCATCCTACGATCATCCTCACGAATGGAAAGCTCATCACCGATGTGATCCATCGAGAAGGGCTCACCATGACCCAGGTGGAAGCCGCATTGCGGCAGCATGGGCTTACATCCCCTAGTCAGGCCCAGCTAATGGTGCTTGAGGTGGACGGAACAATCAGCGTAATACCCAAGGATCCCAAGTAGCCTTCTATTCCACATATTCTATTCGGGAGCCCGCAGGCGTCTTGATCACCTCCACCCGGGAAGGAAAGGCGTCTTTAAGCTCTTCGATGTGGGAAATCACAATAATGAGGCGGAACTCGTCTTGAATGCTCTGGATTGCTTCTACCAGCCGCTCTCGGCCCTTGGCATCCTGAGAACCAAACCCCTCGTCGAGGATGAGCGTTTGAAGCTGGGCTCCCGCCCGTTTCGTAAGAAGCCGCGACAGGGCAATGCGCACTGCAAAGTTCACACGGAATGCCTCGCCCCCGCTGTACATCTCGTACGGGCGTTCTCCTAGATCATCCGTGATGCGAATGTCTAGCGTTTCGATTTGACCCCGGCCCGATTGCCCAGTTCTTAGAGCAGTCAAAACGACCTTCATTCCGTTGTCGGTCATGCGTCCGAGGAGGCGGTTTGCCTCGTCCTGTATCTCGGGCAGGGCGTTCTCAATGATGAGGGCCGGCACCCCGTTCTTACCGAAGGCCTTCGCCAAATCGGTATAAAGGTCCCGTTCCTCGCGCACTCGGGCGTATTCCTTCGCACGCCGTTCAAGATCCACTCGAGCGGCTTCGCACTCGCGCAGTGCATGTTCCGTCTCGCCCAATCTCCTGGAAGCATCGTCGTACCTGGCCCGAACCGCAGAGGCCGCGGCCTCTGCCGATTGCACCGCCGCAACGGTGTCCTCGTAGGCGCCCAATTGTTTGCGCAGTTCCTCAGCCATCCGGAGTTCGGAATCTATGGATTGCTGCAGCTCGGCAAGGCGGCGGTTCTGTTCCTCGCGCTCACGCAACACCCTGGCCAGGCTCCGCTCCGCTTCTCCAATTCGGGCATAGCGCGCCTCTACCTGGCGGTTTGTAAGATCTCGAACTCTGGCATTAAGGCGCTCGTATTCCTCCCGATCCTGTTGGAGCACCGCTATACGAGATTCTCGCTCCGCGATTTCCGCGCGGAGTTCCAGTCCGAACTGCCCGTTCTCCAACTCCGTTTGAAGTTTGGATAGCTGTGCCCGTAGCTCCGCCTCCCGTTCTGCTTGAGGTTGGAGGTCGGACATTTGAGCCGCCTTCTGCTCCAGCCGCTCCTGAAGCGTGTTGGCTTGCTCCGCCTCCTTTTCCCATTGCGCAATCTCGCGGCTTACGGCCTCTCGCTCCTGATTGGTCTGAATGCCCTGCCGCTTGAGCTCCGCCATCCTCTGCTGGATCCTGGCCCTCTTTTCCTGCTGCCTCTGGATGACCAACTCCTGCTGCCCACCCGAGAGATCGGCCTCGCACACCGGGCACCGAGCCCTCGGGCGACTGAGGATTTTGAGCACTTCCTCGATTTCGGCAAGCTCCTGTTCCGCCTGCTTATGTTGCGCCTTGAGCTTTCCGTATTCACCGTCGAGTTCCTCTTTACGCTTCCTTGCATCGGCCAAACGTTCCGTCACGGCATTAAAAGCTTTAAGCCGAGCCTGGATCTCTTGGTGTTCCTGCCGTATGTTGAGCATTTGTTGGGCAGCTTCGCGGGCAGCGCGGTAATCTCTCTCAATCATCTTGATTCGATGCTCAAGCTCGGTGCGCTGTTGCTCCAAACGCACGCGCAACTCTGTGACCGCACGTTCCGCCGAATGAAGTTCGTCCACTCGCTCGGCGAGCCTTTGCACTTCCGCGCGTGCCGCGTTCAACTCCTCCAGTTCCTTTTCAACTTCCGATCGCTGCGCCAGGACCTTCCGCGCAGAGGCCTCTTCAGCGTCCAATGAGGTCATAGCCTGCTGTATTCTGGCCTTGTCGCCCTCCAGTCGCTGCACATTTGCTTCGTGCTGCCGCACGCGCTGCTGTCGTTCGGTAAGGGCGGCCAGCTTGGCCTTGGCTTCGGCCAGTTGGGACTCTACGGCCTTGCGCTCATTATCGAGGCGTGTGAGTTCCGCCTTTTGTTCTTCCAAATCCTCCCTAAAACGCTGCTCCTCAGCGATCCGCTGTTCCAGTACGCGCATCTCGCCTTCCAAATCTTTGATTCGTTCGTCACATTCGCGCTTGTGTTCTTTGGCGAGCTCTTCCAACTCCGCGTACCGATCCAGGTTAAGGATCTCGCTCAGGATACGCTTGCGGTCCGCGGGTTTCTGGCGCGTGAATTCGTCGGCTCGGCCCTGTTGGATGTACGCCGAGTTCACAAAGGTTTCGTATTCCATTCGGAGCATCGAGGCGAGGCGCCGTTCGGTTTCCCGCATGGTCGAGCCGCCGATGGGAATAGCCGTTTCATTGTGCAGTTGCTGGAGTTCCCATGCGCCCGACCGGGTGCGGCGATTGCGCCGGCGCACTACTCGGTACAGATCATTCTCCAGTTCAAAATCGAAAATGATCTCCATGTCCTCAGCTCCGAGGCGCACGAGATCATCCTCGGTGCCGGAGCGTGAACCGGAGGCGCGCGTTTTGCCCCACAGGGCATACGTCATGGCATCCAGCAAGGCGGATTTGCCATTGCCGTTGTCGCCCGAGAGGCAAAGCACGTGATGCCCTGTGAAGTCGAGCGTCACAGGCTCACTTCCGTAGCTCATAAAGTTTCGGAGGGTCAATCGGCGTGGAACCATAGAGATCACCCGTTCGTTGGCAGGCTTTCGCCCAAAGCCCTACATGAAGTGGTAAATAGGCCGCCCACCAACCTCAGTGTAGCGGCATTTAGCGCAGGAATAGGCAGGCAGATGCTGCATAGAAATGGGCCACCGGTTCAACACATACCTGTCAAGGATGTTGTGACCGAACCAATCCGTATGGAACCTGGGAATCTCGGCACAGGTGAAGACCGTCCGCGCCTGTTGCTTGCCTCTTAGCGCAAGAACTCCTCGGGTAAGTTCTCCACCGCAGCGCGGGCAAAAGGGGGCCTTCTCCTGCCCGGCCACCTTTTCCACCAATTCTTCCGCCGCCATGCCCCAAAGGTAGAGGCGCTTACATCGGCCGCAAGACCGTGCATTGATGGCTGCTCCAGGAAGTATCCAGCCTCGTCCGGTACGTTTGCGCGCCAGGCGCCGCAGCCATCCCGACGCGCGATCTCCCTCGTCATAGGCGATGAACAGGAGGCCCTTCACCGGCACGCCACCGCCGGTAGTTACCGGTTGCACACTCTGCACCATTCCGCGATACACCTCGGCGCCACAAAAGGGACACACCTGTGGTTCTGCATTCGCTCGCTCCAAGGCACGCTGAAGTGCCGACGCCAATTCCGCTCCGAGGACGCTCTGCGCCGCACCGCCACAACGAAAGGTACTGCATCGGCCATTCCGTTGCCAGCACTCTTCATGATGCGTGGCATAGCATCGGTCGCACATGGCCGCGCGTTCCTCTGGACCAATGGATTTGCCGCAGTAGCTGCACCGCGGGCCCATGGTACTCACCGAAGCTCCTCCTTACGGCGCCGTTCTGCGTCTAGAGTGGCTGCCAGCTCGAGCAATCGCTGGATGCGTTCCGGACTTCGCCCGTCCCGCTCAAGATAGTGCTGGAGAGCGGTGAGTGGATCCACCGCTTCGGATAGAAAGCGCATGCGAAGTGCCTGCTTGCGTTGAACCTCCGTCCGCCTTAAAAGGATGAAAGCGGGGGACCCGGCTTCCCGGATCTGGGTCTCCTTGATATTACCCACGCAATCTTCGGGGACCTCTAGTGTAAGGCGAACAATGTTCCCGGCCAGCGGATGTCGCTGCAGGGCACGCACGATCGTGCCGGTCGGGTCCGCGTCTTCGGGGAGGATTTTGACGCGGATATCTATTAACCGGCGAGGGTTCGCAATGGGAACGAACTCATATTTCGTGTTGCCCTTCGCAAGGTCCACAATTACAAAGCCCTTCTCCTCATCCGCCTCGCCGAAATCTATCCGGTCTGGGCTTCCACTGTAAACCACCGGAGGTTGGCGCCCAGGGTTCAAATCCTGAAAACGATGAATGTGCCCCAGCGCCACATAATCAAAAGCCTGAGCGTTGGCGAGCAAGGAGACGGACACCTTCGGTTCCGTCGGAGTTAGGTAGGATTGCTGCCAATCGTTGACCTTGGCGCCCACGGCCCATAGGTGGGCCACAAGGATGGTAGGCAGATTCGGATCCACGTCATTCGCAAGCTTCCGCAGATACGCAGCGTACCGCTCCTCGATACGGGTCCGCACTTCCTCCGCCGAGAGCCCTTGGGTATCCTCGCGGGCCAGTGCCAGGCTCTTCATCAGGTAAGGCATCGCGGCAATCTGAACTGGACCGGCCTGAGTGTCCACGGTGGCCACCTCTGGTTTGGCAAAGACACGCACGCCCTCCACCGCAAGCGTTCGCCAGATCTCCATGGCGTGAGCCCTGCCGCGCACGCCGGGGACGTCGTGGTTTCCGGTGAGCATCACAACGGGCACGCCTGCTTGGGATAGCTTGCGGATGCAGGAAGCGAATTCGCGTTGATGGGTTTGACTGGGATCTCGAGCTTTATAGGCATCGCCTGCGAACACTGCGAGGTGGACGCCACGCGCCAATCCCTCTTCGATGGCCAGGTTGAGAGATGTTCGGAAGTCTATAAGGCGGGAATTCATCCCTGTGTCGGGGTCCAACCGTCCATAGGTCTCAACCCCAAAATGCGTGTCTGCAAAATGCATTACACGGACTGCCTCATTCATTCCCTCACCTCCCCAACTGGAGATCGCAGAACAGGCTACCGGACGGGCGCAGGTACATTAGGCCGCGGCCTCCCCACGCGCCAAAAGCCACACACCTGCAGCCACAATGATGCCGCCGACGCATGTCCAAACCTCCAGCTGCTCGCGCAGGAATAATCGCCCGTATACCGGGCCCATTACCGGCTGGATGTACAGAAAGCCCGCCATAGACGAAAGCCGCAGCCTCGGGAGCAAGTGGAACCACGCTCCATAGCAGAAGATCGTACAGACGATGGCCAGATAGGCAATCCCCAAAACACCCGGAATTGAAGGCCAACTCCATGGTCCCGCGTGCATCTCCCACACGGCCAAGGGAAACATGGCCCCCGATCCGACGAGCATCTCTACCGCCAGAATCATAACACCCGGGTAATGCCGGGCAAGACGCTTGCTGATCACTCCCGAATACGCCTCGAAGCA
>Ga0078972_1012819_pt1 | contig 14175 bp, 7 predicted proteins | sample YelNatPaOPGAMG01_FD_67568 | JGI IMG/M metagenome (GOLD analysis project Ga0078972, IMG submission 67568) | Hot spring thermophilic microbial communities from Obsidian Pool, Yellowstone National Park, USA - OP-RAMG-01 (SPADES assembly) (version 2) | ecosystem: Environmental > Aquatic > Thermal...
AACGTCGGGTCCAGCGATACTACGGTCACCCTCAGTTACGTTCCGTCTTTGGCGGGCACGGCCACCGACGAGACTCAGACCATTCCGGCTGGCCAGTCTAGGACGTTTGCACTAGCCAAGTTCGCGAACGGGCCTAAGTTCATAGGTTCCGCCAGCGTCACGGCCAACAGCGCGACCCAGCCGTTAGTGGCCATGGTGAACCAGTTGCGCGGTACCAGCGCTGGGGAAGCCTATGGCGGGTTCGATCCGAGCCAAGCTACTGGCGCTGTGGTTCTGCCACTGATCATGGACCGTAACAGCGGCTACTACACTGGTTTCAGCGTCACAAACGTTGGTAGCGCAGCAACATCGGTCAATTGCACTTTCACCAATACGAGCTACACTGCTTCTAGCTCCAGCCTTGATCCTGGGCAGTCTCTTACAGTCCTACAGAATGGTGCAGTGGCTAACAAGTATGTGGGGTCCGGCACATGCACGGCCGGCGCCGGGGGCAAGCTCGTGGCGGTCGTCAATGAGCTTGGCAGCAATAGCACACAGGACCAGTTCCTGGTCTACGAGGGTATTTCGGTATCGCCCTGATTGAGAACCGGAACCAGGCGTTGATGGATACCGGCGAGGGGCACAGCAGAGTCGCCCCTCGCCGTTTCTCTTCGCAAATATGAAGGACGGACAGCACATGAAGCGCAGACTCTTCCTACTCAGCCCCATTCTCATGATCATCGGCTGTGCAGCCAACAGCGCACGCCCTTCCCCGGCGCAGGACCCTACAGCCCCTTCTTTGGCCGAGCACCCGCAAGCCTCGCCCGTCGCTACCCTGCCCACTTTCAACTCAAGCGTCGAGGGGGGCCCACAGACCGGTGCTCTCCCTGAGAGTCCGGCTACGCCGGCCGTGCTCACCTTCGAATCGGCCATAAATCCTGACAGCCCTATCGCCCCGAGCCAAGATGCAATGCCCATTGCTGACTCCACCCCTACTCCGGACCCCACCAAAGGCACGGTGAAGGGGGTGCTCCTGGTGATGCGGGGCTCTACGAAAAGACCTGTGGCGGATGCCTGCCTCTACCTGGCCAAGATGCTCCCGGGCAGCAATGATGCCGTTGCCGCCGTGGACCGAGTTTCCTCTCCTCGCACGTACACGGACGGAACGGGCGAGTTCGTGTTCCATAATGTCGACCCCGACAGATACGGGCTTGTCCTTGACACCATAGTGAATCAGTACTTGCTTCTCGCTCCCAGCGATGGCGGGCCGATGGTCATCGTGGTCGAGGCAGGCAAGGAAGCCAACCTGGGCAAGCTAGTGTACGATGAGTTACCTGTCTAGCTGCTGAGCGCTTTTCTGACAGCAGTCGTCACTCTGCGCCAGAATGCCCTCGCCTTCCGCCTCCTCTGCGGACTGAGGGACCTCCTGGCCCTGCTCGCGGCCTCGCTCCTGCGCCGTCCTTGAGCGCCCTTGCCATCCACCGCTATACTCACTACCTACCTTGCCCCTGGAGAATCACCGCATGCGCTTGTCAAACATCATTCTCACCGCCACCTTGACCCTATCCCTCTCAGCTTGCGCCGCCCCTGTGGCCACTACGCCAGGCATTCGCCTGCAAGCCAGTCCAACCGCTGTTGCCGAGGCCACGCCACAGCAGGCTGGAGCCCTGTCCGAGTCGCCGCTCACCAGCCCTATTTCGCCCCTGTCCCTGACCGCCTCTGAGTCCCTGGCTTTGGACAGCGGCCGGAGCGTCTCGGTCCTGGCCGCTTATCCCATTGCGGAGGCGACCGCCAGACGTTGGGCCCCAGACGCTCGCTTCCTCGGCATCGAGCCATCCTCGAAGATCGCGGCTGCGCTTTCCGGACAGGTGACCAGGGCTGGTTGGTTCTTCCACTTTGGCCGCGCCCAGGACAAGCTCGAGTACTACGTCCAGATCGTTGATGGTGAGGTCGGCCTCGTCGCCGAGGCGCAGGCCGCTACCGCCTCACCGGCGATAGCCATCGCCGCCATCAAGGTGGATTCCACACGCGCTAGGGACATCTATGCCGGCGTAGCGACAACGCCCATCCACGATGCCAGGCTCGACTATGCCCTGACGGTGGTTGATGGCCGCAGCACTCCTGTCTGGTACGTCTATGACCTCGACCGCGGCGAGAGTCCGGCTGCAATGATTGATGCCACCACGGGGGAATTGATCGGGATGCACTAGTATTCCGGCGCAATATTCCAGCAAAGCCTCGCCATCCCTCCACAAGAATTTCACAATCGTGCGCTAGGATGTAGCTGGTTGCCCGATCAATCAGAGGAGGGATCGTAATCGTATGAACAGGAAGAAGGCTCTACTTGCAATCGCCGCCGCACTTGTGGCTCTGCTCCTGGCCCTGGGCGGGATCGCTGTCTTCGCTGACGAACCATCGAGCGGCAGTGGCACCGCTACTCCGACGCCGGTACCAACCAACCCGGCCAAGGGTGGAAGGCACGCCTTCTGGGGAAGGGGCACTCTGGCCCGTTTCCGTCTGCTCTCGACGGTGGCTGACACCATCGGCACGACACCCGAGCAGGTGCTGCAGCAATTGCGCGATGGCAAGACCCTCGCTCAGATAGCAGGGGACAAGGAAAGCGCTGTAGTGGACGCGCTGCTTAAGCCACGTGCCGACCGGGTTGATCAGTTGCTGCAAGAGGGGCGGCTCACAGCGGCACAGGCTGATGCCCTGAAGGCCTACTGGCGTGCCAACCTGGAAGACCTGATGAACCAGACCTTTACTTTCGGCGGCAGAGGTTTCCGCTTCGGCGGTAAAGCAGCCCCAACCCCAACGCCCACGCCGGGAGCCAACAGCACCAGCACGGGCCTCTTTGGTCTGCGCATCGCTCTTCCTCACGTCTCACTCTAAGCGCAGGCTAGCGCAGCAATCAGGGCCGGTATCTGAACGATACCGGCCCTTTTGTGCATCTCAGACTTGCCTAGCGATCGGGTCACAGCCCGATGCGGATGATCCTCCCCACCTACTGCCCAGCCGCTTTCACGGTGAAGTGCATGCCGTCGCTGTGGCCGAAAACGTCCGGGAAGTACATCTGATAGGCTGAGAGCGGCCGTACGCTGTACTCACCAGGCACGCTGGCGCGAATGTAGTAGGTGTACTCGTAGGTACCCTTCGGCAAGTAGCTGGCGAACAGCACCGCTTTATCATCCCGGATCTCGCTATGGCTGAACCACCACCAGCCCCAAGGATCGTCCTTTGCCACAAGCTGCGGTTGCACTCCAGCGGCAGTCGTCGTGCGCAAACTGGTGTCAACTCCCTCGCAGCCAGCCGGGAAAGGATCCTCGACGACGACGTGGTACAGGTCCGTTGGCGCGATGATGGTCAGCTTCACGCGCACCATGTCGTTGACCGTGGCGCTGTCCACCGTACGGCTGCTGTCGGCCGCGGCTGTGTACTGGCGGGCCACGATGATGCCGGCGTCTACCGGCCGGATCTCCTCAGATGGTGGGTAGTAGCGCAGAGCCAGCGAGTAATACATCGTGCCCGTGTCAGTTCCGCCTTTCGTGGCGGGATGTCGGTCGAAACTCACCACATTCGGACCGCCGGCCAGCAACTTAGCGATGGCAATCTGCAGCGTCTGCTCCTGGGTGACATTGTCAGGGCCATAGGTGCCCGACACTTGCCGCTTTCCATTGAGAGATACGTCCCAGGCATAGTCGGACTTCAACTCGCCGCTGGCCACCATCCACTGAGTGAGCCCCAGAATCGTCGTGGCGGTCTCATAGGTGCTGGCCCAGTGTCCCTCTTGGCGTGCCGCCATCAGCCAGCGTACAGCAGCAGGCAGTAGCTGGTCGTCTTTCCGCACCTTCGACAGCGCCTCAACCACGACGGCCGTCGTGGCGACGTCGCTGCCCATATCCCGCCACTGCAACGGATCCTCCCAGTGAGCTGTGGTGGCAGTGACCTTGGCCGAGGCTTGCAGATCGCTCACCAGGGCGTCCAACCGGCTGGACTCGCTGGCATTGAGCATGGAGAGGGCCATGAGCAGGTACGCTCTCCCGCGGTTATGCAACTCATTCCGCTTTTCGAAGAGGCTCACCGAGGCGCCCAGGTCCCCCTGGCCAGCCTCGACGAGTACGTAAGCTATGTAGGCGCTCGTATCGGGAGTGATTGCGGCTGCTGCCTTGCCCGTGCGGTGCAGGGCGGCGACGAGATAAGCCGCACCACGATCAATCACCGAGCTATCGACGCTGTAGCCGGCATCGCGAGCCTGCACCATGCCAAACACCACATAGGCCGTGAGGCCCGGATCGCTGGCATCAGCATACCACCAGCCCCAGCCACCATCGTCGTGCTGAAGGTTGTACAGGCGCTGCAGGCCCACACTGACCTGGTCCTTTAGCCCTTGCTCAAGGGTGCTGTTCTCCACTCCGAGCTGACGCAGAGCAGCAGCCGTAACTACGTTGGGCAGGAACCGGCTGAGCGTCTGCTCTGTGCAGCCATAGGGATACTGTTGCAGATACATCAGCCCGGGCAGCATGCCAGCAGCGAGAGAAGCGTCAACCTGCACAGTAAGGTCGCCCTGATGGTAACGCCCGGGCAGGACCACCGACTCGGACCGGCTCTCGCCAGGCCCAACCTGACCGCTCGTGGCCACCACTTCAGCTACAGTCAGTGGGTAGACCGGCAGAGCTTGTTTTACCGCGTCGCTCAGGTCTCCGGCCCGAGCAGACAGGGTGACGCTGGTCGCCATGGCGTTTGGCGCCTGCACCTGCCAACTGACCACTGCCTTACCGCCTGCTTCAATCGTCACTTTCTGCGGCGCCAGGCTGCCCTCCAGCCCTTCGGCCTGGCAAGAGACATCAACGCTCTGGCTCGCCTTCGTGTTGTTATGCACCACGGCGCCGATAAGAGCCTTGTCACCAACCGTGAGAAAACGTGGCAGAACCGGCTGCAGCAGAAGATCCTTGGTGGCAACGATCTCGACCGTTTTCTGCGCCACCAGAGTGTCGCTGGTAACAGCTTTGGCTTCGAGGCTCCAGGTGGTCAGGTTGTCCGGAAGGACGATACTCACGCTGGCCTTGCCCTCGGCATCGGTGCGCAGAGCGGGCTCCCAGTAAGCCGTCTCCGGGAAGCGCTGGCGCACAACCCCTTCGCCAGGCCCTCCACCTCCGCCACCCTTTCCAGCAGGGAGGCTGGCGGATAGGGCCGAGGTCGAAAGAGTGAGGGTTGCAGCCGTCTGCACGCCCAGGCTCCGCTCGCTGTAGAAGAAATCAACGATGGAGCTCGGGGGAATGCTGGAAAGCGCCTGGACCGACTTGTCCACCATGTCCAGCGACAGCTCAGCCTGTACCGGCTTCCCCTGGCTATCCTTGGCCGTGATATTGAAGGTAGCGGTATCGCCGGGCTGGTAGTGTCCAGGCCGTGAAGGCTCAAGAGATAGCTGCACTTCAAGCTGGTCTATAGCCACACTGGCCTGGGCATAACCGATCTGGAAAGGCGGGAGGGAAGCGTCCTCGCTGGCACCGCGCACCAGCACCGCCACGAAGTATACGTTGGGCGCCATGTCCGCCGTGATCGGCACCTCCACAACCTGGCTGCTCGATTGCACATCGAGCACCCGGTACTGCAGCACCTTGCCGCGCTCGCTGGTGAACAGTGCCTTCACCTGGCCGCTATAGGGGCTCGGGATGAGAATGCGTGCCGTGTCCCCCACCTTGTAAGACTTCTGGTCCGGAATCAACTGGATCGTGTTGTCCTGCTGCACGGCCCAGGAGACGTAGCCTTCCCCGGTGACCCAAAGATAGGTGGACGACCTGACCTCATTGCCACGGCTGTCCTTGCCGATGGCTACAATCATGTATGAACCCGGGTTCCTCGGTGTGAAAGTGGCAGAACCTTTGCCATCGGCGTCTGTGGTGATTGTCTGCTTGCCTACCTCGATATTTTCCTCGGTGGTCTTCCACTGATAGCCACCGTCTACCTGCTCGCGGGCGTTGTACCAACGGTGCTCGTAGAAGGTGACATCCACCGTCTTGCCGCCAGCGGGCTGAGCGCTGGTATCCACTGTGAGCACATTGACCTGCGACTCCTTGCCCGCCTGGCTCACATAGCTGGCCGGCTGCAGGCCAATGTAGAACTCGCCCTTGTGCACCACCACCGACAGCCGCGAACTGACCGCCTGGTTGTTCACATCGGTGATCGTCGCTTCGATGGTGAACGTCTGGCTGAGCGTGCGCTGGGCGATATCCGCTGGCACCGAGAAGCTGAAACGGCCGTTGGCATCGGTCTTGCCATCGCCCTCACCGAGCGTCTCGCCGAACGGCCCCCCACCAGCACGCTGCTGGAGGTAATCGTAGTCGGTGAAATCCCACCAACCCACGCCCTGGTAACGGAAGAAGTAGTCCTCGCTCATCACCGTCCAGTGCACGCCCGCATCGGCAACTGGCCCACCGAAATAGTAGGAGGACTCGACGCTCACCTGAATGGTGTCGCCCTGGATGTACTCCGGCTTGTCGCTCGCGACGCTCACCTGGAAATCTGGCCGCTTGTACTCGGCGACCTGGAAACTCGCACCAAAGCCGTTGTAGCTGTCCTTGGCCTTGGGATCGTTCACCCACAGGTTGTAGATACCCAGTGGGGCATCGTTGGCCAGAGTGAGGCTGCCGTTGCACGTGCCCATGTCGTTGAAGGCCAGGGCTTGCTGCAAGATCTGCTGCCCCTGCGCATCAGTGACGGTTAGCTGCAGTTGCGGCATGCCTACGGGCAGGCTGTAGCGAGCATCGTCGTCCATGCGCGCGATGCACTTGTAGTACACCGTCTGGCCCGGCCGGTAAATCTGGCGGTCGGTGTAAATGTAGACGGTGTAGGGGGACTGGTTGCTGTACATGGATATGTTGTATTTCCAAGGGTCAATGCCGTTGTTCCAGTTGCTGCTGGCCAGCCCGAAGTCGGTGCTACCAAGGGTTCCGACAAAGGCATAGAACGGGCGCCAGGGGTCCTGCTGGGTCAGCTTTCCCTGGAAAACGCCATCGGCACCGGTTGTCCCGCTATCCGTCACCTCCCCTTGCGCGTCCAATAGCTGGACCGGCAGGTTGGCCTGAGGTTGCCCGTCGTTCCAGCCGGTCACCCAAACGAGCCCCTGCCCGGTAGCCCGCTTAAAGGTGACATTCTGAGAGGAGACGACTATCACCTGGTGCTGGCCACCACCCTTGCCACTGGCTGCAATGGTCTCCGGGCTGCTCACACTCAGATAATACAGACCGGGCGGCAGAGGGCCGCCACCATCAGCAAGCGGCATAACCTCATAGCCCGACTGGTTGCGGCCAGCGGTGGCCTTCACCGTCCACTGTCGCAGTACCTCGTCTGGTGCTGGCTCATAGCTCTGCTGAAAGTTGTAATCGTCGCCCGAAAGGCGGATGAAGTTTGCCGCCGTAAGCCGGGAGAGTTCCAGGCTCATACTGGAGATATTGCGGTAGCTGATATAGGCCTTGACTTCTTCCTTGTCTCCGTACGCCCAGGGGTGCCAGGAGTCCAGCAGCATCAGGCTCGGGGCGTAGTCCCCGGTTGTGAACGTCAGCTTGATGTCGCCACCCAGGCGCAAGCCGGTTATGTCCTTCACGTCAGCGGGTATGGTGACCGTATAGGTTGTGGCCGCCTTAGAATCGAAGTTCACATAGGCACTGGTCTCGTCTTGCCAGTAGAAGTTGACTTGGCCCGGGTCTGGCTCGACCTTCAGGCCCTTCTCGAGAGTCTTCTCGTCAACGGGGGCGGTAAACACCAGGCGCAGACCCGAGCCCGGGCTCACCCCCTGCGCCCCATCGCCCGGATCGCTCGAGGCCAGCCCCATCGGATCCATCACATGGAAGTTCCAAGACATATCGCTGAGGACGGCACCACCCTGGGCCTTGGCACCCTTGAGGCTGACCGCGACGTTCGCCCCTCGCGGCCACGGCTCAATCGGCGTGAAGACCAGGTTGTTGCCAGCCCAGCGGATGCGGCCCTGTACCTTCGCCGTGCTCTCCCGCTGCACCGTGACAGTCAGAGCGGCCTCTACGCTGGCTTGGTCCATCGGTTGGGCGAACTCGATCTCTATCGGGTCCGTAGGTTTGGCAGGAGGAACAGGCGCTCCTTCTTGGCTCTGAGTCGCCGGAAGGAACGATTTCACCTGTGGTGGCACGGTCGTGAAGCTCCAGGCGAACGGACTGGCCATCGTGGTCCCAGAGGCACCGCTGATCGCCTTAACGCTGGCCTGGTAGCGCGTGGAAGGCGCGAGCCCACTCGTCGGCGTGAACCGGTAAATAGAAGTGTCAAGCCACTCACCCCGTCCATCCACAGCTGGCTCAAGCTGAAGAGGCTGCGGCAAGCTGGCTTGGTCCAGCTTACTTCCTAGCGGGACGACCGGGCGGTTGAACACGATTGTGATGCTGCTGTCTAGCGCCACTTCTTTGGCATCGGCGGCAGGCTGCACCGTACTCACCTCGAGGTTGCCCTGGGTGAGTAAGGTTATGTTGATTGGGCGAGCTATAGCGAGTCCCCTGGTGCTCTTAGCCGTCTCGCCGACGGATAGCGTGTAGGTCATTGCGCGCTGAAGGCCGCTGAAACTGACCTGAAGAGTGCGGTCGTCCTGCCAGGTGATCTGCAGCGGCACCTTGGGCTCGATGCTGATGGCGGCCTCGGTACTGGGCCGGTCCATCGGCTGGCTGAAAGCGAGCACAAGTGGCTGGCTGGGGCTGAAATCCACAAGTGTCTGTACAGTGGGCGAGATCAGGGCAGGCGCAACCGGGGCCTGAGGACGTCTGTACTTGGTGATATAGTAGTAGCTGGCTCCGGCGACGCAGAGGAACACCAGCACGAACAACGATACGAGAATCGCCAGCAGTCTCTTCTGCACCAGCAGCCTCCCCTTCGTCTAGACAGCTACCTGAACTGGCTCACGCGCCGGCCAACCCCGGCTAGGCACCAACCACAAGGGCGCCCTATCGGTCCCGAGCGGGGAACGCATTGCCGAGATCTCCCCCAGCAGCCGCCACATTATAACGGCCCAGCTTCCTTGTCCAGCGCGCTGGAAGGAGGCGCCCTGGCATCCGGCACCATTGACAAGCCTTCCGATGGCCAACTATACTAGGCGCACTCGACGGCAATTACCAGGTGGAGCTCCCTCAGACATGCAGGACATCTCGATTGTGCAGCTGGGCCTCGGGGGCGTTGGTCTGGCACTCCTGGACCAGTTCCAGGCCCTGCCCGACGCGTCACGATCCGGCCTGACCCTGACTGGCGTTGCCGATAGCTCTGCCGCCCTCTACCGGCCCGAAGGCCTCGACGGCGACACGTTGGCAGCCGCGGTTGCCATGAAACGTGCTCGCAGTCCGCTCTCGGCGCATCCGGAGCACCTGCCAGCGGCGGCCATCGCCCAGGCCTTCGAGAGAGGCCCTGCCATTGTCGTTGATGTCACAGCGAGCGAGGCCACGATGCCCACGCTCCGGCAGGCGGCCGAGGCCGGGTGTGGAATCGTGCTCGCCAACAAACGTCCGCTCTGCGAGGATAGCGCCACATGGCGACTGCTGACCGGTAGCGGCCGCTTGCGCTACGAGGCCACCGTCGGCGCCGGCCTGCCGGTCATCAGCACGCTTGCCTACCTGCAGCGCACCGGTGACACCGTCCTCAAGATCGAGGGTGCCCTCAGTGGCACGCTTTCCTACCTCTTCACACGCATTGAGAATGGCGACTCATTCTCAGCCGCCCTCCGTTCGGCACACGAGCTCAATTACACCGAGCCCGACCCTCGCGATGACCTCGGCGGCATGGACGTGGCGCGTAAGGCTCTGATCCTGGCTCGGACCATAGGTATCGCATTGGAACTGAGCGACATCGCCGTTCAGGCGCTTTACCCGCCCGAGATGGCGCGTATGCCCGTCTCTGACTTTCTGGCGCAATCAGCCAAGCTTGACCAGAGCTACCAACAGCAACGGCGCGAGGCCGCTCGCGAGGGCAAGGTGCTGCGTTACCTGGCACATGTGGAGCCAGGCAATGTGCACATTGGCCTCGCCGGCGTCCCGCCGGAGTCCCCGGCCGGATCCCTTCACGGCACCGACAACCTCCTCGTGATCCACACAAGGCGGTACAGCAACCCCATGCGGATTGCTGGCCCCGGCGCCGGACCAGAGGTCACCGCGGCGGGGGTGCTGGGCGACATTCTCGACCTGGCCATCGCCATGAGAGCGCAAGAGCAGGGCGGCCGGTGCCTATAGCGCTGCGTGGCTGCCTCGCCCTTTCCGATTTCCTGGGCGACTTCGTGGTCTACCGCCGCTTGGAGCCCGCCGATCAGCGCCTGCCGGGCCTGCCAGTCCTCGCTGCGGAGTTGGGCCTCGAGCCAGGCCGCATCCCACGCAAGACTGAGCTGGACTATGCGCGCGTCGTCGCCAGCATATTCAGGTCGGCGGCGCGGCTGACGGGCCGGCCCCGCACGCTGCGGCGGCTTGTGGCGATTGGCGACACGCGCATGAACGATGTGTCCGCCTTCCGCAACCTCTGCGAGGTGACCGGCTGGCAGGGCCTGGCTGTAATCTGTTCCGAGCGTCTTGAGGAGCCGGCCAAGCTTGAGGAGGCCGAGCCAGGAGTTTTCCTGGCCAACCGCTGGCGCATCCTGGGCGAGTTGCCTCAGCTTGCCGCGAGCCACGGCATCGCCCTCGACGAGAGCACGGCGGTAGTCATTGACATAGACAAGACGGCGATCGGAGCCCGTGGCCGCAACGATGCCCAGATAGACGCAGCTCGGGTTGAGGGCGTGCGCCGTACCGCTGCTGCGATGCTGGGCGGCAACTACAACGAACAGGCCTTCCTCGAAGCCTATCATTACCTGCACCCTGCTCCTTTCCACCCCTTCACGGCGGACAACCAGGACTACCTTGTGTACATCGCGCTCGCCATTGCCGCCGGCCTCTACTCACTTGAGGAGATAGTGCAGAGGGTGCGCAGTGGGGAACTGCGTAGTTTCGCCCAGTTCATCGAGGAAGTTAACGCGCGCACCGACGATCTGGCCGGGTCCATGCTCGCTCCCGTGCACGCCGAAGTCTATCCACGCTTCATCGCTGGCGATCCCACTCCCTTCAAGACGTTTCGCCGGCACGAGTTCCGGGCCACGATCGAGCGCATGGGTTGCCTCAACGGCGAGCCCGACCCGGCGGTTGCCATGCGAAGCGAGATCGTGCTCACCTGGGAGGTTGTCCAGCTGACGCGCCATCTGCAGGCCTTGGGCGCAACCGTGATCGGCATCTCGGACAAACCGGACGAGGCGGCCGTCCCCGGTCCGGCCGACAGGGACGATGGTTACCCGGCGCTTCATCGTGCGGCCAGCCATTGCCTCGGGGAGGACCTCGCTTGAGCCAGGACGCTGGTGCCAAAGAGGCCCGCTGTGAGGTGTGCGGTGCACCGCTGGAGCAGCCTGGCCAGCCCTGCCCGCGCTGCGGCAACAGCGACGACATCCCCGAACTCGCTCCGCTGGAAGCAGCAGCGGACGCGGCCAGCACTTCTCCTCCGCGCCCGGCGAAGCCCAGGCGCCGCTGGCCGAGGACAGTCGCTATTATCCTCGGATTCCTGGCCTTTCTGACTCTGGCCGGCGCTCTGGGAGTGTACAGCGGCCTGAGGGAGCGCAGGGCTCAAAGGGCGAAGGAGGCCGATGCTCTTTACCAGCGTGGCATGAACTCGCTTCTGGCAGGCGATTACGCGCTCGCCGTGGCTGCTTTTGAGCAGGTCGAGCGGCTGCAGCCCGGTTACCGCGACACTGCCGCGCAGCTGGCCAAGGCCCGCCAGGCCCTGCTGAGTCAGCCCACGCCCACCTCTCAGGCGCGCGAGGACATCGCCGCTAACTTGCTGGCACGAGCCCAGGACCAGATGGAGAAGGAGGCCTGGAGCGACGCCATCGCCACGCTGCAGGACCTGCAAAAGCTGGCACCCACTTACAAACCGGAACAGGTCAAGGCCTTGCTAGGCCAGAGCATGTACAGCGCTGGCCTGCTGGCAGTGAAGAACAATGACCTGGTGGCCGCGCTCGAGTGGTTCAAGCAAGCCCAGGCGTACATGCCGGGAAACGCCGACCTCGAGCGCCAGATCTCGCTGGCCAACTCTTATGTCGCTGCGATGGCCGATTGGGGGTTGGACTGGCCGGCCACCATCGAGTCTCTCACACAGCTTTACCGCAGCGCGCCCGACTACGCGGATGTGCGCGATAGCCTGGCAACCGCGCACATGCGTTACGCCGACGAACTGTCCGCGGATGGACAGTGGTGCCCCGCCGCCGAGCAGTACCGGCTTTCGTTGTCGCTCAAGGCCAGCCAAACGGTCGAGACCAAGAAAGCCCTGGCGGACGAGTACTGCCGGGCTCCTTACGTCACGCCGACGCCGGGCGCCAGTGGGGTCGCTGGCGCCATCGGCACGCTGCCGGCAGCCACACCGGGGCTAGTAGCGCTTCCAGGCGGCGGGAGGCTCTATTTTGCCATGGCCGGGAGCGACGGCAGCATCGGCATCTACACCCTATCCTCCGGCCAGGGCCAGAAGCCGACATTGCTCATCGCTGATGCCGACCAGCCCGCCATCCGCGACGACGGCAGCATTGCCTATCGCGACCTGATCCCGAGCCGGCTTGGCATCAGCATGGCTCTGCCTGATGGCAGCTTTGCCGCCCGTGTAACACATTACGCCGAAGATTCATGGCCGACCTGGGAGGCCGGCAATGGGCGCTTGGCCTTCGCCTCCACGCGCGAAAGCGACCGCAAGTGGCGAGTCTACGTGGCTGATAACTGGGCCTCCGGCAAAGCGGCAACTTTTCTGGCCTATGGCAGATCGCCCGCCTGGGCGCCCAACGGAGTCATCGCTTACCGCGGCTGCGATCAGTCGGGCAACAACTGTGGCATCTATCTGGCGCGAGCCGATGGCGCTCTGATCGGCCCGGCCACGGACAACCCACAGGACGACATGCCCGCCTGGTCGCCGGACTCCAGCAAGCTGGCCTTCACTTCCCCGCGCTCCGGCAATTGGAACATCTGGATTAAGGACCTGAGCGACGGCAGGCTGACTCGCCTGACTGATGGCCCACAGGACATCTCGCCAGCCTGGTCCCCGGACGGCAAGTACATCGCCTTCATTTCGAGCTATGGCGGCAGTTGGGGCATCTGGGTAGTGAGCGCCGATGGCGGTGCACCGCAGTTGGTCTGGAAGTTGGGCACCTTGCCACGCAGCTGGGACCAGGTACGCCTGGCCTGGCGTTAGCCGCGGACGGCCGCGCGCGCTCATTGCAGAGGCTGTCAGGAGGCACCTTGGCCGCGATGCCTGTAGCGATGTCGAGCACAGAGAGGCTCCGGGCCACCTACCTTGGCCAGCCCGTGGATCACCTGGTGCGTAGCGAGTTCTCAGTATGGATGGAGGCGGTCCGTCGCTGGCGCAGCGAAGGCCTGCGACTCAGCTGGCGCGACATTCTTGGCCTTGACCATGAGCCCAGCGAGGAGGAACTGGCTCGCCACGAGGAGATGAGTCCCCAGGCCTCGCCGGCGTTGCGCCAGTTGCTCCATTTCGATGAACCTGCCATTCACCACGTGCGCGTGCCCCTTGGTGGCTGTGAACCGCCGCTGTTCCCGGAGTACGAGCGCAAGGTCGTCGAGCGCCAGGGCGATTACGAGATAATCCAGGATCAGGCCGGGCGCCTCCTGAAAGTGTTCCTCGGCCGCCGGCACGGGTTCATGCCCGACTACCTCAAGCACGCGGTCTCCAGCCGGCGGGATTGGGAAGAAGATGTTCTGCCGCGCCTGGACATCACCACCCCCGAGCGCTGGGCCAGCTTCGCTGACGCGATGGACGCTGCTTCTCGGGCACGGGCTCAAGGCATGCTGATCCGGCAGTCGGTCATCGGTGGCTACATGTACCTGCGCTCGCTCATCGGCCCCGAGGACCTGCTCTACAAGTTCCACGACGATCCCGAGCTGATCCTCGACATGATGGACCAGTGGCTGGTCGTCGCCGACGCCACCATCGCCAAAGTGCAGGGCCAGATCGCGATTGACGAGATCTACCTGGACGAAGATATCTGCTACAACCATGGCCTGCTCATCTCGCCGGCCATGTTCGAGCGCTTTCTTCTGCCGTACTACCAGCAACTGGTGACGAATGCCCGTGCGCGCCAGGCGGGGCATGTCTACTTCCAGGTTGACACCGACGGCTATG
>Ga0078972_1012820_pt1 | contig 14174 bp, 10 predicted proteins | sample YelNatPaOPGAMG01_FD_67568 | JGI IMG/M metagenome (GOLD analysis project Ga0078972, IMG submission 67568) | Hot spring thermophilic microbial communities from Obsidian Pool, Yellowstone National Park, USA - OP-RAMG-01 (SPADES assembly) (version 2) | ecosystem: Environmental > Aquatic > Thermal...
TTCGGCGCAGATTATCCAATATTATACTCGGCTCCAAAGGCCGCACTCTGGTGACAAATTGAGCAAACTCGCAGTCTGAAAATCTTCGCAAAAATGATCGATTTCTTAATATAGTAATGCACAACGCACAACGTTCAACGCACAACGTTCAACGCACAACGTTCAACGCACAACGTTCAACGCTCAACGCTCAATCTCGGGAATTGTTGGGGTCAGTACAGGTGCGAATGGTGGGGACAGGCTCGTTGTTTTCAACGTGCCGCAGGAGCGTCGCCATCGTTCACCACCTAATTTTTCTGCCCTCCATTTTTCTGCCATTCCCTCTTTCGCCTTCTTTCATTTCTTTCGGCTACCACCGAAAAAATCGTCGTTTCTTTCTGTTAGCCGAAAAAAGGAAAAGAAAACGAAAAAGGCATGAGCTCTTCCTTGATTTTTCTGCCAGTTTTCGGTTTTGCGTTTCAAACTCTATGCGGCCGACGACTCGGGACAGAGACTTGTCGGATGAGTGGAAACTCTGCAGTTGACATGTGGGGCCGGCTTACAAACCATCCGACCCATGAACATACGGAACTCGAGTCAAACTTCACGTCGTGAATTCATCAAAAGAACGGGTCAAGTTGCTGCGACATCTGCGCTTGCGGGGATTGCATTGCCGGCCGTGCACGCCGCCGGAGACGACACAATCCAGGTGGCGTTGATCGGGTGCGGCGGGCGCGGCACGGGCGCTGCAGAGAACGCACTGTCAACAAAAGGTGGTCCAATACGTCTTGTGGCGATGGCGGATGTGTTCGAGCAAAAGCTGGCGCGTAGCTATGAGAGCCTGAAACGCCGTTTTGGAGAACGCTGTGATGTGCCGGCTGAGCGGCGTTTTGTTGGGTTCGATGGATATCGGAAGGCGATGGACTGTTTGAAAGCGGGCGATGTTGCAATCTTTGCGACTCCGCCGGCGTTTCGGTGGGTTCACTTTACATATGCGATACAGAAGGGCTTGAACGTGTTCATGGAAAAGCCGGTGACGGTTGATGGTCCGACAACACGCCGGATGCTGGAGCTGGCCAAGGAAGCCGACAAGAAGAACCTGAAGGTGGGAGTTGGACTGATGGTGCGCCATTGTCGGGGCCGCCGCGAATTGTACGACCGGATCAAGTCGGGGCAGATGGGAGACCTGATCATGCTGCGCGCGTATCGGATGGGTGGCGTGGCGGGCACCGCAGGGCCGTGTCCAAAAGACATGTCGGAATTGAAATATCAAGTGCAGCGGTTTCACGCTTTTCTGTGGGCCAGCGGCGGATTGTTCAGCGACTTTAACATTCATCAGATTGACGAATGCTGTTGGATGAAAGGTGCGTGGCCGGTAAAAGCGCACGCTGTGGGCGGACGACATTTCCGGGGCAACAGCGTGGATCAAAACTTCGACGTGTATTCTGTCGAGTACACGTATCCTGACGGGACAAAGTTGTTTTTCATGGGACGGAGCCAGTCCGGGTGCAAGGAAGAATTCGCCAGTTACGCGCATGGGACGACCGGGACAGCGATCATCTCGACTTCAGCGCACACGCCCGGACGCGTTCGGCTGTTCAAGGGACAAGACTTCGCGCGAGAGAATCAGGTCTGGGCTTTTCCTCAACCGGAACCGAATCCGTATCAACTCGAGTGGGACGATCTTGTGAGCGCCATCAGGAACAACGAACCGTACAACGAGGTCGAGCGCGGCGCGATCGCCAGCCTCGTGACGTCGATGGGACGAATGGCTGCGCATACCGGACAGGAGATAACCTACGAGCAGATGTTGGAATGCAAACATGAGTTTGCGCCGGACGTTGACAAGTTCACGGATGACTCGCCTGCGCCGCTTCGAGCGGGTCCGGACGGCAAGTACCCCGTGCCGCAACCGGGAGTGGTGAGGGATCGGGAATATTAGAAGCAGGAGCAGGAGTGGGATTCCTTTCCGGTGTTTCTTTTGTTGGCGAGAGTGGCTGGGGTTTGCTCTGCAACTGAAAGGCGCCGCTGAATACCTACATTGAGAAATTGATGGTATTTGCGAAGATTCACAGACCACGAGTTTGCTCAATTTATCATTATCTGCTTCTCTGGCTGGGACCAGTGCGGTCACCACAGCGCGGCCTTCGGGGTATTATGTTGGATAATCTGCGCGGAAATCGCAGATTGGCGGGTGGTTCGAGACTTTTGCCTTCGAACTGTTCGTGCGCTGATCCGACTCGCGTCTCCCCGGGGGGCGACGGATTCGTATTGTTCAGCGCGGCGCGACGGAGTGCCAAGCGTCGAGGGAACGCATTTATCTCGCCGCGATCATTCGGTTGCGGTTGCGCCACGGTGAGGGAACCGAGTTGATTTGGTGTAAGCCGCCCCGTCTAGCTGCGATGTGCGGGCGGCATGGCCGAGCGCAGAGAGTGGAACCCGGGATCAATGGCTGAACCAATCGAAAGAAGAAGTCGAAAGCGAGAGGTTGTGTGCGATCGAAGTATTTGTGACGGTTATTTGTGACGGCTGTGGAAAGTTTCAATGACGGCGGCAGAGGTAGCGTTGTGAAACGCACGGAGGCGGGCACGCAGGTTTTTCGTGTTCGCGGGCTTACGAAGGTTTACGGGCACGGGGAAACAGCCGTGAGAGCATTAAGCGGGATTGATTTGGACCTTTACGCGGGGGAACTGGTGGTATTGCTCGGGCCGTCTGGCAGCGGCAAAACAACTCTGTTGAACAATCTCGGCGGGTTGGACGTGCCGACGTCGGGTGAACTTTGGTTTCACGACCTTGATCTGACGAGTGCCACAGAGGAGGAATTGACGCGCTACAGGCGTGACAGGGTCGGGTTTGTTTTTCAGTTTTACAATCTGATTCCGAGCCTGACTGCGCGTGAGAACGTGGCTTTGATCACGGAGATTGCGCGTGATCCAATGCCGCCCGAGGAAGCACTCGAGATGGTCAATCTCGGCGGGCGGCTTGATCATTTTCCTGCACAGATGTCCGGGGGCGAGCAACAGCGTGTGGCGATTGCGCGTGCGATAGCCAAGCGACCGGAAGTGCTCTTGTGTGACGAACCGACTGGCGCGCTTGATGTGCGGACCGGCATTGCTGTGCTCGAGGCGATAGAGCGTATCAACCGCGAACTTGGAACATTGACAGTGATAATCACGCACAACGCGGTAATGGCTGAAATGGCGGACAGGGTGATTCATTTATCAGACGGGCGTGTTCACCACATCCACGTGAATTCAACGCGCGCGCCGGTTTCGGGTTTGAACTGGTAGTTGTGCATGGTTTCTCTGCTTGACATCAAAGTGTGGCGCGACCTTGTCCGGATCAAGGGTCAGGCGGGCGCGGTCGCACTTGTGATGGCGTGCGGTGTGGCGATGCTTGTGATGGCAAGGAGTCTGATCAATTCGTTGGAGACAACAAGGCTCGAGTATTACCAAACGCACCATTTTGCAGACGTTTTTGCACAGCTCAAACGGGCGCCAGTGCAACTTCGGGAGCGGTTGATCGAGATACCCGGGGTGGCGGCGGTCGAAGCCGGGTTGGTATTTCAGGTTACCATTGACCTTGAAGGTGTTGATGAACCTGCGAGCGGACAGGCGCGGTCTGTTCCGGACCTGGGCGAACCGGGGCTCAACAGGCTTTATCTGAGAAAGGGGCGTTGGTTGAGCGCGAGCGGGCGGCACGAGGTTCTGGTGGGTGAAGCGTTTGCCGAAGCAAATCAATTGGAACCCGGAGACGAGATCACGATTCTTCTGAACGGCAAAAGACAGGCCCTGAAGATTGTTGGGATCGTGTTGTCGCCGGAGTTCATTTTCGAGTCGCGGCCGGGGACGGCGCTGCCGGACAATCGGACTTACGGGATATTCTGGATGCGGTACACGGAACTGGCTTCGGCATTTGACATGGATGGGGCGTTCAACTTTGTGGCATTGGCGCTTTCGCCAGGGAGCAATGAACGACCGGTGATTGCGGAGGTTGACAGGTTGTTGGCGGTGTACGGTGGGCGGGGGGCGTTCGGGCGGGGTGATCATCCTTCGCATGTTCGTGTTTCGGACGAGATCAGGGTGTTGACGGCGCTGTCGATCGGATTTCCGGCGGTGTTTTTGACAGTGTCGGCTTTGATGAGCCATGCGGTGTTGCTGCGGCTGGTGAATCTGCAACGGGAGCAGATTGCAATTCTGAAGGCGTTTGGGTTTGGTGACATCGAGATTGCGTGGCATTACTTCAAGTTTGCGCTGGTGATTACGGTGGCGGGGATAGCGGTGGGCACTGTCGGCGGGATGATTTTGGGGCGTTGGCTTGTGGTGTTGTATCACTTTTTCTTTCGGTTTCCGTCACTCGAGTTCGAGTTGGACGTGGGTGCGCTGGTCCTGGCAGTTATTGTCAGTGCGGGAGCTGCGGTGGCCGGGGTGTTTGGGGCGGTACGGCGTGCGGCGTGTTTGCCGCCGGCGGAGGCAATGCGACCGGAGCCACCGACCGAATACCGGCCTGCGTTGGTGGAGCGAACGGGCATTGGGCGTTGGTTGTCGCACACGTTTCGGATTGCCGTGCGCAACATCGAGCGACGTCCGATGCAGGCTGTGTTCACGGTGGCGGGGCTTGCGCTGGCGACGGGTATATTGATCATTCCGAGCTGTTTCAGGGACGGTGTGGATCATGTTATGGAATTCCAGTGGGACGTGGTGCAGCGGCAGGACCTGAGTGTGGGATTGGTCGAGCCCGGGGACAAGCGTGTGTGCGATGTGTTTGCGCAACTCCCTGGGGTGCTGCATGTCGAGCCTTTTCGTGCGGCTTTTGTTCGATTGCGCAATGGGAACAGGCATCGCCAACTGGCGATTCGGGGGATACCTGCCGGCACGTTGCATGATCGGGTAATTGATGCGCGCTATCGGCAGATCGTTTTGCCGAAAGGCGGGCTTGTGTTTTCGGCAAAACTTGCAGACGTGCTGGGAGCGCGTGTCGGCGATCAGATTATGGTCGAGTCATTGGAAGGAAAGCGGACGGTCGCGTTTGTACCGCTTGTCGCTCTTGCAGAGGATTTTTCAGGAGTGGCGGCGTACATGGACATGGAATCGCTGAACCGGATTTTGCTTGAGGGCGATATTGTCAGCGGCGCGACTTTCAGCATAGACAAGGCGCACTGGTCGGAGTTTTTGGGCTCGCTGAAGCAGGTGCCGCGGGTGAGCTGGGTGGCGATCAAAAACTCATTGCGTGAGAGTTTTCGCCGGACCACGGCGCGGAGCATCGATTTGATCCAGCGAATCTACATGACATTTGCGATTGTCGTGGCGTTCGGGGTGGTTTACAACAACGCGCGTATTTCACTGGCTGAGCGCGCGCGGGAGTTGGCGACACTGCGTGTTGTTGGTTTTTCGCGCGGGGAAGTAGGATCGATCCTGCTGACTGAGCTTGTATTGCTTGCGCTGCCGTCGGTGCCGCTTGGCCTGTTGTTGGGCACGCTGTTTTCGAGCGTGATCATTGGCATGGTGAACACCGAGACGGTTCGTCTGCCTTTGATACTGACAAGCCACAACTATGCTTTTGCTGCTCTGGTAGTGGCGGCGGGATCGTTGGTGTCGGCGATGGTGGTTTTGCAGAAACTGAAACACCTTGACCTGATTGCGGTGCTGAGGGCTCCGGAGTGATGTTGTGCCGATGAAACCGGCTGATTCAGCGGCGGGGAACATGGTGCGGGCCAACTCTGCCTCGAGACGTGGACGGCGTTGGTTGCCCGTCGCGATGGGGGTGGCGGTGGTTGGCGCGATTATCTTCGGGCTGTGGCCCAAGCCGGTGCCTGTCGAGACGGCAGTTGCAATCCGGGGTCGCCTGCGCGCAACGGTGAATGAAGAGGGCCGAACCCGGGTGCGAAACAGGTACATGGTTGCCTCGCCGGTCACAGGGCAACTGCGCAGGATAACATTGGATCCGGGCGATCCTGTTGTGGCCGGCAAGACCGTTGTTGCGGTATTGGATTCTGTGTTGCCCGGTCCGTTGGACGCGCGAAGTCGCGCTGCTGCCGAGGCGCGACGAGCTTCTGCAGTGGCAGGAGTGGAAAAGGCACGGGCTGCGCATGACTTCGCACAAACAGAGCTGGCAAGGTTTGAAAAGCTTTTCAGGGACGGCGCGGTAGCAATTCAGGACCTTGATGCGGCGAAACTGCGCGCTGAACAGGCGACGCGGGAGTTGAGGTCGGCTGAGGGCCATCTCAGACAGGTCGAAGCTGAGCTGACCGAGTTTGGGACCGATCAAACAGTTCCGGCGAGCGTCGAACCGAGAGTTCCGGTGGAAATCACGGCGCCTGCCAGCGGCTGTGTATTGCGGGTGTTCGAGAAAAGCGCGCGAGTTGTGACCGCCGGAACGCCGCTGCTCGAGGTTGGCGATCCTGCGGATCTCGAGGTCGTAATCGAGGTTTTGTCGCGCGACGGTGCGGCGATTTCTCCCGGAACACGCGTTTTTCTTGAGCAATGGGGAGGAAGCGCGCCGTTGGAGGCGCGTGTGCGAATTGTTGAGCCCGCGGCGTTCACCAAGATTTCGGCGCTGGGTGTTGAAGAACAGCGTGTTAATGTGATTGGGGACATTGTGACGCCCCCGGAGCAGAGGCGTGGGCTCGGAGACGGTTTTCGTGTCGAGGCGCGGATTGTAATGTGGGAAGGGGAGAACGTTTTGAAAGTTCCCGCAGGCGCGCTGTTCCGGAGAGGGCAGGAATGGCATGTGTTTGTTTTGGTCAATGGTCGGGCGGAGCTTCGCGCGGTCAAAGTTGGTCACTCGAGCGGGGCTGAGACAGAAATCATCGATGGACTCAAGGAGGGTGAGACTGTGATTGTTTATCCGGGTGATCGTGTGCGTGAGGGGCGGCGGGTGCGAGCGATCCAGATTTGAGTTTTAATTGGGACAGAAATCCGATCCGTTTCGGACATTGATCTGATTCAATTCGGAAGTTCACTCGAAGGGGACTGTCATGTGCCGGTGGTAGTGATGCGGCTGCTGGAGGAATCCACCGGGCTTTGCCGATTCCGGGGGCGTCGATCAAAAACTGACCCCGTGTGCCCTCCCCCAGTGTCTGAACTGCAGTTGACAATAAAGGGGCCACCTCGTAGGCTAATTCAACGACGAGATTGCAGTACCGTCTTCGAAGTGTTTAGTGTGGCGAGGAAGTTTTTATTTGTGCTGTCGCTTTCTCCAGTGCTGGTGCCGAGCTCGAGTGAATCAAAGACGCGGGACCGGGTGGTTGTGCACAAGTGTCAAGACACTCGGATCGCTGTGAGTACAAGTGAGTAGCGCGGACCCAACCACGACTGGCGCGCAAGCATTCCGAAATTCCGGAGCTGCGCCAACACCGGACGTCGATTTGCTCCTGCGCCGGCTCGAATTCCAGCGATTGTTGGGCGAAGTTTCGTCGCACTTGATCGCCTTGTCTGCGGAACAGATTGACGAACACATCAATTGGGCGCTGAAACGGGTCGGGAGCTTCCTCGGATTCAACCTGGTCGCCATCAGCAAGTTTTCCGGGCAGGGCAACGCGGGAGAGGTCACTCATGTTTGGGCGGCCGACGGGCTGCCACCCATGTCTCCCGGTTTTACTGAGTTGGATTTTCCCTGGGCGGCTGAACGTCTGATACAAGGCCACACAGTTCTTTTGGCGAGCCTGGATGATCTGCCGGCAGCGGGGCAGCGTGACCGCCAAACTCTCGAATCGCTGGACATAAGGTCCGCATACAACTGGCCTTTGCAGGTTGGGGGCGCGACGGTGGGGAACCTGGGGCTGGCTTCTGTCGGCGAAACGCGTCCATTTCCGGCTGGTTTTGAGGAGGAAATGGAACTACTCGTGCAGATCCTGGCGGGCGCACTGGCCCGCCAACGCGCCGATACCGCCTTGCGAGAAAGCGAGGCGAGGCTGAGCATGGCAGCGGATGCCGCAGAAGCAGGTTTCTGGACACTGAACCCGGCTACCAGCCGCTTTTGGCTCACCAAAAAGGCACGGGAATTGTTCGGTTTTGGTGTTGAGGAGGTGGTAACCTTTGATCGCTTTTTGAGCTTGGTCCATCCTGATGATCAGGAACTGGTTCGCGAGGTGGCGCAAAAGCTCATGCAGTCAAAGCAGGAAGGCCACGTCGAGTACCGCATTGTCAAGGCGGATGGGAGCGTGCACTGGATGCTCTCGCGAGGCCGCATCCAATTCGACAAATCCAGCCGGACCGAATGTCTAATGGGAGTATCTGTGGATGTCACCAAGCGCAAACTGGCGGAGCTGGAGGCCGAAGAATTGCGAGGACAACTGGCGCGCGCGGGGCGTGTCACCATGCTTGGGCAACTGGCATCCGCCCTGGCGCACGAACTGAGTCAACCGATTGGGGCCATTTTGCGCAACGCCGAAGCCGCAGAGCTCATGCTCCAGTCGCCTTCGCCGGACTTGGAGGAATTGCTGGCGATCGTCCGGGACATCGTAAGCGACGACCAGAGGACCGGCCAGATTATTGATCGGCTCAGGTCTTTGCTCAAGTGGCAAAACATCGACTTGCAGCCGACCGAACTGCCAAGCATTATCGCCGGAGTTTTGTCGTTGGTGCATGCCGAAGCGGTCTCTCGCAATGTCAGGCTGGTTTGTACCGTCGCACCCGGTTTGCCTCTGGTGTGTGGGGACAGTACCCACTTGCAGCAGGTGCTCATAAATCTCATTGTCAACGCCATGGACGCGCTGGATGACTGCCCTTCTGCGCAGCGCGACATCCAGGTAATCGCTCGCCAAATAGACCCAGGCACCGTCGAAGTCCGGGTCTGCGATAACGGGCCGGGCATCCCGGTCGAATCGGTCGCGCGGTTGTTTGAACCATTTTTCACCACCAAGACCAACGGCATGGGCATGGGCTTGACGATTTCCAAGTCGATAATTGAAGCGCACAATGGAAAGCTCTGGGCTGAAAACCGACCGGAAGGCGGCGCCTGTTTTCGTTTCACGTTGCGAGTCAGTCAGGGTAACAGGTGATCGGTCATCATCAGGGCGGCGCGGCCGCGACCGGATGATTGCGGCGAGACAAATGCGTTCGTTCTCAAGCTTGGCACTCCGTCGCGCCGCGCTGAAAGGGGCGACTTCGTCGCCCAACGGGGGAGAGATGCAAGTCGGATCAGAGGCCGAACAATTCGAAAGCAAAGGTCACGAAGGATCTGCTGATCTGCAGTTTCCGCGCGGATCATCCAGTACTATGCTCCCAAGGCCGCACTCTGGTAACAAACTGAGCAAACTCGCAGTCTGAAAGTCTTCGCAAATATGATCGATTTGTCAGTATAAGTATTCAGCAATGACTACGTACCACTCGATAAATCTCAAAAACCCGTGCGTGGATCGGAACGCGTGGGAAGTTCCTCGTTTAGCTTTCAAGTCGGCGATAGCGTTTCCCAGCCCGGAGATGTTTTCGCTGCCTGACCAATTGCGCCGCATGGTACGGTCTGTTGGAACACAAATCACCGAAGCTCAGGGAAAGCGGCGCTTGTGCGGGCCAATTGATTTGGAGATGCCGATGCGCGAATTCGCCGTGGATCAGTTCGGCTTGCGCTCCGCCGACAACTAATCAGCGATTACGGATCACGCAAACATCCCGCTCGCCATGTCGCCTCCGAGCAACCAGCCATCCGAGCCGATCGTCTTCCTAGTAGAAGACGACATTTCCTACGTGCGCGCCACGGCGCGACTGTTGCGAGCGTCGGGTTTCCGCGTGGCCATCTACAACTCTGCGACGGAGCTACTGGCGGAACTCAAACCGGACACTGCCGGCTGTGTCGTTGCCGACCTCCAGATGCCCGGTATGGACGGGATCGCTCTGCAGAAAGCATTGCAAGAGGCTGGCAATCCACTGCCCATGGTTTTCCTCACCGGTCACGGCGATATCCCCACTGCCGTGCAAGCCATGCGGGGTGGCGCGGAAGACTTCCTAACGAAACGCGCGCCCAAGACTGCGTTGATAACGGCGGTGAAGCGCGCGCTGGCTCGCAACGAACTGGACCGAGCACAACGAGCACGATTGCAGGCGTTGCGAGAGCGGTTCGAGCAACTGACCGACCGCGAACGCGAAGTGCTCCGGCACGTCATGCAGGGGAAGCTCAACAAACAGATTGCCGCCGATCTGGGCATTCACGAACGCACAGTCAAACTCCACCGCACCGGCATCATGACCAAACTTGGGGTGCATTCCGTGGCTGAACTGACGCGTCTGGTGCAGGAGGCGGGAGGGCTTTAAGTGGCAACTGGCGAGTGGCGGGTGGCGAGTGGCAAAAGGCAAGTGGCGAGTGGCAAGGGGCAAGTGCGCTGGGTCAACGGCTTGCCAGTCTGGGGATGGCCGCACTGAGGATGCGATTGATCTCCTCGGCCAGGGCAAGGCGCGCTTCGACTACTTCAGGCGGCAGCCAATGCCGGAGCCGACGATAGCGGCCCTGCGTTTCTCTCAATGATCCACGCGCGATGATCAGGAACCGACGATATTCCACCGTGCTCTCCCGACCGTAACCTTCCTCGATATTTGAGCACACCGAGTCCGCACTTGCCAGTTGCTGGCTCACGAGTCTTTCCAGCTTGCTGTCGCCCAGATAACGCGCCGCATCTGCAACGACCATGTAGAAAAGCTCAAGCGATTTCTGATAAGCTCTGAACTTGTCCAGGTTACCGCTGCTCATGCCCAGAGTGTGGAGTGGCGAGTCTCAAGTGGCAAGTCAATCGACAGCCGCGTCTCCAATCGCCCCTTGCCGCGTGTCGCTTGCCCCTTGCCCCTTGCCACCCGCCACTGGCCCCTCGCCACTTTCCTGACCTTCCCCAAAGGGCAGTAGCGAGCGTCTCGAGTCTTGTGCAATATTCTTCTTCATGCAGTCCTGTAGCGGGTCCAACAGTTACGTGGCAGTCGTGGACGACGACGATAGTGTCTGTCGCTCGTTCAGCCGATTGCTTCGCATGGCTGGATTACAAGCTGTCAGCTATGCATCTGCCGAAGCGCTGCTGGAGGACACAAATCGCCCGCGGTTCGATTGCCTTGTGTTGGACATTCAGTTGGGAGGAATGTCCGGGCTGGAGCTCAGACGTCGGCTTGCTGCAGTCAATGACCTCACCCCGGTTATCTTCATCACGGCGCACGACAGTCCGACTCTCCGGGCGGAAGCCGAGTTGAGCGGTTGTGCCGGCTACTTCCGCAAGACTGATCCTGGGCATCTTGTAATAAATGCCATCCGGGAGGCTGTCCACAGTGTTCGTGGCCAGGTCCCGAATCCTGCGCCGGGTTTCAAAACATCAGGTCCGGCACCAAACCAGTGAAATCATGAATGAAACCATTAATTCGCATGCCAGCTTTCCCGGTGACTCCGCTGCGCATCCAGTTCGTTCTGAAACTCATGTTTCTGAAACAGTCGGACACCAACTGCTTGGCTTAGACTAGAAAGAACACACATGATCACTACGAAAGTATTCGCCCTTTACACCGCCCTCGGACTGTCTGCGTTTGCGCTACCAGTCTTTGCTCAGCAACCTTCACCTGCCGAACGCGCGGCGATGCTCAAGGCCACCGTAGCCGCCAGCCAGGCCGTCCTCAAACAATACGAGTGGGTTGAAACCACCGTGATCAGCCTGAAAGGCGCGGAAAAATCCCGCCAGATGAACCGCTGCTATTACGGCGCCGACGGCGGCGTGCAAAAGGTGCCGCTCACCACGCCCCCGCCCACCAAGAAAAAGCGCGGCCTGCGCGGTAAGATCGCCGAAGCCAAGAAGGAGGAATTGACCGACTATATGAAGGAGGCTGTGGCGCTGGTGAAGAGCTACGTGCCGCCCACACCGGCGCTGATTCAGGCGGCCAAGGACGCTGGCAAAGTATCGCTGGATGTGTTGCAGCTCGGCAAGCGCGCCCGCCTGAACTTCCGCGATTACCTTAAAGCTGGTGACAACCTGGGTGTGGAAGTGGACCTGACCAGCAACCATCTGCTCGCGCTCACGGTCAAGACGCAACTTGATAGCGCCAATGACCCGGTGGACTTGCAGGCCCGCATGGCCACACTGGCCGACGGCACTGGCTACCCAGCCACCATCACTCTCAATGCGCCGGCAAAGAAGCTCACGGTGAAAGTGGACAACTCCGGCTACCGGAAACTGAACTAGCAACAGGAAAACCCCTGGCGATCAAAACGCGGAGAACATCATGAGAATTGAATCCAGACTTGTGGCTGCCGCCTTCGGGCTGCTGATGTGGCAACTGGCTCCCTTGGCCAACGCCCAAACCGCCGACCCCGGCTGGCCACGCGTGTTCAAGCAGGACAAGAAACAACTGACCGTCTATCAGCCGCAGGTGGACTACTGGAACGGTTACACCAACATCCACTTCCGCTGCGCCATCGCCGTCAAGGGTGTGACCAAACAGGAGAAATTTGGCGTGGCCGAGATTGACGCCGTCACAGTCACCGACCACTCGGCGCGCATCGTGGCCCTGGTGCCCACGCAGCGCGAGCTCCGTTTCCCCAATTGTTCCGACTCCGAGCTGGCCGCGCTGCGCCGCACCGTGGATGAACTCAAGCCGCCGGGACAGGCCCTGACGATTTCGCTGGACCGCGTGCTGGCCTACCTTGACCCGGCCCAGCAGCCAATCCAACCGGCCATCGAAGTGAATCTTGAGCCACCCACCATCTTCTACAGCCGCCGACCCGCCATCCTGGTCATGTTCATGGGCGAGCCGCAGTTCAAGCCTGTGGAGACGAACCGGACGGACGTTTTGTTTGCAGTGAACACGAACTGGGACGTGCTCTACGACGCCGCCACGCAACAGTATTACCTTTTGAATGGCGACAACTGGCTGGAGGCGTCCGACGTGAAGGGGCCGTGGGCGCCTGCCACGAGCCTGCCGACCTCGTTCTGGTCATTGCCACCGACCGAGAATTGGGCCGAGGTGCGCGCCCACCTGCCCGGCCAGAAAGCCAAGGTCACACCGACCGTTTTTGTAACCACACAGCCGGCGGAATTGATCGTGACTGATGGCGACCCGAAATACCGTTCCATCAAGGGGACAAGCCTTAAGCAGGTGAAGAACACCGACTCCATCCTCTTCCTGCATTCTGGCGAAGCGAAGTTCTACTTTCTGGTGGCGGGCCGGTGGTTCCGCGCCCCAAGCTTGGCCGGGCCATGGTCCGCAGCCAGCAAGGATTTGCCAGCGGATTTTGCCCGGATTCCCGACGACGATCCCGCCGCGTTCGTGAAGGCGTCCGTGCCCGGCACACGCGAGGCCAAGGACGCCGTGTTGCTCGCGTCCATACCCAGCACGACCACCGTGCAATCTGGCGAGTCCGTGACAGTGAACGTGACCTACACCGGCGCGCCGCAATTCGTTGCCATCCCAAGCACAACAGTCCAGTACGCCGTGAACACGCCCAACCAGGTGTTTCTGGTCAGCGGCGGTTACTACTGGTGCTACGGCGGTGTCTGGTACTCGAGCACAAGCCCGACCGGGCCGTGGTCATTTTGCACGAGCGTGCCGGCGGCCATCTACACCATCCCGCCCTCCAACCCGAATTACAACGTCACCTACGTAACCGTCCAGAGCGCGACGCCGACAACGGTGGTCTACAGCCAGACATCGGGTTACAGCGGCGAATACGTGGCAGCAACCGGCGTGTTGATGTTCGGCATGGGCATGCTGGTGGGCGCGGCCATTGCGGACGACTACCACTACCACTATTGCTACCCGCCGCCGTGCCATTACTCGTACGGTTGCGGAGCGGTGTATCACTATGGCGGCGGCGGCTACTACGCCTCGGCACATGTCTATGGTCCCTACGGCGGGGCGGGCAGGACCGCCTCCTACAATCCGTACACCGGCACATACGCGCGTTCGAGCTACGCCTACGGCCCCTACGGCAGCGCCGCGCGCGGAACGGCCTATAACCCTTACACCGGCACCTCGGCAGCAGGCCGCGCGGTGAGCACACCCTATGGAAGTGCGCGACAGGGCGCCGCCTACAATCCCTACACGGGCGCTCGGGCTGCCGGCGGGCAGATCAACACGGCCTACGGTTCGGCGGGACGTGGCGCCGCTTACAACCCGACGACTGGCCAGGGCGCGGCAGGCCGCTACGCCTCCGGCGCCTACGGCAGCGCGGGCGCGGTGCGAACCACCGAGGGCAGCGGCATGGCGGCTTGGGACACGAAATACGGTCAGGGC
>Ga0078972_1012821_pt1 | contig 14172 bp, 5 predicted proteins | sample YelNatPaOPGAMG01_FD_67568 | JGI IMG/M metagenome (GOLD analysis project Ga0078972, IMG submission 67568) | Hot spring thermophilic microbial communities from Obsidian Pool, Yellowstone National Park, USA - OP-RAMG-01 (SPADES assembly) (version 2) | ecosystem: Environmental > Aquatic > Thermal...
TTGAACCAGGCGGGTCAAATCTTATCTGCCTTATTGTCCCACTCCATGTACCTACCCCACTTAAATCAACCACATATTCCCTTTGCCCACTGTCATTTGCTACTACTCCAAAATCAATATGTTTTGCTTCATTCCATACATTATCACTATTTGTTATCCAATAAAACTGCGCCCCATTTCCTGATGTTACATTTTTCATTCTAACCCTTATGTATTTATACTGACTCGCATCTATGGAAAGGTTATCAGGAGAATGCATAAAAGGGTCATCACCAGTTATGTTAAGTGTATATATGCTATTTGCCACAGAGCCGTTTATATTATGTGTTAATATCCATCCTTCGGGGTTTGAAATATAATACCATTCTGTTTGTATATTTGGTGGAAGTTGTGCTTCAATAAAGCGGTAATTGAATCTAAAATCCGGTGCTGTATCTCCTTTATCAATAAAATCCATTATATCCGGATTTGCAGGTATGTTATCTGCCCATTTAAAATCAAATGTTGCTTTTCCTTTTGAAACATCCAAACCAAGTATGGAACGTGGAATTGCAATGTGTAAATTATTATTTTCAAAATAAATTGTTGCCTCGGCAATTTTTTGCCAGTTCCAGCCACCTGTATTTTTTTCAATTGAACACGTATTTCCTGTTCTTGTTCTGTTTATTAAATAATCATAGCCATTCCACCCGGTCCCCCAGTTATGGTCGCTATCAATAAATAGCAGCATCCACATAGAATCAGTTGATGAAGTCAATGGTGCCGTTGTCCGCACATAAAAATAAAAATTCTGCGCATCCCTTGCAACTTTTGCTACTGCTATATCATTTCTGCCAGTATTATTTGTATATCTTGACGGAACAGTTGTATGTGCTGTTGATGAACCAAATGACTGAAAATCTCTGTGATATGTATCTCCAATATCGTCAATATAATCTGGTCCCACATTATCCCATTGAGAAAAATTATTATTTATCTGTATTGTTTTTGGATCTGATGATTGTGGAATTGGTCTTACACCTTTGTATCTTCTAATTATTGAAACCATCTGATAATAATAATTATCTTTATTTTTCCCATTATTTGGCTCTGCGTCTCTACTAAACTCCTCGTTATATTCATCAACAAATACTGTTTGCCCATAAACCGCCGGTCTTCCTGCAAAAGTACTCAAAAGTGGAAATCCGTTTTGTCCATTTAAAAATCTCTGTGCTATCCATTCATTCCATTGAGTTATAAATAAAAATTTTGGCGAGACCTGTAATGCACGCTGCGCGAGTTGTTCAAAATAAATTCCCTGTCCTGATGTAGTTGTCATCCATTTATTGTCAACAGGCGGCTGCCCCCCATTAAAATTGTCATAACTTCTTCCAATATTTCCTGTTGGATGCTGTGCCATTTCTATTGGCATTTCTTCAGCAACACCAGGTGTGTCCCAGCCATATGCCTGCGGGTAATTATCAAGCCATGGCCATTTATGATAACCATCACCAAACCAACCATTTGGATTGCTCCACGCCCAAGATGTTCTGAATGTAAAAAAGTTTAAAAGTGTTTGATTTGTAATTTTTGATTTATCACATAAAATAAGTGGTTTCCCCTGCCAATAAAACCATAAGTCCTGATATAAATTTTTTGAATAAAGATAATTATAAATCGCCTGCAATGTATCAGCAGGACTACTCCATAAAATAAAAGTTATTTGCGGAACTCTACAACCATTTGCTTTCAATCCCTCATACAGATTGCAGAGTTTTAGGACAGTATCCTGATAAGTGATTGCATTTGTGTTATCAAAAATGATAACATCAACACCTGCATCTGCGAGCATTTGAGCATGCTTTTTTATTACAAAATCATCATTTGAATTATAGTAACCAAGCCATGGTTCGCCCCACCAGTGCCACCAATAAAGTGGACCCCATTCAGGATTATCAGGATTTGCAGCAATAATTTTTGTATTATCATAAACCCCTCCACCGCCCTGCATCCAGATATAATAAAAAAGACCTGCTGTTTTGTCTGTTTTAGGATTTCCAACTTCTGCATTCGTTGGCAAAACCCTGCCAAGACCATCGGTCCCAACCCAGGTATCAGAATAATTATCCCTTGTTGCACTGAACAAAATATTAATGTTCATAAATAGAAATAAAAATATAATCCCCCATTTTTTATTTTCCCATTTTATTTTGTTTTTCATTTCAACGCTCCTTTATGAACGTTCATAATTTCTATTATAATTATACACCATAGACCTTAAAATGTCAAGTAAAATTTGAATATGAACGTTATTATTTTATTTTGGTGGTTTATTTAAATTTCACTTATAACTTATAAAAAACCCCAAAACCAAGAATAATTTGATTTTGGGGTTTTTAATTTCTGCCTTATTTTTTTAGCTCTTTTTCTGCTTTTTTCCTTTTCTTTTCTACAACCTTTTTTGCCTCTTTTAAATGTTTTTTTAACTTCTCTGGTGGCTTAGAGTCCTTACCTTTATATATAACGCCGGTTGAAATAAATTCTCCTTTTTTTGATAAATCAGCATAGCATATCCAACCTGTCTTTGGGTCTCGGATTAAAGAATATCCATCCAAACTTTCAACCCGCGTATAATACTCATCTCCATAAATTTTTACTGTCACATAACTTCCATCTGGCTGCTTTAATTCAAACTCTTCACCATCATAAGGAGCAGAAAAAAGCAAAAATACTCCAAATGCAATTATTAAAAATAAACTCCTTTTTATTTTTCTTTCACCTCATTATTAAAATTTTACCTGTCTCAGATTTTATAATTTTATTATTTTCATCTTCTACTGCTATTAAAAACAGATACAAACCACTTGCCATATTCCTGATGCTTTCTGTTTTAATTGCAATTTCATTTTCACCTGCTGCAAAATTTTCATTTATAATATGTTGCATAATTAATTTACCAGAAACAGTGTAAATTTTAAAAATAATTTTATGCACACTTTTCCCTAAATTAAATTTTACTCTCAACGCATCCACTTTATCTGGATTTACAGGATTAGGATAAGATATAACTTTTGTTATACTCTGATTTTCACTTTCACTGACCTGCGTTGGAACAGGTGTTTGTGTTGTTGTTGGCATAGGCGTTTTCCAGCAACTTGCATCAACATCTGCTTGAATATCAGAAGCAATACATGGCTCTATCCCTGTATTTGCATCAACCTGTGTTGAATTAACATACTCCAGAACAACCTTTCCATTTTCATATAGCACAAGATATTTGTTTTCACTAAAAGTAGTTGTACTTCCTAATTTACTGAAATCATCACAATTAACATCAAATGGCGCATAACCATTTCTCCAGAACCATACAGGGAAAACAGCATATCCGCCAGCTGGTATATTATAGGAAGAAAATGAAAATGTTCTGTACTGGTTTGCTTTTCTATCTGCAGCATATGTACAAAGTGGTATACTTGCATCTGCATCTTTTGTTGCTGTTGTATAGCCAAGATATGTTCCTGCTGAATTATAAATTTTCACCCAGTCATTATTTACAAATGCAATTGGTTCTGCATTATTAAACCACATTCTTACTTTTAATGTTGAAAGATTTATGTTGACTGAAGAATTGTTTATGATTTTAAATTCTGCCCTGAAATTAGAACCAGAACAAGGATCTGTATCAAGATTTCTTACCTGTAAATTTAATTTTGATGTTTGTGGCGTAATTCCAGGAGTTGGAGTTCTTGTTGCTGTATTCGTTGGCGGAACCAGCGTATTTGTCCTTGTTGCTGTATTTGTTGGCAGAACCGGTGTATTTGTCCTTGTCGCAGTACTTGTTAGAGTATTTGTCATTGTTGCTGTGTTTGTGCTTATTTCTGTAGGTGTTAATGTCAGCGTAATTATTTCTGTTCCTGTTTGTGTGACTACCGGAGTATTTGTTAGTGGAACTGGCGTATTCGTTCTTGTTGCTGTATTTGTTGGTGGTATCGGCGTATTTGTCCTTGTTACTGTATTTGTTGGTGGAACAGGTGTATTTGTTTTTGTCGGTGGAATTGGTGTCGGTGTATTTGTTTTTGTTGCCGTATTTGTAGGCACTACTGTTCCTCCACTACCTATATTAAATGTCATTGTTGTTCCTGCTGGACTTATATTTGAAACTCTAAGACCTGATTCTCCAGAGCACCACCAATTTGAATTAGGATTCGTATTTGGTCCAAAACCAGCAGTTGTATTATCAAATAAATCATTTGAATCACCTGAATTTCTTCCATATTCTAAATCATATTTGCCATCTGCCTGTTCTACTGAAACCAAATAATGCTGCGAACATATCATTTGTTCATTATTATTGCTTCCATTGCCATCCACATGCCAGATAACAAGACCCGAATCAGGATAATAGTAATTCCATCCCGATTTATATCTTGGTTCAATATAAAATGCCTCCTGAGAATTTGAAGGATTTGTGTATTTCAAACTTGCAATTTTATTTGCTTCAATTGTAAATGTTGCATTTGTTGATGAATTAATCGCTGTTACTTCTTCCCAGCCGGATAATTGTCTGAAATAAGGATTTAAAATTACAGGTCTTTTGCTGTTTCCACCTGCTGCCATTAAGCAAAAATTACCAACGCCACTTGATTCATAACCATAATCATAAAGGTCAGGATACTGTAAAAGCATATGTCCATTTTCATGGCAGAAAGTTCTTATTGATAAACTGCTTCCAATATTTGTTATCTGATATCTGCCGGAGCAAACTCCATCTGCACAGAATTGTCCATACATTGATGATGCATGTGGCCATAAGCCCTGTGACCATGCATTATCCGCATTTCCAGCATAAAATGCATTTATTGCAATTATATAACCACCGCTTGTACTTAATGTTGAAAAATTAAAGCCCTTTGCATCCAGCGCCTGCAATGCTTCCTTTATTAATTCTCTTGCCCTTTGCCCATAAGGAACTGATGGATCTGTGTAATATGATTTATTGTATTTTGCTGTATAATAATCAGCAACATAATTCTGATAATCAAGTTTATTGTTTGAAGCTGCTTTATAATAATCCCTTACTGAACCATAATTGCTATAACCCGTATATCCAATTTGATTACAAAAATTATTTATTTCTGATTGTGGAATTGTCGCTCTCACATCCGGAAAATCAATTAGCAAGGTAAGACCAATATATGTTCCTACTCTTTGAACTGATGCCGGTGCTGCCTGTGCTGATAAATTTCCAGACGAGTTAGAAGTAATTAAAGGTAAGGTTGGTGGCTCTCCTATCAATGATTTTGTTTTTTGTACTTTTGAATTTACGATTTCTTTTGATTCTAATAATCCTTGTTGAACCGCTGGTTTAATTAAATTTGCCTGCCCTTGAACCCCTGTTCCCGACGTTGTTTTTACTGTCATCCTGTAAGGAATTTCTGTTGAAACCAATTCGCCATTTTTTAAATCAGCATAGCAAATCCAGTTTGTCTTTGGGTCACGTATCAGTGTATAGCCGTCTAAACTTTCTACACGCGTATAATATTCATCCCCATAAACCTTTACTAAAACATAACTTCCATCTGGCTGCAATAATTCAAATTCATCGCCATTATACGGTGCTGAAAAAATTGAACCACAAACGAGAAGAACAAAAGCAAAAAAAATCAAAATTTTTTTCTCCCTCACTTTTAAAAACCTCCAAAAAATTTTTTATATATATATATCACATCACATTTTGTGATGATTGTTGTTTCACGTTAATTTGTTTTCTTAACTTTCGTAAAAATTTTAGTTTTAATTTTCGTCAGCGTCAATAAAAATAATTAAATTCTTTCATTTTGGTTTTGTAATCCAGAACATTTAATTTATGTTTTACGTTAAATATATTTTAAAATTTTTGTAAAATAAAATTATTTTGTTATATTATATTACTTATTACAACTTATTACATCCCATAAGTCGGTCTCTGGATATATCATTGATACGTCCCATATTGCAATGCCTGGTCTTTTTTGCTCTTTTACATACTTTATTTTTTCTTTAAATGCATTTGCATCATTAAAATATTCAACTTTCCCATTAAATTGATAGGCAGCTTCTGCCTGTAATTCATCATACCTTAGGAATTTACCTTGTTTTATTTTTCCATAATTTATTCCTGATGGCTTTGAATAAAAAGGCAAACCAAGTAAAAATTTTTCTTTTGAAAAACCCCTGGATATAATACTTTTTGCAAAACCATCTATTGAATTTTCTATTATTTCACCTGCATTTGTTTTTATTTTCCCTGTATTTCTTAAAGGTGCATTATATGGATTATTCCAGTCATATCCGCTTTGTATTGCATAATCACAATAATTTCCTATTTCATCCCATTTAACCCCATCATCATAAAGTCCTGTTGTTGTAAAAAATGTAAGGAACGGTTCTGTATTTTTAAATGTTTTTAATTTTGAATTTTTTATTTCAAAATACAATTCCTTCATTAAATTTGTAAAATTTTCCCTATCATTTTTATTAGGAAATTCCCAGTCAATATCAATTCCATCATAATTATATGTTTTTAAAATTTCTATTATATTTTTAATAAATTTTTTTCGCAAATTAAAGTCATTTGCTATTTTTGAAAAATTTTCACTGTGTTTTGCTCCACCAATTGATACATTACAGAACACATTATTTCTGTGAGCCGCTTCGCTTAATAACAATTTTTTTGTTGTTGATAATTCAATATCTCCATCTTGTAAAGGAATAAGAAAAGAATCAACAATATGTGTTAATGCCTTCCAGTTTATTTTATCCAATAACCATTCTGGCGTCTTCCAGGATGCAAGATAACCATAAACAATAAAATCTTTTTTATCCATTTTTTTCCTTTCTTGAATTTTTGAATGGGATTTATATGATAAAATAAAAAATTTTTATTATTTTTTGTTCCTTTTTTCTATTCCAAGGACTGCCTTTTGCTTGTTGCGTGCATCAGTTATATAACGCCTGACTTTATAGATATATTCGCTCTTTGGGTCAAGTTTTTCAATATTATTCCAGTATAAAATTGCCGCCTCTAAATTGCCTTCTGTGTATTTCTCAATTCCTTTTAAATAATATTCCTTTGTTTTGGCATTTATTAAACCCTTTAAAGTTGCAAGAATTTCTATGGCATCATTATATGCAGGGCATACATTTGATATCTGTCTTAAATTCTTTATTCCTTCAATAACAGTTGCGTCATTTGCAATATCTGCTTTTGCCTTTAATATACCATTAGAAATTTCCTGCTGTTTTACTTTTGCCCTTTCTATATACTGATTAATTTTTTTATTATTAGGGTCTTTTTCCAGCCCCTTTTGCCATGATGCAATGGCTTTAATATAATCACAGTTATTATAGTATTTTAACCCCTCCCTAAAATATTTTTCTGCATCCCGCGACATTTTTCCACCTTTTTTTAGGTCATTTGCATCTTTTAACCATACATCTATGTCTTTATAATTAGGCATTAATTTTTTTACCTGACTCCATTTTTTAACAGCATTATCAAAATCAAATTTTTCATAATATGCCATACCTTCATTAAAAAGTTTGTCAATATTTTCTAACTTTCCACCTGCCTTTATAATATTTTTTGCCTTTAAAATTGCTTCATCAATTCCTTCAAAATCAGGCATCATTGCTTTTACTTCTTCCCAGATTGCAAGGGCTTTTTTATAATTTCCTGCATTAAAAGCATCTTCGCCATCCTTAAAATCCTGATATGCTAAAAATTCTGTTAATTTTCTGTATGTGCTTTTTTCTTTTTCTTCCGCTGTCTCATAAAAAAACTTTAAGCCAATTAGATGGGTTGTGCCTAAATCACCTCGCATTGAAAAAGCATAATCAACTGATAATTTTTCAATCGTAATTCCAGCCCCAAATGATACGCCTGATAAATTTCCCAGTATATCATTTGATTTGTCAATATTATAACCACCCCTTAAAGCAAGCAGTTTAAATAACTGAAGTTCTGTCCCTAAAGAATATGATAAACCATAAATCATAGAATATTTTGTATCAAATTCAAATGACCATTTATTGCCCTGAATATTAAAAATATTTATTCCCAATCCTGCCTTTATATTGTTTAAATTATTTTCCTCAAACCCAATATTTTGAACAGCCAACCCTAAAAAAATAAAATCATTTATATTTGTTCTTAACCCCAAATCAAGTAAAAAAGAAGTTTTATTATAGTCCTCTATTATAAAACTATTTAATTTTAAACCAAGTCCAAAAGAAAAAATACTTCCCAGCGGAAAACCATAACCAATTGCACCCTTTAAATTTAGTGGTTCAACAGACGTATTTAAAAAAATCCCTTTTTCATCAATTAAATCAAATTTTCCATAACTGGTATATAAAAACATTCCACCGATACTGCCTGAACCAATTGGCACATTAAAACAAGCATAGGATAAAAAAGTATCCATAAACCATTTATAATATGCTGCATCAATTTCAATCTTTTTTAAATTAGCAAGCCCTGCCGGGTTATAATAAATAGAAGTAGCATCATCTGAAATTGCAGTAAATGCACCGGCAAAACCGACTGCCCTTGCCCCTGTATTTATATCCTCCAGAGGAAAAGGTGTTGATGCAATCCCATCGGCAAAAATAAATTTATTTATTAAAAAAATCTGCATTACTAAAAATAATTTTAATAATTGTCTTTTATTCATAATTTTCATCTTTTTATAAGGAATTTATTTGTTTTAAATTTTATTTCTCTGCCTGATTCAGTTTTTGCTTTAATAATATAATAATATACTCCTGCTGATAATTTTGAAACATCAACATCAAATTTATTTACATCTGAAATAATTCCTTTAAACTCATACTGTTTTACCAAATTTCCTGCAAAATCAAAAATATAAGCTTTTACATCTGCATTTTCCTCAAGTGAGCATACAAATGTTAATTTATCCTTTGCAGGCACAGGATATGCATAAACTTGTCCTTCTTTCGGTGGCTCCGGTCCCTTAGGTGTTGGTGTTATTGTACTTGTTGGTAAAACTAACGGCGTATTTGTATGGGTTAATGTAACAGTTGATGTCTGGGTTATAGTCGGTGTTATTGTTGCAGTTACCAGATAGCCGGAATCAGGACAGAACTCTGCATAAATTGACCATAACCTTGTAAGTTTTGAACATTCTCCAAATGGGTCAGGGAATGTTCCAAAAATATTACTTGTTGATACGCCAGAACCCAAAGGCATTCCTGCTTTATAACCTATCTGTATCCCTGACTCTGCCTGTAAAGCAAGCCAGTAATAACCTGCATTAAGATGAACAAGCGGAATGGTAAATTCATTCCAGCCGGTTGCACAGTCCTTTGGAATGCAAGGATATAACAATGTGTCAGGGCTATCCAGTGAATCAGTATAAATTGCAGCCATAATTTTTCCACTGCCAGAACCAACAAAAACATAGATTTTTCTCACAGCAGCATCCTGCAATAATTGAAATTTACTTGCATAAAGGGATGAGCCGCCACTTACCTGCATTGTATCAAAATATTTATTCCCAAAAATTCCAGGGACACATTGCGTTTCTGTCGGCGATGGAGTCAGGGTCTGAGTAACCGTAAATGTATCCGTAATTGTTTGCGTTATCGTGCTTGTTAACGTTTCTGTTTCAGTAAAAGAATTTGTAACAGTCAAAGTAATTGTCGGTGTAATTGTTTCTGTCTGAGTGCAGGTGCTGGTTTGCGTAATTGTTAGCGTTTCTGTTAAAGTATAGGTTAAAGTGGGTGTTAGTGTTTCTGTTATAGTAGATGACTGCGTGAAAGTGGTTGAAGGCCTTTCTGTTTTTGTTGAAGTTAATGTTACAGTTATTGTACTTGTTACTGTCTCTGTAACAGTCCCCGTAATTGTCTGCGTAATTGTTTGTGTATTTGTCTGGGTGATTGTCTGAGTGTTTGTATATGTTTCAGTGAATGTCTGAGTTATTGTCTCTGTTAATGTACTGGTTGGCGAAATAGTTGGCGTTATAGTAACTGTTGGCGAAACTGAAAATGTAGGTGTTATTGTGAGCGTATAAATTATATTTGTTGAAGTCGGCGATATTGTAGCTGTGGGCGTTATTGTTGCTGTTATTGTTTTTGTAATTGTCTGTGTAATGGTTTGTGTAATAGTTGCTGTAACTGTTTTAGTCAGAGTTGGTGTAATTGTCGTTGTTATTGTATATGTAAGGGTCGGCGTAAGCGTAACTGTGAGAGTAAAAGTCGGCGTTATTGTCTGTGTTATTGTTGCTGTTGGTGTATAAGGTATTCCTATATAAATATCATCTAAATTCCAGCCGGACATTATCCATGCCCCTGAATAATTGTTAACAGCGTGTCCGAACCTTACTCTGAACTGTGATGATTTGTACGCAGTTACATCATAAACAAATTCTTTCCAGGAACTATCCTGTTCTGTGGTGCTATTTACATAAATTGGTATCCAAGAAGAACCATTAAAAACTTCCACTGTTGCAGAAATCCAGGCAGGATAATCGCAATTCAAATATCTATAAAAACGCAACTGCAATTGCGGAGCGTCCAGAGTATCAATAAAAGGTGATGTCAGATAATAATACGGATGGTTTGATGCAACTGACATATTTCCGCCAATTACTGTTCCAGCAACATTATCATCTGAAGAACTTGAAACATCTGAAACAGGGTCTGGATATCCTGCGTTATGCCCGCTTGATTCGGTTGCAGGACCTCTTTGCCATTCTATGCCATAATCCCATCCAAGGTCACTGCTGAAATCATCAAAAAAAGGATATGAATAAATTGGAACAGGTGTTGCTGTTTTTGTTACTGTTGGGGTTATTGTTTGCGTCACAGTTCTTGTTGATGTTTGTGTTATTGTTTGTGTTATTGTTTGCGTAGGTGAATTTGTAGGTGTTATTGTCTTAGTTACTGTGTTTGTAATAGTCAATGTTGGTGTTATTGTTTTTGTAACTGTTGCAGTTGGTGTATATAACTGCGGTGGACATTCTATAAATGCACCATAACCGTGCGGTAAATATGAAAGCAAAGTAAAATAACCACCCAGGGCAACTCTGTTATTATATCTTGTTGCACAATAAACATAATTATTTGGATTTGGTGCCCAGTCAGAAATTGAAGAAGTTATTAAATCATAAGCTGCAACATAAGGTCTTGAAAGCCCGCCAATAGTTGTAAATTCGCCAAATATAATTAAAGTGTTATTATCTAAATAAAATCCTTTAACATTTGAGTCGGCATTCGGGTCAAAAGAAGTTAAGGACCCAGAAGTTGTTACGCAAGCCACCCTGTTTCTTGTTACTCCGCTAACTGTTGTAAATTGTCCGCCTAAAAAAATTCCGGCTGGGCTACTTTGCATAGCTAGAACATTATTATTGCAATCTGGATTCCATGACTGGGTTACCCCAGATATCAAACTAAAAGCAGCAGCATGATTTCTTGTATATGTGCCACCGGCTGTTGTTGTAAATAGCCCGCCCGCATAAATAATCCCACCTGATTCTGTTAAACATCTTATTTCTCCATTTACATTAGGATCCCATGAATACAGTGTAGCATTCGATATACTAACAGCTGCCCCATAATTTCTCGCGGTTCCCTTCATTGTTGTGAATGCCCCGCCAATATACATATAATTACCATAAGGTAATAATGCATAAACAACGCCATTTGCATTTGGGTCCCAGCTTGTCACATTTCCAGAACTCGTATCAAATGCAGCAATATAATTTCTCGTATATAAACCACCATTTGCCGTTGTAAAAGAACCACCCGCATATACTGCTGTCCCAGTTAATGCAAGAGCAAAAACATAGTTATTAACATTCGGGTTCCATGGGTATATAGTTCCATTTGATATATTTACTGATGCCAGATAATTTCTGTTTACGGTTTTTGCTGCTTTAAAACTACCACCAACAGCAATATTTGTTGAACCAGGAGTAACAGGCGCCAAAGAAAAAACAGTCAAATTTAAGTCAGGAACCCATTCCGCAATAACTACACCAGTTGTCTTATCAAATGCCGCTGCGCATAATCTGTCTTTAACAGCAGTAGCATTATTTACTTTGGTAAACGAACCACCAATATATATGTAAGTACCATTGGACATTATGGTGTATCCGTAAAAATCTAAATCCGGATTAAAAGGAGTTGCCTGAGCATTGCTCGTATTAAAAGCAGCTGCATAATTTCTTGTATATGTTCCACCATTTACATTTGTAAAATTCCCTGTTGCATATAATGTCTTATTTGATTCATCAAAAAATAAATCTTGAACTGTATTGTTCACATTAAAATCCTGAGCCAATGGAGTTACATTCATAAAAGAATCATACATTGCTATTCTGTTTCTTGTATAACCGTTAACTTGAGTAAAAGCTCCACCAATGTATGTTTGTGTTGATGTTCTTGCTATCGTATATACAACCCCATTTACTTTATGGTCAACGCTTTGTAATATCCCGGGGTCAGTACTTGGGTCAATTACGGCAAAATAAGTTCTGCTTGTTCCGTTTATTGTTGTAAATGCGCCACCAATTAAAACCCTTATATTTGAATAATAATTGATATCATAAATAGTGTTATTTATATCCATATTTAATCCTAAAACATTTCCATTAGTGTCAAATGCTGCTAAACGATTTCTTGAAAAATTTGTTCCCCCGGAATCAGTAACACTCGTAAAAGCGCCACCTACATATATCTTGCCATCCCCGCCTTTTACTATTGCCCTTACTGTACTATTGGCTCCTGGCTGCCATACAGGGTCAACCTGTCCTGTATTTAATATATGGGCAAGACGTGTTCTTGGCAATCCACCAACATAAGCAAAGGACCCACCAATATAAAAGCCCCCACTACCATCAGGTGTAATTGCATAAACAGTTCCGTCAACCTGCGGCATTCTTGGCGAAGTTATTTCATTTCCGTATAAATCACAAAAATAAAAAGCCCCAACCCTTTTTCCTATTGCTGTAAAACTCCCACCTAAATATAAAACATCTGCAGAACGTGTGATAGCAAATATAGGTCCATTTGTTGCAAAACTATCATATACAGTTGTATCAGATATACCATTTGTGGATAATAAAAATAAAGCTAATACTAAAAAAATGCTTATTTTTTTTGTTTTTTCCAAAAATTATCTCCTTAAATTATTAGTATAATAATTATAGCATTAAAAATAGTCCTTGTCAATTTTTTTGGAAAAATTTTGCAATCAATTAGGAGTAGTTTTGTAATGCATCAGTTATGGGAGGTAATAATAAAAATTGAAAAATCCCTCTTAATCTCCCTTTTGAAAAGGGAGAGATAAAAACGAAAAATTTTTTTTAATTCCCCTCTTTTTAAAAGAAGGGAAAAGGGAGATTTTATGCAGGTAAAAAAAGTAAAGCAAAAAAATTTACTTTATATTTTATAAAAACCAGCTATCACTGAGAGATTACACTTGGAGGCATTTTTCTCTTGACAACCACTTTCATAGAAGGCATTGCATTTTTAAGTAATGGTCCAATCGTAGAAGATATTGAAAAAATATACAAATAATTAAAAATCCCAATTAATACTCCTTTATAAACTGACTACTTCCTGCAAATTAGCACGTAGCTAACAGTATTTTATTTTTTTAATATCTTAAAAAGAAAAACAGGGTTTTTCGTAACTGCTATATTACCCACATAAGTGATTAATTAAAAAAGTATTTTTTATTTTTGGTTCTCACCTGAAAAACACTATAGCAATTTATATTAAAAATATTAATGGGAGAGTCCCTCATCTTTTTAACCATATAAAATGGCTATATGCCGACTCTCCCATAGCCCAAAGTTTCTGGGCATCTAATATAATTATAGCATATTTTTTTTAAAAAGCAAATTTTATTGACTTCCAAAAATCGCAATAGAAGCGATTTTTGGTAAAAAATATAATAAAATAAAGTTATTAATTCAAAACTTTGTAGAATAATTAAAAATATTTTTTAATTTTTTAAAATAAATTTTATAATTATTTTTCCCCTGAAAGTCGCTATCGCGATTTTCATGGATTTTTTTACCTTAACACTGATAATTTACTCCAAATTTTTGCCTTTTCATTACCCGATACAGCTTCAATACAGTAAATATACACTCCACTTGATGCCTTTTCTCCATATCTGTTTTT
>Ga0078972_1012823_pt1 | contig 14172 bp, 9 predicted proteins | sample YelNatPaOPGAMG01_FD_67568 | JGI IMG/M metagenome (GOLD analysis project Ga0078972, IMG submission 67568) | Hot spring thermophilic microbial communities from Obsidian Pool, Yellowstone National Park, USA - OP-RAMG-01 (SPADES assembly) (version 2) | ecosystem: Environmental > Aquatic > Thermal...
CAGATGAGGAAAATGTCGAGCATCGCGATGCGCGCCTGCACGAACACGACGCCGTCCAGAAGCGTGATCGCCGCCGAGAACAGCGACAGCGCGACGTCGCAGGTCAGCGCCAGCGTCCATAGCCAGACGCCCGTCACGGTGAGCGCGCCGAAGACCAGCGACATCGCCCGCCAGCCGAACGGATTGTCGCCGAACAGCTTCATGCCCGCCGCGATCAGCATCTTGGCGAGCGGGGGATGCTCGGGATGCAGCATCTCGCCATTGGCGAGCCATTGCCGCGCCGTCGGCACGTACCAGGTCTCGTCGAAATAAATCTTCTTCGCCGCCGTGAATCCCGGCGCGAAGGCGGCGAGCGCGACGAGGAAGACGAGCGCGCTTATGACAGTCAGGTTACGGGAATTGAGGCCGAGCCAGCCGCGCGGCGCGGAGGCGGGAGCGGCGGCGGTCATGAGTCGTATTTCAAATCCGGGGTTCGCGGCGGCCCGCCTCCCGTGGCAGATCGAGGCGGCGAGGGCAAGGCGCCTCGATGGTCCTTTTCTTGCGCGCCTTGACGAGTTAGAGCGGCGGCGCTCCGATGTTTACGCTGCAAAGCCGAACGGCGACGGTCTTTGCCGCCGACGCCGCCAATTACAGCCGCGCGATGAGCGCCGATGAGGCTGGCGCGCTCGCCGCGCTAGGGCGCAGCCGCGCCGTGATCGACCCACGGATTGCGAGCAACGGCGGACGCATTTTCTCCACCGGCGGCGACAGCGTGCTCGCCGAGTTCCCGTCCGCTCCGGCTGCCGTGGCTTGCGCATGTGCGATTCAGCGCGAGCTGGCCGAGCCGGCCGACCGTGGCGCGGCTTTGCGCTATCGCATTGGCGTCCACGAGGGCCGTGTCTATCCCCAAGGCGTCGATCTTCTCGGCGACGCCGTCAATATTGCGGCCCGGCTGGAGGGGCTCGCCTATCCCGGCGGCGTTTGCGTGTCCGATCGGATAGAGGCGCAGATCGGCGACGCCGGATTCGACATTGAGCCGCTGGGGCCCCGAGCGCTCAAGGGAATCCGCGAACCGATCCGCGTGTACCGCATCCGACTCGGCGAGGCGGCTCCCGAACCCGACATACCCGGGCGGTTCAGCATCGCCGTGCCGCCCTTCTCCGCTGCGCCGGAGGCGCAGATATGGGGAGAAGGACTGGCCGATGATCTCGTCGCCGGGCTCAGCCGCTTCTCGGCGCTCTCTGTGCTGGGCGGGCTGCAAGGCGCGAATGCTGAAACTTCGCTGGCCGCCTGCCAATTGCACGCCCGTTTCGCGCTCAAGGGCGCGCTGCGCGTAGCGGGCGGACGCTTTCGATTGTCCGCGCAGCTCGTCGAGGAAGAAACGGGGGCCGTCGTCTGGGCCGAAAGGTTCGACTATGCGGAGGCCGACGTCCTGACGGTGCAGGACCGGTTGATCGAGCGTATCGTCGCCACCGTCGTCGGACGGTTGCAGCAGACGGGCGCCGAGCGCGCCCTGCGTAAACGTCCCGAAAATCTTGGGGCGTTCGACCTGCTCCTGCAAGGCCAACATCACGCCGATCGTCTCGATCCCGCCTCGGCCCGCCGCGCCATCGCCGCCTTCGAGCAGGCGCTTGCGCTCGAACCGGATTATGCGCCGGCGCTCGCCATGCTCGCCCTGATGAGATTGCGCGACTGGGCGCTTCGCCCCGGCTCAGGCAGTCTCGATGAAATATCGCGCATCGCCGAACGCGCCCTGGCTCTCGATCCCGCCGACGGCTGGTCGCATCTGGTCTTGGGACAGATCGACCTTTACGCCGGCCGGCTCGACGTGGCCGACGCGCGGCATAAGAAAGCCCATGCGTTGAACCCCTATGACGCGCGCACTCTCGCCTTGTGGTCGCCACTGGCGACCTATCGCGGACGCCCCGACGAAGGGCGCGACCTGATCGAGCGCGCCATGAGCCTCAACCCCATGCATCCCGCCTGGTACGCGACCAACCTCGGCCTCGCCTGCTACGGCGCCGGCGATTACGCGCGCGCCGCCGAGGTCTACGCCAGCATTGCGGAGCCGCAGGCTGGACCGCTCGCCGGTCTCGTGGCCGCGCGAGGGCGACTTGGCGACAACGAAGGCGCCGCAGCGGCGCGCGAGGCGCTGCTCGCAAAGGCGCCGGACTTCTCCGCCGCCCGTTTCATCGCCAACCGCCCGTTCCAATTCTCGCAAGACCGCGAGCATTGGCTCGCAGGCCTGAGCATGGGCGGTCTGACGAATTGATTTGAACGCCGCCGAAGGCGGGCGCGCCGCAAACCGCCACGCGCCCGGTCTTACTCAATACCGGTAATGGTCCGGCTTGAACGGCCCGGCGGCGGGCACGCCGAGATAGGACGACTGCTTGTCGCTGAGCTTGGTGAGCTTGGCGCCGATCTTGTCGAGATGCAACGAAGCCACCTTCTCGTCGAGGTGCTTGGGCAGCGTGTAGACCTGACGTCCGTACTGGCCGGGCTTGGTGTAGAGCTCGATTTGCGCCAGCGTCTGGTTGGTGAACGAGGCCGACATCACGAAGGAGGGATGGCCGGTCGCGTTGCCGAGGTTCACCAGGCGGCCCTCCGACAAAAGGATGATGCGCTTGGAATTGGGGAACTCGATCTCGTCCACCTGCGGCTTGACGTTGCTCCACTTGTAATTGCGCAACGCCGCGACCTGAATCTCCGAGTCGAAATGGCCGATGTTGCAGACGATGGCGCGGTCCTTCATCGCGCGCATGTGCTCGATGGTGATGACGTCGACGTTTCCGGTGGCGGTGACGAAGATGTCGGCGCGAGGGGCCGCGTCTTCCATCGTCGTGACCTCATAGCCCTCCATCGCGGCCTGGAGCGCGCAGATCGGATCGACCTCGGAGACCATGACGCGGCAGCCGGCGTTGCGCAGCGAGGCCGCCGAGCCCTTGCCGACGTCGCCGAAGCCCGCCACCATCGCCACCTTGCCGGCCATCATCACGTCGGTGCCGCGACGGATGCCGTCGACCAGCGACTCGCGGCAGCCGTAGAGATTGTCGAATTTCGACTTGGTGACGCTGTCGTTGACGTTGATCGCCGGCCACAGCAGCTTGCCTTCCTTGGCCATCGTATAGAGGCGATGCACGCCCGTCGTGGTCTCCTCGGTCACGCCGCGGATCGCCTTGGCGTTGGCCTCGTACCAGCCGGGCTTGGCCTTGAGCCGCGCCTTGATGGCGGCGAACAGCACTTCCTCCTCCTCGTTGCTGGCCTTGTCGAGGAAGGCGGTGTCGCCCTGCTCGGCGCGCAGGCCGAGGTGGATCAGCGCCGTCGCGTCGCCGCCGTCGTCGAGGATCATGTTGGGCTGGCCGCCGTCGGCCCATTCGAAGATGCGGTGGGTGTAATCCCAATAGTCCTTGAGGCTTTCGCCCTTGATGGCGAAAACCGGCGTGCCGGCGGCGGCGATGGCGGCGGCGGCGTGGTCCTGCGTCGAATAGATGTTGCACGAGGCCCAGCGCACGTCGGCGCCGAGCGCCTTCAGCGTCTCGATGAGGACGGCAGTCTGGATCGTCATGTGCAGGGAGCCGGCGACGCGGGCGCCCTTCAGCGGCTGGGCGGCCTTGTACTCGGCGCGGGTCGCCATCAGGCCCGGCATTTCGGTCTCGGCGATGGCGATTTCCTTGCGGCCGAATTCGGCGAGCTTGATGTCGGCGACGGCGTAATCGGGGGAAGCGGTCATTTCGGCCCTCGGGGGGTTGCGGATGGCGCCTCCCTACCAGAGGCCGCGGAATCGCGCAATAAACATATAAAGAAGTCTTTATATCGTTTACGCATGGAGAGCCGCGCCACCGTTAACGCCGCCTTGTGGACGCGGCGAAGAGTCGCTAGGCAAGCTCGACGGGATGGGTTAGGATCGGCCGTCAAGCAAGAAACGCGCCGTGCGCCCTCTTGCGCCCTGTTTTATTGGTTGAGAACGTATGGCGTTGTCGGCGAAGCTTGCGATGCGTCAAGGCCAGACGATGGTCCTGACGCCGCAACTCTTGCAGGCGATCAAGCTTCTGCAAATGCCGAGCAACGAACTCTCCGCCTTCATCGAGGCCGAGCTGGAGCGAAATCCGCTGCTCGACCGCGCCGAGGAGCGCGTCGAATCTGAGCCGCCGCCGGCGCCCGTCGCGGCCGACCCCGCGCCCGGCGACTGGGCCACCGAGACAATGCCGGTCGAGGCCGCCGATCTTTCCCGCGAACTCGGCACCGAGATCGACAACACGTTCGACGCCGAGCGCACCGGCGCCGACCGCAGTCCGCAGGCCGACGGCCCCGCCCTGTCCGGGGGCCAGTGGTCCGGCTCGGGCGGCGGCGGCGACGAGGACGCCGCCGACATCGAGGCCTATGTCGCCTCGCAGGAAAGCTTCTCCGAATTCCTGACCCGGCAAGCGATGGTCGCCCTGCCCGATCCCGGCGACCGGCTCATCGCCGCGGCGCTGATCGACGGCCTCGACGAGGCCGGCTATTTCCGCGGCGAACTCGCCGAAGTGGCGGCCCTGCTCGGCGCCCCGCTCGCGCGCGTCGAGCGCGTGCTGGCGACCTTGCAGACGCTGGAGCCGACCGGGGTGTTCGCCCGCGACCTCGCGGAATGTCTCAAACTGCAACTGATCGAGCGCGACCGCTTCGATCCCGCGATGGCGGCGCTCATCGCCAATCTGCCGCTGCTGGGGCGGCGCGATTTCGCCGCCTTGCGCCGTCTCTGCGGCGTCGACGACGAGGATATCGCCGACATGATCGGCGAGATCCGGCGGCTCGATCCCAAGCCCGGCCGCGCCTTCGCCGGCGCGCCGGAACCGCTCGCCATTCCCGACGTGATCGTCGCCGCGGCGCAGGATTCCGGCTGGCGCGTCGAGCTCAACGTCGACGCGCTGCCGCGCGTGCTCGTCAACGAAAGCTATGCGGCGGTCATCAAGCGCGGCGCCTCGCGCGAGGAGGACAAGCAATATGTCTCCACGCAATTGCAGAGCGCGCATTGGCTGACGAAAAGCCTGGAGCAGCGCGCCCGCACCATTCTCAACGTCGCCTCCGAGATCGTGCGCCGGCAGGACGCTTTCCTGATCGAGGGCGTGGCGGGCCTGAGGCCGCTCAATCTCAAGACCGTCGCCGACGCCATCGGCGTGCATGAATCGACCGTCTCGCGCGCCACCTCCAACAAATATATGGCGACGCCGCGCGGCCTGTTCGAGATGAAATATTTCTTCACCGCCTCGCTGCCCTCGAGCGGCTTTGGCGAGGCCCATTCGGCCGAAGCGGTGCGCTTCAAGATCAGGCAAATGATCGAGGCGGAGGACCCGCGCAAGGTGCTCTCCGACGACGATATCGTCGAGCGGCTGCGCGCCGCCGACATCGTCGTGGCGCGCCGCACCGTCGCGAAATATCGCGACAACCTGAAGATCCCCTCGTCGATGGAGCGCCGCCGGCTCAAGACGGGCGGCGTCGCCTACGCCGGGGCTTAGCGGGTTCCTGTTTCGGCGTGAGGCGATCTGGCCCCACGAACAACGCAGTGACGCGATCCCGCCATTCCATGCGTCTCGCGCTTGTGTGGAACAGGAGGTTTGTGGCCGCGTTGGGCCTCTAGCGGCCGCTCGGCCGAACATTTCTTGACGTCATGCCCGTGAAGTCCGACCCGCGCAAACCCGTCGCCGGCCGCCTCTCCGGCATTCTACTGGGGGCCTCGTGACGAACTCTGAAGCGGCCGACGAGGAGGCGCGCGCGGCGGGCAAGGATTCGCCGCATCTGGAGAAGCACGAACGCGAACAGGCCGCCCGCTCGGCGCAAGTGGCTGCGCGGGTCATCCACGAGGTTCTGCGCGAGGAAGGCGAAGTCGAGCTGCGTCGGTCGGTCGCCGCCCTGTCCTGGTCGGGGCTCGCGGCCGGCCTGTCGATGGGCTTTTCGTTCATGACGCAGGCGATGTTGCAGGCGGCCCTGCGCGGCGCGCCCGTCGCCGAACTGATCGCCCCGCTCGGCTATGCGGTCGGCTTTCTCATCACGGTGCTCGGCAAGCAGCAGCTTTTCACGGAGACCACGCTGACGGCGACGCTGCCTTTGATGAACCGGCCGAGCGCGCACGGCCTATGGCTTCTGTTGCGCATGTGGACTTTGGTGCTGGCCACCAATCTCGTGGGAACCATCATATTCGCCTGGGTCCTGTCACGACCCGGCGTAATGCGGCCGGAAATCGCCGAGGCGCTGACGAAGTTGTCCGAAGGCGCGTTCAGCGACAGTTTCTTCGTCGGCGCCGTGCGCGCGATGTTCTCGGGCTGGCTGATCGCGCTGATGGTCTGGCTGTTGCCCGCCGCCGGTTCGGCGGCGCCGTTCATCATCGTCGCCCTCACCTATGTCGTCGGGCTCGCGCAGTTTCCCCACATCATCGCCGGCTCGACCGAAGCCGCATACGCAGTCGTCAATGGCGCGGCGTCGGTTCAGGATTATCTGGTGCGCTTTCTCGCCCCCACTCTGACCGGCAATCTGCTCGGCGGCACCGCGATGGCGGCGGTGCTCAACCATGCGCCGGTGGCGCATGATTTCGCGGCGGACGACAAAGCTTAAGCCAGCGCGCGCTTCAGCATCGCCTTATAGGCCGCCGCGTCGTAGGACCAGCAGATGTCGGCCTTGACGCCGGCGGCGAGCGCGTCGGCCCAGGCGGCGTGGTTGTTCTCGTCATGGGCGACGTCGAGGCGGTCGACGATCGTCATGCCGCGCGTCAATTCGCTCGCGCATTCGATCTCGACGAGATGTTGGCTCCAACTTGTGCCGACGTCGCGGTCGAGCGCCACCGCCATCGCGGTCGGGTCTGCCAGCGACAGGCCGCGCTCGCCGGTCTGCACGAAATAAGCCTCGCGCGCCCGCACGTTGCATTCCACCGCGAAGCGCGCCTTCGCCGTCCCGAGGGCGAGGATGTCGGCGACCTCCGCGTCGTCGAGCACCGAAGCGCCGCGCGAGACATGCCAGCCGACCATCTCGATAGGCAGCCTGGAGCGAAACACGCGCCGCGCCGCCTCAGGATCGACCCAGATGTTGTATTCGGCCGCCGGCGTGGCGTTGCCCTCGCAGCAAGGCGCGCCGCCCATCACCACGCAGCGCCCGATATTGTCGGCGAAGCTGGGATCGCGCGCCAGCGCGAGCGCGATATTGGTGAGCGGCCCCAGCGTCACCAGCGTCAGACCCGGATCGGCGGCGGCGAGGCGGATGAGCGCATCGACGGCGTTCTCGCTTTCGGCGTAGCGCTTCGGCGCGGGATAGCCGCGGTCGCCGAGGCCGTCGCGGCCGTGAAACCAATGCGCGTCGAGATGGCGGCGGATCAGCGGCGCGTCGGCGCCGAGATAGACCGGCGTGTCCGCCCCCGCGATCTCGCAGGTGTAGAGCGCATTGCGCGCGCCCTGCGCCAGCGAGACATTGCCGGCGACGATAGTGAGCGCGGCGACGCGCACATCGGGCGCGGCCAGCGCCATCAGGATCGCCACGGCGTCGTCGGAGGCTGTGTCGGTATCGATCAAAAACGTGCGCATGCGGCTACCCCGTGGCGGCGCGTTCTATCGCGGCGGCGTCGATCTTGACCATGGTCTGCATGGCGGCGAAGGCGCGCGCCGCGACCTCCGGGTCCGGATCGGCCAGAAGCCGCGGCAGCACCTGCGGGAAGATCTGCCAGGGCACGCCCCATTTGTCGCGCAGCCAGCCGCACATGATCTCCTGGCCGCCGTTGGCGGTTAGCGCCGCCCAGAGCCTGTCGACCTCCGCTTGCGTCGCGCATTCCACCGAGATCGAGGCGGCGGTCCCATAGTCGGCCGGCGTCCCGCCGTTAAGCGCCTGGAAGCGTTGGCCGTCGAGCGTGAAATCGACGAGGATGACCTCGCCGGCGGCCCCGCCGGGCCACGGCCCCGGCGAGCGCAGCACATGATCGACGGTCGAGTTGGGGACCAACGAAACATAGAAGCGGACGGCCGCCTCCAGGTCTTTCCCGAACCAGAGACAGGTGCGGACTTTCGGCATCGGAAGCCTCCCTTGGTCTGTGGCGGCTATTCTAGCCCGGCTCGCGCTGCTCGGCGAACCGGGTCAGGCGCTCGAAGCCCTGCGCGAGATCGGCCTTCAGATCCTCGATGTCCTCCAACCCCACTTGCAGCCGCAGCGTCGGCCCGCCCGGCTCCCATTGGGTCGCGGTGCGATAGGTCGAGCAGTCGAAGGGAATGACGAGGCTCTCATAGCCGCCCCAACTGTAGCCGAGGCCGAACAGTTCCAACCCGTCGAGCATCGCCGCCACCGCCGCCTCGGGCGCCGGATGCAACACCACGCTGAACAGGCCCGAGGAGCCGAGAAAATCGCGCTTCCAGATCTCGTGGCCGGGATGATGCGGCAGCGCCGGATGGATGACGCGCTTCACCTCCGGCCGCGTCTCCAGCCAATGCGCCAGCGCCAGCGCCTGCCGCTCCGCCTCCTTGAGCCTGAGTTCCATCGTGCGCAGGCCGCGCAGCGCGAGAAAGCAATCCTCCGGCCCCGGCGGGACGCCGTAGAGATCGACATAGGCTTTCAGCCGGGGCCACCATTGCGCATTGGCCGAGACGAGGCCGAGCAGCAAATCGGAGTGGCCGGACAGATATTTGGTGCCGGCCTCGATGGCGAGATCGACGCCGCGCTCGTGCGGCGGAAAGAACAGCGGCGTCGCCCAGGTGTTGTCCATGACGACGCAGACGCCGCGCTTGTGCGCGGCTTCCGCGATCGCCGGGATGTCTTGCATCTCCAGGGATTGCGAACCCGGCGCCTCGGTGAGGATGGCGCGGGTGTTGTCGCGGATGAGCGCGGCGACGCCGGCGCCGATGGCGGGATCGTAATAGGTCGTCTCGACGCCGAAAGGCTTCAGCACTTGGTCGGCGAAGCGGCGCGCCGGAAAGTAAGCGGAATCCGTCATCAACAGATGGTCACCGGCCTTCAGCGCCGTTTGCAGCGCCATCGCGATCGCCGCGAGGCCCGAAGGCGTCAGCGCCGTTCCCGCCGCGCCGGCAAGCTCGCTCCAGGCGTCGGCGAGCGCCTCCGTGGTCGGCGTGCCATGCGTGCCGTAGGTAAAGCGCTGGTTATGGGCCTTGAGCGCCGCCGTGTTGGGATAAAGCACGGTCGAGCCGCGAACCGCGGGAACGTTGACGAAGCCGCGCGACGTCTCGATGTCATGTCCGGAATGCACGAGCCGGGTGCGAGGGCGGTGCGACGACGACTTCGATCCCGACATGATCTCTCGCAAGGCTAGGGGAACGCCGGTCCATCCGGGATATGGCGAACGATGTCAACGAGTCGGTCTTGCGCAAGCCAGGTTTGTGATATGCTTGGCTAGCGGAAGGCGGAAGGCGAAGCGCGTGGCGGAAGAACCGGAAAATCTCGTGTTGCGAATGTTGCGCGAAATGCGCGAGCAGATGCTTACCAAAGCCGATCTCGCAGGCATGGCCTCGAAATCGGACTTGGCCGAATTGGACGCCAAGATCAATTCCCTGCGCGCGGATGTGGCCTCAGACCTGTTGTTGACCCGCAAGGAACTCAGCGAGCAGATTGTCGGATTGCGCCGCGCCGTCGTGGAATATCATTCGACCACCGTCGGCCACGGCATTCTCATCAGCGAGCTTGAAGCGCGGGTGCGCCGCGTCGAGCAGCACCTGAACCTGCCGCCGCTGGCCTCCCACTAGGTCAGCCGGCTTCCAGGAAGCTCTCGGCGGTGGCGAGATCCACCGAGACGATCTGGCTGACGCCGCCTTCCGGCATGGTGACGCCGAACAGCCGGTCCATGCGCGCCATCGTCACGGGATTGTGCGTGATGGTGACGAAGCGCGTGTCGGAGCGCTTGCGCATCTCCTCAAGCAAATCGCAGAAGCGCTCGACGTTGTAATCGTCGAGCGGCGCGTCGATTTCGTCGAGCACGCAGATCGGCGACGGGTTGGTGAGGAACACGGCGAAGATCAGCGCCATCGCCGTCAGCGCCTGCTCGCCGCCGGAGAGCAGCGTCAGCGTCTGCGGCTTCTTGCCGGGCGGACGCGCCAGAAGCTCCAGGCCGGCGTCGAGGGGATCGTCGGATTCGATGAGCTGCAACTCGGCCGTGCCACCCTCGAACAGGGTCATGAACAGCTCGCCGAAATGTTTGTTGACGACGGTGAAGGCGTTGAGCAACCGCTCGCGCCCCTCGGCGTTGAGACTCGAGATCGCCGAGCGCAGCCGCTTGATCGCCTCGGCGAGGTCGGCCTGTTCGGAGGCTAGCTTGCCGCGCGATCCCTCGATCTCGGCAAGCTCCTCGTCGGCGCGCAGGTTGACGGCGCCGAGCCGCTCGCGCTCGTTCTTCAGCGTCTCCAGCCGCTTCTCGATCACCTCGGCGGGCGGCGTCGCCTCGTCGCGCTTTACGCCTGCGAGTTCGTAGAGGCCCTGCGGGTCGGTCTCCAGATCGCTGGCGATGGTCTTCAGAAGCTCCTCGCGCCGGCGCCCGGCGGCCTCTAGCCGCTGCTCGGCGGCGGCGCGCTGCTCGCGCGAGGACGACATGGCTTCGAGCGCCGCGCGCGCCGCGCGGTCGGCCTCGGCGAGTTTCGTTTCGGCGGCGGCGCGCTCGTCGGCGGCGGCCTTGCGCGCCGCCTCCGCCTCGCTAAGCTCGGACATCAACGACCGGCGTTGCAGCGCGAATTCGGCCGGCGCCTCCTCCAGCGTCTCCAATTCTTCCTCGGCGCCGCTGCGACGCTCGGCGATCTCGCCGATATGCGCCTCCGCCTTGGCGCGCCGCTCGGCCCAGGAGCGCCGCTCCTCGGCGACCGCGCGCTTGCGCGCCGCGCGGGATTCCAGCTCGCGCGCGAGATTGCGGGCGAAGGCCTTGGCTTCGGCGTGGCGCGAGCGCGCCTCGGCCGCCGCGGCCTGCGCGCGCGCGAGATCGGCGGCGATTTCGTCGCCGGCCGGCAGCGCCTGCATCGCCGCGCCGGCGGCGTTGCGCCGCTCGACCGCCTCGTCGCGCGCGGCGGTGGCGCGCGCCAGCGCCTCGTCGAGGGCGGCGAGCTTGGTGCGCGTCGCCGCGCGCCGGCGTTCAGCGGCGGAAAGCTTTTCGCGCGCGGCGTCGGCCGCCGAACGGGCTTCGCGCACGCGGCCGCGAGCCGCCGTCTCGGCGCTCGCGGCCTCGCGCAGCGCCGTCGCCAGACGCGCCGCCTCCTGCCGCAGCGCCTCCGCGCGCTCCCGCGCGGCCTCGCCCTGCTCGATGAGTTCGCCGAGCCGGTTCTTCTCGACGAGCCGCCGCGCGGCCGGCGTCGGCGCCTCGGCGGCGGCGGCGAAACCGTCCCAGCGCCAGAGATCGCCCTCTTGGCTGACGAGCCGCTGCCCCGGCTTCAGCCGCGCCGCCAGCCCCGGTCCTTCTGTCCGGGCGACGACGCCGATTTGCGCCAGACGCCGCGCGAGCTGCGGCGGCGCCTCGATATGCTCGGCGAGGCTGCCGACGCCCTCTGGCAAGGCGGGATCGCCGTCCGCCTCCGCGCCCGCCCAGCGGGCCGGCGCGCCCGAGGCGGTGGAGGCGTCGAGGTCGTCGCCAAGCGCGGCGCCAAGCGCCGTCTCATAGCCGCGCTCGGCGACGATCTCCTCCAGCACCGGCGGATAGGCGCCGCCCGAGGCCGAGCCCAGCAGCTTCTCCAGCGTGCGCGCCTCGGTTTCCAGCCTTTGCGCCAGCCGCTCGGCGTCGGCGAGAGGCGCGCGGGCGCGGCCCTCGGCCTCGCGCGCCGCCGCATGGCTCTCCTCGGCCTCCAGCGCCGTCGCCTCGGCCTCGGCGAGCGTCTCCATCAGTTCTTCGAGCGCGGCGGAGGCGTCGTCGAAGGCGGCCTCGTCGTCTTCTCCGCCCGGCAGCGCCTCGCGGTCGCGCTTCAGCGCCGCAAGCTCCTCCTCGAACCGGCGCCAGCGCTTGATCTCCTCGTCGAGCGATGCGCCGAGCGCGTTGCGTTTGGCGGCGAGGTCCGCCGTCGCGCTTTGCGCCGCCGCCAGCGCGGCCTCCGCCTCCGTCAGCGCCTCCGCCGCCTCGGCCTCGCGCGCTTCCGCCTCGGCCCGCGCGTCGCCCGCTTCGTCGGCCGCCGCCAGCGTTTCGGCCTCGGCGTCGAGCCGTTCGATGGTTTGCGCGGCGTCGGCGACCAGCGATTGCTCGCGCTCGATGTCGCCGCCCAACTGCACGATGCGGCGGCGCAACTCGGCGGCGCGCGCCTCGGCGCGCTTCTCCTCGCCCGCCAGCGCGTCGCGCGCGGCGGTGAGGCGATGCAGCGCCGCCCCAGCCCGCGCCTCGGCGTCGCGCAACGCCGGCAGATCGGCGGCGGCCATCGCCTGGGCCGTCGCGGTCTCGGCCTGAAGGCGCGTGCGCTCGGCGACGTCGCCGGTGAGGCCCGAAAAGGCCCGCTCGGCCTCCATGAAAGCCGTCTCCGCCATGCGCCAGGCGATGAGCTTCGACAGCGCCTCGCAGCGGCGGATCTCCGCGCCGAGGCCCTTGTAGCGCTGACTCTGGCGCGCCTGCCGGCGCAGGCTCTCGACCTGGGAATCGACCTGCTTCAGCACGTCCTCGACGCGGGCGATGTTCTCCTCGGCCGCCTTCAGCCGCAGCTCCGCCTCGTGCCGGCGCGAATGCAGGCCGGCGACGCCCGCCGCCTCTTCGAGGATCAGCCGGCGCGCCGAGGGCTTGGCGGCGATGATCTCGCCGATCTGCCCCTGGCGCACCATCGCGGGCGAACGGGCGCCGGTCGAGGCGTCGGCGAACAGCAGTTGCACGTCGCGCGCGCGCGCCTCGCGGCCGTTGATCTTGTAGGACGAACCCTTGTCGCGCTCGATGCGGCGCGTGACCTCGATCGTCTCGGAATCGTTGAAGGCGACCGGCGCGCGGCGCTCGGAATTGTCGATGACCAGCCCGACCTCGGCGAAATTGCGCGCCGGGCGGCGCCCGGAGCCGGCGAAGATGACGTCCTCCATGCCCGAGGCGCGCATATTCTTGTACGAATTCTCGCCCATGACCCAGCGCATGGCCTCGGAAAGATTGGACTTTCCGCAGCCGTTCGGACCGACGACGCCGGTGAGGCCCGGCTCGATCTTGAACTCAACCGGATCGCAGAAACTCTTGAACCCGGCCATGCGCAGCCGATCGAACTTCATTGCGCCGCGTTTCGTCTCCGTGTCGCCCCGCCGAGCGCGAGGGAATCACTTCTTTCCACCGTTCACAAGCCCGCGCCGCGATCAAGGGGGCGTGGGGCGTTATCCCGTGGTAAAGCACGGCCATCCCGCCGTCCGGAAGCCTCAGATGCGCAGCGCGAAGGTCATACACGTCGTCTCCTGCCACGCCGAGGGCGAGGTCGGCGACGTCATCGTCGGCGGCGTCGCGCCGCCGCCGGGGACGACGATCTGGGAGCAATCGCGCTTCATCGCCCGCGACGAAACCTTGCGCAATTTCCTGCTCAACGAGCCGCGCGGCGGCGTCTTCCGGCATTTCAACCTGCTGGTCCCGCCCAAGGATCCGCGCGCGGCGACCGGCTGGATCATCATGGAGCCCGCCGACACGCCGCCGATGTCCGGCTCCAACTCCATTTGCGTCGCCACGGTTTTGCTGGAGACGGGGATTGTCCCGATGCAGGAGCCGGAGACGCGCCTCGTGCTGGAGCCGCCCGGCGGCCTCGTCGAGGTCACGGCGACTTGCCGCAACGGCAAGGCGGAGCGCATCCACGTGCGCAACGTGCCCTCCTTCGCCGACAAGCTCGACGCGGCGCTGGAGGTCGAGGGGCTGGGGACCCTGCGGGCCGACACCGCCTATGGCGGCGACCGCTTCGTTATCGTCGACGCCGCGGCTTTGGGTTTCGCGCTGAAGCCCGACGAGGCGCGCGACCTCGCCGAGACGGGGATGCGGATCGTGGCGGCGGCCAACGCGCAGCTCGGCTTCGTCCATCCCGCCAATCCCGGCTGGGACCACATCTCCTTCTGCCAGTTCGCGGGCCCTTTGGCGGAGGAGGATGGCGCGCTGACGGGCGCCAATGCGGTCGCGATCCGGCCCGGCAAGATCGACCGCTCGCCGACCGGCACGGGCTGCTCGGCGCGCATGGCGGCGCTCCACGCCCAGGGGCGGATGCGCGTCGGCCAGCGCTATGTCGCCCGCTCGCTCATCGGCTCGACTTTCGATTGCCGGCTAGAGGCGGAGACGAC
>Ga0078972_1012824_pt1 | contig 14172 bp, 14 predicted proteins | sample YelNatPaOPGAMG01_FD_67568 | JGI IMG/M metagenome (GOLD analysis project Ga0078972, IMG submission 67568) | Hot spring thermophilic microbial communities from Obsidian Pool, Yellowstone National Park, USA - OP-RAMG-01 (SPADES assembly) (version 2) | ecosystem: Environmental > Aquatic > Thermal...
ATATCCTGATGCGCCGCATAGATCAACGGCAGGGTGATCTGGCGTCGCCGCAAATCGCCCCCCACCGGCTTGCCCAGCTCCTGCGGATCACCCACATAGTCCAGGATGTCATCCGTGATCTGGAAAGCCATCCCCAAATTGTGGCCAAAACGCCCCAGCGCAGCAATCTGCTCCTCGTCCGCTCCGCTGACCACCCCGGCCGCTTTGAGCCCCTCTTCAAAGAGGATGGCGGTCTTGCCGGCAATCTTGGTGAAGTAGGCGGCCAGCGCCTCATCCAGCGGGGACACGTCGGGCACCACGCTGATCTCCCCTTCGCAGATGCGGACGGAGGCACGCCCCAGACATTCCAGCACGCGCAGGTCGCTGCTGCGTGCGATCGACTCGGCTGCCAAGGCGAAGAGATAATCACCTCCCACCAGCGCGGCATCGCGAAACCACTTGCTGTGCACCGTCTCCAACCCACGCCGCCGCGGCGATTGATCAATTAAATCGTCGTGTACCAACGAAGCAGCGTGAATCAGCTCCACCGCCGAGGCAACCGCCAGAACGCGTGCCAGATCAAAGTGGTTGAGGCGCGCAGCGAGCAATATCAGCGCCGCACGCAGACGCTTGCCACCCGCCTGGATGACGTGCCGCGCCGGTTGTGAAATCAACAGCACCGGCGAGGTCACCAGGCTCTGCATAAAGGCATCCACCTGCGCCAGATGCTGATGCAGCTCCAGATGGGTCATTATTTCGGGCAGAGCGGCAGCTGCCGTCAACAACTCAGAGGTGCAAGTCTGTGTGTTCATCGAACCCCTCGATTTCTCCTCAATCTCCAAACCCACTGCGTATCAGCGAGTCCGCAGGGTGGCCAACATCGTTTCGTCATAGGGCAGAGGGCGATCTAACAGCCTTTTCTCCATCATCCAACGAATCACATCCCCCCACTCCGTTGACGACGGGGAGCTTGCTCTGGGGAATGGGGGCATCCGAAAAGTGCCGCGCACGTTGTCGGGCACCCTTCCTTTCTCGATCAGCAGGTTAGCAAAGTCATCGGGACGATCGTTCAGGTCGTCCACCGCCTTGTCCCATGCGCGCAGGAAGCGCCGAATCGCCTCAAGCTTGCCCTCCACACTGCCGCGTGAGAAGGCGAGCACGGTTTGGGAATATTGACTGTGCCGGGTGTCATCCACGACCAGGTGGGCACCGCCCGCCATAGCGCCCTACGCCAGCGGGTCGGGCAGCGTGGCCGCTTGCACTTGACCGGCCATGAGCTGCTCGTAACGCACCGGAATGGCGCTGACTTCCAGCGTTTGGATTTGGTCATGGGTCAATCCTTCTGCCGTCAGCAGGCGTTCGGTGATGTATTCAATGATGGTGTTCCGGCTGATGGCAATTTCCACTCCGGCCAGCTCTTGTACGCTGCGGATCGGGCTGTTGGGCGCGGCCAGCACGCGGAACATAGCCGCATCCGGGGTGGCGCGCAATGCCGTGGCTACCACGAGCAATTGAGTCTTCTCACGGTTGAAAAGCCCCACGGCGACCAGGTCGGTGAGCATGCCGTCAATCTCGCCCGCCTGCATCAGGGCGTCGCGTTCTTGAGCCCCTTTCACCGGAACGAGCTCCACCGTGACCCCTTCCGCCCGAAAATAACCCCTCTGCTCTGCCACATAGAAGGGCAGCGTGTCGAGGATGGGTAATAAGCCCATCCGCAAGCGCTGCTCACCGCTGCCACCTCCCCACGGCAGACACGCCGTCAGCGAGGCAAGCGCCAGCAGCACAATACCCAGAGCACGCCAATACATCCTCTGTTTATTCCTATCTGTTACAATTTTCACGACCTTATTGTACACCGCCACCCAGAGGGTGTCCATAGGTCAAGGGGGTCGAATCGAGACCAAAAGTCCCGGCAAGGAGATGGGTCTTTTGGTCCTGGCCGGGGATCACTTCAAGAGCCCCTGGCGGTAACCTTCGCTGACGGCGTGGCTGCGATTCTTGGCGCCCAGCTTGCGGTAGACGCTTGCCAGGTGGTTCTTCACCGTCTTCTCCGCCATGAAGAGCTGCTCGGCAATTTCAGCGGTCGTCTTTCCTGCTGCGATGAGCTGAAGCACTTTGGTCTCGGTGCGGGTCAAGACGGGGCGCGAGCGCACATCGTGCATGACACGGCGGTAATCGTCCAGTAAATAGCCCGTAATAGCAGGATCAAGCCAGCTTTTGCCGGCATGGATTGCGCGGATGGCTTGGGCAATGTCGGCGGCTTTGGCACTTTTGACAATGTAACCGACGGCTCCTGCCATAGCCGCAGCGCGCACGTCTGCATCGTCGTCCGACTCGGTCAGCACCAACACCCGTACATTGGGATAACGGGCGACAATCCGTTCGATGGCGCGGATGCCGCCCTGCGGGTCGTGGCGTGGCATGCGCAAATCCATCAGCACGACGTCAGGCTGCAACGTGCCGGTGGCAGCGACCGCTTCCTCAGGAGAAGCCGCTTCACCTACCACCATGATATCGTCCTGGCGATCCAACAGCTTGCCCAGCAGCTCGCGATGCAGGGCAACGTCATCCGCGATCAATACCCGAATGGACATTTACGCCTCCCACCCGTCCTCCTCGACCACAGGCAAGCCGATCAACACCTGGCACCCTTTTCCCGGAGAGGAGCGCAAGGTGAGTTCGGCGCCGATTTCCTGAGCGCGCTCGTGCATGTTGCGCAAGCCCATGCCGTTGGCCGCGTGCATCATCTGGGCAACATCGAAGCCGCGCCCGTCGTCCGCCACCTTCACCACAACCCGGCCGTCCACGCGGTGCACGGTTACCACAGCACGGCTGGCATGTGCATGCTTCCAGGTATTGGTCAGCGCTTCGGTTACGATATAGCCTACATGGCGCACGGTATCCACCGGAACCGGCAGCTCCCCTCGCGGCAGCTTCAACAACACTCTCAGCCCGGTGTTGTGTTGAAAGCGTTCCACGATGCGTATGAGCTCCTCACCCAATGTCAGCTGCGTGGGATCCTGGCGCAATGCACGCACGATCCAGCGGATGCCCTCGTGCACCTCGCCTGCCATAGTGATGACGCGATGCAATTCCTCTTGAGCACCCTTGGGATCCTCGGCCAGGAGCAAGCTGGCATACTCGGCGCGCCGGCTGAGTGCGGAGAGCTGGCTGAGCACGCCGTCATGAATGTCGGTGGCGATGCGGCGCCGTTCCTCTTCAATGGCGGCCTCCTCGCGCAACGCGTTTGCACGATCACGGCTGTATTGCCAGGCGATCATCATAGCGGCCAGCGCAGCCAACAATCCACCGGTCACCCAATAGCTGGCGCTGCGCAACACCACTTCATCCACCTGACGCAGCTCGATAATGCGCGCCGGGGTGTAACCGTCCAGATAAAGCGAGAGGCCAAACCCCAACGTAGAAGCGATCACCACGCCACCCAACAGCATCGCCCGGCGAAAATGGTGCTCTGCACTGGGCAGCGAGAGCGCTGCCGTCACCGAAGGGATAAGGGAATAGAGCGAGAAGATATTGCGGTAACCGCCTCCGGCACGATTCACCAATGCTAACGCGATGAGGGTGTCCAAAGCGATAAACGGCGTTGTACGCAGCCAGTGGTTGATAGGAAGCAACAGCACGACGATCAAGAGGCCAGTGTAGCATGCCGCGGCAACCCACAGCCACAGAAGCGCATCGCTACGCGCGGCGATAATAGGATGTGGGTAGAAAGAGAGCACGCCAAACGCATAAACGAGCGCCACCACCCGAATCAACATCGCCACCCATGACAGTCGGTAACCCACCTGCTGGGCATTCATCGAATGCCACATCGCGTGCCACATCATCACCACCTCAATCTCATCCACTTTTATTATAATCTCGGATACTTTATGTTTCAACGTTGACAAATCCCCGGGATCATGATAATATTATTTCGCAATGAAATGAACCCCCGTGGTCATATGCATTGCTGCATTCAGGGCAATCCGGAGCCCATCAGATCATCGAGGAGTGGATGGCACTGTGAATCGCGTCGGTGATGGCAGCCTGCTGCGCAAGGTCAATCAATCCGCCATCCTCGAGATCATCCGGGAACATGGTCCTATCAGCCGCTCTGAGATTGCCCGATTGCTCCACATCAGTCCTGCCACCGTCACGCGCATCGTCACCGAACTGTTGGAAGCGCAAGTGATTCAGGAAAAGGGTGCCCGCCTCGCCCCATTTGGGCGACGTCCCATCCTGCTGGAGTTCAATCCGCGCGCCAGCTTGATCATCGGCGTGTATGTCCACCGCGATATGATCGGCGCAATCTCGGACCTGAACGGCGAGATTTTCAGACGCATGGTACAACCTGCGCGGCCCGGTGAGGCGGGTATTCAGCAGCTGATCGCACTCATCCGCGCACTATATGACATGGCGCGTGGATACGGGCTTCCCGTGCGCGGGGTGGGCATCGGGGCACCGTCCATCGTGCTTTACCGCGAAGGGGTGGTGGCGTGGGCACCCAGCCTCGGCTGGCGCAATGTGCCGCTGAAGGCGCTGGTGGAACAAGCAGTGGAGCTCCCCGTGTTTGTGGAGAACGAGGTAAACCTCATTGCACTGGGTGAAAGCTGGCGCGGAGCCGGTCGCGATGTGGATAATTTGGTGTGCATTTCGCTGGGCGCCGGCATCGGCGCCGGCATTGTGCTCTCCGGCTTCCTCTATCGTGGTGCACACTGCGCCGCGGGTGAGATCGGGTACCTTTTGCCCGGCACCCAATACCTGGGGCATCCCTATGAAGGCTTTGGATGCCTGGAAGGCATCGCCGGTAGCACGGGCATTGTGCAACGTGCCCAAGCGCAGCTCGCCGCCGGCCGGCCTTCGGTGCTGCGGAAGTGGCTGGAGAAAGAAGAAGCGCAGCTGACTGCCGAGATGGTGCTCCTCGCCGCACGAGAGGGTGACGCATGCGCCTGCCAGGTCGTGGATGAGGTGGCAGATTATCTCGCTCTGGCTGTGGCAAGCATCAGCTGCGTGCTGGATCCACATCGCATCATCTTCAGCGGCGACCTGGTGGAATTTGCCGATATGTTTGTGGAACGCATTGCAACGCGTTTGCGCAACGCATTGCCCGCAACGCCCGAGTTGGTGGTCTCGCAGCTGGGGACGGACGCCGCCGTGCTCGGAGCGCTGGCAATGGCCCTGTTCGAAACAGACGAGGGGGTCTTTGTGCAGAAAGTGCAGGCATGATGCACGATCACCCGCGCTGCGGAGTGTTCTGGCCTCTTCTGTTCGGGGACGCGCCCGCTGAAGAAGCCTTCGGAGGCGATCCCCAAAGGCGTGGAGACTTTGTGAGACGAGAGGGTCTCGCGCGAGATCATAGAAGTATCTGAGTCGGAAAGGAGCGTGTTCATATGAATAACATCCTGGCAGGTCACACGAACAGCTACCATACATACAGCCTAGAACAGGCGCTGGAAGGCATTGCGCAAGCCGGGTTCAAGTACGTCGAGCTGACCGCAGTGCGTGGGTGGACCGAGCATGTGCCGCTCGAGGCGACGGATAAACAAATTGATCAGATCAGGACGAGCGTGGAAAGGGCCGGATTGCGCATCTCAGCGCTCAGCGGCCATTCCGACCTCACCACGCCGCAAGGTCTGGCGGACGGCAAGAAAGCGTTGGATCTATGTGTCAAACTGGGAGTCCATCTTATGAACACCGCGGTGGGCGGCCATGCCGGCAAAGAAGAGGACAAAGCCGCTTTTATGCGCCATATCTTCGAGCTGGCCGACTATGCCGCACGGCGCAACATCTTTATAGCGCTTGAGGTGCACGGCGACATCATGGCGACCGGTGCCCTGTCCATCCCGATTATCCAGGAGATCAACCGCGCCAATGTGCGCATCAACTACGACACGGGCAATTGTGTCTTCTACGGCGGTGTACAGGCAGTGGACGATATCCGTCCGGTCGTGCCCTACCTGGGGCATGTGCACCTCAAAGACAAGCGCGGCGGCAAAGGGGTGTGGGATTTTCCGCCCATTGGGGAGGGAAAGGTTGACTTCGCGCGCGTCCTTAAGATCCTCGAGGAGGAGGGTTATACCAATCCCTTCAGCGTCGAGATCGAGTTCAGCGGAGAGCCATGGCCACCGCTGGAAGAGGTGCACCGCGCGATGCGGGTCTCCTATGCCCACTTGAAACAACTTGGCCTCAGTTGATGCATCCGACAAGACAGGAGAGCTGACTTATGATCCGCGTAGGAGTGCTGGGAGCCGGCTTCATGGGCAGTACCCATGCCCGTGCCTTCGCCAAGCTGGCGGACGTGCAGGTAGTTGCGGTCACTTCGCGCACAATGGAGCGGGCCGCTGCGCTTGCCAAAGAGGTGGGCGCACGCCCTTCCCTGGATCACATGGCAGTGGCAACCGATCCCAACGTGGACGTTGTCAGCAACACACTGCCCACCCCCTTCCATAAAGAATATACCATCGCGGCATTGCGCGCGGGCAAAGCGGTTCTGCTCGAGAAGCCCATGGGGCTAACCGTCGAAGAGTGTGATGCCATGATCGCCGCCGCGCGCAATGCGGGCAGACCGTTCATGATCGCGCATGTGATCCGCTTCTGGCCGGAGTACGTTGCGCTCTATAAGTTTGTCGCCGGCGGTGCGCTGGGCAAGCCGCTCGCCGCCGTCGCGCGGCGACTCTCCACCCGACCCACGTGGGGGGACTGGTTTGTCAATGCCGAGTGGACCGGTGGTGCGGTGCTTGACCTGCACATCCACGACCTGGACACGCTCAACTGGTTCTTCGGGAGGCCCCGCTCGGTTTACGCGCGCGGCCAACGCGGGATATATGGCGGTTGGGATCACGTGTTGACGCTGGTGGACTACGGCACGGTCAAGGCGCATGCCGAAGGCAGCGTGATGATGCCGGAGGGATATCCGTTTACAATGAGCTTAGCCGTGCTGTGCGAGCGCGGCTCGGTCGAGTTCAACTTCCGCGCCGGGGGTACCGGTGTGGAGACCGGCAGCGCCGAGGGCACCAGCTTAATGGTGTACGAGTCGGGCAAGCCACCCTATCCCCTGGCAGCGCCGGGCGGTGATGCCTATGAGGCGGAGGTCGCCTACTTCGTCGAATGCGTGCGCGCCAACCGCCTCCCGGAGCGCGGCACGCCCGAACAGGCACGCCTGGCTGTGCAGACCGCCCTGGCAGCGCGCCGTTCACTGGAAACCGACCAGGTGGTCACGCTATCATAATTGAAATCCATATGATCTGATTCAATCACAGAGGAGGATACAAATGGCCTTTACGTATGCTCTGGCGGATTTCCTTGATTTCAAGGATGCAGCGGCGTGCGAGCGCGTGCGCCGCATCAAGCGTGAGGATATCACGAAGCACCCAAACCCCGATTTCAAGATCGAGATCATTGACGACCCCGGCGAGTTCTATGCCGCCTTCGCCACCGACATCGTGATGCGCATCAAGCAAGCGCTGGACGAAGGGCGACGCTTTGTGGGCATATTCCCCGTGGGTCCGATGCCGCAGTATCCCATTGCCGCGCGCATGATCAACGCGCTGCGCATCCCGATGCACCACGTGCACACCTTCAATATGGACGAGTATGCCGATGAGAACGGCCGCACTGCGCCGCCGGATTGGGAGGGCTCCTTCCAGAAGGCGATGTTCGACAGCTTCTTCAACCTGATTGATCCCGAGTTGCGGCCACCGCTCAGCCAAATCCACTTCCCCACCACCGAAGCGCTCCCGCGCTATGCCGAGATGATCGCGGAGCTGGGAGGAGCGGACGTCTGTTACGGTGGCATCGGCTGGTGCGGTCATATCGCCTTCTGGGAATCGTCGCTGGGTTATGAGTTCGGCGACGACCTGGAGGCGTACAAGAAGGCGGGCCCTCGCCTGGTGACGCTGACCCCGATGACCATCATGCAGAATGCCCTGCATTCGTTCGGTGGCGACTGGTCGTGGGTGCCGCCCAAGGCAAACACCATCGGCCCGGCACAAATCCTGGGGGCGCGTTACCGCAGCTTTTGGCTGGACGGCTATCTGGGGGGCGGTGTCAGCTGGCAACGCTTCATCGCGCGCCTGGTGGCGCATGGACCGGTCAACACCTTCGTGCCTGGATCAATCCTGCAGACGGCGCCCACCCGCTACGTGTTGCTCGGTGGCGTAGCAGATAACGTGGAAATCCATATGAGCTAAGCGATTGCTCCACTGCGCCTCCACCCTCCGGTGTGAATGGGCCCGGTGCAGTGTGAGCTCGATGAAGAGGAGGTTTTCAAAGATGAGAGAGTTTGACCATATCGGGTTGCCCACCACCGAAAAACATCCCGACGAGATGTTCGTCGAGTCCACGCGGGTGTGGGTCACCAATCCGGCGAACAGTCCGCAGATGGTGGAGTACCTGCGCTATGAGCCCGACAGTCCGGTCACGGGACCTCTGCGCACATTGCCCCACATCGCCTTCCGCGTGGACAACCTGGAAAAGGAGATCGAAGGTGCTGAGGTGGTCTTGGGGCCCTTCAATCCCACCCCAGACCTGCGCGTGGTCTTTGTGCACAAGGACGGCGTCGTCTGGGAGTTTATGGAGAGCAAAGTGGGCAAGGACTGGCACAAGGGCGGACAGTCGTAAGATGGGCTGTCCGGCGTGGCAAGATTCTTGGCAAGGAGGTTGCAGACAATGGCAAAGGTCAAGTATGGCATTATCGGGCTGGGCTGGTTTGGCGAATATCACGGCGAGGCGCTCGCCGGCCTGCCCAATGTGGAGCTATACGCGCTGTGCACGCGCACCGAGTCGCGCCTCAAGGAGTTGGGCAAGAAGTTCGGCGTGACCAGGCTCTACACCGATTACAATGAAATGCTCGCCGATCCCGAGCTGGAGGCGGTGAGCATCACCACGATGTGGGATCAACATACAGCGCCCACCATGGCCGCGATCAAGGCGGGCAAGCACGTCTTCCTCGAGAAGCCAATGGCTTCTACCGTGGCAGATTGTCGCGCCATCGTGCAGGCAGCCAAGGCGTCCGATAAGTTCTTTATGGTCGGGCACATCGTGCGTTTCAATCCGCGTTATGCCGCCGTGAAGCGCGAGATCGCCGCCGGCAAGATCGGCAAAATTGTGTCCATTTATGCCCGCCGCAACGTGCCGGTCTCCATCGGTGCTCAGGTGTTGCCCAAGATCGGCCCGATCATCGGGGATGGGGTGCACGATACCGACATCATGCTCTGGTACACCGGTGCCAAGATCGTGAGCGCCTATGCCCAGACGCTCAATGTGCATGGGCACAAGTATCCCGACATCGGGTGGACGATGTATCGCTTCGACAGCGGTGCCATCGGGGTGTTGGAGAACGTCTGGTGTATGCCGGACCATAAAGGCTACTTCCCCGATGAGCGGATGGAGATCATCGGCACCGATGGCGGCGTCTACTTGCAGGAAACCTATCCGCCCGTTTCCGTGGTGGACAGGAACGGAGCCTATACCCCGGATCCCACCTATTGGCCTGAGATCCGTCCGGGCGTGCGTGGCGGCGCGTTAGCAGAAGAGCTCAACTACTTTATCACCTGCATTCTGGAGAAAACGCCACCCACCATCATCACTCCGGAGGAGTCGATGGCCGCAGTGCAAGCCTGTCTGGCAGCGGAAGCTTCCGCCGCTACAGGCAGGGTGGTCTCCGTACAAGACTTCGAGTGACGATGCAGCGTGCGCTCCCACCCCAATTGCCGTTGCCATGTCGGGGTGGGAGCGCAATTTTAGATATCCTCTTCCCGGAAGATGGCACGACATGGCGCGCCGCTGACACCCTCGGCATACAGCGGCAATGCGATGAGCTCGCCACGCTCTGCCCTCACCTGCTCCAGATTGACCAGCGGCGCCAACAGCAACACCCCCTTTTGAAAGATGGGCAGCAGGATATTGCCCTCATACCGGCTGCCATCCGGCAGGGGATAAGGCGCCTGGATGCACGGCACGTCCACGCCAAGGATGCTGAACGGCTGTGCATAGAGCCACTCGGCACAATCGGGGTGATACGCGGGGCCATCGCTCACAAAGTTGGGCGAACGCCACTGCGCCCCCCAGCCGCACTCGATGAGCAGAACGTCACCCGGACGCACCGGCGGACAGTGCGCCTCCAATTCGGCACGGTGGATCAGCTCACGCGGTCCTTTGCACGGCAGGTGGCACACCACCGCCGGACGGATGAAGTCGGTCACGCGGAAGTCGGACAGGGCAGGCCCTCCCTCGATGAGATGGCCCGCCGTCTCCAGATAGGTGCCCGACAGGCTGCTCAGCACATAGCGCAACGACTCGAAGCCCACCTCGGCGATGTGGAACTCCTTGTCCACATAGTACTCGGTGAGCGGCCGCGGCAACCCACCCAATACATTGTAGCTCCACATCCCGACGAACAACGGCCCGGAGAGATCAATCCAGCGGCTCATTCTGCCACCTCGCACCATTCGAGGATGAATAGCAACAGGCTCTCCAGAAAGGCGAAGAGGCTATCCAGCTCGACGTATTCATCGGCAGCGTGGGAATTGCCCCCCGTCGGCCCGAAGACCACCGCCGGCATGTTGAACAGGCGATGCAGCGCCCACAGGTCACACGAATAGGGCGCCCCCTTGATCGTGGGCTGACGGCCCAACACCTGGGAAGCACATGCAACCAACGTGGTCACCAGAGGATGCGTCGGCTCGGTCTGGCTGGGATACATCCAGCGCAGCTTTTGCTCAACGCGTGGGGGCTTGGGGAATGCCTCGCGGTGGCGTGCCATCACGCTCTCGAGCCATTCGTTGAACTCCTGCCAACACGCCTCCTTCTCCTCGCCGGGCAGCGTCTGGGCAATCATCTCAACGCGCACTTCGTTCGGCACTGCGATGGGCACCTCGCTACCCCAGCCACCGCCGTACACCTTGGTCACCTGTACCGGCACCGGGTCGGGGTAGGGTTGATACAGGGGTGGCACCGGATGGCTGCGCCGTCTCTGTCGCAGCTCATCGAGATGGGATAGGAAGATACCCAGCTGGGCCACCGCATCCGCCTGTTGTGCCTGCTTGCCCACATCGAGCCAGGTGCCCGCCCCGCTGAAGTAGATGCCCAGAATAAGCGCCCCGCGCACCGCCGGATAGATGTCCAGCCCAGTCGCTTCGGGCAGGATGGCCGCATCCATCACCCCGTCGCGCAGGCGGCCCGCGATGGTGGCGTTCACGCCTCCTTCCTCCTCATCCACAACGGACTCAAATGCCAGGTCACCGCGCAGCGGGATGCCCTGTTCGGCAATCGCCTTGTAGAGCACCAGCATGGCGGCCAGTTGCCCCTTCATATCCGAGGCGCCGAGCGCGTACATCTTGCCCTGGTGAATCTCGGCAGCGAAGGGAGGATGTGTCCACACGTTCTCACCCAACGCGACGGTGTCGCAGTGTCCGGTCAGCAACAGCGAACGTCCTCCCCCTTTGCCTTTCAATTTCGAGGAAAGGTTGGGGCGGTTGGTATAGTCCCTTCCGGGCCAGAACTCCGGGTGCTCACGCATGCCGGGCACCTGATCGGGTTGGTAGAGCTCCACGGGCAGGCCGGCGCGTGCCAGGTAGGTGGCCATGAACTCTTGCACTGCCTTCTCCTCCCCCACGGGAGGCTTGTTCTGCGAGGGGATACGCAGCACATCGGTGACAACCTGGATGACCTCGTAGCGGTAACGTTGGATAATCTCTTGTGCAAGTTGGCGTTTGTCCATCGGCGTGATCTCCTTTGACCTGACATCGGCCCCAATGACTACAATTCGATGATCTCGCGACGGTAGGAGGTCAATTCCTCAATGCCTGTTTCGGTGACCACGATGCCATCTTCGTAGCGCAGGCCGTATTCTCCGTCGTTCAGCCAGATGTCAATGTTGAATTGCATGCCCGGCTGGATGACCAGCTCGCTCCCCTTGCCCAGCCACAGTCCCTCCACCTCGGAGGAGCCGGTGCCATGGGCAGGGCCATACAGGGTGAACTCCTCAAAGCCGTAGCGCGAGAGGGTCTTGTGGTAGTTCTCGAACACCTGCCGCGCCGTCGCACCCGGGCGGATGTCGCGCAATGCGCCCTCGAACGCCTCCAGCGCCACGCTCATCAGCCGGCGCGCCTTCTCGGGCACCTTGCCGATGGCAAACGGCCGGCACATGTTCCCGCAGTAGCCCATATAGCGCGCGCCGAAGGTGAGCTGCACCAGCTCATTATGTCGGATGCGCCGGTTGGTAGAGCGGCACAGGCTCTGGCGCGTATTGGGGCCCGAACACACCCAGATCGGATAGGAAGTGCCCTCCGCGCCCAGGCGTCGCATCGTGGTGTGCGCGATTGCCTCAATCTCCCACTCTGCCTGTCCCTCGCGCACCGCATTGAGCGCCTCAATCATCGCCTGTTCCGTGATCCAGTACGCTTTGCGGATCACCGCGATTTCATAAGGGGACTTGATCGCCTTGACGCGCAGCAGCACATCATCGGCGGGGACGATTTGCGCGTCACCCGCCGCCTTCTGCAGGTCGAGGAAGATAGAATGTGGGAAGATGTTCCAATCTGCCACGCCGATGCGCCGCGGTGGCCGCCGGCACACCGCCTTGAGGATGCTGCTGAAATCCTCGTACTGCACCGGCGGCACCCAGTCGGGCGCCGAAGTTTCCACGAACATAGGATGGATGTGAATGTTTTTGATGCGCGAGAACTGCCGAGCAAACTCGAACGACTCAGGGCCACCGGTGATCAGCGCCGCCTCACCCTCACGCGGCACCACGACACCGGCGAAGTCGAAGAAGGGCCAGAAATCGGCCAGGTAGCGGCTGCTGGCCGGCTCCGACTCGGATGAATAGGTCACCAGCACATCCAGGTCTGCCTCCGCCATCTCCTCTTGCAGCCGAGCAATGCGACGCTCATAGTCGCTATCGGGGATCATTGATGTGCGCATTCTGGAAAGCCTCCTTTCAGCATGTGAAGTTGTAAGGGACAATCTCTGGGATGCTCATAAGAATTGCCCGGCACCACAGTCTACATATTTGCGATATGAAATTATAGCGTCTCAGCGCCCGCGCGCGCAACACTCACGACAAAGCCCCCCCACGGAAAGTGCGTTCAAATCTACCTCGAAGCCATGGTGCTCCCAGGCAGCGGAGATGAAGGGCTGCAAGCTGTCAACCGCTGCTTCAAACACTCTACCGCACACACGACACACCAGGTGCACATGGGGAGCATGATGACGTGCCAGCTCATAACGATATTGGCCATCGCTACCCTGGATGCAGCTAACAACCTGGAATGTTCTCAGCAGCTCCAATGTGCGGTACACGGTTGAGATATCCAGCGAAGAAGAGGAACTCTTCTGCACGTGCTGGAAAATTTCCTCCGCCGTGGCCAGTTCATCCAGCTGATGCAACGCGGCAAGGATGGTTTTGCGCTGTGACGTCAGCCGCAACCCTCTTCCGCGCAGCGACCTGAAGAAATCCTCCTCGCAACTCATAAATGATACCCTGTCCCTCTGTCCAAAGCGCGCTGAGGACGACGATGGGTTTCACAACACAGATGTGTCGGCATTCCGCCCTCCCGGGCACATCCCGGATGCCTTACGATGACGGCCTCAGGCGCAGGATCTTGGCCTGACCCCCTGCGTCGGTCGAGAAGTAAATGTACCCGTCTGGGCCTACGGCGATGTCCCGCAGCCGACCGTATGTATTGTCCACCAGAACTTCTTCCTGGACCACTCCTTCGCCGCTCACCTTAAGCCGATACAGCCGCCCCGTCTTCAGGGTGACGAAGAAGATGTCGCCTTGCCATTCAGGGAAAGCGCTGCCGGTGTAAAACACCAAATCCGAGATGGCGATGGTCTGGTCGGAGTAGAATTCCTTGACCGCCGGCTCGTAATTGTCCACAGAGCACGTCGCTTGTTCACCCAGGCAGATCGGCCAGCCATAGTTCTTGCCCTTCTTGATAATATTCAGCTCATCGCGCGTGTCCGGCCCATGTTCGGTGGACCACAGCCAGCCGGTGCCCGGCTGGAAAGCCAGTCCCTGAGGATTGCGGTGGCCCAACGTCCACACCGGGCTGCCGGGGAAGGGATTGTCAGCGGGGATGCTACCATCGCGGTGGATGCGCAGGATTTTACCGCTGAGCGAATTCAGATCCTGGGCACGATCTGCTTCCGCTGCATCGCCCATCGAGACAAACAGATAGCGTTCGT
>Ga0078972_1012826_pt1 | contig 14170 bp, 18 predicted proteins | sample YelNatPaOPGAMG01_FD_67568 | JGI IMG/M metagenome (GOLD analysis project Ga0078972, IMG submission 67568) | Hot spring thermophilic microbial communities from Obsidian Pool, Yellowstone National Park, USA - OP-RAMG-01 (SPADES assembly) (version 2) | ecosystem: Environmental > Aquatic > Thermal...
ATGGGTTTTGTGGCAACTTCTCCTTCCACGTTAACATGGTCTAAACCTTCTTTTAAATCAGCTATTTTAAGAAATTCTGGTGCCGACGCTAATACTTCAACATGGGTTCCAGCGTCTATGTGAATTTCTAAGCCTTCATTTGCTGCTTTTTTTGCTTTAGCGTTTACTATTTGCAGCTTTACGCCTTTCCTGAGCTTTTCTTCTAACTCATCCACTTTTTCATTCCAGACCACAACTGGTAACTCGCCCGTCTCATCAGAAAGGGTAAACCGCTGTACTTTTCCACTGCTGGAATCTTTCCTTTTGAAGGTGGCTATTGGAAAAATTTCTTTGACTGTACCTATTAAATGTAAATTTTTGTTTGTATACGCTTTGGTTATTTCCTTAATCTGAATTGCGAACTTGCTTATGTTTGGGTAATCTTTTTCATTCACATCTTGAGGGTTAATTTGAATGTCACCTTTATCTCCAATATGCAGCTCAACTTTTCCATTTCTACCTTCTCTTGTGTATCCATGAGAAAAACGTATTATTTGTCCAACTTTCAACGTGCCCGAGTCGATAAGGCTGGTTTTATCATTCCACAAAACAACCCGTAACATACCACTTTTGTCTACGACAAGCAAGCTAGCAAACTTCCCGCCCTCTTTAGCTCCAAAGGTTTTAGAGGGAAAAACAGCAACAACACGACCTACGACGGTTACATTATTCAAGCTTGGAACCAAATCGCCCATTAAAAGTGTAGGCGCTGAAAAATTACTTTGAGAAATTTCTACGCCAAATTCCGCCGCAATCATCCGCAAAAGACTTTCGTCCGAGATGAAACCAGCAGTTTTCTCCCTCTCCCGCTTCAACTTCTCCAAAAGCTCTTCCCTAGAAATTTCTGGACGCTTTGAAAGTATGAGCTCAATTAGCTTTTCAATGGACATTTTCAGCCACAATACCGTTGAACGATAAAAAATTGGTTGTTATAAAGTTTATTAAATGCGCCCATCAAGTTTTAAATTGTGTACAATATGGATGCACAAACAATTTACGGTTTAGGCATAGCCATGGTTTTCATAGGAATATTTATTGTTTTATTGGCTTTTGTTCTGCTTTTCTATTCAAACGCGAAAGAGTCAGGAAAGTTAAAGGGAGGCGGAGCACTTATCATTGGACCTTTCCCAATAATTTTTGGAACAGACAAAGAATCAGTTAGAATGGTTTTAATTCTATCCATAATTTTAACAGCACTACTCATATTGGCGATGGTTATTTTCTATTTAATGTCTAGGTGAGATGTTAGGATGGTTGGGAATGGAAAAGTTGCAGAAAACCCAAGCAGTGGACAACAAAAATTTTTGATGCTATTCATCATAGGATTTTTCATAATCTTTTTAGGCATAATAATTTTAATTATTGCTGCAATGGTTTACGGTCAAGGTTCAGCAAATTTTGGCGGCGTCATATTCATATGGTTTATCCCAATAGTTTTCGGTGTAGGTCCAGAATCAAAATGGATAATTCTGTTTGCCATAATCCTTGCAGTTTTAGGCATAGTAATGTCCCTAGTAATGCGTCGCGAAATTAAAAAGGCAAAAGACTAAAGCTTCCTTCAGCTTGCCTTTTCCTCTTTGCCATAGAAGACATATAGAAATATTAGTACTAATGCAATGAAGGTTGCGGTCATGAGGATGTATTTGAGCACTTCAAAGTATGCTCCGATTTCCATGAAACATTCTCCTTTTACCTTTTCTATTTAGAGTCTAAATATTTTAATGTGTTGGTTTTTTCCACTCATTCATAAGGGAATCGTAGAGTTCATCATGCTCTTCTACACTTTCGTACCATCCTAAAATGTTGGCTAATTTTTGGGCGATAAGATGGTAACACAAGTGTATTTCTTTGTCTAAGACGCGAAAGTAAAAGTCATCACATGAACAAAATTCCGCTTCAGGCATTATGAGGTAATCCCGTTCTTTTCCAACAACTATCCAAACAGTTCTGCCGCTTGGTTTGAAAGTGTACTTTTTTACGCGTCCTTCTTTTAAAGCCTCGAAGGCTCTTGTAAATCTTTGACCGAAGATTTCGTAAAGTTTTGTTAGGTTTTTTCCTGTTAGTTTGTCCTCTTTTTTGGCTTCTCGGCATATGGCGTTTATTACGTCAATTTCTGAGGCTTCATTCATATACGCACAAGCTATTATAAAAATGAAATGGGATGGTGTTTAGTCTATGCTTATTGGTTCGCCTTTCGGTTTCTTTTCTTCTTTGATTTTTGGTAGTGTTATTTCTAAAACTCCATTTTTATACTGCGTTTTAGCCTCTTTCACTTTTACTTTTGCTGGCAACATGACCTCCTTATAGTATTTGCGTTGCGGAGTGTCGACAGATATGGTTAAAGAGTCTTCTGTGCCGTGCAGTTTTATGTCGTTTTTCTCGACCCCTGGCAGTTCTGCAACAATGTGAATTTCGCCGTCTGTTTCGATGACATCTACGAGAGGTTCACGTTCTTCCTTAACTTGGGGTCCTAAACGGCTTGGCTTGACGTTTCCAAACTCGTGAATTTCAGGTTTTCCATCTGGACCTATTTTTACGCTATAACCGTATACGAATGGTCCCCATTCGCGAACGGTTGTGCCGTCTGGAAGTTTTCTTTCCCTAACATAGTCTTTTGGGACTCTTGATGTGAAGGTTTTGAATTCATCTTCCATCATTTTCTCGATTTCTCGGAACATTTTGTCCATATCCTCAAAGAACCAGCCTTTAGAGAATGGATAGCGTCTCCTTCTAAACCACTCTGGAAACTCATCTTCGTCTGACGGCATTTTTTCACCTCAAATAGTGTTGAGAGTGCCATGTCTATAAATTTTATGCTAATATTGGCTGCTTAAGGTTTTAAGTTGACTTAGAGTTCCGAGGTAGGTTCCGTCTAAAAGGTATATTTCAGCATTTTCCATGTCCACCGCTTCTGAACGAAGAACTGGACCGACAATCCTTTCTTTATCAGCTTTTCCCTTGTTTAGCGGTTTTCCTCCTAAGAACTCGTTGAAAGAGGGCATTATGAAAAGTTGGGAGGTTTTCGGCTTAATCTTATAATGCTTCAATAATGTTTCTTCAGGATTCTTTTCAATCTTTACTTTGTGCCTCTGTAACAGGATTTTAGTTAACTGAGTTCCGTTACAGTTTGCTTTCACCCAAACCTGCTTTGTTATTCTAAACCCAGCCGGATCTTGAAAGGCTACAACTGGGTGAACATGACCCATCACCAATGTTTTACATTTTAAAAGCGTAGGCGACGGCCATCGATGACCATGGAAAAAGCCAACTTCGCCTAATGCTATGCCCGTTGCCGAAATAATTTTTATGTTTTCTGGAAGTAGAGGTTCAAGGTTTCCGTCATGGTTGCCTCGGATTACACATATTTCTTCTATTTGCTTCTTTAGTTCATTAAAGAAGTCTGGTATGTCCTGCCATTCACCCATCTCTGCCGTTGCCACAGTATGCTTTACGTCGCCTAAAATCAACAGCCTTTCAGGTTTATATGTGGATATGATGTCTGTCAGCTTTTTCAGGAGCCTTGGCGTTTGCATTGGAACGTGTATGCCCTTTTCTGAGAGAGCCATTTCCCATCCTATGTGCAAGTCAACTATTACTAGGGTTTTGCACTGCCCTTCTTTAATCAGCATGGCTGGATGATTTGGGATTAGTTTTAACAAGTTATTCTTTTTCTCTCCTCAAAGAATTTAATATTATCTTGTGGATTTTTTGGTTTGCAGCCGCTATGAAGGTTACTTTTTGTTTCGGGTCAAGCTTTACATTTAATGGTTTTCCTTCGGGAGTCGTTATTTTTGCGCCTACCTCTTGGATTATTAGCCATGCGGCTGCCATATCAGTTGTACGAAGTTTTCCACGTATATCTAGAAAGGCATCTGTTGTTCCATCAGCCACGTAGCATAATTCTAGAGCGTTGGCTCCTAAATGGCGTATGTGCTTTGTTTTTTGTATTATAGCTGATAGTTTAGGGGCTATTTCTTTGACTCTGTAGGTGTTTAGGTCTATGCCTATAACTGCTTCTTCTAGCGAAGTGTTTTTTGATGGGGCTATTTTGTGATAGTTGCGGTAGGCACCCTCTCCTTTCTGTGTAATGTATGTTATGTCATGCGGTAGATCAGCTACTAAAGCTGTGTGGATAGTGTCTAAGATGGGTTTTGTGGAGACAGCGATGGATGTTGCGTAGAAGGGTATGCCTCTCATAAGATTTGTTGTGCCATCTATAGGGTCTGTGGTCACAAAATTTTCGCGAGGAGTTTCGCCATACTCTTTTACGCCTGACTCTTCGCTTATGAGTGTGAAGGAAAGGTTATGCTCTTTTAACGTTTTTACTATGGCATTTTCCGCTGCAAGGTCTATTTGTTTAATAGGGTCTCCACCTGCTCCAATGCCTAGGTTTGGCTGCGGTTGGTTTAACGTTTTTAATAGGGGAGCAATTTGTTTTTGTATGTTGTTTTTGCATTGAATGAGAATTTGCTGCCAGTTAATTTGTTTCCTCATTTGTTTGGCTCTCCGAATCCATCATATAGTGTTTACGAATTTGATAAAAAGACTTTACTCAAAAATGCTGTGACATCTAAGTAAACGGATATATCCGAAAATAGACCTTTAGTCTAGCCTAAAAGTCCTCAATACTATTTAAGCAGCGACTAACTAAGATAATCACCTTCAGTCGCTTAGGGGCATAAACTTGTCAACAAAACTGGAAAAACTGTTAAGTTTGTTGAGCGACAACGTATGGCATAATATGGAGGAAATAACCAAAACGCTGGAAATTCCACAAGAAAAGTTCCAGCAGATAATAAAGTTTTTGACAGAAGCTGACATGATACAATACAACTCGGCAACAAATCAGATAAGACTTAATCAGAACTGGAAAACTCTTATAATAAACCAGAAAGAACAAAATCAGCCGCAGCCAGAAACAACAGCTATTGGCACAATAATAATACCACCACAAAAAACTTTGGTAATTCAGTGCACCCGAATATCAAATCTAACAGATAACAGCCTCGAATTGGAGGTTCGCATAGACAAAAAGTTAAGTGAAATAGCCATAAACAAAATTAAATAGACAAAAACTCGTTAGCTTTCCGCAAAACCTTAAGCAGTTCACGTCCTTTCTCAGTGGTTTTGTATAATACTATGCCTTCAGGATTCGTATTGATACATTCTATTAAGCCGGCATCCAACAACTCTTTAAGATAGAAGTTGAACCGCGCAAAATTCAAATTACAACTGTACATGAGCCTTGTTTTGTTGGCGCCGCTTAAGGCTTCATCGAGAATGCTAGCAATAACTTCTGTGCGGCTTCGTCTATGTCTTGCCCCCTCCATTAATCTCAACTCTGAATAGGAATCCGACAACAAACAATTAATAAATAACAATCAAACCGCTAATAAAGCTAACTACATACAATCTTCTAGAAAATTTTTCTGAAAGATAATCTCAGAAAGCATTTAAACTCTTTGCATATCAAACTAAAATATCCAACGGAGGACATATCAACGGCATCTAAAATTGCGAAAACCTTGGAATATCTCAAAGATGGGCAATGGCATACAATAGAAGAATTGAGAGAAAAAATGGGTTTAAATGAAGCCCAAATTCGGCAAATAATCACATTTCTGAGTGAGTACAATTTTATAACAATGGACAAAGCAGAAAGAAGAGTAAAACTCGATGAAGCCATTCGACAATTCTTAACAAGAACCACTACTTCAGAAGTGCCTTCAAATCTTTATAAGCCTTCAAAAAAGTCTTGCCTTTCTCAGTAATCTTGAAAAGGCCTGGATTACTGTCAACGTCTTCAGAAACTATGTGAAGAAGTCCTCTGCTGAGGAGAATTTCTAAGTAGTATTTTAGTTGTTTGAAGCTCATGTTGCATCTGTACATGAGGTATGTTTTTCTGGTTCTTTCATGGGATGCTTCTAGGATATCTGCGATGACTTCTAGTTGACATCGATGACTGTTGCTACTTCGTTTTTTATTTTGAACGAGCAAGGTTATCAGCTCGGCTTAAGCTGGAGACTCCCTTCTCCCAGAAATATGAATGGTGAAACGTGAATTTAAACGTTCTGAAAAATGTTGGGAAGGATAAAAATGGAAGATGTTTTGGTTGGTTTGTTAAGAAGAATGGAGTTTTGTTAAAATTTTCTCGTAGTCAACATTTTTTTCCATGAAAACGCTTATTCTATTTTCACCAATAACTAAGGAGAGCATTTTGATATCTTTGCCTTCGACGTTTATGTTTTTGGCTTCGCCTAAATCGAAAAGTTCGCAGAGTTTTTCGCTTGCTTCAAGGGCTGAGGATGAAAGGATAGCGTAGTCGATTATTTTTGTTGGGTCTTTTAGGTCTATTGCTGCTGAAGTGGAGTTTCTAAGAATGTAGCCTATGATTCCATCGTATGTTTTGATTTCCTCGAGGCTTGCTCTTACATCTTTTGCTGGAATTGTTTCTTCAACTGCTACGGGTTCTGTTACTGCGGTGACTTCGGGAAGACTCTTTTTCTTTTTGACCATTATACATATCCTCCATTATTGAATGATTGGTTTAGCCCTTACAAGTTCGCCCTTTTTAATTTCTAGGGCGAGTTGCACTTTTTCGGGCATTTGGATGACGCCTTTTCCTTCATACTTTGAATCTTTGATTGGTTTGACCTTGCACTTTGTTGTTTTTCCATCAAAAGTTTCTATTTCAACTTCCTCAATTTTCTTGTCTTCGTAAAGTTTTTCCCATTGTGAGAGTATTTCGTTGTCAATGCGTACAGTGTCTGATGGCACGAGTAAGCCTCCGAGGTTTTCAACTATAAGCTGGTTTACTGGAGGTTCCGAAAGAAGGGTTTCAGGTTCGATTGGAGCCTTTTCAGTTTTTTTGGGTTCCTCTTCTTCTGTTGGTTGTTGAGGTTCCTCAACCATGGGGATTTCGGGTTCTATTTTTGGTGGAGGTGGGTTTTTGAGGGGGGTAGGGCAGATTTTCTCTAGTAATTTGAGGACTGTTGGAATTAGAACTCGGGTTACTGTGTTTACATAGTTTATGTCTGCCTTTTTTGAGGTGACTGTGGCGAAGTACATGTCTTTTATGCAGGAAACGTTTACTCTGCCGTTACTGCCCTCTAGGGTTATGCCTTCAACGCCGCCTATTTTGTCTGCCTTTTCTAATATGCCGTCAAAGGCGTCTATAACTTGTATTATGGTTTTTTCAGGGGTGTTTTCGTCTGCGGCTAATATTTCGCCGTCTTCTGTAAACATGAAAGTGTGAGTTATGTCTGGGCAGACGTTTCGGATTTCGTTTAGGGTGTTTTTTAGGGCAAAGCTGTAGACTTCATTATCCAAATTTTTCACTTCCTTATGTTTTTAGGTTAGTTTGAAGAGTATACGCTCAGGAACGCCGTCGTTTTCCACAACGAGATATTTTAGGCCTTCAGTGTCGCCGAGTTGGTCAAGCCATTTTAGGGCTTCTCTGGCTTTCTGCAGAACCAACAGTCTTTCCTGGTGGCTTCGCACAACCTCTTCTATGGCTGTTAACTCATGGAATGGGTTGGCATCCAAAACTATGTTTAAGCTGCCAATAGTGATTTCGCCTAGGCTTTCGGTTGCAGCCTTTTTGCCAGCCAATTTCATGACAACTTCTCGGATTTTTTTGGATTTTTCAGCCAAAGCCCTAATATCATCTAAACGGCGCAAGTACTCGCCTAACGTACTTTTTGTTTCTGAAATTTCCTTTTCAAGGGTTTCAGCTATCTCTTCAGCCGAAGCGTACTCCTTTATTTCTACCACCATTGTGTTTTACACCTCCAATATTGGAAACAAACAAAGGGAAACTAAGAGAGGCTGAGCCTCACCCTACCCCCAATCTCAATAAACAAAGGGAAATCTAGGCGCTTGGAGCAACCGCTGAATACAAGAACTGGTTACCCTTCGAAGATACCAGCTTGACTTGATAGTTGGCGCCTGTGGTTACTGAGTAGCCGGTTATGTTTAGTACCCATCCACTGTTAGCACTTATCGTTTTCGGAAGATCTGAAACCGTTTGCTTAACGTTATTTACCCAGGCTTCATTTATTGTTACTGGCGAAGTTCCAGTATTATTTATTGTTACAGCTATCCAGCTACTTGTGCCCGCAGGACCGAATTGCATGTTTGTTATTTGTATTTGTTCTGTTGCTGTGAATGTGAATGTTAGGGCTCCCATCCATGCTGCTACGGCTATGCTTACTGCGACTGTTACTGCGATGAGTATGATTGATGCGACTACGGGGCTTAGGGCTTTTTTGCTCTTCAATATTTTCATTTCTTTTTTATCCCTCCTTTTGGGGTTGTTGTGTATTTTAGAGGAAAGAGAGGATTTAAATCTTACGACTTAATACACCATATTAATTATTTGTAAAACAAAACCACAAAAAACCAAAACAAACCCAACAAACTAAACACTAAAAAACCATAAAAACAGAAACTGTACAACAGCAACAGAACATTATGCCATAAGCGCCTAAAGACCCAACTTGTCAAAAAACTCCAAAAGAAGCTTCGCCACTTTCTCGCCAAACTCCGTCTTCACATAATACTTCTTCAAAGGGTCTATACGCTCACCCTTAGCCAAACCCAAATCCTCAATCTCAATCATCCTAGCCCTAAAAGTTCCATCACTCAAAGTCAAACCATTCGAACGCATAAACTCTTTAGCTTCCTTCCATTTCCCACGGTTCATGTAAAGCAACAGAATACAATCTATGGCGTGGTCCTTCTCCAACATAGCCTTAACAGCCGACAACTTTGGGTCTGTCAAAATGCGCTTAATCTTCTCCTCATCTCCACTCTTAACCATTACACATTCAACCTGCCATTTTCTGCTTTCTAATTATAGCTTAAACCCTTTAAAAGATTTAACCTATATTACGATTTATGACTTATTATAGGATAATATAGGTTAGTTTTTAGGACGCTATTTTCTTCTCCGATATATATGAATGCCTTCTATAGTGTCGAAGTATTCGAATCCAACTTCAGCCAATTTGCATGCTTCTTCCACTGTTCTAGCGGTTTTTACATGGAATTCGTCATTTGATGTGTTGCTGAATAAGCCTTGTTCAATTGTTATATATACCATTGTAGATTTTATGTCGACATGGCCTAGTAGTTGCTGGACATAGATTAAATCCTTGGTTTTATGGTATTCTATTGTAGCCTTCCAGTGCCTGAAAGTATGCAGACTTATTTTCAAGATTCTTGGGTTGTTTAGTTTTCTTGCTAAAGTTTTTCTTTGCATGTAGAAGTTGGAGGTTATGCTCCAACGAGTTGCTGCGAAGATATATTCGGATTTCTTGGGTAATGTTTGGAGCATTCCAAGGACTTTTTCCGAAAGTGGGAGTATCCTTGGTTTGCTTCCCTTTTCCGGTGTAATGTTGACAGTTTTACGCTGAAAGTCCACATCCGTCCATTTGAGCCTTAGGACCTCTCCAAGTCGCATACCTGTTTCCTTGAGAAGTTGGAGGAGTGGCGCTAATCTTTTTCCAGCTCGCGCAATCATTTGGTCTAATTCTTCTTCTGCTGGGATGAAAGGCAATTTCTTGGTAGGTTTATATTTTGGTGGCTCCCAAGGAAGTCTGAGAAAATTTAGGAAGTCATTGTAAACTGCGACAACTATCGCTTTGGTCCTCTCGCTCCATCCATCTTTCCTAGCTAGGAAGTTTTTAACTTCCTCAGGTTGCATCAGGTTAACGCCATCCTTGAGCAGTTGAGTGAGCATTTCACCGTAATGCCTCACAGTCATTTCTTTCAATCCCTTCTTTTTCAAATACCAGAGGTATTCAACGATTTTTCCTTGGACATCAATTGTCTGCTCTGTGGCTCCCGCTTGCCCGCTTTTTGCATTGTTTTCTACTGTGGCCAAGGTTTGCACCAGCTTGCCAAGACTGGTGGGTTCTCGCCTTTCAAGGTCATCGTTCCCTTGGCAAGAATAATATGAGGTGGAAGGAGGATTTAAGCCGGATGGAGGATTCTTCCATCCGGTTCTGGCTTTGTTTTTGGGTTCTGTAAAGCGGTATCCGCAGTTTCTGCACAAGTAGCGTTGGATGGCTGTCCCGTCTTTCACATAGCGTAGGCCGTCGCGGTAAAGCCTTGTGCTGCCGCATTCGGGGCAGCAGAGCCCGTTTTGTGTTTCGTTTAGCTGGGGTTGGCTTCTGGAAGGCTGTGCGGGCAGGCTAGGCGCAACATGACCTCCCGCCTGGTTTAACCCGCTTTCGGGCACACCCGACTCTGGGCTTCTCTGTGGAGGCAGCCTCACTCCAGCCCAACCCCAGCCACTAAGCCTTCCTCCTGATTATTCGCGTTTTTTAGGTTTTCTGGTTTTCCTGCTACAGTTTGGCAGGCAGAAGCCTAGTTCATGGATTGTTTTGCATTTGAAGGGTTTAGTTGGGTTTTTCTTTGCGTGTTCCACGTAGTAGCGTGTTTTCTCAGGGTTATAGTCTGGCTGATTCTGGAAAAGCTGCACTATCTCGTCTGTGTTGTAACCGGCTGCCAAGTATTCGCGGGCTACGGCCAGCCGCATTAAATGTCCGCCTTTGCCTTCAAGCGGTTTGGCGAGGGCTGCATGTATGCATGGACGGATTCCTTTAGTAATTTTAGGAATTTTAGAAGTTTTCACGGAAGCAATTTTCTCGCGTGTTTTCAACTCTTTAATGATTGGAGATAGAAGCTCCGCGTTCAAGTTTCTATAAACGTCTAGGTTTTCAGGATTAAGTGGTTCTCTGTCCTTGCCCATGGGGACGCATAGGCTGCTGGTTTTTTCATGGGTGCTGAAGGGGGCGCGGGCTAAGCGTTTAATGTCGCCTATTACCTGCGGGTCCAATGTTGGTAAGTTTAAGCCTTTAACAAGGCGTTTCTGCAGTTCTTTGTAGGCTTGTTTGGCTAGCGTTAACTGGCCGGGTTGGAAGTAGACAAGTTTGTTTAGGAAGAGGTAGATGTGGAAGCCTTTACAGCCGCTGTAAAGGACCAGCGGCTCCAAATTGTAAAACTTTTTAAGCGTTTGGGAGAACATGGACGCATCCTTCCAAGCTCTTTCAGGATCCTCCGGACAGTCAAAATCATAGTAGAGTTTTTCAATAGCGCATGGCGTGTTCTGTTCTCGGTAAGGTTGTACGCTTATGTAACATGGGCTGAACGTTGCTCGGCTGTGCTCAACAAGCCCAAGCAAATCTTGGGGATTGCTTGTGTAGAAACGTTCTGGACAGCCTAGTTCACGGCCTTCCACGCCGAACCATTCAACTAGAAACTGTTCATGCGCTTTCATAAAGTCGCCTCCACCAATGCTAAGGCAAACTGCATGGCTTCTTTGGGAGACTTCAACTGAGGCGTTAGGTTTTCCGCGTATCTTCTAAGCTGCTCTGCCAAAACAGGATCCTCCCGGTCAACCCTTAACTTGACAACCAGCCAAGCCATTTTGTATGCGAAGAGCTTCTTTATCGCTTGGCAGTAATAGGGAAGTTGTAACTCGTGTTTTCCCTCTGAAACTTCCACTATGGCTTCGCCTACGGGGAAGGCTCTGCACACGAAGGGACGTATATGGTAGACGCTGCAAAGGTTGCCTTTTAAAAAGGGACAAGGCGCGCCCGACATGTTAAAAGTGCCGTCTCCTTTGGGCGTTAACTTAAACTTCCGCTTAAACTTTTTATATGGAAGTTTGACGGCAAATGCAAGCAGTTCTGCTTCTCTACGGCTAATGTTTATAGGCGTGCAACGCCTGCAGCATTCACCGCATCTACCGCACCATTCACTCTGCATTTTCGCTAATATAGCAATGTCAAAAGGTGTCAAAACCAAGTTTTCCCTCGCCTTCTGCAAGTCCTCGCCAAGCTGCGGGTAAGGCTTCAGCATACGCTTCACCTCCTCCACAGCCTTAGAAATAACGCGTTCAACTTCCATTTTCAGAAGCCTCCTTAGGCTCGAAATCCTCACATGTCATGTTTAAGGGAGAAACAACCACCAATTCAGGATGCCGCTGGCACTTCATTCCACCCCAGAACCGACAATGGCTACAAGTTGGGGAGGCACCTAACATTTCACTGTTTAACTTTTTTAACCGTTTAACCGCTTCATCAGACACTCTCTCTGCTTCGTTTTCCATGGAGACTGTGGCTCGCTCTGGTGAAGGGTATGTCTCGAAAGGCGGTGAAATGGTTAAATCAGTTAAATGGTTAAAAACTCCATATTTGCCTATAAGTTTCAACTCTTTAGGCGGCTTCGGGTTTTCAAAGTGTTCCACTGCAAAGTTTCCATTATTGTTGATTATTTGGAAGCCGAAGAAATTACGGAGGGTTTCATTTAACTCGTCAATTCTCTTTCTTTGTTTCAGCTTATTTATGCAACGGCTGAAGTACGCATATGTACTTTTGTTTTCCGGTTCGTAGGGTATCTGGTCCAATTGAACTGAAACAGCATTTGGATTGTGTTTTTTATGCTGTAAAACCGCGCTTATGATTTCCCGCAGGTAGTCTGGGCTGTTCTCATAGTATGTTATTCCCTGATCTGTTCGAAGCTGCTCCCACATTTGACATAAGGTCGCGATACTGTCAAGGTTTATTTGAACATAGGTTGGAAGCAGTTCCTCCGCCTGTTCCAAAATCTGGTCTACTATAGACTCGCCCAAGGCTATTTTGTCCAGCAGTAAGGCTACGGCAGCATGTAAAGCGACTCCGCGCACTCGATGGGTTGCTTCCACATGGCTTTCAAAGAATGCTGCCAAGTTATAATCGTCTAACTGCTCAGTTGCCTTGTACACGGCTTCCCTGTAGCCGTGTATGGGCTTGTGCAACCACTCCCCAGCTTTCGGGTCGCTTATAATTTGCCTCAATTTTGGATGTGCATATTCTTCTACAGCGCGGAAAAGCGTGAAGCTGCGCTTCCACTCTTCCAGCTCTTTTAAAGTCATTTTTTCGTTGCCTTGAATGGTTTTCAAATCTGTAGCGAACAAAATTATGCCGAAACGCCTTCCCATGGCAGGATTAGCGCAAATATGGTTAAGCAAAGCTTTGAAGCCCTCAACCACCTTAGCGTCCTTCGCCACAGGATTGCCTAAGTAAGCAAAACTGCTTCCAGTTTCCACTACGAAACGTACTCCACCGCTGTCAACCAACGCTTTGCCGGTTTCCATAATGTCCAGCATGTACTTGGCGAGTTCATAGCTATCTTGGCTTTCAATCTGGTCGAAGGCGGTTGGCAACGTTGTCCCGTTAATGGTTCCTAGGAAAACTTCTTTAGGCGATTTGGCAAAGCCGAGAACCGCCCTGCGCGTAGCCCTGTCAATCTTTATGCCTGCGCTGTCATAGAAACGTGTTTTTCCAGTGTTGCTGTTTGTTATCTCCATGCTGTGCGGCGCATAATGCATGTTTAAAGGCTGCAAGATTTTGGCTAAATGCACATTCACCAGCTTCTGATCCTTTCCAGGCTTGGGACAGGCAAGCTGCTCAACATAGCTGCACCAATCCATCTTCCGAAGAATCGCCTGATCACGTAGGCGCGGCACAGGCTGATAAAAAATTGGAAGCTGCGTAACCTTTGAAAGGAAATCTTCCCCCTCTTGAAATTGAACTCCCCACTCGTTTTTCAATATGCCTTCTAGTTCAGCCATTTTTCTATCCGGCAGCGCTGCCACTATTTCAGCCAGATCATCTAGACCCACAATATGCAAGGCTGCTTCCTGTTTGCCTGGCAAGTAGCCATCTCGGTCCCAAAGTAGAATTGGCGGTGCGTTCTGCTGCAGCCTAGCCAAGTAAAGCTTCCATTCCGTTTCAAAAAAGCGAAGCTCGCCATTCACAACAACAGGCGGCTTTGCCTTAACATAAAACGGGAAAGGCGCGCTGAAAAACTGGGTTACATTCCGCAATGCAGCCGTATCCGCTTCTCCCGAAAACACCGTTCCCCCACATTTGGGACAAGCATAAACCCCTAGAGAAACTTCGGCAAGGCAACGTGTGCAGCGCATTCCCCTCCCTCCACTAGCAAAGCTTGCTGTTGCAGTATTTTTCTGTTGGGAGCCCTCCTCCCCTTCCATTTTTATGCCTCCTTTGAAAGCAACTTTTCAATTTCAGGGTGAAGCTTTAGGAATGTTAGGAGCTTCTGTTCTGTGACTAGGCTTGCT
>Ga0078972_1012829_pt1 | contig 14167 bp, 10 predicted proteins | sample YelNatPaOPGAMG01_FD_67568 | JGI IMG/M metagenome (GOLD analysis project Ga0078972, IMG submission 67568) | Hot spring thermophilic microbial communities from Obsidian Pool, Yellowstone National Park, USA - OP-RAMG-01 (SPADES assembly) (version 2) | ecosystem: Environmental > Aquatic > Thermal...
AAGGGAAAGCATTCAAATAAAAAACTGTGAGCGGGCCGGTAGTCTAGCTCGGTTATATCCATCAGTTATGGCGATTTCTCCCGCGCATTCCCTCTTTTTTCTATTTCTGAACATTTGAAAGCTTGCTTTTTCTGGTAACAGCAACTAAAAGAATCCAAATAAGGGCAATAACAAGGCTAACATAAAAATTATCATAAAATCAATTTAGTACAAGCTAACGCATATAGAAACGTGATGGCATTAAAGAGACCTGACGCTTGGGAGTGCCGCACACATTTCGCTTTTTTCTCCAAGAACCATAATAATCGGATAGAAGTACAGGCAACAAAACATAAAAACACTCAAGAGAAAAAGATTTAGTGAAGCTTACGGTCGGAGTGACGCCATTGGATGAAAAATTCTGTTTCGTGGACATATTTGCCGCGCCTGGCGGCCTTAGTCTAGGATTCAAGATGGCTGGTTTTCGTGTTTTGGCTGCTGTGGATATCGACAGTTATGGACTTGAAACTTATCGTTACAATTTTCCTGAAGTGAATGCACTGTGCAAGGATGTGCAAACACTCGATGGAAAGGCTTTGCTAAATTCAATAGGGCTTTCAAAAGGCGAAATAGACGTTATGGGAGGGGGACCGCCGTGTCAAGGCTTTTCCACAGTAGGAAGAGTGAAAATAGCATCTTTAGTGCGAAGTGGCGTTTGGAAACTTCAAAATGGTAATCCCAAGTTGATAGATGACCCGAGAAACCTTCTTTACAGGGAATTTATAAGACTTGTAAGGGATTGTGCGCCTAAATTTTTTGTTATGGAAAATGTCAGGGGGATGGCATCTTACAGAAATGGCGAACTTATGGAAGAGATAAGAAAAAATTTTGAAATTATTGGTTACAATGTCGATTATAAACCTCTTGATGCCGCAAATTTTGGTGTGCCACAACATCGAAAAAGGGTTTTCTTCATAGGTAACAGACTAGGGTTGAGAAATCCTTTTCCCGAGATGCAGCAAGCTTCCTCTGATCGCAGAAATTTTGTATCTGTCTGGGATGCAATCGGAGATTTACCTTATTTAAGAGCGGGCAGTGGTCAAGAGGTAATGAATTATAGTAAAGACTCTTTTCATCCTTACCAAGATTGGGCACGAACAGGCTCATGCTATGTGTTTAATCACGTAGCTAGACCACATACGCTCAGAGACATAGAAACATTTAAACAAATGCGTCCAGGAAGTAGTTGGAATGACTTGCCGCAGAAATACAAAGAAATGTATGGATATAGAGACGATATTTTTCACGACAAATTCAAAAGATTATGGAAGAAGGAAAAACCCGCGTGGACAATTACTGCTCATCTCTGCAAAGATGGATATGTCTACATTCATCCCACCCAATCCAGAACGATAACCGTGAGAGAAGCAGCTCGCTTGCAAAGCTTTCCTGACAGATTTGTATTTAAAGGTTCAAGAACTAGCCAGTTTAAGCAGGTTGGAAATGCTGTACCACCGTTATTAGCTAAAGCTGTAGCTTTATCAATAAAGGAAGCACTGGAGGAATTCCATCGTTCTTCTGAATAACCAGATTGGTAATATTTTAGAATCCCATAATCCGTCCATGCTCAACACTTGTTGTTGAGTGCGTGTCTAAGTAACCTAGAAGCATTTAATGCTTCATGAAAACTTCTCTTTTAGCTTTGTTCAGAATTTCCATAAGGAAGACCTTTAGCAATTTTCTACAATACTAACGGAATGATGGATTAGATTATTTGTGCACATATTCATGATTGATGAGTGAAAAAGTCGCAAATCGTTCTCAATGGGCATTTTGTGCATTTTGGGTTCTTTGGCGTGCAAATTGAAGAAGCATGGTCAATAAGAGCCCAATTAAATTCCTTGCATTTACCCTCTGGTATCAAGCGGTTAGCAGTTTCTCTGTAAAGGCGATCCCTTCTGGCTTCAGATTTTGTTTTTAGATTAAATACCCTTCCTAGCACTCTGCATACGTTGGAATCGATAATAGCAATATCTTTGTTGAAAGCAAAGCATAAAACTGCGTCTGCAACATATTCTCCTACTCCTGGAAGCGACATTAATTGATTTCTATTCCGGGGAATTTTTCCATCGTAGTTCTGAACTAGAACTTCACCCAAACGCTTAACCTTTTCCACCCTCCATATTAGGCCTAGTTTTGAGAAAAACATCTCAATTTCAGAAATGTCTGCTTTGCTCAACTCACAGGGTGAAGGAAACCTTTTTATAAATGAAAGAAATACCGGAGCAACTTGTTCTGCCCTCGTTCTCTGAAGCATTATTTCGGCAATTAATATATGATATGGGTCCTCGGTTTTTCTCCATGGAAAAGAACGGTTATCCTCTTCGAAGTACCAGTTCAATAGTAAGGAGCTGAAGGCGGTCAACTTGGTTTCCATATTTCCTCACACTTAAATTATGCGAAAGTCTAGTTCCTATTTTTAATGTCTCAACCCTTCTATATCTTTCTAATTGTGAAGCACTGCATTATTGATAAAGAAGCGAGAGCTTCAAATAAATGAATCACAAAACTCTTAAGGACTCCTAGGTAAAAAATACTTGATAGCTATGTCCGCAAGAGATCGCATGATAATAGCTCTCAGCAAGGAGCTGTTGGGCCCTCGGGAAGGACCATTCGAGCAGATTCCAGCGGATCCAAAAAGCGAATATCTTGTTGGGGTTCTTGAACCTAAAGACTATATCAGGGGTGCTTTCGCTTTCTATGGCAGATCGGATTTTCAAACAATCGAGGCCGGGGCGGGGGAAGATGATGATGTTGGTGAAGAACTGGAACCAGCTGAACTTAGTCTTCATCTAGACCCGCGTGCATTGCCAAAATCAATTGGAATATCGTTTGTGGTTGATGGGAGGGGTGCTCCTCTTATAGGGTTATGCGCTACTTGGGCAAGGTACATTAGAAACGAGAACAAGGTATGGCAAAGGAAACCTTACAAATTCGTCAGGCATAATATCGATGTAAGCAGAGACATAGAATTATTCAGAGACGGAGGTGTCGCAATATATCTCCGGTCAACGAAGACCGTAGGAGGAAATCATCATGTTTCGATTTACCTTGTTAACGAAACACCAATCTCTGAAGGGCAGCATCCTCGTACTGAGGACCATATCTTTCAGCCTCAGCTTAGAGTCGTATGTGAAAAAGGTGCATCTATCGTCCCCATAATGGGCGAGCAAGAAGAAGAGGGAGAAGTTAGCTTATCTCTCCTGTACAGAAATCGCAGGGCAATGGCCCGAGGGCATTTATGCGGGGCAACTTGGAGAGAGGTCGATCCTGAAAGATCATGGCTTGAAACAGAAGACGATAAGAAAAGACCGAAAGCTCATCCGTTTATCTGGGTTGATGCAGGTATAGTCGAAGAACCAGAGAGAAGTATTTTCACAAACCCCGACGTTAGGACTGAATATCTCCCATGCTATCCTGTCCAGCAGGTAGTAATGTGGCCGAAGGAAATACGGTTTCCAAAGGAATTTAAAGCGGACGCGCTTGCCGAAGCTTGGAATCCAAATACCCTTGCACCCTTCTTAGATCCCATTACCGAATCCTACGGCGAGTGGATCAGACGCCAAAGAAACGTTATTCCAACGTTGCCACAATCCTATCAGCATGCTGCAGAAAGGCATCTTGCTCTCTGCGAAGAATCGAATAATCGCATTAAAGAGGGAATTGATCTCCTAAAAAACGACGATGACGCTAGATTGGCTTTCTGCTTTATGAATAAAGTGATGCATCAACAATCAGTCTGGAAAACAGGGCAACCTCTTGTTTGGCGCCTTTTTCAGATTGCTTTCATCCTTCAATGCATACCGGGTATAGTCAAGGATGAACATCTAGACCGCTTAGTATGCGACCTGCTGTGGTTTCCGACCGGTGCGGGAAAAACAGAGGCGTATCTTGGGTTAGCAGTGTTTACTTTAGCCTTCAGGAGAAGACGGGACTGCTTGGAAGAAAGAGGGGGTGCGGGAACCGGAGTTTTGTCTAGATACACCCTTAGGATGCTTACAATTCAGCAATTTCGCAGAGCTCTTGTTGTTATCACGGCCTGTGACTATTTACGCGTCAAGGATTGGCGCCCCAAAGGCTACCCTGAAAGACAAAAGAACATATGGGGAACAGCTCGTTTTTCAATAGGACTTTGGGTCGGTCAAGAGGTTACACCGAATCGACTAATTGACCACAAAGGCTTTGACCCAATTTTAAAGCGGGAAGTTCGTTATCCAGGAGCAGTCAGCATACTTCGAGGTCTTGGGATATACGCAGGAAGCAAATTCAGAATTAAGAAATTGACAGAAAATGAACCAGCACAGATATTGAAATGTCCGGCTTGCGGGAGCATTCTGGCGGTCCCTATAGAACCAAGTCTCCCGCTTGGAAAACATCAAATACATTTCCTAGTTTCATCACGGAGGGCACCGAATCCTAGAAAGGATGCGATGGAAGGTTTAGGGATTAAAGTAATTGATTTTGAAGTAACAAATCTTCCAAACCCAGAATACTGGATAGTTTCAGTCACATTTATTTCGTCCCACAAGCTTGGGTCCGATATCATTGATAGGTGGTGGCAAAACTATGTTTTGCCGGCCTTAGGTTCTGACTGCAAAGCAGAATTTGCAAGGGCAAGTCGACCCGGGTATTTCATCAGGCGGGGCGGGGGTGTTCAACGAGAAGCAATTGATTTTGAAATTCACTGTCCTAACCCAAAATGTGAACTTAACACCGTTGAGTGGTTTGAATTTGTGCCTGACCCATCCGGGAAGAAGCCGGTCAAAATTTTGCCTCCCTTTCAGATACCCAATAAAGGTTGGGCGGGTTACGGTGTTCCCATTTCTGCTTATGTCGTGGACGATCAGATTTATCATCGGTGTCCTTCGTTGGTTATCGCAACGGTCGACAAATTCGCCAGATTATCCTATGAGCCTAGGGCAGCTGCTATGTTTGGGAACGTGACAAAATTTGACACAGATTGGGGATATTACCGTGAAGAAGCGCCTCCGGACAGGGGAGGCATGCAAGAGGGAAAAATATGTGATGTGCCGAGATTTGAGCCACCCGACCTCATAATTCAGGATGAACTTCATCTGATAGAGGGACCTTTGGGTTCAATGGTCGGAATTTATGAAATAGCTATCGAGATTTTGGCGAGCAAACTAAAAGGAAGCATGGTTATTCGCCCAAAATATATAGCGTCAAGCGCGACTATTCGTCATGCCTCATCACAAGTTTCTGCCGTGTTTGATAGAAAACTTGCAGTGTTTCCGCCTCCGGGGCTATCAATTGACGACAACTTCTTTTCCCATACGAGAGAAGAGCATCCTCTGAATAGCGAGCCACCGGGAAGGCTCTATGTTGGTGTTTGCGCGCCCGGCCACGGCCCACACACCCCGACGATCAGAATATGGGCTGCGTTGCTTCAAGAGGCTTACAAAATGAGGCTTTCAATAGGATCCAATGACACTGAAGTTGACCAATTTTGGACAATTGTGGGATATTTTAATGCGATAAGGGAGCTTGCTGCAGCGCTTGGACTATTTCGGGCCGACATCAGAGAAAGATTAAGACAGACAAGCGCAAACCCAAGACCATTGGAGCTACATTTAGAACTGTCCAGCAGAATGAAATCGTCGGAAATCCCCATAGCACTCGATCAACTGTCAAAGTTTCCTGACAATCCAGTTGATGCGGTTTTTTCAACGTCTATGTTTGGAACCGGAGTAGATGTTGAGAGGCTCGGACTCATGGTCGTTCACGGACAGCCTAAGACGTCTGCAAATTACATCCAAGCCACAGGACGTGTGGGAAGGAAAATGGGCGGGCTGGTAATAACATTTCTTAGGGCTACGAGACCACGTGATCTTGACCACTATGAGTTTTTTGTGGGATATCATCGGTGTTTGTCAAGATATGTTGAACCAATAACGGTTCACCCATATTCACCTCGGGCAAGGGAGCGAGTTTTGGGCCCCGTCGCTGTAGCTATACTAAGAAATGCCATGTCAATCTGCGGGTGCCCTATAAGTAGCGGGTGGGCTCATGAGGATCTTTATGCCAAATCGGGAGGATCGGTTGGAACCAGCGGCTGTCGAAGAATGAAAGCGCATAGAAGATCTCAAGAAGTAATAGCGTTAATCAATGCCATAAAAACAAGAAGTCAAAATCAGCCAGAAGGTTGCAGACCTGAACCCGCAGTTGTTCATGATGAAATAGCCTCCGAACTGGATCGGTGGGAAAACGCGGCAAAAGCTCTTCCATCATTGGTTTATTATGAACCTACCATGATCAGAGAGCCACAAAACCCTGTAGTTCTCGGAGACCCGCAGCATGAAGAGCGAGGTCTGACCGTAGTGTTTAGGAATTCGCCGCAATCACTGAGGGAAGTTGAGCCCATGGCAACATTTGAGGGATGAAGAATGAGCAGAGGACAGGCGATTAGACCATCACAGTTCGTTCTAACCTACGGCGTTGGAAGCATTATTGAAACGCCGAGCGGGCCCCGAATAATTTTGGATTACAAATATTGGGGAACAATATTTGGACGGCCGGATACACCCATTCAATTAAGTAATCGGTTCGAGATAAAAGATGCAAACGTCAGTGCCCTCTTAGGAGGGGGAAGAATCTTCAGAATGCCGACAAACGCTGACATGCAAATGCCTGATGACCGCGTCCTGTTCAGGACAGGTCTATTTCCTCGGTGGGCACTTTGCCAAGACCATAAGATATTATACGAGCTGACCGCAAAGGACACCACAAGATGCCCAAAATGCAATCCCAATAAGGTGGCACGGCATGAATCTATCAGATTTGTGCGTGCATGTCCAAGGGGGCATTTAGATGATGTTGACTGGAAGCGTACTATTCACCAAAAAAACAAAAGTTGTGATGGAAGTCTGTTTGACTGGATCGAGACAGGGAGCACGCTGAGAGATATTACATTACGATGCCGCACATGTGGAGAGAGCGCAACCCTGCAAGATATTTACTATAGGACGTCTGCCTGTTCGGGTTTGTTCCCTGAAAGCGACCTCAGAGAATTATGTGATGAACAAGCTTGGGTTATCCTCAGAAATGCGAGCAATTTAAGAATTCCTGAACTGGTATCAGCTTTGACTATTCCGCCTAAGACGTCACCCCTTCACAGAATCCTAGCAAATCCCCGCATCATGCCAATTCTTGCATCAGAGCTTTCTTGGACAAAAAGCAAGCTACTTTCCAAGCTTAAGACGGCCGCAAGGTCAATTCCGGATATTAACGCAGTTACTATCGCCGAAATAGAGAATGCTTCTGAGGCAGAGATTCTGTCCGCTATCCAAGATGTTCTGGAGCCACCTCAGCCACATATGACACAGCAAGATATAAAGGAAAGAGAATTCCGTGCACTTCAAAATGCGGCAGCTCACGGGGCACCGCCACGGCCATCGTCTAAGCCACACGATTTTGAGGTGGACAAAGATGCTGTAACCTTAACTCCCCTGTCGGCAAATCTGATTTTAAGAATTACCCCTGTAAAGCGTCTCCGCGTCGTCCTTGCCCAAAAAGGATACAGAAGGCCAGTTAGAGGACCAACCTCCACAGTTGTTGAAACTTTTTACCGTGATGTCCCTGACCGTTGGTATGTGGGCGTGGAGCTCTTCGGAGAAGGTATATTCGTTGATCTTGCGCCAAGCCAAACGCTCAATATAGGAAACTCTAAAACAGCGAAATTATGGGTTAATGAATTCATAAATACGAAGAATTATCTATTTCATCCAGTATTTATATGGTGGCATACCTTATCCCACCGATTAATTACAGCACTTTCGATTGACTCAGGATACTCGTCTGCTTCAATACGGGAAAGAATATACATAATATCCGATGCGAATAGTGCCAACGCTTATGGCGGGGTTCTTTTGTATACATCTCAACCAGGCGGCGATGGAAGCCTTGGCGGTCTTATAGCACTGGTGCCCAAATTTAACAGAGTAATACAAGCAGCTTTAAGAAATATAGATTCCTGCTCAAACGATCCACTTTGTTCTGAACAAAGGCTCACTGCTGGGAGGCTTAATGGAGCAGCCTGCTATGCCTGCCTTCTAGTTTCTGAAACAGCATGCGAATTCGGTAACTCATATCTTGACAGAAATCTCTTGAGGGAGAGTATTTTATGACTCAGAAGGGAGTTAACACAGTAACTGTTGTCGTTACGGGTCTGGCTTGGATAGGACGCGGAACCCGTTCAATCGATTCCGCGATCGGAGAAATGCTGACAGACGCAACGGATGAAATTCAAGTAGCGGCATACATGATTACGAAGGGCGCAGAGGATTTTATTAAACTAATTGGTGAATGTCTGAGTCGTGGAGTTAGAGTAACACTCATCGTGAATAGATTTAGAAAGCAGCCGCAAGAGATACAGCACATGATTGTTCAGCTGGCAAGACAGCACCCTCATTTTAAATTATTAGAATTCGACCCAAAGGACAAAAACGAGGATCTTCACGCCAAATCAATTGTTGTAGACCGCTCTAAGGCGTTGGTTGGCTCTCCAAATCTTTCATGGAAAGGGTTCGTTCTAAACCATGAGCTTGCCGTTGTAGTTGAAGGCCCCGCAGCTGCAAGAATAGGGAACCTTCTAGATCTCCTTGCAAAAGATTCGAGAACTAGTGAAGTGGAATTTTAAAACTGTCAATGATAGAAATCGTTTTGTTAGAATCAGTTCAAACTTTATGGAGTTGAGCTTTCTCAGTTGTCTCTTTGGGCGCTTTCCAGCCTTTTCCCCTCTTCTTTCAGACGTCTGAATATTTCCCTTTCTTCATCAGTGATTATGTCGATTGAGAACTTGCGACTGAGGGCTTTGAGGGAGGTCTCTTTTTTCTGCGGAAAGGACTTAGAAGAATTCTCAGCTTTATCCGAAACTTCAAGTCTTGGGCTTTTTAAAAGTCTGGCAAGATAAATTTGCTCCACGGCTGGTTTCAAACAGGAAAGGATGCGCTCTGGAAACAGTCCTCGTTTTCTAAGATAATCGCTTTCTTCTGAACGAAGAATTTCTTCACGAGTCAACTTGGGAATCATATCCAGCAACCTGAGCACGCTCACGAGATCTTTCTGTTTCCTTTTGAAGTCTATACGTCCATATTCTAGAAGAGCCACAAAAACAGAAGGATGCATATAAAGGACATCTGCTTCATCAGTAATAACTATCGGACTCAAGGATCGTAGAGATAGCGAGAATAAATCTGGAAAGCTATCTGCTATTGTTCTGTCTAAAGGAGCTTCCCTTAAAAGCAGTTCTAAAATCTGTTCAGTCTCCTCCTTCACTTCTTGAACCTTGCCAATCATGGACAGCGTGTCAGTGTTTTCAAATTTCTGTGAAACTACTAACCCGATCAAGGAGTTGTATAATTCGAAATTAGACACTTCGTAAAGAGCCACTGCAGTAAGGGTTGGAAACTTACGCTCCCTTCTTCTAAACTCTGAAATGATGCCGTTAATAAGAAAACGTCCGCGATTTCGTTCTTCTTCTAAAGAAAGGGCTACATCTTTCGTCAATACCACATTTTCTATTTTTTGCAATCGATATTGGTTTTGCTCCTTGTTAAGCCCCAAAAGAGACGCCATTACCACAGGTACATTGTTTTCCAGCCCGAGCTCCATAGGCTTTGTGTATATTTCTTTCAGAAGGTAGATGCTTTTCGCCGCTTTAAGCACTAACCGAACCGTTTCGCTGTCGCTAATTATAACGGTTGAATCGGAAAAGCCTTTTTCTGGAAAAACCCAGAAACCAAAGGTGAAATAGTTCTCAAGGTATTCACATGACTCCCCTTCATGAACCTTCACATCTGCATTCTGTTTAAGGACGAAATTCATGCTCGACAGTTCCGGAAGGCGACCCGGTGCACGAGAATCTGCCGGCTCGATTTTCCAGTGGACGTAGCCTTCCTTGGGTATCGGTTCTGCCGTCGGCGAGAAAAGTTTCTTGGACATCTCTCCCCAAAGCCTTAGGAGAGTAAACTTGTTCAGGTTCACCATAAAAACTGGAATTAACCCGAGTTTCGCACAAAACTTGGCGTCCTCGTATCCGACCCAATAGGGTTCTAGGCGCCTAAACCGTGAAATGGGGTGAGAAAGAATAAAATAGCAGGAAGTCTGTAACTGAATTCTGTAGGCAATAGGCTTTCCTGTTTTTCGACTTTCTATCCAGCGTGGATTAAGACTTTCCATTGATTTACTTGATCCGCGGGCCAGAACTCGATAAAGATAATCTTTGGCTAAACTTGAGTCAAACTCTCCCAGAAGAAAAAGGAGACGGTGTTCTTCGTCATGATGCTGTCCGATTATAGTCCCCTCCAATAATATATTAAGAGAGATTCAAAATTAAAACCCTTCTTCTAACAGTAGCCCAACCCAGTATTATCACCCTGAACTCCTCTCACAGCATACACTAAATGCCTATTTTGGAGGGATTCAACAAAAAATTAAACTCTATTGGCTATATTAAAAATTTACGAAAATGAGATATATACATATGGGCCTAAAAGCAAGCGTTTATCGTTTTATTACCTTTTGCGCTGTTGAGTCTCGTTTTTAATACATTCTGTTTCTGTCACGCAGACCGCAACTTTCCAAGCCACAAAACTAAATCCTGATTCTGAACTCTACTTTTTCCCTTAACAGCGACTAAAAGAATATCGTAAGGTTAAGACTCTAAACTGTGTGATTGGCGATGCTTGTTAAGTTATGTATTTAAAATATGAATTCTGCTTTCATAAAATTCAAGGCTGGTTTGTGGTGACTTTTGCATCGGTGTAGATGTTTATGCAGCTAATTGATGTTAAGCGGGCAAATCTGTCTAATATCCCGAAGGTGGTTGTTAATAAATGGCGCACTTTATTCTTTAATCCTGTAGGAGTTTACCATAAGTATAAAGGAAAGCTGAAAGCTAAATTCGTTAAATTATTGGGAGGAATTCCGCCTATTTACAACGAGGATTATGATACACATTGGAATTTTACGTCATTTAAGGATAAATCTATTTTGGATTTAGGAGCTGACTATGGAAGCACGGCGTATTATTTTTTGCGCAGAGGAGCAAGCAAGGTGATTGCAGTAGAAGGAGACTCGCAATTAGCATCAAAACTAAAGTTACACTTCCAAAATGATGACAAAGTTATTGCTATTGAAGATTTTATAGATAGCCCCAAGAAAATTGAGAAGCTAATTTCGGAGTATCACCCAAGCTTAATCAAAGTTGACATAGAGGGAAATGAAAAAAATATTTTAGGTATAAATAATATTAAGCAGGTTAATGAATGGTTGATAGAAGCACACTCAAACGAGCTTTATCACGCACTTTCTACATTCTTAACAGAACAAGGCTTCCATGTCCGTTCATTCAATTATGTAGACAATCTCAAAATTATGCATGCATCCAAAATTGTTTGATATTTTAAACAACGCAACGCTTTAAAGAGATCTCTAAAATGTTTCTGTTAACGATGACTAAAAGAACATAAAAAAGAGAAATTAGGGAAATTGGCGTTATCTTTTTGTTTTCCAGAAGGCGCTATTAACGATACGCCATGACCTCTGACATCTATCGCGGCGCCATGAACGTAATAAATTTTATCCCCAAACCCAAAAAAGGTTGGGTGATGGGCCTCAATCTAATGGTATATAATTGTGCCCTGTTCGTCTTCAGCGCCAGTTGCTAGGTTCGTGGTGAAAGTGCCCCACTTCTCTATTCCCATAAAGTCCCCCGTGCCATGGGTTCCTCTGAAATAGCCAGTTGCTGTGCCGGAAAGGCCTCCAGTGATCATGCCATTTGCCGTACCCGATAGAGTATTTTGACCGACAATAATCGTCCAAGTTGCAATGAAGGTCCCTTGTCCAGTTTCTGTGTTCATCATGATATGCGTAAATTGAACTTCAATTGTTCCAGTGCCCAAGGTGCCAACAATGGATCCCGTGTCAGGTACACCTTCCAAGTGCAGTATGCCATCAGACATCCAAACCTTTTCAGGCGCACCCATAGGTTCAAATTGTACATGCGCCCAGTAGTGCTCTTTAGTCATTGCCATGACTGGAGCCGCATAAGCAAACAGCATCAACAAAAACATCGCTGAAACCACAGTTGTTACCCTATTCAAGTCAATCACCTCCTTTTAAAGCCCACAGAGAACAACAACGAGATGTTCCCTTGAATGGACTTGTGTTGGAGTTACTTATTAGACTTCTGGAAAATTCTTCTAGAACCAAATGCATGGAGACTAGTCGAATGGAATTCCTATTCATCCGCTACGGTTCATTTGTTCTTTTGCCATAAAGTTTAGGCCCAAACCCAAACACACACAACAATCAAGTACTTATAATCCGTTTGAGTACTAACTACATTAGTAGCCGTTCCACCAATTTCAAATGATGAATTATGATTCAGAGGCGCAGACGCATAAACAATTTGAAAAAGTGGAAAGAGGGCAGTTATAAATAAAATGGTAAAGAGGAAAGTTCTTAACTTATACAATCGTCAACTCCTTCCGTAAACTCGTCAATACAATCTATAAAAACTCTCCTCAAATTTAAGTTTCTCATCTCTGCCAGAAGCATTGCGTGCGTGTTTTTCCTATTCAATAAAGTTTAAGCAAAATAGAGTGCAAAGTAATTATCCTATAAAAAAGAATAGAAAACTACATAGGCCCATTTCTCAACATAATTTAATTAAAACACGAGTTTTTAGTTTATGGTGGCAAAATGATGCTTCCGTTTCAGAAGGAACAGGTTAAAGTTTGGAGTGAAAAAGGGTTTGAATGGTTTAAAGTTTTTGCAGGATGTTCAGATGGCGGAAAGGTTGTCTTTTATCATTCTGTATGCACTAAATGTTTTCGCGAGTTTATGGAACCACAGCGGCATAGATGCATCCCTAAAATTCCGGATGGAATATTCCAAGTAGCAAAGAAGAGCGATAAATGGCTCAAGAATCTTTGCGTAAGAATGGCACAGATTGCAAATTCTGAAAGCCTTTATGATTTTGGCATTTTTGGGCATAGTTCTTGGAACGGTGAATTATGTAGTGGTATTTCAGAAGGATTTTTCTTCTTAATGTTTAAAAATGAAAGACCAGTAAGCTATGTTATTTACAACAAGTTAAAGGAAGGCTTGCATATAATTCACCATGCATATACTGTTCCTTATGAAAGACGCAAAGGATATATACAAACACTTTTACGTCACTCATTACCTTTGATTGACGAAAATGAATATACGGTGTTGCACAGAGGCCCTATAGAAAAAGTGATGTATGAACTATGGCACAATAAGTTTGGTGTTGACATTAAGAAAATTTCAATTTATAAACATTGGTTCAGATTTGATAAGACATAACATTATGTTTTTCTTTTTAATAATATTCCTCAATGGTAAACTTGAAGCAGCCAATTCCCACTTCTGCCAGAGTAATAGAGTAGTTCCCTAATCCTGTATACGTATAAATAGTTTTTACTGGTGTGTATTTTCGATTGCTGAATGCATAATAGAATCTGAAGCCACGCACTTCTCCTTCGACGTATGTAGTTACATTATATTCAATTGGGCTGAGCATCGCTATGGAACTGAAGGGATTGCCAAAATACGCAGTATCTTTCCATATCCTAATAATATTCATTGGTGCATCACTGTAATAAACTATGTAGCTTTCGGAGTAGTTATAATAGGGCATAGTTTCAAGTTCCACTCTCCAAAAATACGCTTTTATTGTAAAATTCGGGCTATTACCGTAGTAGACGTCTGGGTAGGAATATCCGGTTTTAAAAACTTCAAGCATAGTTGAATTCGGAGTAGCTAAGATAAAACTTGTTAATTGATGCCATGATTCGGATTTCTGTGAAGACAGAAAATATCCATATCCAGCTATGAAACCAATTACAATACCAGTTATTAACATGAAACCTGACCACTTCATTATGTTCGCCTTCAATTTTCTATTTAGGGTAGTAGCATATTAAAAATTATGCTCCGCAAAAGTTAACGTACTGTTAAGAGACATTAAAAGAAAGTGCAAAATTGTATGATAGTTATCTATTTCACAGTAAAAAGAGGCTTGTCAAGGATTGCTGGCTTGCTGGTCAACGCTGATAGAATTATATTAGGCGTTTGTTAC
>Ga0078972_1012832_pt1 | contig 14163 bp, 12 predicted proteins | sample YelNatPaOPGAMG01_FD_67568 | JGI IMG/M metagenome (GOLD analysis project Ga0078972, IMG submission 67568) | Hot spring thermophilic microbial communities from Obsidian Pool, Yellowstone National Park, USA - OP-RAMG-01 (SPADES assembly) (version 2) | ecosystem: Environmental > Aquatic > Thermal...
GGGATATCGGCGCGGATGCGCTTCGGGTCGGTGTACATGCTGAAGACCTTCTGGCGCACCGTCTTGGGGTCATCGGAGAGGAAAATGGCGTTGCCCAGGGATTTGGACATCTTGGCCTGGCCGTCGGTCCCCACCAGCACCGGCACCTCGCTGACCAAGGCCTCCGGGATGGGGAACAGCTCGCCGTACAGATAGTTGAAGCGCCGGGCGATCTCGCGCGTCAGCTCCACATGGGCCACGTTGTCCTTGCCCACCGGCACCAGATGGGCGCGGGGCATGAGGATATCCGCCGCCTGAAGCACGGGATAGCCCAGCAGGCCGAAGGGGATCGCTTCCTCGTCCATGTTGGCGGCGCGCGCCATCTCCTTGATGCTGGGGATGCGCTGTAAACGGTTCACGGTGACCAGCATCTCGAAGAAGAGGTTCATCTCATAGACGGCGTGCACGGCGGACTGGAGATAGATGGAGGATTTGGCCGGGTCAATGCCGCAGGCCAGGTAGTCCAGCACCATCTCCCGCACGTTGTCGCCGATCTCCGCGATGGATTCCTTGTCCGGCCGCGTGGTCAGGGCGTGCAGGTCCGCGATGATGAAATAGCACTCATACTCGTCCTGCAGGCGCACGCGGTTGGCCAATGAGCCGACGTAATGCCCCAGGTGCAGTTTCCCGGTAGGTCGGTCGCCGGTCAGCAGTCGCTTCTTTTCACCGGATGTGGCCATGCCTACGCTCCTGATGATAGATGTTCGCCGGCTATTATATACCTCTGCCCACCTTTCGCGCAAACATTTGTTCTGACAGAAATGCCCGGGTGGAGGTGGCGCCGCCTGGGCGCAAGTACCCGCAAAATTTGCCTTTCTCCGACCAATGTGCTACAATAATAGCCGCTGATGGGGGATCGTCTAATGGTAGGACGACAGACTCTGGATCTGTTTGTCGGGGTTCGAATCCCTGTCCCCCAGCCAAGGAATTACGGAAATGCCCCTGGTGGGGGTTTCACCAGGGGCATTCGTCTTTCAATAGGCGTCCAGCTCCCGCAGACGCTCATCCGAGATGCCGAAATGGTGGGCAATCTCATGCAGGAGGGTGCGGCGAATCTGCCGGCGCACGCCGGCGCGGGTGCCGCCGGCCCGCATGATCGGCCCGCGAAAGAGGATGATGCGGTCCGGGAGCACCAGGTTGTACCCGTGCCCCCGCTCCGTCAGCGGAATGCCCTGGTACAGGCCGAACAGCGTCTGGCCGGGCGGCACGCCGGCCTGCTCCCGTTCCTCCCGCCCCGGCCAGTCGCGGATTTCGATCTCCACGTTCTCCATCCGCTGGCGGAATTCATCGGGCAGGTCCTCCAGCACCTCCATCACGATTTCGGCGAACTCGGAGGCATCCATCCAATCCATGGGCCAATACTATCTCCCGCCGCCCTCCATGCCGGCCAATTTGGCGTTCAGCACCGCCGGCGAAGGCTCCACCAGAATGTCCCCATCCGGGAACAGCAGGACTGGCACGCGCTGCTGGCCGGCGCTGACGCTCTCCACCCAGGCCGCGGCCTCCGGGTCCCGGGAGATATCGATCCACTGATGTGAGATGCCGGCCTGCTCCAGCGCGCGGCGCACCCAGGCGGAGTGCCCGCACCAGGGCGTGCCGTAGAGCTTCACCAGTGCGGAAGCAGTCATCGCTTACCGCTTTGCTTTCAGGGAGCGCAGTTTCTGCGCCAGGGCCGGCGATGATGGTTCCACCAGGACGTCCCCATCGGGGAACACGATGGTGGGCACACTGCGGAAGCCGCCGTTGACCTTCTCCACATAGGCGGCGGCCTCGGGGTTCTCGGAGATATCGATCCACTCGTAGGTCATCCCCTCGGCCTCGAACACCTGTTTGGCGCGCCGGCAGTCCGGGCACCAGGTCGTACCGTACATTTTGATGGTAGCTGTCATGTCATCCTCCTGCGATGGGTTTATAGTGGGAACAGCCTTTGGCGGATGGACATCTCCGTCCTTGCGCACATCTATCTCTGCACATCGCGCCAGAAATTGGTGGACAGCTTGTTCCCGATCGGGCAGGCGGTCAGGCAGGCGGTGCACTGCCGGCGCGTGTGCGGGGTGGGATGATATTCCATCTGATCCTGCAGGGCCGCCATCGCCGGCGTCGGCGCAAACTCGGCGATACAGCGCTCCCGCACGAAACCCCAGGGACCCAGTGCCTTCGTCGGGCAAGCCTTCCAGCACAACGTACAGCTCGAGCAGAAATAATCCAGCAGTTTGCCGTCCGCCGGCCACTGCGCATCCACGAACACCGCCCCGAAGCGCACCCGTGGGCCGTAACGCCGCGTCACCACCACATTGTTCTTCCCCAATATGCCCAGGCCGGCCTCCACCGCCGCCCGCTTCAGGTCAATCAGTGCCAGGCTGTCCTCATACGTCAGCGCCATGGCCTGCAGGCCGCGCGCCCGCAGGGCCTCGGCCAGGCGGAAGGCCAGCGATTCCAGGAGGGTGTAAATGGGCTTGTGCCACTTGCGCCGGCCGTCATACTCGATGAACATCTCGTAATCATACGCATCATCCAGCGCGGCGTGCATGCAGACCAGCACCGAGCGCACCCACGCGGGCAGGGCCGGCGAATGGGGAGAGGCGATGCCGGCGGCATCGAACCCGATCTGCACCGCCAGCGCCTTCGCTTCCTGCGGAGAAAGGGAAGCAACCTGACTCATGCGCTACTCGATAAACGTGACTACCTCGGACAGCGGCCGGCGCGAGCGCATGGCCGGCCGGCCGTGGGCAGGATATCCGATGGGCACCAGGGCAACCGGCCGCAGGGACGGCGAAAGCGCCAGGCACTGGCTCACCTCGTCCTCATCGAACGCGCCGACCCAGCAGGCGCCCAGCCCCAAGGCCGTCGCCGCCAACAGGATATGCTCGGTCGCGGCCGCCGTGTCCTGCAGGCAGTACAGCATCTTGCCCCGATAGCCGTAGCGCGCCGCGGAGCGGTCCGGTTCGGCGCACACCACGATGACCACCGGTGCCTGGGAGACGAAGATTTGCCCGTAGGCCGCGGCGGCCAGGCAGGTGCGCGTGCGGGCCTCCCGCACCACGAAGAAGTGCCAGGGCTGGCGGTTGCCGGCGGAAGGGGCCGCCACCGCCGCCTCCAGGATGCGCCGGATGAACTCCGCCGGCACATCGCGGCGGGGGTCAAATTCCCGCACGCTGTGGCGCGCGGCGATCACTTCCCAGAAATCCATGGCCCATTCCTTTCTGTCATAGAAATTGGCGGGCCGTCACCTGCCCTCCAGCACCAGCCGAGAAAGCACGGACTGCCAGCGTTCCAGGGCGCGCAGGAGCCGATAATCGGTCATATCCAGGTTCAGCGGCGTCACGGAGATGTAACCGTTGGCTACCGCGCCGATATCCGTGCCGTCCTCGATGACGCCAGAGGGCGGCGCGCCGCCGATCCAGTAATAATCCTGACCGCGGGGGTCCTGCCGGCAGATCAGCTCGTCCTGATAAATGCGCTTTCCCAGACGGGTGAACATCACGCCGCGAATCTGATCGCCGGGGATGGCCGGCACGTTGACGTTGAGCAGCGTGTCCGGCGGCAGTCCCTCTTTGAGCACCTGCGCCGCCAGAAGCGCCGCGAAGCGCGCCGCCGGCCCGAAATCCTTGCCCGATTCGAAGGTGTCGAGCGAGACCGCGATGGCGGGGATACCAAAGACCGCCGCTTCCATAGCCGCCGCCACCGTGCCGGAATAGGTGATGTCATGCCCCATATTCGGGCCTTGGTTGATGCCCGAGACCACCAGGTCCAGCTTGGGCTGTACCAGGCCGAGGATAGCCAGCCCGACGCAGTCGGAGGGTGAGCCGTTGGTGATCAGCGCCGGCGTGCCGTCGGCGAGCTGGGTGCGGTTCACCCGCAGGGGCTTATGCATGGTCTTGTTGTGGCCGGCGACCGACCAGTTATGGTCCGGGGCGAAGACCGTGATTTTCCCCAGCCCTTCCAGCGCCTTCTTCAGGGCCAGCAGGCCGGGCGCCTGCACGCCGTCGTCATTGGTCACCAGGATATGATATACCCTCTCCTCTGTCATACGCTCCTCATCGCATTAATCGCTGACGCGCCGGCCGCATTGGGGGCAGAACCGGTCGCCGGCGAAGAGCGCCGCGCCGCAGGCCGGACATGCCCCCACCGGCGCGGGGGGCACGGCCTTCGGCCGGCTGGCTTCCACCGCCGCGGCCATGCGCGCCTCCTCCAGCTCGATGCGCTCCTGAAGCTCGCTGAGCTGGACGAGCTTCATGCCCAGCCCTGGCAGGGTGATCTCCCCGCTGGCGTACAGGGCGACTGCCTCCTCGCCGATTTCCGCCAGCAGGTCATGCCGCTCCTGGCGGAGCTTCTCCAGCCGGGCACGCGCCTCGGTAACTGGCGCCGGCTCCTCGCCCATCCCCGTTTTGGGACGACCCTCGCCCGCAGTACGCATCTCTTCCTGCATGTTACCAGCCTCCTGGCACCGCCACACTGGGGCCGGCGTGACAGGGAAGCGCTGTCCTCACGCCGGGGGCAGACGGCGAAGCTGTGTCCACGCCGGCCGGTCTTCCCGCAAGTAAGCCACCTCCGGCCAGATCATCATGCTGGTCTTCGGCTTCTCGCTCTTTTTCGGCTTATGCATCACATAGATGCGGACTTTCTCGCTCTCCGCCTTGTTGCCGGCGCCGTCATAGGCCACCACATGGATGACGTGCGTCTCGGTGTAACCCAGTGTGTCGGAGATGATGCCGCGTCCATTGGAGAACCATTGGGTGTAGCGCACCCCGATGCCGGGCAGTTCCTCCCGGATGACCTGGGTGTCGGTGATCACCTGCTCGCCAATGACCGCCCCTGTCACCGGGTCAGTGATCGGCTCCACATGGGTGATCAACAGCCCTGGGCTGGGGATGGTATCGGACATGGCGATGGTCCACTTGAAATTGTACGGCGATACCGTGCTGGTCCCCACCAGTTCGCCGTCCAGGAAGAACTCCACCCGATCCATGAAGACGTTATCCACGGCATCGGCCTGGATGCTGACCCACTCATCATCTTCCTTGATGTACACATCGCCGTCGCTCGGATGCGTCAGCTCCACTTTGGGCGGCGTATTGTCCACAGTGACCTGGATGGGTGCGTCCTGCACACTGCCGTCCTGCCGCACCACGCGCAACTGCAGGGTGTACAGGCCGTCTTCCAATCCGCTCACGTCCCAGAACTCCAGAGGGCCGTGGTCCACGGCATCGTAGCGGTCGCCGCCGATCTGGCTCCAGGAGGTGGGATTCAGCCCCCGGCCGAACTCCAGGCGCCACATTTTAAAGTTCGGCCCTTTGGCGTTGCCGATGATGGCCACGCCTTTGCTGATATAGGCGTACGGCGCCGGCTCGATGATCGCCACATCGCCGGTCGCCGGCGCCGGCCCATATGCATCGTCGTACACCGTGGGCGGCTGGGGAATGTTGTTCTCCCGCACCCAGTCCGCCGCCTCAGGCGGGTAAATCTCGTACACCCGCTCCTCCACCAGCTCGGGCGGCGTATAAACCGTCGCCAGCTTACCGGTCTCCTTGTTCACGCGGAACACCTGATGCACGGTGCAGTACTGGGTCGGCTCGGTGCCCTCGATGAACAGCTCCTTGACGCGATGCGGACAGTACTCGGTGGGCAGCATGCCCGAGACGGAGCATACCTCTTTCTCCACTAATCCCGGCGGGCGCACGAACTGCTCCACCGGCAGACCCTCATGCAGGTACTCCATCACCGCCTGCCAGATGGGGGCGGCGCCCAGGGAGCCGGGCACATGGTCCATCGGCTCGTTGTTCGCATTGCCGACCCAGACGCCGGTGATATACTGCGGGGTATAGCCAATGGCCCAGGCATCGCGCCAGTCGTTGGAAGTGCCGGTTTTGATAGCGGCCGGCCGGTCCTTGAGGTGCATGCGGTTGTTGACGCCGAAGGCCGGGATGCGGGCTTGATTATCCGCCAGGATATCCGTGACCAGGTAGGCGAGGGCCGGCGGCAGGATAGAGCGCGACTGCGGCTGTTCGAACGACTTGAGCACGTTGCCGTGGCGGTCCTCCACCCGCAGGATGGCCACCGGGTTCAGCTCGCGAAAGCCGGGCTCCCGCTCATCTTCCGGCACCGGTTCCCCAATCATCACCCCGCCGTTGGCCAGCACGCTGAAGGCATAGGTCATATCCAGCAGGGTGACCTCCCCGCCGCCCAGGGTCAGGCTCAGGCCATACTGGTCGCCCCGCAGGGTGGTGATGCCCATGCGGTGTGCCAGATCAATGACGTTTTTCACGCCGGCCTTGCTCAACGCCCAGACCGCCGGGATGTTGTACGAATTGGCCAGGGCATTGCGCAGGCGCACCGGGCCGTGATACTTGCGGTCGTAGTTTTCCGGCACATAGTCGGGGTTAGGCGGATCGGGGAAGGCGGTGCGCACATCCATGACCATCTGCGCGGCGGTATAACCCTGGGAGAACAGGGTCAGATAGGTGAAGGGCTTGAAGGCGGAGCCGGGCTGGCGCGGGGCCAGCGCCATGTTCACCTGCCCGTCAATGTCCTTATTGTTGTAGTCCAGGCTTCCCAGCATGGCTAGGATTTCGCCGGTGCGCGGCCGGATGACCACCACCGCGGCGTTGGAAACGTTGCGGTCGTACCGCTTGTCCTCCTGCAGGGACTTGATATGGGCACGGGCGATCTCCTCGACCTTGTGCTGAAGGTCCAGGTCCAGGGTGGTGTAGACCCGCAGGCCGCCGCCGTACACCATGTCGGGTCCGAATTCCTTTTCCAACTGCTTGCGCACCCAGAGGGCGAAATGGGGCGCTTCCATAGCGGTAAAGCGGGTCTCCAGGGACGGCCGGATGGTCAGTTCCTGGGCATAGGCTTGGTCAGCCTGCTCTCGGGTGATATAGCCGGCCTCTACCATAGCGTCCAATACCACCTTCTGCCGGCGCTTGGCCTGCTCCGGATTGTCAATGGGGTTCAGCGCCGGATATTGGGGCAGGGCCGCCAGCATGGCCGCTTCCGCCAGGTTGACATCGCGGATGGACTTGCCGAAATAGACCTGGGCGGCGGCCTCGACGCCGTAAGCGAAGTTGCCGTAGTAAATGTAGTTCAGATACCATTCCAGGATCTGGTCCTTGCCGGCCTTCCCGGGATAGCGTCGCGAGATCTCCAGGGCGAGAATGGCCTCCTTGAGCTTACGGGCGTACGAACGCTGGTAACGCTCTTCGGGTGGGATAAACACATGTTTGACCAACTGCTGGGTGATAGAACTGCCGCCCTGGATGGGCAGGCCGCGCAGGTTGTTCCAGAAGGCGCGGAGCAGGCCGCGGATATTGACGCCCGGGTTCTCGTAGAAACTGCGGTCCTCCAGCGCGATGGTGGCCTGCTGGACCACCAAGGGGATCTCCGAGAGCGGCACGTAGGTGCGGTCGCCGCGATGCGGCCGAGGGTCAAAGACCTCATACAGCAGATGTTGACCGGTGCGGTCGTAGATTTTCGTGGTCTCGAACTCTTCCCGCACTACCTGGACCTGCCCCGGGTCGGGCAGGCTCTGGGCGAAGTAGGTATAGACGCCGGCGGCCGCCCCCACGGCGGCCAGCACTACGCCCACGTTCACCAGCAATCCCAGGATCAGCACGCCGGCCACGATTTTCAGCATCAACACGGTGGTGCCGCTGTGGTCCCGCCGGCGCTGACGCCGATATATCGCTAACCTGCGAGATGCATCCATTCTACCACCTCAATCCTCTATAATTTCCCCCATACGCCGCGTATGGTATCAGAAACAGGAGAGAATGACAAGTCGCGTGCCCGGGGACAGTCGCCGGCAAGAGCCCCGTGCGGCGCCGGTTTTGACGCGCCCCCTGGTTGTGTTATAATTGCAGTAGTTCACAACACTTTTGTGCAGGATTGAGACGGTAAAGGACGGTATATAGGCATCCCATGAACCGCAGGTGGATGTATCTCATCATCGCCGCGGCCATCGCCGCGGTGCTTTTCACCCTGCTGCAGCCGCCGGCCACCCAGGACGAGATCTCGCTGAAGGCGCTGGCCGATGAGATCAATGCCGGCAAGGTGAAAAGCATCACCATCAATAAAGACCAGTTATATATCCAGCGGGTGGATGGCTCGCGTATCCTCTCCCGCAAGGAAGAGGATGTCAGCCTGCTCAAGACCCTTTCTGACCTGGGGGTCCCCCAGGATAAGATCGCCGCGGTCTCCATCAAGGTACAGCCCCCCGGCTTACTGGATAACTGGTGGGCCATCCTGGGAACGATCCTGCCGCTGATCGTGGTGGTCGTCTTCTTCATGCTCCTCATGCGGCAGGCGCAGGGAGGCAACAACCAGGCCATCCAGTTCGCCCGCAGTCGGGCGCGCCTCATCACGGGGGACCGGCCGGCCGTCACCTTCGACGACGTCGCCGGCGCCGACGAGGCCAAGCAGGAGCTCCAGGAAGTGGTCGAGTTCCTCAAGGACCCCCGCAAGTTCGCCGCCCTGGGCGCCCGCATCCCCAAGGGCGTGCTCCTGGTCGGCCCGCCCGGCACCGGCAAGACCCTCATCGCCAAGGCCGTGGCCGGCGAGGCCGGCGTGCCCTTCTTCTCCATCTCCGGCTCCGAGTTCGTCGAGATGTTCGTCGGTGTGGGCGCCTCGCGCGTGCGCGACCTCTTCGACCAGGCCAAGCGGCACTCCCCCTGCATCGTCTTCATCGACGAGATCGACGCCGTGGGCCGCCAGCGCGGCGCCGGCCTGGGCGGGAGCCACGACGAGCGCGAGCAGACGCTGAACCAGATCCTGGTGGAGATGGACGGCTTCGACACCGACACCAACGTCATCGTCCTGGCGGCCACCAACCGGCCGGACATCCTGGACCCGGCGCTCCTGCGGCCGGGGCGCTTCGACCGACAGGTGGTGATGGATCGCCCCGACCTGCGCGGCCGGCGGGCCATCCTGGAGGTGCACACCCGCGGCAAGCCGCTGGCGCCGGATGTGGACCTGGACGTGATCGCCCGGGAGACGCCGGGGTTTGTGGGGGCGGACCTGGAGAACCTGGTGAACGAGGCGGCCATCCTGGCGGCGCGGCGCAACAAGAAGGCCATCGGGATGGCGGAACTGCAGGAGGCCATCGAGCGGGTCATCGCCGGCCCGGAGCGCAAGAGCCGGCTCATCTCCGAGGAAGAGAAGCGCGTCATCGCCTACCACGAGGCCGGCCATGCCCTGGTGCGGCACTTCCTGCCGCACTGCGACCCGGTGCACAAGGTCAGCATCATCTCGCGCGGCATGGCGGTCGGCTATACGCTCTTCCTCCCGCAGGATGACCATCTTCTGCAGTCCCGCGAGAAGTTTTACGATGAGATTGCCAGCATGCTGGGCGGGCGCGCGGCGGAGGAAATCGTGTTCAACGAGATGTGGACCGGCGCCAGCGATGACCTCGAACGGGCCACACGGTTGGCCAGACGTATGGTCAAGGAATATGGCATGAGTGAGAAGCTCGGCCCGATGACCTTTGGCCAGAAGGAGGAGCTGGTCTTCCTGGGACGGGAAATCGGGGAGCACCGCAATTACAGCGAACAGATTGCCCGGCTGATTGACCACGAGGTACGCACCATCATCTCGCAGGCGTACGAACAGGCGAAGGCCATCCTGCGGGAACATCGGACCGTGCTGGATGCGGTCGCCCAAAAGCTTATCGAGCAGGAGACGCTGGATGGCGATACATTCCGCTCGCTCGTGGAATCCATGTTGGCGGCGGAACAGCGGGCAGTAGGGGCAGAGAAGGAGGCTCGGCCGGCATGAACGAGGTTCCCCTCTTCGACAACCTGCGCCCCGGGCTGCAGGCCGAATATTCCCTGGTGGTGGATCAGGAACACACCGCCCGGCATCTGGGGAGCGGCGGCGTAGATGTGCTGGCGACCCCAGAAATGGTGCGCATGATGGAGCGCGCCGCCGTGATGGCGGTGGACCATCTTCTGCCAGATGGATACCGCACGGTGGGCGTGCGAGTGGACGTCACCCACAAGGCGCCGACCCCGTTGGGGATGAAGGTCACGGCGCGGGCGGAGCTGATCGCGGTAGACGGCCGGCGGCTGACCTTTCGCGTCACTGCCGCGGACGAGCGGGAAGTGGTCGGCGAGGGCATACACGAGCGGGCGATCATCGCCCTGGACCGCTTTGCCCGCAAGATTGAGGAGAAGCGCGGCCTGAAAGGGCAGTAAGGGGCGCGCCGGCGCTATGGCAACAGCTTGACCGCCGGCCCCCAGGTAATGCGCTCCATCAGCCAATCCGCATAATGGGTCTGCAGGGCGATGACCCGCGCCATCCGGTTATCATCCACGCGCTTGACATAAATTGACCACTGGCCATCGCGATCCGAGAGGAACGCGATGGCTTTGCCATCCGGTGACCACGCCGGCATCCCATCGTTGGCAGGATTCACGGTGAACCGGCGTAACCCCTGACCATCTGCGCCAACCAAGTAAATCTCCCAGTTGCCGTCGCGATTGGACATGAAGGCGAGGCGGGTGCCGTCCGGCGACCAGGCGGGGAAGCCGGCGCTGGGGTCCACAAGGATCGCCTGGCGCGCCCCATCGGCAAGACGGTACAGATAGATGCCGCATTGATTGCCAGTCTCGTCACACCCTTTGTAGGCAATGGTATCCCCGCGCGGAGACCACGCCGGCGTCTGGCCCGGGATGAGGGAACGCGGCTCCGCCTCCCCGCCGGCCCAGGTGGTGAACAGCGTCCACACCCGCTTGCTCATGCGGTCCGACGTAAAGACCACCTCCTGGCCGTCGGGCGAGAAGGATGGGTACAGATCCTGGGTATACGAGGTGATCAGGTGGAACGCCGGCGGGACGCCGGCGCTCAGGTCAATCACGTAGAGCCCCAGGGTGCCGACGCCGCTGAGCGCGCGCACTACCAACCGCTTGCCACTGCGGTCCACCTGGGGATGATGGACGCCGGCAAACACCTCAATCGGTGCAGAGCCGGTAAGCCCGACGGCGTACAGGACATATTCGCGGCGGGCGTCATCGTACACCGCGTAGTATATCTGCCCGCTCAGGCCCAGTTCACGGAGCGCGGCGGCATTTTCGCCCGCCGGCGCCGGCGTCCCCGGCGTCGCTTCTGGTGAAGGCGTCCCCGTCCCCTCCGCGGGGGAGGGGGGCGGCACGTTGCGCTGACAGTAATCCACCATCTGATCGCGCTTCTGCACCACCTGCGGTTTGGCCTGCAAATTGGCGGCATTGGTGTACTGCTCGGCGGCCTGGCACCAGGCGCCCTGTTCCGCCAGCATATCGCCATAGGCGACATAGGCGTTGAAGAGCCGGCTGGCAACGTCCTTATAGTCCGGCCGGGCACGATATAAGGAGGAAAATCCCTCTACCGCCTTCTGCCAGTCCGCTCCCCAGAAGCCAATGGCCGAGAGATAGCCGGCGGCCAGCTCGCGCTCGCGCTTCACCGTCTGGTCATCCGGCCGGATGGCCAGCGCCAGGTCGAAGAGCCGGAGCGCCTCCTCCATCCGATCCTCTCCGACCAGCCGCAGTGCCTCCTGGTAATAGCACTGGAAGAGCAGGTCAGCGATCAATGCAGGTTCGTAGTTGGGGTCAACCTTCAGGATATCGTTGATGCGGTCTACTGCGTCCATATATTGGCCGGCCTGAAACAGGGACCGCGCCTCTGCCAGCCAGGCGCTCAGCGGGGGCGGTGTCCCTTCGCCTTGTTCCGCGGCCGGCGTCATCGCCGGCAGTGGGACGGAAGTGGGGGTGGGGATGGCCTCAAGGTACACCTGGCTTTCGCGCAGACGCTGCCAGGCCGGCTGGAAATCGGGACGCAGTCGGATGGCCTCTTCGAACTCGGCCTGGGCCAGCTCATATTCGCCGGCTTCCATATGCGCCACGCCGGCGCGGTAATGCTCCAGCGCTTCTGTCTGGAGGCGCTCCTCCCGGTCTTTCAGACCGTCAAAATAACCGAGGACGCCGGCGCCCACCACCAGCGCCAACGCAGTGGCCAGGAAAATCACCACGATCAGGAGCCAATTCGGCTTCAAAGGGACAGGAGCGGCCGGTGCCGGCAGGGGAACATGCACGGGTTCCTCTGGTGGGACATGGCTCCAGCGGCGCGGCGCCCGGGGCGGTGTAGAACTCGGTTTCATATATGACCTCTTTCCAGGGATGCGGGAACCCTGGGCATCCCCAACTTCAGGGGTAGTAATAGCCCTGCCAGCGTTCCTCGCTCCCATCCTCTGCGAGAAGGTGTAGCGAGAAGAGAGAGCCGGCCATCGGCTCCTCTCCCCACGGGAAAGCTATTTCTATCACACGACCAGCGGGATTGTCAAGATACGCGCGGCCAATCTCCCTGTCATCCACGCGCAGTACCGCAGTACCGCGCAGAGGGGCGGCCGGCCAGATGCGGAGGCCCAGCTCCTTTGTGTCCGCATTCCACGCCGCGCGCACGGCACCGGAAGGGCCGGCGGCCGTCAGCCCATGCAGGCCGGCGACAGGGAACCAGGTTTCCTGCCAGCGAAGCTGTTCGCCGGGGGCCAGGGGCTGGGGTTCCCCGAAGGCCGGCGTCAGCCCACCGTGAAGCTCGACGTAATATGAGCCGTCATCGGTCCACAGGGAGGCCGGCAGTCGGGCCGACGGGCCGCCGAATCCGAAGGCTTTGACGCCGTGCGCAGTCTGCGGGGGGAATGCCCGCACCAGGCCAATGTCAGCGGACACGTCGTAGACGCCGGCGAAGCCGAACTCCGCCTGCGGCCAGGCAAACACCCCCAGCCAGCCCTGCCAGGTGTCGGGGAAGCTCCAGTCGGTTCCCTGCCAGTACGGCCAGGAGATGCTCTCGCCGGCCGCCGGAAGCCGGGGGTCGCTGGTGGAGTGAATGCGCGCCTGACGCGCCGGCAGGAAAAAGCGCAGGGAGGACGCGGCGTTCGGGGAATCGCCCGCCGACATCATGGCATTGCTCCAGAACTGGAGCGGCAGTGTGGAGGCAGTACCGTTGTGCAGGGTGATTTGGAGGAGGAAGCGCGCCTCGCCGGCCGGCAGGATCACATCCACCTGCGCCCGCAGGCGCTCCTGCTCCGTCGAATCCGTCAGACGCACTCTCCCTTCCCTGCCCGTAGTGACAACCTCATCCTGCCAGGGTGTGGCCGATTCGTACCCATGTTCCTCCACCGGCAGGCAGAATTCGATGCCGCCGGCGGCCAGCCACCAGCCCTGCTCCGGCGGTCCCCAGCGGGTGGGCTTCAGCACGGCATTCTGATAGAGCAGGTTCCGGCCCGCGGCCTTCAGCGAGCATTCATAGATGCGTCCGCCCAGCTCAGGAATGATGCTCACCCGCAGATAGGCGTTCTCCATCACGATCAGCTCATACTGGCGCGGCGCCGGCCGTGGCGCGGAGGACTCGTATGCATTCCAATCGAGGCACCAAACCGGCATACGGTATTGGTCGGAGGATTCCTGGCGCAGAAAATCCTTGTACGGGTATGTGGCTATAGTCACCGCGGTACGGTACACCTGCACCGCCGGCGGCGGTGCAGGCGTCGGGGAAGGGGTCGGCGGCTGCACGGCTGTCACAGCAGATGCGGGTGTTGGCGTGGGCTGTGCCGGCAGGGTGTCCGTGGGCGAAGGGGAAGGCCGGCGGGTAGGAGTGCTGGTCGGCGTGTGTATAGGCGCCGGCAGGGTAGGCGAGGGGACGAATACCGGAGAGGTGACGGCCGTCGGCGAACTGGGCGGGCCGGCCGTGGCAGACGGCGCGCTGGAACTACCGCCGGCGCAGGCCGAACAAAGCGCCAGCAGGACGACTACCAGTATCGCCCCAATATCGAAAGAGGAATGCACGCGCAGCTCCGTGACGCGGATGGTGATGCTCCGCCCTCACATCTGGAACAGCTCATGGCGGGCGAGCTGGAGATGGCGCTGGGTCAGGACGTTCAGCGCCTTCTCCGCAAAGATGAAATCCTCCGCCAGAGTGCGCAGGAGCGTGTCCATGCCCTCGACGCGCGCTTGTTCGTGTTCGGAAGCCAGACGGTAAAAGGCCTGGCCGTGCGATTCGTAGTCCTCCAGCCGCGTCAGGAGCTGGGAACGGGCCCGCCAGCGCGCCAACTGCTGGGTCGGATAGCGCCGGCTCGGGTCAATATGCTCGGGAAAGACGCTG